>Ga0207695_10007342_pt1 | contig 14068 bp, 11 predicted proteins | sample KBSC54metaG_FD_184354 | JGI IMG/M metagenome (GOLD analysis project Ga0207695, IMG submission 184354) | Corn rhizosphere microbial communities from Kellogg Biological Station, Michigan, USA - KBS C5-4 metaG (SPAdes) (version 2) | ecosystem: Host-associated > Plants > Roots > Rhizosphere > Soil...
GGTTGACGTTCGAACCGGGCGGGCAGCTCGAATACGCGGCACCGCCGGCCAGCGGCGCATCCGTCCTCGCCGGCGACATCAGGTCGGCACTGGAGCCGCTGCGACGTTACGCGTCAGCGGAGGGATTGGAGCTCGTGGCCGCCGGCATCGAGTCCGAGCGCGACGTGTGGTCGACGCCGCGGCAACTCGAGGCCGAACGCTATCAGCGCATGGAGACGTATTTCGCCGCCATCGGGCCGAGCGGCGCACGGATGATGCGTCAGACGGCGTCGTTCCAGGTGTGTCTCGACATCGGGGACTCGGATGCCGGACGACGGCGGTGGCGCATGTTGAACGCGGCCGCGCCGTACATCGTCGCGATGTTCGCGAATTCGCCGCGATACGACGGTATTCTGACCGGGCACCAGAGCGTCCGTGCGGCGTGCTGGCGGCGGCTCGATCCCTCGCGCACCGGCGTGATTGGCGGCGACGATCCGGTGGCAGCGTACCTCGGGTTCGCCCTGGGGGCGCCCGACATGATGCGGCGTACTCGCGATGGGACGTACCGCTCGTTCGGTGACTGGATGGAGGCGGGCGACGCGACGCTCGACGAGTGGCATCGCCATCTCTCGACGCTGTTTCCGGAGGTGCGGCCGCGCGGCTACTTCGAGGTGCGCGGGGCCGATGCGATCGACCCGGCATGGTGCATCGCGCCGCTGGCCCTGTTAGGCGGCCTGGCGTACGATCGAACCGCGCTCGCCGACGCGCTGGACGCGTTGCACGCCCCCGGCGATCTACTGGAGTGCGCGGGCTACGCGGCGCTGCGCGATCCGGCGATCGCGGCGGTGTCCGTACAATTGGTGGAGATCGGCCTGCAGGGATGCGCGCGCCTCGGCCCGGGATTCATCGCCGAGCCGGATCTGGCGCTCGCGCGGTCGTTCTTCGATCGATACACGCTGCGGCGCCGCTCGCCGGCAGACGACTGCCGCGACGCCGCCGCCTCGTCGGCTGCCTAACGTAAGTCACATCGCGAGGCGGGCGTTGTCGTAGGTGGGATCTCCCGTCACCTCTCGATCGACGTGCGGCGCGAGCCACGACGGCGGCGGCGGCGCATCGTCTGGTTGGGCCAGCTCGACCTCGGCCAATGTCAATGGTCGGTCGAGAAACTCGTCGATCGTCCATTCGACGTCGCCCTCGCGCACCAGATAGCGGCGCTTGTGCACGCGCCGGCCGGCGGTCAGCGGCCACAGCGCATCGAACAGGTTCCGATCGATCTGGTCCTCCAGCTCCAGGCGCACCAGACCGTTTCCGCCCTTGACCGTGCGATACCACCGCGTGACGCCGTCGGCGACGACCGCACGAACGCGTTCAGTGACGTGCCCGCCGGGCAGGTAGCCCTGCGCGATGTCCTGGACCGTGGTGGCCGGATCGCCTAACGGACCAGACGGCAGATCGCTGAGCAGGTACTTCCGCTCGATCTCGGTTCCCGCGGCGCGGCGCTGCGCGAGCCGTCCCGCGAGCTCGCGAACGCGATCGACGAACGGCCGCGACGCCGAGCCTAACCACTCGACCGTGAACGCGCCGAAGAGCGATTCGTTGCGCGCGTGGAGGCGCCGCGCCAATTCGAGCAGGCCCGCACGCGGGTCGCGGCTTCCTGCGGCGGTCGAGCGGACGCCAGCGAGGGAGCTGCCGTCGCGCACCTTCGCGGCCAGACGCTGCGCTGCTTCGTGCGCCGCATCTTCCATTGCATCAGCGACGATGCCTCCAAAGAGGTGAGCGTCGTGCAAGTCGCCCAGCGTGTCCTGCAGCACGCGCAGCCGGTCGACTAACGGAGCGGCATCGGGCACAATCTCCGCGAACGGCTCGAGCGCGTACCGCAGATGCTTTGACGCGATGCGCGCGCGGTGCGCGCACCGCTGATCCACCGCATCGTGCACGCGCGCGAGTCTGCGCTCAAACCCATCGACGAGTGCTGCGAGTCGGAGTCCGAGCACGTGCGCGGCGTTCGGTGGAACCACGGGCTCGTCCAGGTGCACCGTGAGCTGCCAGGTGGACAGCGCGTGCTCGAGCCCCTCGCAAAGCGGCTCGAACTGATCGGCCAGCCGCGCGTGCATCCGGGCGTCCTGCTCTTGCTTGGAAGCGCGCAGCCGTTCGAGCAGCCATGTAGCGCCGGCGCGCTGGCGGCGAGTCAGCGAAGGCAGCTCGCGCTCGATCCACTCGATGTGGACTTGGGCGTCACGCCCGGCGCCGGTGGCCTTTGCCAACCGCCGCAGTTTCCGACGGCGTTTCTTGGAGAGGCTGTCGTCGAGCTCGTCACGGAAGGTGCGGTCGCAGCTTCGGAGCCGGCGGAGCGCGACACGAAGGTCGTGAAGCGCATCGGGCGCGCGTTCGTCGTCGAGGACATCGTACGCGGCGCGCGCTGCGGCGACATGCGCGAGCGCGATGCGTCGCGCGGTCTCGGCGGCGGGCCGATCCAGCGCGTCAGCGGGAAGCGAGATGTTCACGGCGGGCCAACGGGCTTTCGCCCGCGGTTATGTCTGGTTGGTTACTGGTGCTGACGAAACCAGAAAAAGGCGAGCTCTCCGACAATGAACGCCGCGACGGAGGCGAGCAACACCGCCTCGGCCTTGGACGGTGCGGGGATCGATCGGAGCCAGCGTGAACGGCGGCGATAATCGTACATGAACGCTCTCGGTCGCATGCGCGCGGGAGTGCAACAATGTGATGCACCAGATGGCGCGTCAAGTCAGGAAATATTAACAGCATGACCGCATATCTGTTACAACGGATTTCGGGGACGGCATTTGTTTCCATCAGAAAGCATAGTGCACCGTCCCGTAGAATGAGCGCGGTTGTCCCGGGGACACGACGTGCCCTGCCACAAGCTCCGGGTACGCCTTGTCGAGCACGTTTCGCACGCCGACCTCGAGCTGGGCAACGCCGATCTGAATGAGGCCGCCGACGTGCAACAGGCCGTACGCTGGAAGCACGACCCCCGGCTCGTCGAACGGAGAGTACGGCCCGACGACATTTGTGCTAACGCGAATCCGCCAGGGCTGCGCGCGCGGCGTGAACTGCAAGGATGCGATGCCCACGTACTGGGCGGTGTTGTACACGCGGAGACCCGACAGCGTATCGATGACGGACGGATCATCTTCTTGCTGCGTGATCAGCCGCTTGTAGCGGGCGTCGTTGAACGTCCAATCGGTCGACATCGAGAGCATGGGCGCGATCGGCGCCTCGAGCTCGACCTCGACGCCCTGGCGGCGGCTCGCGCCGCCGTTGCTCGACGCGCCGCTGAGCGGATTGAACGTCTGCTCGTTGCTGACATCCATGCGGAAGAGCGCGAGGGACCCGTGCACGTCGTTGTGATCGAGCTTGAGTCCGCTCTCGTACGCCCACGCGGTGATGAACGGGAGCGACGGGTCATCGATGATGCCATCGGTCGAGCGGAATCCGCGCGACACGTTCGCGTACACGCCCAGCGCATCCGTTAGGCGGAAGAGGGCGCCGAGTTTCGGCGACACGATGCCGCGGCTGTCGCCGGCCGTGAATTCGCCCTCCGGTGTGGAATGCGTGTCGACGAGATCATAGCGCGCGCCGAGGCTGAGCCGCAGTCTCGACGTCGCATCGATGTCCGATTGGACGAACATCGCGCCCGACGTCTGCTTCGCGTGGACCAGCGTGGCAGCGGAGTCCGGCACGCGGTCCGTGGAGAACCAGTTCTGGTAGTGCGACTCGTCCCAGCGCGACTCCAAGCCGACCGTGAGGTCGGTGTGGGGAAGGCTCCACGTGAGCGCACTGGTGGCGCCGAGTCCTGTGCGGTGATCGACTTCTTCGGTTTGGCTCCCGCTGCCCTCGAAGCGTCCGCCCGCCGGCGGAATGGTGAGAAAGAATTTCCAGTTGCCTTGCGTCGAGTACAGCGTGGTGCGCCACAGCATGGGGCCAGACAATAGTCTGAGACTGATACGTTCCTGTGCGCGATATTTTCGTCCGCCGTCGGTGGGATTGGACACGATGTCGTAGTCGCGCGCGGCAAACTCGTCTTCGCTGAGGAAACCGGGCGATTTCCATTGGGCGCCGTAGAGCTCGATGCCGCCGTCGATGCGCCAGGCGGACGAGAGGTCGTGTACGACGCGGAAGTGTCCCTGTTCGACATCGGACCGACTGTTAGGCCGCCAGCCGTCCTCGTGGTCCCAGCGGGCGCCGAATACGCCGCCGCCTTCCGGGCCGTGGTCGAAGCCGGTGAGGACGGTTGCATCGATGTGTCCTGCCGTGCCGGCATCGACCGTCGCTTCGCTGCCCTGCATGCGTTCGAGCGTGTGGACGTTCACGATGCCGGCGAGCGCGAAGTTCCCGAACAGCGCGCTCGTTGGGCCTTTGATCACGTCGATCGCTTGGACGGCGGAGGGAAAGATGAGTCCCCAGTCGTTGTAGCCTTCAGCGTGTCCGTTGATCGGCTCGTTGATGGGCACGCCATCGATCCAGAGGGCCAGATCCGTCGAATGGTCCGAGCTGAAGCCGCGAATCGACGCATCCGATGCGAAGCCGGGGCCCTGGCCCTGGAGGTGCACTTCGATGCCGGCGCTCTGTCGAAGGAGGTCCCATGGAGACGTCGCCGGCGTGAGCGCGATGACCGAGGGCGAGACGGTGATGGCGGACTGCGGCTCGTTGCGTCGCACCGGGGCCGCGGTGACGGTCACGGTGGCGAGGCGCCTCGCGGTGGTGTCGCGTCGCACGACAGTTTCGCGTCGCACGACGGTGTCGCGTCGAGTCGTGGTATCGCGTCGGGTCGTGGTGTCGTGCGCAATGGTGTCGCGGGCGACCGTGTCGCGCGGCGTGGTCTGGGCGAAGGCCGGTGCGGCGCAGGCGAGCGCGAAGACTGCGGTGGCCACGCTTGTCCTCGACCGGCGATTCCGGCTCTCGGTTAGGCAGCAGAGCATGTGTCGTCCCGTATGTCGCGACCGTGGATCCGGCGTGGGACGGCACTGGGGCCATCGAAACCGGCGCGGTCAATCTCTTCAGAGTGCGCGCGACACGCGCCACCGGAGGACCGTTAGGCCGCGGTGGCACCGACGTGAGCGAGCGCGTGAGTGAACAGCGGCGAGGCGCGTAGCGCCTCGGGCGTGCATCACGCGATGGCGGGAGGTCCGTTGGCGAAGGGACGGGCGTGCGGCGCCGGCACCGGATGCGTCACCGGCGCGGCGGGAGTGTCGACGCGCAGCACGCGAACACCGGCGCCGGCGAGCGTCACCGACACCGCCGGGATACCGGCGAACGTCGCACCGGCGCAATCGCCGACGCAGGTGCAGTCGTGGTGCGTCGGGCCGGGCTGCTGATCGGGGTTGTGCGGGAGCTGCGCCGCGCCGGCCATCGTCTGCCCGTTGGGCATGACCATGAGGCCGGCAACGCCGTCGTGCATCGGGCACCGATGCATGGCGGCAACCGGTTCGCTCACACACAGCACGAACCAGATCGCCAGGAGCGCGGAGCCGATGCGGGTGTACCAGCGGCGACGCATGGACGTAATGTCACCGCCCGACGTCTCTGACGCTAGGCCGTGCGGCCTCGCAGCTCAGAGATGAATGGTCGTGTCCCGGGGATGCTTGGCAGTATCGGAGGGATGCGTCGTGGTGTCGGATCGATGCTTAGTCGAGTCCGGCGCGAGCGTGGTCGTTGTGACGATGGCAGAATCATCGAGCGCGACGATGCGACCATCGCGTTCCACACTGAATCGCGTGCTGGCGCCGCCGGTGATCTCGACGCGATAGCAGCCCGGGTCGAGCGAGAGCGGACCGATGTGGGTTTCGTATCCGCGCGGAGGCACGCCGTAGGTGACGGTGTCGGGCGGGGCGCCCTTCGCGCCGCGATCACCGAAGGTCCAGTACGGCGTTCCGTCGCCGCAGCGCATGACCGTAAGGCCGTAGAAAAAGTCCGACGTGCGGCGCAGCAGTGCGAGATGAAAGAGAGGCAGTGGCCGCGCCGCGGGCGCAGTGTTGGGCGCGCCCGGATGGTCGCACGATGCCGCGGCGGCCACGGCTACTACTAATAGTGTGAGCGACACGCCGCCAACGAGTCGATGCGAGAGGCAGCGCCTCTTCAACCCGGCGTGCACGGCGGTCATCTTGCTCATGAGGAAGCGGCGCACCGGAGCTGCGCCGCGGTCACTGAAAGGGATTGAGGAGACTCGATGCGGCAATCGAAGGATACAGGAGGGCGGCGCGCGGCCGCGCGCGGCGTGTCGCGGACGGCGGTCGCGAGACGCGCAGCGATCGCGTGTGCATCGGTGGCGCTGTGCGTCGTGGGCGCGAGCGGATTCGCCGCGTTCCACACCCACCTCAAACGTTCGGCGCCGAGCAACGGGTCCACGTTAGGCGTACCGCCCAAAGCGCTCGAGTTCTGGTTCACCGAGAAACCGGAGCTGGCAGCGACCAGCGTCACGCTCAGCACGGCGGCCGGCGCGCCGGTTCCATTGGCGCCGCTCTCGTTGTCCGATGGCAGCGACACCGCGGCAGTCGTGGCCGCCGTGCGTGGTCCGTTAGCACCGGGGCCTTACCTGATCCGGTGGCGCACGATGGCCCGCGACGGCCATCCGGCACGCGGCGAGCTGACATTCACGCTGTCACCGTCTCGGTGATGCCCTCGAGTGGATCTCCAGTGAGCGGCGATCCATCCGGGGCTTCGAGCACGAAGCCGGCGTCGCGAATCATCTCCAGGTCGTCGCGCGCCGCCTGGCCGGGCGTGGTCAGGTAGTCGCCGATGAAGATGGAGTTTGCCGGATAGAGTCCCATCACCTGCATCGATCGCAAGTGCACTTCGCGTCCGCCGGCAATACGGAGCTCCTGCGATGGGAGCAGCAGCCGGAAGAGACACAAGACGCGCAGACAGCGGCGCGGGTCGAGCGCGCCGCGATCGGCGAATGGCGTGCCTGCAATCGGAATCAGGAAGTTGAGCGGGACGCTGCGCACCTCGAGCGTGCGCAAGGAAAGCGCGAGGTCGATGATGTCATCGTCGGACTCGCCCATGCCGACGATGCCGCCTGAGCAGGTCTTGAGCCCGGCGGCCCGCACGTGCTCTACCGTTAGGCGGCGGTCGTCGAAGGTGTGCGTGCTGCACACTTCGGCGTGGAACCGTTCCGAGGTGTTCAGATTGTGATTGACCTGCGTGACGCCCGCGTCGCGCAGGCGGCGCGCCTGCTCTTCGCTCAGCAAACCGAGACATGCGCAGACGCGCAGGTCGTACGTGCTGCGAATGGCGCGTACCGCGTCCAACACTTTCTGAAAGACCCGCTCGCCGGGCGTGCGACCGGAGATCACGAGACAGAACGTGCCGGCCTTGACGCTTGCCGCGCGCTCGGCCGCGGCGAGGATCTTTTCGCGCGCGAGCAGCGGATACTTGGCGATTTCCGCCGTCGAGATCGCCGACTGCGAGCAGTAGTGGCAGTCCTCCGGACACAGGCCGCTCTGCGCGTTGAGCAGGAAGTGCAATCGCACGCGGTTCTGCCAATAGTGGCGCCGCACGCGGTAGGCAGCGGCGAGCTGCGCGAGCAGCGCTTCGTCCGGCGCCGCGAGCACTGCGCGCGCATCTTCGCGCCTAACGATTTCGCCGGCCAGCGACTGTCCGGCGAGCGCATCCCAATCGCGGAATTCGTACTCGTACGTCATCGATTCACACGTCCTTCGTCGACAGAGTGTCCGAGCCTGGCGCGGGCGATCAGCTCGCGCAGTCTGCTTGCCGCGGCGGTGCGCGCCAGCGACGCATGGTCGGCCGGCGCGGGGAGCCAAGGGAAGCTCACCACCGGCGTATCCGGAAGCAACGCCTGGAGCGATTCGAGGTTCGTGGCGCGTGCAACATCCGGCGGGGCGCCGTCGATTTCATTCAACACGACGCCGAGCACCGGCACGGCGGCATCTCGTAGTGCGTGCACCGTGAGCAGCGTGTGGTTGATGGCGCCGAGTCGATTGGCCGCGACGACGATTGCATCGAGGGCCCAACGCCGGAAGAGCGTGACATAGGTGTCGCGTTCGGTGATCGGAACGAGGACGCCGCCGGCGCCCTCCACGAGCACCGCATCGGCGTCCGTCGAAAGGCGGCGGTGCGCGCCGTCGAGGACGTCCATCGAGATCGCGCGGCCGGCGCGTCGTGCGGCCATCCACGGAGCGAGCGGTTCGCCGAGCACGATGGGACACACATCGCGCATCGGCGCGGCGGTACCGGCAGCCGACGCGAGCGCGCGCGCGTCGGATGCCGGGTCATCGGCGGCGACGCCGGTCTCGACCGGTTTCATCGCGGCGACGCGAAGTCCGTCGGCACGCATGAGGCCGAGGAGCGCGCGGCTGACGGTGGTTTTGCCGACGCCGGTGTCGGTTCCAGTCACGCCTAACCGGATCATCTGGACTCGAGAAAGCGCTCGATGACGCGATAGATCACGGCGAGATCGTCGGCGGTGGTGCAGAACGGCGGCAGCACGTAGACGACGTTGCCGAGCGGGCGGAGCAGCACGCCGTTGCGGAGCGCGAATGCGCCAAGCTCGCTGCCGACGGAGCTGAGATACCCCTCCTCGCCATCGACGTCGAATGCGGCAATGGTGCCGAGCACGCGCGTTCGGCGCACGCGCGGGTGCGACGCGAGCCGCGCCATGTGCTCGCGATGCGCTCGCTCGATGGCCTCGCGGCTCCGCGCCGAGTCGGCGTCGAGGAGCGCGAGGCTGGCGCGTCCGGCGGCGCACGCGATGGGATTGGCCGTATACGAGTGTCCATGAAACAGCGTCCGCCGGCGATCCTGACTCCGAAATCCCTCGAAGATGCGCTCCGTCGTGACCGTGGCGCCGAGCGGGAGCGCGCCTCCCGTTAGGCCCTTGGACAGGCACATGATGTCGGGCGCGACGCCCGCGCGCGCGCAGGCGAAGAGGGGTCCGGTGCGTCCGAACCCGGTCAGCACCTCGTCGGCGATCAGGAGCACGTGCGCCTTGGCGCAGCACTCGGCGAGCGCGCGCAGCGTGTGCTCGGACCAGACGCGCATGCCGCCGGCGCCGAGCAGCAGCGGTTCGACGATGAGGGCGGCGAGCTCGGAGCCGCGCCGGTCGATGAGCGTGCGTAAGGCGGCGACGGTGTCCCCATCGACGGGATCGGGGAGCCGCTCGACGGACCAGAGGCGGTCGGCAAAGGGATCAGTGAACGTGCCGCGGGCGCTCACGCTCATGGCGCCGAAGGTGTCGCCGTGATAAGCGTGTTCGAGGGCGGCGATGAGCGGGCGGCTTTCGCCGTTGTTGCGCCAGAACTGGAGCGCGGCCTTGACCGCGACCTCGACGGCGGTCGAGCCGTCGTCGGAGAAGAACACGCGCGTTAGGCCGGGCGGCAGCACGTTCACGAGCTCGGCGGCGAGGCGCGCGGCGGGTTCGTGGGTGCACCCGGCGAAGATCACCTGCTCGAGGGTGGCCGCCTGCTCGGCGATTGCGGCGGCGATCGCCGGATTGCAGTGCCCGTGGAGCGTGACCCACCACGAGGAAATCGCGTCGAGCAGGACGCGACCATCGGCGGTATGCAGACGTGCGCCCTCGGCGCGGACGATCGGGACCGGCAGTGGTGCGGTGCCGTGTTGGGTATACGGGTGCCAGACGTATCGCGCGTCGAGCGCGGCCCACGCGGCGGCGGTCACGAGCCGCGCCGCGGCAGCAGGTCGCCGAGGGCTTCGAGCAGGCGCGCGATCTGTTCGGGCGTGTGGGCCGCGCTGGCGGTGATGCGCAGCCGCGAGCTGCCTAACGGGACGGTCGGCGGCCGCACGGCGCCGACGAGCAGGCCGCGCGCCCGCAGCGCGGCGCCCAGCCGAGCCGTTTCGGCGGCGTCGCGGATGATGACGGGAATGATGTGCCCGTCGGCGCTGCCGGCGGCATCGTAGCCGAGGGCGCGCAGGCCGTCGCGGATCGAGCGCGCGTTGGCGCGCAGGGCATCGCGGCGCCAGGGTTCCGTCTCGACGATGCGCAGGGCTTCGAGCGTGCCCGCCGCCAACGCGGGCGGCGCGGCGGTTGTGAACACGAACGCGCGGGCGCGATTGAGCAACCAGTCGCGCAGCGGGTGCGAGCCGGCGATGAACGCGCCGGTGGTTCCCACAGCCTTGCCAAGGGTGCCCATAGCGACGTCGACGTCGCGCTCGACATCGTAGTGCTCGGCCGACCCGCGGCCGGTTGCGCCTAACACACCGGTGCCGTGCGCGTCGTCGACGTAGGTGTACGCGCCGTGCTCGCGCGCCAGCGCCACCAGCGCGTCGAGGGGGAAGACGTCGCCGTCCATCGAAAACACGGCGTCGACCACGATCCATCGACGACCCGTGTGGCCGGCGTCATCGCGCAGCAGATCGTCGAGCCGATCGACGTCGAGATGCGGAAAGATCCTGACCTCGGCGCGCGACAGCCGGCATCCATCGATGAGTGACGCATGGTTGAGGGCGTCGGCGTAAATGATGTCGCCCCGGGAGGCGAGCGCCGGTATCGCGCCCGTGTTGGCGGCGTAGCCGCTGGAAAAGAGCAGCGCGGCTTCGGTCCCCTTGAACACGGCGAGCGCTCGCTCGAGCTGCTCGTGGAGCTCGTTCGTTCCGGAAATGAGTCGGGCGGCGGCCGCCCCCGTGCCTTCACGCGCGAGCGCGGCCGCTATCGCACTGGCGATACGCGGATCGCCGGCCAGGCCCAGGTAGTCGTTAGACGAGAAGTCGACGGCCGCGCGCCCGTCGGCGGACACAGCGGCGCCCCGGCGGCCGCGCACCGCATGCGTCTGGCGGCGCAAGTCCGCATGGTCGAGCACGGCGAGGTCGCGGCGAAGCAGAGTATCGAGCGCCGAGGAAGATTGTGCGATCGCACGAGTTGGCATGGTGCGGAGACTACGCGCGCTGATGACGCGCGGTCAAGCGCTTGCGGGGTACCGGTTCTTCTCCTGAGCGAGTGGCCGGGACGCGGTTCCCTCATGGCTTGCATCTACGTTCATGAGGACGCGGACACAGCAGGACGACGGACGAAGCACTGACAAAATCAAAGCCTTGGTGTTGGCGTGTCGTGTCCGTTGTGTCGTGCTTTGTCCGCGTCTTCATGAGCGTAGCACTCTGACCGTCCGGCACGCCTCACGATCCATGTTCTACCATTCGTTCGATTTTTTTTCCCCGACCACGTTCCCGGGAATTCCCGAAGAGCCCAACAAACAACGAATGATGTTCACGAGCCGAGCTGGATCCAGCGCGGAGCAGCCGAGCGATCCAAACTGTACCTCTATCCTTGCGGGGACGTTGTATTGACGCCGCGAGTGCCTCGGCGTAGCATCGCAAAATGGAGGGGCGCGCGCGGCGGGCTCGCGATGCGACCCGATCTGGCCGACGAGCGCGGAGTGAGATCGAATGAGTAGCGACGTGACGCGCCGAGAGTTCGTGATTGGCACGGCGGCCGCAGCGGCGGCCGCGACCATCTGGCCGCGACGCGCGCTGGCTGCACGGCGGCGATGGTTCTCGGGCGCTGCGAGCGACCCCAGCATTGTGCAACCATTCGATCTCGCGCGCGTCCAACTGCGCCCCGGTCCGTTTCTCGATCAAACTGAAATTGCGCGCCGTCATCTGCTGAGCATCGATCCCGACCGGCTGCTGCACATGTTCCGCATCACAGCCGGTCTTGCATCATCGGCCCAACCTCTCGGCGGTTGGGAAGCGCCGGTGAACGAGCTGCGCGGGCATTATACCGGGCACTTCATGTCGGGGTGCGCGCTCATGAGCACGAGCATGCGCGATCCGGAACTGCGGAAGCGCGGCGCGTACGTGGTGAGCGTCCTGGCGCAGTGCCAGCAAGCACATGGCAACGGGTACGTCAGCGCGTTTCCCGAGGAGTTCTTCGACCGATTGCGCGAAGGGCAGAACGTGTGGGCGCCGTTCTACACGATCCACAAGATCATGGCCGGGCTGTTGGACACGTACACGTACACCGGCAACGCGCAGGCGATGACGGTGCTCACGGGTCTGGCCGCGTGGACGCGCGGCTGGGTCTCTCCGTTAGGCGACGAGGCGATGGCGCGCGTGCTCGAGCGCGAGTACGGCGGAATGAACGAAGTGCTGTACAATCTCTCGGCGGTGACCGGCGATGCGCAGTGGGCGCAGCTGGCGCACCGGTTCGACCACGAGCGGGTGTTCGCGCCGCTGGCCATGGGGCGCGACGAGCTCAAGGGACTGCACGTCAACACGACCATTCCCAAGATCATCGGCGCGGCGCGCCGGTACGAGGTCGTCGGCGATGCGCGGTACCACGCGGTCGCGGATTACTTCTGGCGAGAGGTCACGGGGCATCGCGCGTACTGCACCGGCGGGACGAGCAACGGCGAAGGATGGCAGGCGGAACCCGATGTGATTTCGACCCAACTGAGCGGATACACGCAAGAATGTTGCACGACGTACAACATGCTCAAGCTGACGCGCCATGTATTCGGTTGGACTGCCGATCCGCGGTGCGCGGACTTTTACGAACGCGCGCTGTTCAACGGCATCCTGGGGACGCAGCATCCGGCCGACGGGATGACGCTGTACTATGTGCCGCTCGCATCGGGCTACTGGAAGTTGTTCGGTCATCCGAACGAGTCGTTCTGGTGCTGCAACGGGACGGGACTCGAGTCGTACTCGAAGTTCGGCGACAGCATCTACTTTCACGACGACGCGGGCGTGTACGTGAATCTGTTCATCGCGTCGGAGCTGGACGATCGGGAGCGGGGCGTGCGCCTCACGCAAGAGACGCGCTTTCCGCTCGAGGAATCGACGCGTCTCACCGTGCACTGCACGCGCCCGACGCGCTTCGCGATGCGTGTGCGTGTGCCTTACTGGGTTGGGCGTGCCGGTTCGGCGACGCTCAACGGCCGGCGGCTGGACGCGTTCGCGGGTCCGAGCAGCTATCTGGTGGTCGACCGCACGTGGAAGGATGGCGATCGGCTGGAGATGGCGCTGCCGATGGGCCTGCACGCCGATCCGACGCCGGACAATCCGGCCGTGCAGGCCCTGATGTACGGGCCGCTGGTCCTCGCCGGCCGGTTAGGCACAGCGGGTTTGACGCCCGATGTGCTGCGCGCCGAGCCCACGAAGCCCCGCACCGTACCCGAGTACAAGGCCGATCCCGTGGCGGCGCCGTCGTTCACGGCATCGGCCGCCGATCCGTCGGCGTGGATCACGAAGCGGTCGGCCGCCGGAGCACCGCTCGAGTTTCGCACCGTTGGGCAGGCGACCGACGTCACTCTCGTGGCGCTCAACACGGTCATCGACGAACGCTATGCGGTGTACTGGAACGTGACGCCGCGCGGCGCATGAACGGCCGGCGGCACGGGGCCGGGTGACGGGACCCGTTTCGCGGCGGGACGCCCTCAAGATTCTTGGCGCGACCTCTGCAGGCGCGCTCCTCGGCGCGCCTAACGGTGGGTTGGTCGGCGCAGAGGCCGTGGCGCGGGCGGCGGCGCCCATCGAGGTGCTCCCGCTCACGTCCACGAGCGAGGTGTTCGTTCCGCCGCGCGGACGCGCCTACGACAAGTTCAGCTTCGATTTCCCCGAGCCGTCGGTCGCGTTTCAGAGCTACCGCTTCGGCGTGCTCGTGTTCACGTACGAGAACGTCTACGGGCTGGACGGCGGCGCAATGCACGCAACATCGGTCGCCGACGGCGTGCGCGTGGTTTGCGATCGGCTGGTCTGGGCGGGCGGACAGGAGCGCACGTCGGGTCGGGTCACGCTCGACCTGCGCCGTGACGGGGAGCGTGCGCTGACATGGACCGTGCACGCCTCCATGCCGACGCGCATCAAGTCGATCACGACCATCGTGCGCGGCGTGCCGCGCGGGCGCGTCTCGGCATCGGGCGCGCCGTTTTTCGATCCGCACGACGACGAAATTCTGCTTGGCTATCCGTTCAGCGGCGGCGATCTCTTTGGCCCGGGCGAGGCGGGCGGCATGCCCACGCCGCTCGCGATCATCCAGACGAGCGACGGATCCTTCATCTCGATGTCCTCGTTCGATGATCGCGTGCGGACCAAACGCTTCTACTTTCAGCCTGGCGAACGCGCATATCGCGTCGAGGCCGTGCACGAAACCGAG
>Ga0207695_10007343_pt1 | contig 14065 bp, 17 predicted proteins | sample KBSC54metaG_FD_184354 | JGI IMG/M metagenome (GOLD analysis project Ga0207695, IMG submission 184354) | Corn rhizosphere microbial communities from Kellogg Biological Station, Michigan, USA - KBS C5-4 metaG (SPAdes) (version 2) | ecosystem: Host-associated > Plants > Roots > Rhizosphere > Soil...
ATGGCGCCCTCCGCCCTCGGCCGAGCGAGCGTGTTCCTGTAACCGTACGCCGCGAGACGGCGCGGTGGGGATTGCTTCCAGGTTTCCGTCCGAACCCACGCCACGAGGTGGCACTGGCACGCAACCCGGTGGCGATGGCACAATCTTGGGTGCCATTCACACACCATTCACACCTCTTCACCTGTGCAGCCGTCCGCGTCGCTTTGCACGAGGTGCACGTCGATCCATCACGCGGTACGATGCCTTCGACACGAAGGAGCGTGACATCGGCATCGCGACCGATCGTCGCACGACGCCGACCGATCGTCTTTGGCGCGCCGAGCGATCATGTGCGCAGGCGGGAGCGCGCGGCAATCGTTGCGGGCGATCATCTTTTCACAGCGTGCGTCGATCTCGACGGACGGTAGCGTTCCCCACGCATGGCGACCAACGGGCCATGCACGTCGACACGTCGTCTCACGTGACGGACGCGTCGTCTCGGCACGCGGGAGCGTCAGACACACGTTGCGTACGATCATCTCTTCAGTGCGACCGATGCGCGAGACGCATCTGCAGCGTCGTCGGCGCAGGTGTTCGCTTCGTCTCGTCGCGTCGCCGCTTCATCTAAGCGCTCGGTTGCTTCGTTCATGCATTCGGTTGCCTCGTCCAATCACGGGTTCGCTTCGTCCCGCCGAGTGATCGCTCTCGCGACCACGGGTGGATGCCTCAGCTCCCGGCGATGTCGGATCACTCGTGGCCCAGCGTCGCTTTCCCTCAAGCAGTCGCCCGATCCGGCACGCGGTTCGACGCTTTGTCGTGGGTCGCGACCGGATTGCCTCTGCATGGCGTGGCCTTGACGCACAACAGGAGATCTTCGCTTGGCTCAAGATTACGCCGACGTCGCTGCGTTTTGTTTCGCCCTCTGTCCGCCCCTATTAAGTAAGTCGCCACGACCCCGGAAATGCTCATATCCGACGCGCTAATTCGTCAACGTTTGTTAGCGGCGGCGTGAAATTGGCTCTGACGAGTTTTTGGTGAACGACTTCTTCGAGTCGCCCTGAGGTTCGCGATCGGCGGATTCCAGTTACGTGGCGTGCAAGACGCGCTTGCGCAGCAGGTCGAATCGCGCCCGGCCGTACATGCTGCGCTTGATCGCCTTGCGGCGATGCACCTGGCCCTCGACTTGACCGTTGCTCCACTGAAACAGGATGGCGGCGAGGACGGCATCGCGATCGCGGCCAATCCCGCGGGCGAAGGCTCGTAACTCGCTCTGTGCTGCCGTCTCGAGCCAGGGCGCCAGTCCATTGGCATCATGCTTCTTTAGTAATTGCTCAAACGCGAGTGAGAGACGCCGTGCCGTCGCGAGAGCTGGAACGTGTGCGCATATCAGCTCGACGTAGTCTTGTTCATCAGGCCGAAGTGCCTCCTCCGGCTTTCGGAGGAGCCAGACGGTCTGGCGGGCATTCGGCACTCGGGCGCCTGCTGGCCACGCGATCAGCGGCGGTGGCGCGTCCGACGAATCCTGCGGCGGATCGCCGCGGGGAACTCGTGGGTCCGGGGCCGCTGGTGTTGTGCGCTGACGCAACGCGATGAGCGCCCGACGCACGGTCATTTCCGAGCCGCGGTATCCGCGCGGCACCAGTTCGCGATAGAGCGCTGCCGCATTCACCACGCCGGCTCGATGGCGCTCCGTGACGAAGTCTATGAACGGATCGAGCAGCGTGCCTCGTCGCCGAGCGGCGCGTTGGCGACGTTCTGGAAATGTCCCGGCGTCGAGCCAGGTCGCGACGGTACGGCGGTTCAACTCTAATGCGTGGGCGATCGCAACCCCTGTCAGTCCCTGGGCATGCAACTGCACCACCTGCTCGAAGCGTGCGAGTCGACGCGCCCGATTCTCCGTGATGCGCCGCTCGTGGCGCGTCGGTTCATCACGGTTGTTCGGCAGTCCCGAGTAGCGCCGGCGCCGCCACTCCGGTCGAGGACCTGGCGGTCCCTCGACTTCGAGTTTGACAGCGCGTAGCTCCCGATGATGTCGCGTACAGGCCTGGCCGAGTGCGTCGGTGAGATTGCGCAGGAGATGAAACCGGTCGGCGATCTCAATCGCATCGGGTGCGGCCTCGCGCGCCGCTTCGGCATACGCGCCGCCTCGATCTCGACTGACGATTTCAACTCCTGGATGAGCGCGGAGCCATGTGGCGAACGTCGACGCCTCCCGGTCCGCGAGCACATCAATGACCGCATGTCGCTCGAGATCCAGCAAGATCGTCCCGTAGGTCTGACTGCGGCGCACCGCCCAATCATCGACGCCCAGCACACGCGGCGTCGCATGCGTCGATTCGGACGCGGCGCCCACCTTTGCGACGATCACGGCAGGAGTGGCGGAGAGCCCGAGTGCGGCTGCCAAGCGAGCGCCGGTCGTCCACCCGCCGCGAAGCCAATGGCCTGCAACATGGCGGCGGCTCGGTGGGTGTGCCGAGCATAGGTTGCTGCGGTCGCCGGCAGTCGCTCCGCGAACACTTGCTGGCGACAGTCCGGCACGTCACAGAAGAAGCGGCGGACGCTGAGCTCAAGGTGACGCGCAGTCCGTGCCATGGTAAGTCCGCGAGCCGACGACGGTACCGACTATGGACGCGCCGGCTTCCATGTCCACACGCCGGGCAAGCAGCGACCCGCCGACAAGCGTGGGCCGTGACGGTGAGGACTCCGTCCGTGAAGGCGATGCGCTCGAGTCGCACTTCGAACGGAGCCGGGCACAACGGTGTAGCGTCCAACATACGACCATCAACATCGCTCGATGCCGGAACGCTAACGAGTGCAGTACTAATTCACCAAAAACTCGTCAGAGCCCAATTTCAACCGCCGTTGACAACATTTGGGCGAACATGACGCGAGCCTGACGCATTTGGCCTGTTTCGGCGCCAGCGCGTTGCGGCGCATGTGAGCATTTCGGGCGTCGTGGCGACTTATCTAATACGGGCCACAGAAAGGAGAGTGTCGATGCATGGTCGATGTTTCTTGCGCGGTGAGTTGGCGGACTACAGATCGTTCTCTTGTTGACTTTGTCCGTGCGAACCACGCTGATTCCAGTAACGAAACTCGGCGCGCCGTCGAGTGTTGATACGGCCGTGAAGGTGATCTGGTTGTCTCTCCATGGTTTGATCGCCTTCATTTTGAACGCCGCGTTCCCGAAGAGCACGGCGCCACTGCCAAACCCGTTTCCGGTGATCGTGAATTGAGTCTCGTAGCGGAAGTCCACCATCCACGACTTGGTGTACTTCGGGGCCAGTGACCAATCCCACCAGGCTGTTCCGGGGCCCGGAAAAGTAGAAGCTGAGTCTCGAGGATATCGAAGGTGAGTCTCGGCGATCGGGCAAGGCCCTAACGAGGCTCTATTCTGTGTGCATGTAGGGCAATCTCGACAGCGGTCAACTCGAAGAGGAGACTGCGCGCAACAGCTGGTCCAGACATCGTTTGGGCGCCTAGCGCAAGCCTTGTTCCCGGTGCGCGCTGGCCTTAATCCAGGCAAATAGTTGCTCGGAGGTCTGCGATCCTAGCCGATGGTCCAAGAGGACACCGTCGGAGAAGAGGAGGATTGTCGGGCTCTGATTCACCGCCTCTGTTGTGCGAAACTGGGATGCATGAAGGCGTAGCTCTTTCACGCTCGCGCCGCGGATGGATGAGGATAGAGGGTATTTCCATCCTGCAGGATCCGCAGCAACATAGAAGTGAACCTGGCCAACAACCCGAGTTGAAGACTCGCGAGCCACTCTGCGGAATGCCTCGAGTGCACTATTTGTATGCGCAACAAATGGGCTCCAGATAAGCACCAGCGCTAGACCAGGCTTTGGTCGTGCCACCCCTGGAAATAGAAAACTCCAGGTACGCGTGCTAGGCAGATGTTCAGGCGTCGCTGGTAGCGGTCGCGGTTCGACAGACTGAATTTGCCCGGCAATTACAAAGCCGTCGTAGTCTGCTCCCTGATACCGAAAACAAACTCGCCCGTCGCGGGTCCAGCTAGGGAAAAGGCTTATCCCTTTGAGTCGTGCCGTTACGTTTCGTACCGTTCGCGCCGCAAGATCCACGATGAGAATGTCGTAACCTGGCCCCGGAATCCGGGGTGCATGAAAGGCGATATAACGTCCATCCCAAGAGAAGTCGGCTTTGGCGCCCCGAAGACCGACTTCGATCATGTCTTGGCAGTCAGTCAGGTTTCTCACGACTACTGTTCCCGCACGAAAGCCCGAGACGCGCAATCCATCTTTCGAGATTAACGGGCGCTCCGTTGGCGCTTCGCCAGGGCAAGTCGGAATTCGATAGGCCGGTGCAACTGCCCGACTAGCGTTCAAGTAATAATAGGCTCCGTCGACAGTTGCGATAATGTCCCTCCCACCCTGGACGCCCCAGCTATAGTAGTCGCCAAGGCCGGGATCAGCGACATCTTCGAAATTCTCCCCGCTCAGCACGTTGTGAATTGCGACCCGCGCCTTGCCGCTCTGTACTCGCTCAAAAATGAACCGGTCGCCGTTGGGAGACCAGTAACCATCGATCCCGCCAGTCTCAAATTCGACAGCCTTTGTCTCAAGATTGACCAAGTGCAGTTGCTGCCGCTCCGTATTCGCCGAGTCCGACACTGAAATTGCTGAGGCGTACAAGAGGCGGTGGCCGTCGGGCGCTACGCGGGCGTACGAGTAAACGTGCTCATTTGCTTGGAGGGGGTAGACTCGCTCAAAGACCTGGGCCCGAATCGAGTTCGGCTCGAGAAACAAGGCGATTGTCAAAAGGCAGACACGTATAGCGACCCGAGGTGCGGACACGCGGGAGTCTGCATTCAATGGTTGTTTTTCAGAGTCTCGGATCATCATCGCAGGCGCAATCCGCGTGCGGAGTCGGATTACCCGAATCGTATTGTGCTGCCCTCGCGCTCCTCAGCGATCAGGGCACGCTAGTGATGACGTGTTTCCGTTGGAGTATCCCGAGGGCAATTGGGCCGGGGATGCGGTACGACTCCGGAGTCGCACCGGCTCGACACATGTAAAGGATTGCGCGGTCGGGCCCGCGGGCCGGATAAAATCGGCCGCACTGTTCCGCATTCGTCAGCTGCAGGTTCTTCATGGCAGAAGTATCGGGGGGCGTCGACCGCGCCGTCCAGAAGAATCCGATGTCTATATGCGGTCGCGAGGCAAGCGCTTGGAGCCCAACGCCATAGATGCTGACCGGCGTGTGGTCAGACAGAATCTTCACATTTTCTGTTTGGTCGTGTAGGATCACTCGGCGCGCGCCCAACGGCCCGCCAGTAAAAACCATCACGATCGGACCCGCGAAGCGGGCATCGGCGCTGTGTAGGGGATCGGGTCTGGCGAATCCGTAGTCGGGGCCGCCAGAACCTAGGCCGGGGAAAACTGCCACGAGAGCCGCTAACAGCCACAGATGTATGGAGCGAGACATCATAAAACTCCTATAGGCGCCGATGCCTTATTAAGAAAAATCGATGCCAACTTGTATTAACAATACAATGGTTCGAGCGTTCGAGTATAGCAATACACAAAGTCGTTGCACAGATAGTCGCAACAGCGTGTTGTGGGGCTGCAGGAGGTGTTGCACCAGCAGTTGTCATAACCCTGGTAGCAAAAACCATAGGCAGCGTAGCAGCCGTCGAGGCTGCCGCATGCCCCGCTCCCATACGGGCCGGAGCAACAAGCCCCACCTGCTTCGATGCTCTTGAAGTCCTTTCCGCTAGCGATGCTACTTAAAGAATTGAATGCGCTAGTCAATAAATCATTAAGGGCTGGCCGACGTGACGGAATTGTGGCAAAGGCCAGGCGCTTCGCCACGCTGCTAAGAATGTGCTCCATTGTCCGAACCTCGCAGTGTATGCCGAATCATGCTGTGACGACTGTGGGTGCCGAGGAGGCAGTTGCTTTGTCAGCCTCCTTCGGCCGAGCGATGATCTCCAGTAATCCTTCGAGGGTGGTAGGGTTGAATGAACTGGCTTTCCCGCGAACGTAACCAGCTGCGTCCAGCGCGATCGCGAATGGAGTACTTGCGATGCGCCAATGAGCCGCAGTCGCGAATTTCTGATCGATCACGCGTGTCACCGACAGCGGTAGCGGCTCAGCGTGCCTAAGACAATCGGCCTGCCCGCCCATACAGATTAGCGTGAGCTCTGTGTCGGGGCGCGCCGCCAATTGTCGGAGACTCGCGATGGCTTCGGTACAAACCGAACACCCGGCAGACGTTACGAGGACAAGCTGTCCAGATGGCCGATGTCCGAAGCTCAGGATCTGACCATCGGCAGTCGGTAATGTAAGAACCGAAATCTTGCTATTGAGGCGTGGCCCTTGGTCAGCGCGATGGCTTGAGTCCTTGAGCAGCGCTTGACCGTGCTGGCGTAGGAGGAGAAACACCGCGCAGGCCGTCAGCGTGGAAAGGCCCCAAAGAAGCCCATATGAGATCGCAAACATGGGTGACATGATCGTTTACTCCTGAAGGATTGCGCCCGCACCGGTCTCGCTATGGGCACTCGCCGGGACTAGCCATCGGAACGCCTCGAGGCCCACGACTATTACTCCGACTGCAACCATCCCGGGGAGGCTGGTTGACCACAGCTTCCAAAATGGAGGCGGGGCCCCAAGAATCCATGTTCTCAATGACAAACACACGGCAAGCACGCAGATAACCCCGTTGAATGCGAGCCTTCTCGCTGAAACGCCCTGCTGCTTTGAAGCGCCAAAGCACCCACAGCCAGTCCGATATTTTCTGCGCTTGAGTTCCAGCAAAAAGGCCGTCGCAAGTAACAGCAATGGTGTCACGGCGTAAGTGGACCATGTCCAACCGACAATGAGACCGACACCTATGGCAAGCTCGGAAAGACCGATCGTGCTGATCAATCTGTACTCCATTGGCGAGCGCAGCCCGCAAAATCGGAGTGCCGCACCGAAATCCGCTGGTTGCCGCCGCTTTGCAACACTGGCCCAGAGAAGGATCAATGCGAGTCCAGCCTGCGTCAGTCCAAACAGAAAGCTCATTGTCGCAACTCCGCAACGGCGTGGTTACGGTTTAACCATGGATTGGAGAATCAGTAGCAACTGAGGCCTATCTACTCCGTGGCTCTTAGCTCCCCGAATCCCCACCACAAATTCACCAAGGCGCGCAGTTACAGAGTTGACTGTTCCAGATTCCCAGCGCAGACCAACTCCATTCGGAAGAGTCCGATCCGGGTTGACGTCCTCGCGCACCCAATTGCCATTGTGGTATACGACATCGGTCAAGCTCGGGGATTTCAAACTCACGATCTCACCGGCATGGTCCGCCATGCCGGTGAACTCCCGTGTCGGATTCGCGGCCAGATAGACCCCGAGAGGGAAGGTCATTGCATCAGAGTACTGCGCTGCGACATACCAAAGGGCCACTTCATTTGGGCCGCCGCCGAATCCATCGGGCCGGTCCTTATACCGGGTGAGAAAGCGGTAGCCTGGCGGGAGATAAGTCGGCTCAGGAACCGAAGCGCCGCCTGTTTCCGAACCTTCCAGCCGAGCTTTGGCGGCGGTTGTTTGAAGACTGGTGTGTGTGGCCAGATTCGGGCGCCACACGGCGACGCCGCTGAGCAGGACGAGCGCACGACCCAAGAACGTTCGACGACCAGTCTCGCTTGCCTTCGGGTTTTCTAATTGCGGATTCATGTTCTGTTTCCCTCCGAAAGAAATTTCCATAACAAAGCAACACTCACTCCCATGAGCATTCCGTTCAACCACCAGGCTCCTCTCCGAAGCTGCGCAATCATCGTGTCGGCAGCGTGCAATTGATTAGGAAATGGGTCTTCGTGTTTCAATCTTTGCGAGATTGCAGCTGCGACTGCGACCGAAGCGCCACGGCTTAGGCCGAAGACAGACATCATGATTGTGGCGGTGATTAGGCGCCCGCCATACGCACAGCCGACCAGCAGCACGTAGTAGCCGGCGTACGTTACTTGTGTAAGAAAACCGGTACCGAGCGCCAGGCCGAACATCAATGGTGCTCGGGTTGGACCGTAAATAGCCCACTCTTTTGGCACGAACCAATTTCCCGACGGAACGCGAATTTTAACGCGCAAGGCTCCGGAGAGCCCATAGACGGCTCCGGCGCCGGCGACGACGACAGCGATCGGTTTCATCAAATTCAAATCGTTGAGCGCTGTTCCGACGACGGCCAAGCCGAATCCAACTACCGTTGCGCTCAGGACGCTGCCCGCAACGAACAAGCTTATCGCACGCCTGTCAGGTTTGTAGGTGACTTTCCGAGGCTCGCCGACCGGCGAGGCGATCACAAGGATCGCGTTCATACCTCACGGCGAGTCCAGCGCCGCGGCCCCGACAACAGCGGCAAACAGCATGAGGATCGGCAACCAAAGGTGTTCCCTCGAGCCCAGAATGAAAGAACCTGCGATCACACTTGCCGACAACAACTGATGCATCGTCGACCTACCGCTTGGTCGCGAGCTGGTCTTTCGCGGTAGTACGACGATACTCGACATGAGTTGGACTGCTTTTGGTTTATACTCGAGAATTCTTCGCCGGGTAGGATTGCTCTGCCGCGAGAGACCTGCAAGGCTCAGTAATCGCAGACGATACCAAGAATCCGAGAAGCGATCACGAAATCCGCAGTCTGACACCAATCCACGAGTCTGCAGCCCATCGATCCTGAAAGATCGTCGGAGAATTCTCGCGGCTCGAAATCATCACGGTGCAACGTCCATCTCAGCGCGGATGATCGTTGCCGCGGACTGGACGATAACCTCGGCTGACGAGGGCAATCCCAACGCAGAAAGGAACATCAACACGACGTCTTCAAAATCGCCGTTTCTAAAGTTTGCAAGCCTGTGCCCAGTTGTACGAACGACTCGATTAGAGAGAGCGCGCTCGGAAGCGCATCCCGCCGCTCCTGCAAGTGCCTTCCCGTGCCATTCCAGGCGGGTCGCGCGCCACGAGGAATGAAGAGCCAATGCCCACATCAAAAGCCGCTTCGGACGCATCCCGAGACAGGCAGCCGTCCGAAGTTCCAGCGTCCGCTCGGACACTGCGCATAGCGAGGCAAGTTCAGAAACTGAGAGAATTCTCTCGCCCGCAACGACCGCGTAGGCGAGTATTTGCCTTCCGTCCGTTGGAAGGCGGTCGATTATCCGAGTCAGCACCGGTAGGCTGGCATCTTGGTCTTTCTCATCTTTCATGATCTCGACAAGTCGGCGTTCGATTGAGTGAATTCCAGCGACGGCGACCCGGCAGTCGGCCAAGTTCTTGTAGCAACTCAGCAACGGTTGGATCGTCGAACTGGCCAGGCGGCCGGTCACAAGCAGGGACGCACCTGTCTGCCCCAGACCTTCCGCCAACAGCTGGAGATCTCGACGCGAGCCAGCGTGCGCCTCGACAATGCAGACCGACCCTATCGGGTCGCGAATCGCTGCCTCAACGATCTGGTTGCTGTTGTTATAGTACTGAACCGGTGTGAGGGCGGATGAAGCTCCCCGGGCAACAGCGGTGCGCGCGTGTGGGCTCATGAGAACCGCAAAGATGCGCTTGTTCGCCGGCGGGCGCAGACCAATCTCTTTATCGTACATCTGCCGACTCCGGAACCTTACGGGCCCGCCACGGCATTCGAGATTGTTAAAGTCGAAGAGCGCGATCAGCGAAGAGTTCGTTGTACGACAAGTAACTCTCGGCGGTTCTCGCGAACAGTCGTCATCGAACTCAACAGCTCAATTCGATCAATCAGACGACCGCCGACTGCAACGCCAACCTCGATCGTAGCGCAATAGAGTCAAGCAGCGTCGCCTGGACCGTATGATGAGCGCGATTGTCTTCGCGCCGTTCTTTGGGGTGTGCCGAGGGGTCGAGAAATTATTCTCGTCCGAGCCCAACGTCAGATGTGAGATTACTCACGCGCAATATCTCAGGGCGACTGGCAGGTTTAAAAAGGAAGCCAATCATGCTGGTCTGCCTCGTCATAACTAACCAGGAACCTGTTGAAACCACGAATGTGTATGCAACGACGTCGCGAGTTAAACAACGATTTGCAAAACTGAACCAGCTGACGACCAGCGGCTCGGGTGTTAGCGGTCATGCCTCAAGTCACCAAGAATGCATATTATCCCGCAAGATCGCCGCTACTACGTTAATTGTCAAAGATTAAAATTCTCGGGTCTCCCGGCTTTGTAGTGGGTTGAAAGATTAAAATCGTCTCATCTTTGCTTATCGTGGGTCGAGATCCAGCCCGCCGCAGTGGAAGTAGATCGCCCGCTTAAAACGCTCCCGATCCCGAAAGCCGCGCGAGGAATACTTGATCCACTGGATCTTCGCATTCAGCCGTTCCGTCACCGCCTTGGTGATGCGGTGCGTGATATAGTGAGCACATTCTCGAGGTGGCGACGGATGATTCCCGCGACGTGGATCATCGGTTTGAGGCGCGAGCGAACGGCCCACGCTTGCCAGCGATCGAAGAACGCCCGTGCCGCAGGGGTCGATCGATAGTCCCAGACGTGGCGGAAGGCTTCCTTCATCGCCCACGCGCGCGGACTCGAGGGTGCTGTCGCGCAGTCGGCGGAACTGCCGGCGGCTCACGGCCGTAAAGTCGTGCCGGCCCACCTGATTCTTCAGCCAGAGGAACTTGGCCCCAGTGAGCCGTCGATCGCCGCGCTTCCGCAGCGCGCGCTGCTCCCGGCGTCGGACCTGATCCATCGCCTCAGTCACGTGCCGCATCACGTGGAACTTGTCAACCACGATCTTCGTGTCGCCGTCGGGCACGTAATCCCGGACGGTCCGCCGGTAGGGGTCCCACATGTCCATGGCGATGGCCTCAATCGCCAGCCGCTCGTCGATCGAGAGACTCTCGACGTAGCTGGCGAGCGTTTCCGCACTGCGATCATCCGCGACATGCAGCAGCGTCTGCTCGTCTAAGTCGACCACCATCGTCACGAACTGGAAGTGCTTGAGATAGGAGTGCTCATCGATGCCGAGGCGGCGTCCCGCGACCGACGTCCGCCGCGCCAAGCCGCGCCGCACCGCGCGCTCCACGATCCCATTGGCTTCTTCCCACGTGAGCCCCAGGCGGCGCGCCACCGCCGCTGGCGTCGCTTCTTTGAGCCACGCGATCGCGAGCCGCTCGAACAGCATCGTGAAGTGCTCGGTCGCCCACGGGACGGGCACGGTCTTCACGCCGTGCTCGGCACAGTCGACGCGTGGCACCCGCGCATGGAGCTGGGTCTCGCACTGACAGGTGTCGAGATGCCGCCAGCTCCGCTCCACATGATCGTGCAGCGGCGAGATCGTCTGGCATTCGGGACAGGCAAACGTGGTCCCGCTCCGCGCCTTGAGCCACACGTGGACGGCTTTCGCCGCGTCGTCGAGCTCCACTCGGTCAACCGCCCACGGTGGCGCGATCCCGAGAATCGTCGCGTACAGTGTCCGATCGTCCATTGCGATCCTCTAAAGAGCAGATCACAATATGCTGGTACACCAACTCTATTCCCGGAAGACCAGAATGCTTTAATCTTTCTCAATCGTTGTGCGCTATTACATATGCGCTAAGTACTAATTGGGCAATAGGGATTTATCATAGCAGATCGACATGAACAAACTCGCCAGCGGTTGCTTTCGTGTTGCTTCATAAGAAGTAAGACGGAGCCGATTGAGAAATGCTCATATCGGCCAGTCGAAGCACGCGCCGCTGACGCGAGCATGACGCATTCCTCCTATTTTTGGCCCAAGAGCGCACATCTGCACGCGAGCGAATGTGAGCATTCCGAAATCGGCTGCGTCTTACTTCTTGTAGACAACAGAGAGAGAGGCTTCACCGTCGCGCCTCGTTCTCGGCCCGCTGCCTCAGCCACGCATTCACTGCCGAGGCAACAGATTGGTGACTTCGGCGACTACCCGTGCGACTGATATTCCGCTCATGCACACTGGATTACCGCATCCATGCGGAAGACGGGGATAGCACGGACGACACGAGACGTCCGCCGAAAGAACGCGAGTGGCGGCGAACGGTGCCGTTCGCCGGTCATCCGTTGGGCCGAACAAGCAGACGGTCGGCGTGCCGACGGCCGCGGCAAGATGCATCACGCCACTATCGGCGCCGACGGCTACCGCGCAGTCAGCGAGCAACGCCGCAGAGCGTGACAAGGAGAGCTTGCCCGCGAACGACGGAACCATATTCCCGAGTCGCGCGACCAATGCGTCGCAGAGAGGGACGTCGGCGCCCGCACCGACCAAGAGCGGTCGAACGTGATGATTGGAAATCGCGCGGAGCATGGCGTCGTACTCGTCAATGCCCCAACGCTTATGCGATTCGGCTAGGCCAGAACCGGGATGGACCGCGACCAATTGGATACCCCGGCCGACGCCGGCGTTCGCCAAGAGGACATCGACAGCTTTCGCATCGGCGGCGTCGACCGCGACATGGGGCGGCGAAGAGGCCTCGATCCCGAGGAGCGACCCGATTCGCCAATTGCTCTTTACCTTGTGCTCGGAAGAATCGCGAGGAACGGCTCGCGTGTATAGCCATGCGAGCCGCGACGCCGCCTCCCCAACACGGACAGGGGCACCGCTGACGAAGGTCAGACAAGGCGCCTTGTGTCGATCGATGTCTGTTACGGTGACAAAGACATCGAAGTGGCGACGGCGTATCTCGTAGATCAGCTTCAGCACGCGAGCGGGTGAGTTACCGCGAGCTGGGTCATATACAATTACGTCGTCAATGCGGTTCGCTTCGCCAAACAACGAAGCCGTTTCGCGAAGCCGCATGATCATACAGATCTGCGCGTCCGGCCAGGCCCGGCGAATGTCAGTGACGAGACCTGAGGCACAAATGACGTCGCCGATGCCGTCGGTTGCCAAGATTCCAACGCGCCTGCCCGCGCGCGGCTCGAGCCGATGCGCGGCGCCTCGTTGCCTGGGAATCAGGCTTGCATGGCCTTTGCTGTGATCGCTGAACTCGAGGAGCGAATACATCTCACGTGCGTGCGAAATAGATCATGTCTGTGACGGCGAACAAAGCGAATGAGCCGGAAGCAGCGCCCTTGGAAGCCTTTTGGCATCGAGTGGCCAAACGTCCGGGATACTACCTGAAGCGCTTACCGTCGTGGGGACTGCTGAAGTGCTCGCCGCTGTTTCGGCAGACGGCGTGCCGTCTGCAGGCCGCGATGGACATCGACCCAGCCGGGTGGTCATACCGACCCGAGTTCGCAAGCGCCGTCGGCGGGTTCTTTTTGCCGGACGATCCAGTCGTACGTCACATCGCACCGTTCGAGTCGTGGGACCTCGTCCGCCGGGATGCGCTCATTCTCCTCCTTCGCTCCGTCGTGAAGCGAAATGTTCCTGGCGACCTGGCGGAACTGGGCGTTTATCAAGGAGTCACGGCGCGGCTGTTCCATGAATACTGCCCGGACCGCACGCTTCTCCTCTTCGACACGTTCACCGGATTCGACACCCGCGATACGACATCGCGTGAAGGGAGACTCGGGATGTTCGCGGACACTTCTGCCGCCGTCGTCCTCCGCTATATCGCGGCGGGTGGCGTCGATATGAAGAACGTACTCGTTCGGGAGGGCTACTTCCCGGACAGCGTCGCCTCTGCCGACTCCGATCGCCGGTTTGCGTTTGTCCACTTGGACGCGGATCTCTATGGGCCCACGCGGGCAGGATTGGAGTTCTTTTACCCGCGTTTGAATCCGGGAGGGATACTCGTCATCCACGATTACAACTCGTGGGAGGGAGCCCGCCGCGCCGTCGACGAGTTCAGCGCATGTATCCCCGACATTCCGCTTCCATTGCCCGACAAGTCGGGATCGGTGCTGATCGTCCGCGGCTCGAGCACCTGATGGTTCTCGAACAACTTGCCACGTGACGCCGCGCGCCGGAGCACAGCGGTGAACAGCTCGCCGTGATCGCGGCGGTCGAAATGGCGTTGTACGTATTCCCGGCCGCGACGACCCATTTCCCGGCAACGATCCGGATTCTTCGCCAACTCGCGTATCGCGTCGGCCAGCGCACCAGAATCGCCCGGCGGCACGAAGACTCCACCCTCGGCGCGCTCGACCACGTCGCGAATGACACCGTCG
>Ga0207695_10007345_pt1 | contig 14063 bp, 11 predicted proteins | sample KBSC54metaG_FD_184354 | JGI IMG/M metagenome (GOLD analysis project Ga0207695, IMG submission 184354) | Corn rhizosphere microbial communities from Kellogg Biological Station, Michigan, USA - KBS C5-4 metaG (SPAdes) (version 2) | ecosystem: Host-associated > Plants > Roots > Rhizosphere > Soil...
AGGCCAATGATGTCCTTTTCCTTCAGTGGCTGTTTGTGCTCCTTCACGCCAAGAAGATGCCACAACCACTCCAAAGGCGCAATACTAGTTTCCTGCTATTGCGCGAACGGCGTGCCGAAGGAAATTGCCAAAACGCACCACTTTTTCGATTTTTATCCGAACTTCGCGACAAAATGACGGACTTTTCGTGTTGTTCGCGCCCCGCGGGCGGCTGGCGGCTGAAGCCGCCACCCCTGCTGAATGCACTCGGACAACGGGAGAATTTGTTAAATTCACCTCCCGCTCTCCAAGTTGTGCCGCAACCCTGAACCATGTTTGCTCCATTTTTATTGCTTCAATGCTTTACCTATCATAATACTAATTATGCCGACCTCAAGAATTTGTTCCGCATAATTCTCTGGATTTTGCAACGGATGCATCGTTGGCATCGGCAAAGGCTTACACATACAAGGATTGCATGGTGTATGTCGCAGAGGATTTGAAGGCGGTCGTCGAGCAGGCGTTTACGAAGCTTCGCGGCCTCGATGTCGTGACGCTGTCACACCGCCCGCGGCCGGATCGTTGGACGATCAAGGAGGTGATCGGCCACCTCATCGACTCCTGCGCCAACAATCATCAGCGTTTCATTCGGGCGCAGTTCACAACCGAGTTGGCGTTTCCAAGATATGAGCAGAATCAGTGGGTCAACGCGCAACACTATGACCAGGTCGAATGGGCGGACCTGCTTGAACTATGGCGGCGATACAATCTCCACCTCGCCCACGTGATCAGCCACATCAGCCCGGCCGCGCTGAACACCCGCTGCGTCGTCGGCGACTATCCGCCAATGACGCTGCAGATTCTGGTTGAGGATTATGTGGTCCATCTCAAACACCATCTGTCGAAGATCGATGAACGACTGAGTGACTAAAGAGGAGGATCTCCGAGTGGCTGCCCCTTCGCATCGGCCAGGCTGGTGTATGATGCGTGGCAAATGCTGATTGCTTCCGCAGCTTGAGGTTGGCCATGGCCTGCGACCCTAAACTCCTGGAACGGATACGCGGGATTCTGTCCAAACGGACCGACGTCGTCGAGAAGAAGATGTTCGGCGGCGTGGCTTTCATGGTGCGGGGAAACATGGCCTGTGGTCCTCACGACAATAAGTTGCTTGTCCGCATCGGCGACGAGGCTGCAGCGAGCGCCATGAGCGAGCCACACGTCAAACCGATGATGTTCACGGGCAGAGCGATGAAATCCTTCGCGACCATCGAAGCGCCGGGGATAAAAACCGACGAGCAGCTTCGGCGTTGGGTTGAAATGGCAGCAGCATATGCCGCTTCGTTGCCCGCGAAGAGAAAGCCGTCCAAAGCTGCCAAGACGACTGCAAAGCACAAGAAATAATCGTATTCAAAGCGGGCCAGCTTCATCGCCAAAGTATTATTTTTTGCACTTGGCCAAGTGATGAAAGAGCCGCGCACGAAGTAAGCGGATTGGCGCGAGACGGCGCTGATCCGCTTAGCTCGTGCGCGGCTCCTTTCAGCAGAGACTTTTCCGGTACCCGAGCCCGCCTTTACACGCGGACTATCTTTCCGTGTACGAATTCGAATCGTTCCTTCGACCAACTGTAGGTGGAAACGCGTCGACCGATGGGTGCCCACATTCTGGGCAAACGGTTGGCGAAGCTCTTAAGTCGTACCCGCACTTGGCGCACCTCCCCGTACGTCGCCAAGCCCGTGATCTCATTTGACGAACGAGAGTTTGAAGCGGCAGCACGGAACCTGCCAGAATCAATATCCAAAATGGAACGTAACACCTTCGAAGTGATGCAGGCGGCGCGTAGTAATCGCTGCACGATCCGGTGCCCCATCCAAAGCCAAGAATCGTGTGAGGCAAATTAACTGGGTTGATGATGCACGAAGGCCAAGGATACCGCACCCAAGTGATCCCCGGCGGGCGAGGGCGTCCACCGGTGGCTTGTATACAGTAAAAACCGTCAGAAATCAGAATCGCGCCATAACTCCTACCGTCCTTCCGGGTCACTATAATTCCATGGTCAAATCCAAGGTCATACTCCAAGGCTATCCCGAGTAGCAATACGAAGAGCGACATCACCAAAAGCAACCAGCGCATTTCAAATGCTCCTCAGAGTGAAAAAAATACAGACGTGATGTTTTTGCAATACAATTCCATTAGATACAACTGTGCGCCGCGGGGATTCTTTAGTGACGGAATATTTCGGAGATCTTACACAATGATTTCCGTAATCGGTCCATCCCCATCTTCGACGAGCTTCATCGTGCGGCCGAGGACCCGGATTTCCATCTTGCGGTAGTCGAGTCCGAGCTGCCAGAGGAGGGTGGCGTGGAGATCGCTGTAGTAGTGGGGATGATCGACGGCACGGTAGCCGACTTCGTCGGTGGCTCCGTGGACGGTGCCGCCTTTGATGCCGCCGCCAGCGAGGAGAACGGTGTAGCCGCGCGGGTTGTGATCGCGGCCGGTGGTATTCTGCGACCAGGGGGTTCGGCCAAATTCGCTGCTCCAGACGACCAGCGTTTCATCCAGCATGCCGCGCTGCTTGAGATCGGAAATGAGGCCGGCGATGGGCTTATCCGTCGCCCGGCAGAGCGGTTCGTGGCTGCGGATGTCTCCATGCGCATCCCAAGCGCCATTGCCTCCGCCGGCATGGCAGATCTGCACGAAGCGCGTGCCTTTTTCGACCAGCCGGCGCGCCAGCAAGAGTTGTCGTCCGAAATCGTCGGTGGGATTTTCGCCGATGCCGTACATCTGCTTCACATGATCGGGTTCATTCGAGAAATCGATCAGCTCGGGAGTGGAAAGCTGCATCGCCGCTGCCAGCTCATAGGCCTTTGCCCGGGCGGCGATATCGGAATTGATCGCATAATGCTCGCGGAATTCGCGATTGAGCTGGGCCAGTGCATCCATCTCCCGATCGCGCGAGCCGGGACTGCGCGAGGCGGGCGGGTAAAGATTGGCGATGGGCGTCGAGCCAGGCTGGAACGGAGTCGCGGCGACGCTTGCGCCAAGATAGCCGCCGGTGAGTTGCACGGGGGACGAAGGACGGCCGATGTTCACGAACGTGGGCAGATTTTTGTTGAGACTTCCGAGGGCATAAGAAACCCAGCTTCCAAAGGTCGGGTTGTCGAAGGTTCGGCCACGATGGCCCGTGCAGGTTTCGATCACGGCGGGAAAATGGTTGCTCTCGTTGCAATACATGGAGCGGACGACGGCGATGTCGTCGATCACACTGCCAACGTGCGGGAACCAGTCGGAAACGGGAATGCCTGATTTTCCGTAGCGGGTGAATTTGCGATGGCAGGGAATGACCGGCCGAAGCATGGCGGCGCCGTTGTCGCCGAAGCCGGTGGCGTTGATCATTTTCCCGGCCCACTTGTTGTCTTTGGGATCGAAGGTGTCGATGTGACTGACGCCGCCGCACATGAACAGGAAAATCACCGACTTGGCCCGCGGCAGAAAATGCGGCCCGATCAGCGCATCTTTGATCTCTCCGCCCTGCGCCCACATCGCGCCCAATGCCAGACCCAGGAACCCGCCGCCCGCCTGGTGCATGAAGCGCCGCCTCGAGATTCGCCCACACGGATAGATCGAGTTACCGAACATAAATGAACTCATCGAGGTTGAACATCAGCCAGGCAAAATCACCCAGGCGATTGGGATCGTCATTGAGGAAATTCAAGGCGGACTTCTGCTCCTCCTTCGAGGGAGGACGACAGAGCGAATACTCGTAGGCGAGGTCTACCGCTTTGTTCAAATCGCCGCCATCTTCTTTGGCCAATCGTTGGCCAAAAAGGCGCGCTTCACGATCGATGATTGGGCTGTTCATCAAGAACAGCGCCTGCGGCGCGGTGACGGTTTGCGTGCGCAATGGGCAGGGAACGCGCCCATCATCGACATCGAATACCTGCAGGAAATTCGGAAGGATATCGCGATTGGTGGAATAGCCGCGGATCATGTAGGCGGCGCGACGATTGGTGCCGGTCGGGACGCTGGCCATTTGACGTCGCCCATTTCCGCGCCGGCCACTGTTGCCGATGTCGAAGGAGGGTCCGCTCACGGTGAGATCCAGATTCCCCGCATCGGAGAAGACCGAATCCCAGATCGGCTCAGCCTCGAGGCGCTGGAGCCGGAAATGCCAGAGACAGGTGTCATCCGGATCGGCTTTCATGTTGGCCGATGCGATCTGGCTGTTCTCTTCAGAAGAAAGTTTGTAGGTATCGGAAGTGACGATGAGCCGATTGATCTGCTTCATCGAATAATGGCGGGCGACCAGTTCCGACGCCAGCCAATCCAAGAGCGGCTGATTGGAAGGCGTGCCGCCGAGCTTTCCAAAATCGCTGGGAATCTTCTGCAAGCCCTGGCCAAAGTGCCATTGCCAGAGGCGATTCACCGCGACGCGAGCAAACAGCGGATTGGTCGGCGAAGTGAGCCAATCGGAGAAAGCCTCGACGCGCCCATCGCGCATATCGATGTTTTTTGGCGCAAAGGGCCAGCCCGGCTCGACCGGACGTTCCATCTCAGGTCGGGACGCATCGCCGCTGGTCAGCTCATAGCTTTTTTGCTCCAGGCGGGCGGGATTTACTTCGACGGTGTAGAAGACAGGCAACGCCCCGCCGCCTCGATTATCGATGGCGTTGAGTTGCGAGACCAGCTTCTGATATTGCCGCCGGACGTCGGGCGGCATCACTTCCGTAATCTTGTCGTTGTCGATGCGAAGAACGGGGAAATAATCGTCGGCGATTTTCTGCTCAGCGACGGTGCGCTCGCTTTCAGACTTGCGAATCACCGCCTGCACATTCGGCGGCAGCATCGCCACGCGATCGTCGTACAGCTTTTTCTTGTACGGGCCGATCAGCTCATCGATGGGCTTTTGCAGCTCAGCCTTCTGCTTTTCGGATTCTTCTGAAGCTTTTCCCGCGGCGAAGATCTGCTGCGGCGTCGCCAGCAGCATCTTTCGCGTTTCCAGCGGATCGAACAGCGCCTTCATCGAATAGAAGTCGCTCTTTTTGATCGGATCATATTTGTGATCGTGGCACTTTGCGCAGGCGACGGTCATGCCCATGAAGGCCGACGAAACGGTCTCGACTGCGGAGATGGCAAGCTCCTGGCCGTCTTTCCCATCGCGATAAACTTCGCCGCGGGCGAGCAAGCCAAGGGCGAATTGATCTTCGGGAAGAGGCGGGATGCGCGAGCGAAAGCCGGTGGGGGAAATTTGGGTGCGGACGGTCGAACGATAGCTGGTGAGCTGGGCGCGGACGAACTGGTCGTAAGGCAGATCTTCATTGAGAGCCGTGATGACCCAATCCCGCCAGAGATAAATGCCCGGAGCGGCGACCATTCGCTCATCCGCGTCGGCATATCGCAGGACATCGAGCCAATGCCGGCCATAGCGCACGCCATATTGCGGGCTGGCCAGCAGATGATCGACGACCTTTTCGTAAGCATCCGGCGATGAATCTTTTTCGAAAGCATCCTGCTCGGCGGGCGTGGGTGGAAGGCCAATCAAATCGAGATAGACGCGCCGAAGCAGCGTCCGCTTGTCGGCCTCCGCGACGGGATGAAGACCCTCCGATTGATATTTGGCGGAGATAAACGCGTCGATCGGGTTCGAGGATTTGGTAACGCCTTGTGGCACCTCAAGACGTACTACCGGTTTGAGCGACCAGAGCTCGTCTGTTGTTGATTTCTCATCCGCAGCGCGCAAAGCGTTCGGCAGAAGAAAAGCCGCGCAAATTGTCCAGCACCAGATACGGGCCAATCGGTCCTCCCGCCTTGTCTTTGATTGTAATTATCTACCCGCCGCAGACAGCCGCGTTTCGCTAATCTGCGATGGCAGCCGAGCTTGGCTAAGAATTCTCATAATGCCCGGCATTCGATGTGCATGCGCGAACGGGACGTTATGGAAGTGGCGCGAGTAGTAATCGTCGATGACAATGTGGACTTCTGCCGCCTGATGGCACGCCTCGTCAAGCACCTCGGGTATGAAGCGATATGCCTGACCAGCGGGAGCTCGGCGCTCAAATATCTGGCAGAGCACGTGCCCGAGCTGATTATCCTCGATTTGATGATGCCGGACATAGATGGGCTCGATGTTTTAGAAGTGGTGCGCGAAGATCACCGGCTCAAACAAATTCCGGTTGTCATCTTCAGCGCGGTGTCCGACCCAAAGCTTCGACAGAAAGCGGCCGAGTTAGGTGCGACAGATTGGTGGGTGAAGGCCGGCGTGGATTTCACATCGGTCGCGCGTCTCATCGTGCAGTACCTGGGCGCGCCGGACCTGGTGGGCAATCACACCGAGTCACATGGGCCTATCGCAAATCTGAAGATCGACGATACCAGCGATCCGCATTCCGGCTGAAGAGGCCGGTGCGGAAAGAACTTGGGCGCGAAGCGACCAATAATTTCACCATCCCCAGCCACTGTTTAATCGTCACGGCTTTCAGACAAACCGGCCAATTGCTGGCAAAGAGGACGCGATCTGGGCCGAAGGCGTCGAAGCAATGGTTCACGATCTGGCCAATGGGTTCGATCTCAGGCGGTGTTTGACCGCTTTCGGCGACGCCGGAGATTTTGCAGCAGACGTTCGGGTTGGCGGCGAGGCCAGTGATTCCGTCCTTCCAGGATTGGAAGGATGTGTGATTGGGGCGCTGGCCGGCGATCCAGTCTGGTGAAGCGCCGCCGCAGTGATCGAGGATGAAGCGTGCGTTGGGACAAGCTCGGACAACTTCTGCCGCGTTATGGAGCATCGGACTGCCAATCAGCAGATCGAAGCTCATGCCGAGGTCGGCAAGGAAGTGCAGATCTTCGACCAGGGCTTCTCGATTTTTGATTGCTTCGCCGAAGCTGCAGCGTACGCCGCGCACATGCGGATCATTCTTGAATTGATTGATGTAGGCGCGAAAGCCAGGCTTTCCGGGTGTTCCGCCAATAATCGCGGCACGAATGGGCCCCTTACCTTGCGCGCATAATTCAGTCACATATCGCGCCTCGGCTTCTTTCTGATTGGGCGCGACGTCTACTTCGACGTAATAAGATCGAACGATATTCAGCCCTTGGATCGCCTGCTCGTAATCGGCAATGCTGTAATCTCGATCCAGAACCGACCCGGCGTGATCGAGCCAGGGAAGGCGGAATTGCTGCAGGTTCCAGACATGCACATGAGCATCGACGATCTGCGCATCGCCGTCATTCATCTTGACTTGTCGATCCTTGGAATGGGAACATCCAAGCAACGTCGCGGCAGCGGCTGCGGATGCGCCGCTAATGAAAGTCCGCCGATTGATTCGGTTCATTGCCGTATCATCTTCGGCCCGCAATGTACGCGTCAATGAGAGCAGAATATGGCTGATATTCACCTGCGTCTGATGGAGCGAAGCGATTGGCCGGAAGTCGCGGACCTGATCCAGGTTTCAACCAATTTCTGGTATCAGCGCGGCGGTAAGCCGGCCATCTTCACCTGCGCTGCAAGTGATGTTCAGCTTTTCTGCAAAGTGTATGAAGATCTCGATCCGGGATGTTGTGTGGTCGCGCAGTCGGGAAATACGGGACAAATCGCCGGCTCATGCTTTTATCACCCAAGGCCCACGCACGTCTCACTGGGGATCATGAACGTGCATCCCAATTACTTCGGACATCATGTGGCGGCGCGACTGCTTCGTCACATCACTGAATTTGCCGATACGCAGGGCAAGCCGGTGCGTCTCGTTTCCAGCGCGATGAACCTCGATAGCTTTTCGCTCTACACGCGAGCCGGATTTGTGCCGCGCCAGGCATTTCAGGACATGTATTGGGCGGTGCCGACGGATGGATTGAAAGAGAAACTCCTTCTGAAGAATGCGCGCATCAGACAAGCCTCCAAGAATGATGCAGGAGCGATCGCCGCGCTGGAATTGGCCAATGTTCATATCAGCCGGCAGAAGGATTTCGAATACTTTCTCGCCAATGCTGATGGCATCTGGCATGGATCGGTGATCGAAGACGAATCAGGAATTCGCGGATTTCTGTTTTCCGTCCAGCACCCGGCGTCAAACATGCTCGGCCCTGGCTGGGCGCGCGATGAGGAAGATGCGATGGCTTTGATCCAAAGCGAACTCGATCACCATCGCGGCCGATCGCCGGTGTTTCTGGTGCCGGTGGATCGATCAGATCTGGTCGCCGGGCTCTATAAATCCGGCGCGCGGAATTGCGAGATCCATTTCGCCCAAGTCCGCGGCACCTATCAGCCGCCGACGGGCATCTGTATGCCCAGCTTCATGCCGGAAACGGCATAAACTTAGTCCGCCACGGTCTTTAGGTTTCCAACCGCGCCCATACCTCCGCGCATCCCTCCAAGTTGCAATATTTCAACCCCTCTCCCGACCACCCTTGCAAGGCAGGCGCTGGCCTGCTGGCAAACGGGTTTTGGAACAAGGAGTACTGCCATGATCTTCAAGGCGGTCAAACTAGGAGCGATGGTAACGGGCGGCGCCCTGCTCGCCGGCGGGCTGATTTTCGGCGGGGAATTGTCCAGCTACGTGCGTAGCTCGGCTCGGAGCGTTCGCGTCGCGGTGCGGGACAACATCCCGGTCGAATTTGAGATTCGCCGGGCTCGCGACCTTCTGGATGAGCTGGGGCCGGAGATGCACAACAACATCCGCGCGATTGCCGAGCAGGAAGTGGATGTGGCTTCGCTCAAGCACGAGATTGGCGAAAATAAAATCTCGCTGACTGAAGAGCGCCAGCGCGTCGAGAAGCTTCGCGATGCCGTGTCCGGCGGCCAGACGCAATTCACCTTCGGGGACATGACCTTCTCCCGACCGCAGATCGTTGAAGAACTGTCGCGTCGCTTCACCCATTACAAAGAAGCTGAGACGGCCCTGGCCGCGCGCGAGACACTGCTCTTGAACCGCCAGAAAGGGTTGGCGGCAGCGGAGGAAGCGCTCGAAAACGCCAAGGCCCAAAAAGCCACGCTCGAAGCGCAGATCGAAGCGCTCGATGCCCAGTACAAGGTCGTTCAGGCATCCTCGGCGGGCTCCGACGCCCTGCCGGCATTCGACCAGAGCAAGCTGGCCGAAGCCAAGAAGGCCGTTGCCGACATTCGCCGGCACTTGGATGTAGCTGAGCACGTGCTCGCACATGAAGCGCAGTTCACTCAGGATGTGCCAGTCGTGGATACGGTGAGCGAGCAGGACCTGCTCAAGCAGGTCAATGCTCACCTCGACAGCAAGCCATCCTCTCCGGCAGTCGCTCAAGGTGCACCCGCACAACCCACGGAATGAGCGGCAAGCACTTCGGCCGCGGAAGTGGAGGAAGCATGGCACCTTCACTTCCGCACCGGACTGTGCCGTCGCATGATTGCTGGTCATGCTGTCGGCACGGTGGATCACTTGCTAAAATAAGCTGTACTTGCGGGATCATGGCAGCCGGTGGAAGCGGGCATTTCTTACCGGAAACACGGCTTAGCGAGATTGCAGATCAATAACTGGATAAATCAGGCGTTGGCCTGATCCTCGGCAAGGAGCCGGTCGTGTTAATCGTTCGCTTAAAACAATGTGAATGTGCCATCGATGATAATCGGCTCGATGCCGCTTATGAGCTGCTTCGGGCCGATGATCTTCGAGGCGATCGACGCGGGCAGGCGCTGGTTGGGCGATTGGCGCGCGAATTTGTGGCGCGGGCCAGAAATCACCTTGACGAACAGCGACTGGGTGAAGCCTCGGCCGATTGCGAAAAGGCCATGGCGCTGGCGGGAAATCTGCCCGAGGTGTCATCCCTTCGGCTGGCGATCACCGAAGCGGCTTCGGCACGACAGAATCTCGACCGTGCGCGCGGACAGCTTCTGTCCGCAGCACGAAAGCACCTGGATGCCGGGCAGCTTACGATCGGCGGCGGATTATTGAGCGCCGCTGAAACCGCGGATGCCCGGGCTGAAGCGCTCAAGCAGGAACTGGCCGATCGTCGCGCGACGCTTCAATCGGTCCTGACCAAAGCCTCAGCCGCGTTTGACGCGGGGAATTGGGAAAACGCTATCGAGCATCTTTCGGCTTTGGGTTCGCAATATCATGCCGATGCCCAGGTTCATCAGCTTGTCCGCAAGATCACGGACCAGGTCACAACCGAGATTCAGCGGGCGATTGAATCGGGCCGGCTGGATCGGGCGGCATCGCTATTGTCGCGCGTGGATCGATTGGCTCATCATGTCGTCGATCTGGATCATGTCCGGGCAACGCTGAATCAATGCCGGCTGGCGTTCGAGATGGCTTCATCGATCGACGCACAAAAGTCTCTTGAAACACTTCGAAGGTTGCTGACGCTCTGGCCTAAGGCGCGCTGGATGGAGTCGGCCGTGGATCATTTTGAAAAACTGTCCAACGCCCTCGAGCAATTGAGGTCCGGCCCTTTGGGATTGGCGGCAATGGGGCCGAACATTGCGGATCTGAATGAAACGCGAGCGCCGGCTCCGACGATGGGAGCCGCTGGCGGAAATGGAGCCGCCACACCCAAAGCGCCGCGAGCCGCGACGAATCTATTTCTTCACGCAGACGGCATCGGCGGTTTTCAGGTCGTCAGCGGATCGGTCATCAGCATTGGGGCGGCAGGCGCCTCGATTCATCCCGACATTGCACTGCTGGCCGGCGCGGGCGTACCGTCCATCACGCTCTCGCGATCGGATGGCGATTATTTCCTTCGTTCGCGCGAGCCGGTGCTCATTAATGACAAGCCTTCAACCGGCAAGCTGCTTGTGAATGGCGACAAGATCGCCCTGGGCCCCCGCTGCAGGGTGACCTTCCGCCGGCCGGCCCCCGCCAGTGGCACGGCCATTCTCGATCTCTCGGGAGCCCGGCTGGCGCGCGGCGACATTCGTCAAGTCATTCTTTTGGATCGTGAAATAGTGATGGGGCCAGGCCCGACTGCCCATGTGCGGTGCGATGAGTTATCGGCTCCGGTCGTGCTGCAGGCGGCTAACGATCGATTTGTGCTTCGCACGGCCGATGCGGTTCAAGTGAACGGGCAAGCCATGGGTAAACCGGCGGAAGTTGCGATTGGATCCCATGTTCGTGTCGGACCGCTGAGCTTCATGCTGGCTAAAGAATGATGGGCAGAATTGTAATAGCCGGGTGTTTTTGGCCCACTTAGGCTGATCGATCGGTGGCTCGGGACTGATTTGAGGGCAAATCCCAGGGAATAAGGGAACTATCGTGACCACAGAAACTACAACTTCCGCCAATCGCGGCTTTCAATACAAACATGGCGATCGCCCGCTTGATGGTTACGTCATCCAGCGCGGTGCAGGGCGCGGCGGATTCGGGGAAGTCTATTACGCAATCAGCGACAGTGGCCGCGAGGTGGCACTCAAGGTTGTGCAGACCTACGAGCAGATCGAGCTGCGCGGCATCTCGCACTGCATGAACCTTAAAAGCCCGCACCTGATTTCAATCTTCGACATCAAGTATGGTCAGGATGGCCGACCCTGGGTCATCATGGAATTTGTCTCGGGGCCTTCGCTTCGTGAACTGCTGGATGCAGCGCCCTCCGGGCTGGGCGTCCAGAAGGCGGCTTTTTTCCTTCGGGAAATTGGCAAGGGACTCACTTATCTGCACGAATGTGGAATCGTTCATCGCGATCTGAAACCGGCTAACATTTTTTATGAGAACGGTTACGTCAAGATCGGCGATTACGGTTTGAGCAAAGCCATCAGCACCAGCCAGCACAGTGGCCAGACGGTCACGGTCGGCACCGTGCATTACATGGCGCCGGAAATAGGCGAGGGGCGATACGACCAGAGCATCGATATTTATGCCTTGGGCGCGCTGCTGCATGAAATGCTCACCGGCCAAGTCCCCTTCTTTGGCTCCAGCGCCGCTGAAGTGCTGATGAAGCACCTGACCAATCCGGTGGATGTGACCAACGTTCCCGAGCCTTTCGCCACCGTCATCCGCAAGGCGATGGCCAAGAATCCTGCCGACCGATACCAGAGCGTGCAGGAAATGGTGGAGGCGGTCTTTGGGTCAGAGCATGTCCGCAATAGCGTGTCCTGCTTCACGCCGGATGATTTGACGATGGTTGCCGGACAGGTAGCGCGAAAGCTGCCGGGCAATTCGTCGTTTGCGGCTTCCAGCACGCCGGGTGTTGGAAATCCTGCTTGGAATTTCCAGAACCGGTTTAACGGCCAGGTGACGAATCGCTTCGAGCAGCGGCTAAATCGCGGCTTCGAGAAGATGAACGCTCGGATCAATCGAGCGCGAGAGCGCTTCGAACGGAAATTCGGGCCGGCGCCAGTGGGCGCTCCCGAGGTAACGGGCCTGGCTGTAAATGACCCGATCCCAGCGGCTCATCGCAAAGCGCTGATGGTGATTGCGCTGGCCATCACGGCCTTTGGCACTGGACTTGCCGCCGAGGATCATGGAAATGTAATTGTCCTGGGCCTGTTCACATTCACAGCCGCTTTAGGCGCAATGCTCGGCGCGCTATTCGGCCGTTCACGACTCTGGCCGACAGTCCGCCAGGATCAAACTCTCATTCAGCATCTGGCCGTAGGCGGAGCAGCAACTGTCGTATCGGCAGTGTTTTCCTTTCCATTCTGGGTCATGGCTATTCGCGGCGACATTTTCGGTAATGTCGGCCAGGTTTGGATGGCCACGGCAATCAGCCTGTTTGTAATTGATTGGGCCAAGCGGATGGATCCGATGCGCTCGCCGCGCGTTCAACTGGGTCACCTGTTTACCGCGGCACTCCCTGGCTTGGTTTTGGGAGGGAATCTCCCGGCGATGGGCGTTGCCGTTGGTGCGACGCTGGCTTTGGAAGTGTTGATGCCTTGGGCGCCTGGAGTGCGACCCAAGCTTCAGGCAACTCAACCGCAATCGCCAAAATCCGGTCCCCCGCCATTTCCGGTACAGCCTATCGAGCAAGCTCAAACCGACGTTCCGGTTTCGGCCCAGGCGGAAGGAGCCACACCCATGCCACAACTGAATCTCGCACAACCCGTTCCGCCGCCAATTATCAATGCACTCGCGCCTCGCCACAACGTTGGTCGCAAGGCGCGGATCTTCTGGCTGGTCCTCTTCTGCGGCTTGATGATTCTCGGACTGAATCTGTTGCTGGTCGCGATGGTGACCAACGATTCTTCCGACCTGCCGCCGATGGTGGGATTCGGCATCGGCTCGCTGATCGCGTCGGTGTATGCCTTCCGGCGGTGCCGTAGCCGCGCTTTTCGAGGCTGGTGGGATTATCTGGTTCGGCCAATCATTCAAATCGCTTGCTTCACGAGCATTATTATTTCCCTCTGCATGCTCGCTGGTCCTGGCGCCAACAACAATGATCTGCCGCCCATCATTTTCTTCATCGTCGCACCACTGGTGATCCTGTTCACGATGCTGTTTTTCAAACGTGGAGATTTCATGGCTACCGCGACTGTTCCCGCCCCACTTCCAGGGGCCGCAAACAACGAACCGTCCGATTTTTCAATCGGGAATCTCGTGTCGGCAGTTGGCCGACTCGCATTGAACGTCATCGCGACGGTGCTGATCGCTGCCGCGATGCTGATCGCGATTGCCGTCGTTGCGGATTTGCCCGGCTTCTTCAACTCATCCCTGGTTGACCCGCAGATCTCTCATAATCTGCAGCAACAATTTGGACATGCCGATTGGCCGCAGATGGCACGGGCGGTTGGCTCGATCGGCAGCTTTGTCTTTGCCGTGATCGGCACGATCTTCCTGCTACTGGCGCGGCGTCGGCTGGGTGGTTTGCACACGATGCGAGGTCTGGCCGGCGTGGCGGCGCTGTTCCTGGCGATTCAGCTGGCAGGCCATGCTCTGCCGACCTGGTCGGGAATCCTTTGGGCCAGCAACGGGTGGGAAATCGTCAGCCAGTATGTTCATGCGGTCAATCAGCATCGCCTGGCCCCCGCTGCGATACCGGCCGGCCTGGCGCTGCTTCTGCTGGTGTGGCCCGCGCATCATTCCAAACGCAACCGGTTTTCCGTGACGCAAGAGGTGCTTTCATGAGCAACCGGAATTACAGCATGCCTGCCCGGCGAAGGAGCCGCATGAGGTGGCTGATTCTCCCACTGG
>Ga0207695_10007346_pt1 | contig 14063 bp, 9 predicted proteins | sample KBSC54metaG_FD_184354 | JGI IMG/M metagenome (GOLD analysis project Ga0207695, IMG submission 184354) | Corn rhizosphere microbial communities from Kellogg Biological Station, Michigan, USA - KBS C5-4 metaG (SPAdes) (version 2) | ecosystem: Host-associated > Plants > Roots > Rhizosphere > Soil...
AACTTCGAGGGCGTGCGCATCGACGCGCAGTACTCGGGCTACCAGCACGACAACAACAACTCCGTCGGCCAAACCGCCCTGCGCAACGCCGTCGTCGGCTCCCCGGTGCCCCAGCTGTTCAAGATCCCCGGCAATGAGTTCGCGGGCGAGGGTTCGGAAGTCACCCTGGTCCTCGGCGCCAACGCCCCGGACGGCAAGGGCAACATCACCGCCTACGCCACCTACCGCCAGAACAACCCGATCCTGGAAGCCCAGCGCGACTTCAGCGCGTGCACGCTGACCTCGACGGCCGCGGCGCAATTCGCCTGCTCGGGCTCCGGCACCGCCTTCCCGGCGACGATCGGCGCGAACAAAGCTACCGGTCAAACGGCCCTGACCGTCGACCCGGCCAACTTCAACACCTTCCGGCCCACACTCGGCACGGACGTCTTCAACTTCGGCCCGGCCAACTTCTTCGTGCGGCCGGACGAACGCTACAGCCTGGGCGCCTTCGCCCACTACGAGATCGCGCCCTGGGCCGACGCCTACATGGACACCATGTTCATGGACGACAACTCCACCGCCCAGATCGCGGCGGGCGGCATCTTCGCCGGCGTCTTTTCGATCAACTGCGCCAACCCCCTGCTCAGCGGCCAGCAAGCCGGCCTGCTGATTCCAGTCGGCGGAACCGTCGCCAACGGCCAGACCTGCGCCAACACGCCCGGGGGCACCTTCACCGGTACGGTCGCGCGCCGCCTGCTGGACAATGAGCAGACCGGCCGCCTCACCCAGTTCCGCCACAACGACTATCGCATCGTGATCGGCCTGCGGGGCGACCTGGGCAAGAACTGGAACTACGACGGCTACCTGCAGTACGGCTCGGTACAGGTGAACAACCGCCAGTCCGGCAACTTCGACACCACCCGGATCAACCAGTCGCTGAACGCCGTCAAGGTTGGGGGGCAGATCGTCTGCAACCCCGCGGTCAACCCCGACCCGGGGTGCGTGCCGATCAACATCTTCACCTCGCAGTTCATCTCGCCTGCCGCCATCAACTTCCTGTCGATCAACAGCTTCAACAGCTCCAACACCACCGAGCGCGTGGCGAGCCTGGCCTTCACCGGCAAGCTCGGCGACTACGGCCTCAAGAGCCCCTACGCCTCCGAGGGCGTGGGCGTCGCGATCGGCGCCGAGTACCGCCGCGAGCACCTCGACACGATCGCCGACTTCCTGTCGACGAACGGCCTGGTGAACGGCAACGGCGGCGCGGCGCCGCCGGTGAGCGGCAGCTTCGACGTCTACGAGCTGTTCGGCGAGGCCCGCGTGCCGCTGGTCAGCGACATGCCCTTCGCCAAGGAGATCGCGCTGGAGCTGGGCTATCGCTTCTCGAACTACTCCTCGGTGGGCAACACCAACACCTACAAGGTGGCCGGCGAGTGGGAAGTGATCGATGGCCTGCGCTTCCGCGCCGGCTACAACCGCGCCGTCCGCGCGCCGAGCATCAACGAGCTGTTCGCGCCGCAGAACGTGGTGCTGGACGGCAACGCCGACCCCTGCGCCGGCCTGGCGCCGACCAATCCGCTGGTCGCCACCTGCGCCAGCGTCTTCCACCTGACGACCCCGCAGGTCCTGGGCATCGCCGCCAACCCGGCAAACCAGTACCAGGGCCAGACCGGCGGCAACCCGAACCTGAAGCCCGAGATCAGCGACACCTATACCGCCGGCTTCGTCTGGCAGCCGAGCTTCATTCCGGGCCTGAACTTCTCGGTCGACTACTTCGACATCAAGGTCGACCAGTTCATCTCGAACATCGGCGCGACGCTGATCCTCAACAACTGCCTCAGCACCCAGAACCCGTTCTTCTGCAACCTGGTGCACCGCTCGACCAACCCGGCGGCGTTCGGCACGCTGTTCCTGTCGAACGACGGCTTCGTGCAGGACACGACGCTGAACACCGGTTCGCTGAAGACCACCGGCGTCGACATCAGCGCCGCCTACCGGACGGACCTGTCGAACTGGGGCCTCGGGGACAATGGCTCGATCTCGGCCAGCCTGGTCGGCACCTGGCTCGACACCCTGATCACCCAGCCTCTGCCGGGCGGTCCGAGCTTCGACTGCGCCAAGCTTTACGGCCTGAACTGCGGCACGCCGAACCCGGAATGGCGTCACAAGGCGCGCCTGACCTGGAACACGCCCTACGCCTACGGCGACTGGGTGAAGAGCCTGAGCTTCTCGGCCCAGTGGCGCTACTTCTCGAAGGTGACGGCTGACGCGTTCGACTCGAACCCGCAGCTGGCCAACGCGACGCGCGCCCTGCGCACCAACGAGCGCACGCTCGAGGCGCAGAACTACATCGACCTGACGGCGAACTTCACGATCCACAACAACCTGAACTTCCGGGTTGGCGTGAACAACGTGTTCGACAAGGACCCGCCGCTCACCGGCACCAACTGCCCGAGCGTGTTCTGTAACGGGAACACCTTCCCGCAGGTCTATGACGCGCTCGGCCGCTTCGTCTTCGTCGGCCTCTCCGCCGACTTCTAGGTCCGGACGACCAAGCTCTAGAGATCGGGCGGCGGAGCAATCCGCCGCCCTTTTTCGTTGGGCCGGACCCCGGGTGCGTGGCGCCTGGGCGTCGCGCGGCTAGCGGGCGGGCGTGGCGGCCTCATCGCCGCCGAAGGCGTCCACGGCCTGCATCACCGCGCTGACGAAGTCGCGTTCCGCGGCGGTGAGCTCCGGACGCCAGACATCGAAGATCAGCACGACCCGCAGCCGGTCGGGATTGCGGTTCCAGGCCTCGTGCTCGATGCTGTCGTCGAACACGCAGGCTTGGCCCTCGGTCCACGACCGCGTCTGCGAGCCCACCCGCATCGCGCAGCCCTCCGGCACGATCAGCGGCAGGTGGCAGATGTAGCGGGCGTTCATGAACCCGTGGTGCGGCGCGATATGCATCCCCGGCCGCAGCAGGGAGAACAGGATCGAGGGCGTGCGCCCGGGAACCCGGCACAGCGGCGCCTCGGCGAGGGCCGCCATGGCGGCGGGGCAACGCGCGATGTTCTCGGCCACCGGCGCGCCGGCCTTCCACAGGTAGAAGGCGCTCCAGTTCGGGTTGCCGACCAGACCCTTGTCGTCGAACTGCGGACGGTTGGGCTCGGCCTCCACATAGGGCGCGAAGGCCCCGTCCTCCTCGAGGACCCGCAGCAGTTCGGCGCGGATGTCGTCGGTGGCCGCCTCGACCCGGTCGAGCCAGGGGAAGGCCTCGCGCTCGGCGTATTCGATGTTCGGCAGCTCCGGGAAATAGAAGTTCCGCGGCTGCTGGACGTAGAGCTGCGACTTGCCGACCAGGAGGTCGAAGGCGCGGCGCATCCGGTGCGATTGCGGGGCGTCGAGCGGGTGGTCCCGCAGCTCGCGGCGCAGCTGGGCCTCGAACGCGGCGGCGTACTGGGCGCCCATCGCCCGGGCGCGGGCGAGGTCGGCCCGCCAGGCCGGGTCGCCGGTGGCCTCGGCGAGGCTGGCGAAGGCGGCGTAGTAGGAATCGGCGGCCCGCGCGTCCCCGGCCTCGGCATGGTGGTCGGCGAGCATCAAGAGCGCGTGCAGGTCCCGCGGATCGCCCTGCAGCGCCGCCTGCAGAGCCGCGCGCTCGCCCGCCGGGTCGCCCAGGGCGCGCTGCGCCATCGCCACCCCCACCCACACCGGCGCGGAGGCCCGGCCCGCGGCGATGATCTGCTGGAACCGGCTCAGGGCCTCGGCGGGGCGGCCCTCCCGCAGGGCGCGCGCGCCGTCGCGCCAGGCCGCGTGAAGGTCCTGGCCCGCGCCCGCGTTCAAAGGGTCCGACATCGCCGATAGATGCCAATCTGCGCGCGCGATGGTCAAGGCGCGACATGCTTGGCCGAAGGGGGCCCGCCCGCTAGGGTCGCAGCGCACAGGAATGGACAAACAAGGCGATGGAATTCAAGTCGGGCCCGATCAAGCTCTCCGTCGGCGCGCCGCCCGCGCCGCGGGACCCCGAGGCCGACCGCGCCACCCTGCTGCGGGTGCACGAGGCGCTGGAGGCCGGACAGGTGGAGGCGGCCGTCAAGATGGCCGAGGCGGCGCTGGCCCAGGGCCTGCAGCACCCGATGCTCTACAACCTGGCCGCCGAGCGGCTGGAGGCCGAGAACCGCTTCCCCGAGGCGCTCGCGCTGCTGCAGCGCGGCTATGGGCTCGACCCCGCCGACGTGGGCCTGCGCCAGGCGCTGGCGCTCTGCCTGTTTCGCCTGCAGCGCTACGCCGAGGCCCTGCCGCACTTCGACGCCCTGGTGGCCGCCGAGCCGCAGTTCGCGCCCGGCCACGCGGCCCGCGGGGCGACGCTGGACGCCCTGGGCGACCTGGGCGCGGCGGAGGCGGCCTATCGCCAGGCGCTGGACCTGCAGCCCGACAACCTGCTGGCGGTCGCGGGCCTGGCCTCGCTGGCCAGCCGACAGGGCCGCCATCCCGAAGCCCGCGCGCTCGCCGAACAGGTGCTGGCGGCCGAGCCGGGCTATCCCGAGGCGATCATCGTGCTGGCCAAGGCCGACATGGCCGAGGGGCAGGCGCAGGCGGCCAAGGGACGCCTGCGCGACCTGATCGCCGATCCCCGCTCCAGCCCCGAGCAGCGGGTGTTCGCCCAGGGCCTGCTGGCCGACATGGCGCCGGGCAAGCTGGACTCCTGACCGGCGGACAGGCGCCGCGGGGCGCCGGTCGCAAGCGGCTTCCGCTTTGCCGGCGGCGCGGGCAAGCTGCCGCGCAAAGGGAGTCGCAATGTCAGGGGATGGATGGTCCAGGCGCGGCCTGGCGGCGGCGCTGGCGCCTGCGGTGCTGAGCGCCTGCGCCGCGGTCGGCCGGCGCCCGCTGGTCTCGGTCAACATGCTGGACACCGGGCCCGCGCCCCCGCAGCCCCCACCCGACGCCGGCGCCCAGCTGGAGACCGCCTTCGACCAGGCCCTGCGGATGACCGTGCCGATCTATCTGAACGGCAAGGGTCCCTTCGGCTTCGTGGTCGACACCGGCGCCAACCGCACGGTGGTGGCGACCGAGGTGGCCGAGGCCTGCGGGCTGCCCGCGGCGGGTCAGGTCGAGGTGCACGGCATCGCCGGCGCCGAACCCGCCAGCCAGGTCGCGGTGCGCCGCCTGGCCGTGGGGTCGGTGAGTTCGTCGGGCCTGGTCCTGCCGGTGCTGCCGCGCGGCCGGCTGGGCGCGGACGGCCTCCTGGGCGTCGACATCCTGCGCGGCCGCCAGATGCTGCTGGACTTCGTCCAGAACCGGTTCGAGATCGCCGCCTCCGGCCAGGGCGTGGCGATCGGCCAGGGGACCAACTCGCGGATCCGCTCGGCCCAGGCGCCGATCCAGGTCGCCGCCAGCTATCGCTACGGCCAGCTGGTGATCCTGGATTCCCAGGTGGCCAATGTGGCGGTCAGCGCCTTCATCGATTCCGGGGCGCAGGTGACGGTGGGCAACCGCGCCCTGCGCGACGCGGTGGTGCGCACCCATCCGGACTTCGGCGTCCACCTGGCGCCGGTGCCGCTGATCAGCGCCACGGGCCAGACCGCCATGGGCGAATTCGCGCCGCTGCCGACGCTCAGGCTGGGCGGCATGCAGATCAACCAGGTGATCGGCATCTTCGCCAACCTGCACATCTTCGACCTGTGGAAGCTCAACGACCGGCCGGCGATCCTGATCGGCATCGACGTCCTGCGGCACTTCCACGACGTGACGCTGGATTTCGGCCGCCGCGAGGTGATCTTCACCCCCGCCCTGCCCGGCGACCGGCGGCCGAAGCCGGCGTTCTAAGACCACGGAATTCGCCTCTCCCCCGAGCGCAGCGGAGAGAGGGAGAGGGTAGGGAGAGGGCGGCGCCGGGCCCCGAAACACGCCGAAGGTGCGCCGAGCGACCTCGGGCTGGCCCGTGCGGAGGTCGACTGGCCGAGCCGCCCTCTCCCTACCCTCTCCCTCTCGCTTCGCGGGGGAGAGGCGCGAAAAGCTTAGCGCACCCGCGTGGGGGCCAGGACCATCGCGCCCTGGCTGCGCAGGCGGGCCTGGGCGAGGTCGTCCATGATCCCCTGCGCGCGCGGATCGCCGAACACCCAGGCCGCCGCCGCCAGCGTCTTGGCCGAGGTGGCCGAGACGCCCAGCATCTTCTGCACCGACTCGAAGGGCGAGCTGGACGGCGACATGCGCCGCAGCCGCGCCTCGCCGGAGATGCTGGCCAGGGTCTTGGCCCTGGCGACCGCCTCGTAGAAGCCGCCGATCTGGTCGACGAGGCCCAACTCCTTGGCCTGGACGCCGGTCCAGACGTGGCCCTTGGCGATCTGGCGCACGCGGTCGGGCGAGAGCTTGCGGCCGGCGGCGACCCGGGCGACGAAGTTGTCGTAGATGCGGTCCATCCAGCGGGCGAAGGCGGCGCGCTGGGCCGGGGTGAACTCGTCGCCCGCGCCGAAGGCGCCGGCGTAGTCGGAGCCGACGCCCAGGTGGCGCACATCGACGCCGAAGCGGGCGAGCGCCGGGCCCACGGCGAACTTGCCGCCGAACACCCCGATCGAGCCGGTCAGGGTCGAGGGCTCGGCCAGGATCGCCGAGGCTTCCGAGGACACCCAGTAGCCGCCCGAGGCGCCGTAGGTCCCCATGGAGACCACCACCGGCTTGCCGGCGGCCTTGGCGGCGCGGATGGCGGCCAGGATCTCCTCCGAGGCGGTGTCGGAGCCGCCGGGCGAGTTCAGGCGGAAGACGATGGCCTTCACGTCCTTGGCCTTGATGGCCTTGTAGAAGGCGTCGGAGATGTCGTCGGCGTAGATGGTCGAGCCGCCGGAGAACGGGTTCGAGCCCTGGTCGCGGCCGTCGACGATGTCGCCCTCGCCCTCGATCACCGCGATGACCGGGCCGGAGCCTGTCTCGCGCGGCGGGCGGCCGTGGGCGTAGTCCTCGAAGTCGACCATCTCGGCGCCGTCGCCGGCCCGTTTCAGCAGGGCGGCCTCGGCCTCGTGGACCTGGCCCACGCGGTCGATCAGATGCAGGCCCAGCGCGTCCTCGGCGAGATAGGGGCCGGCCTCCAGCGCGGTCTTCAGCGCCGCCGGGGCGAGCTTGCGGTCGGCGGCGGCGGCGGCGATGTCGGTGGCGTAGACCGACCCCAGCCAGGACAGCTCCGCCTCGCGGTGGGCGGCGGTGTAGTCGTCATAGAGGTAGCCGTTGACCGCGTTCTTGTACTCGTAGCGCTGCTGGTAGTCGGCCTTGACGCCGTACTTGTCGAAGGCGCGCTTGAAGAACAGGTCCTCGTTGGCGATGCCGGTGACCTGGAACGAGGCGCCGGGCTGCATCCAGAAATCGCCGGTCGCCGCGCCCATCATGTAGGTGGCGGTGATCACGCCCGACGGATAGAGGCCCTGGCTGTGGGCGACGATCGGCTTGCCGGAGGCGCGGAAGTGGCGAAGGCCGAGGCTGAGCTCGTCGGCCAGGCCCGGCTCGATCCCGCCCTCCGGCAGGCGCACCAGCACGGCCTTGACCCGGTCGTCCTTCTCGGCCCGGCGCAGGCCCTCCAGGATCGACATGGCCGAATGGCCGCGCCGGGCGAAGCCGGCGAGCGCGTTCTGCGGCGACTGGTCGGTGATCGGGTCGCGCAGGTCGAGCTCGAGCACTGCGCGGGGCGGCAGCGGCGCGGGCCCGGCGGCGCTGGCGATCATCGAGATCAGGACGAAGGGCACGCCGATCATGAAGATCAACAGGCCCGCGAAGACCCCGGCCGCGGTGATCAGGAACTGCTTCATCTGGGAATCGCGCGCGCCTGCAGAAGGACGGTGAATCTTAGAGCCAATCGAACCCGCCTCTCGCACACTATTTCCGTGGCGGGAAGGCTCGCGGCGCGGTTGATTCCTAAATGGCCGCCGAGGGTTTCTGGACCGGCGTCCTGGCGACCTTGCGGCGCAGCCGCGCGACGTCGGCGGGGCTGACCGCGGGCGCGGCGTTGCCCCAGCTGTTGCGGACATAGGTGGCGACCGCGGCGACCTGGGCGTCGTCGAGCTTCCAGCCGTAGCTGGGCATGGAGAGCGGCGTCGGCCGCGCATCGGTGGCGACGGTCTGGGTCCCCGACAGGATGAAGCGCAGCAGGGTGGTGGGATCGACCGACTGGGTGACCGCCGCCCCCGGCAGCGGGGGGAAGTAGGTCGGCTGGGCCTTGCCGTCGACGGCGTGGCAGGCGGCGCACTCGTCGACGTAGATGGCCTGGCCGGCGGCCATGACCCTGGGGTCCGGCGCGGGCGTGGCGGGGGCCGCGGCGTGGCTGGGGTGGCCGCGCAGGTAGTCGCCGATGGCGGCCAGGTCCGCGTCGGTCATGTGCGAGGTCGAGAAGTGGATCACGTCGGCCATGGAGGCCGAGGCGTTGGCGCGCATGTTGCGGCCGGTCTTCAGGTATTCGGCGACGTCGGGCGTCGACCAGGCGCCGAGGCCCCGGCGCGGGTCGGCGGTCAGCTCCGGCGCGAACCAGTTGTCGAGCTTGCCGCCCTCCAGCTCATGGCCGGCCTTGTCGCCGCCCAGGAAGGTCTTGGGCGTATGGCAGGCGCCGCAGTGGCCGAGCCCCTGGACGATGTGCTGGCCGCCGGCGGGCGTGGCCTGCGGCGCGTTGTCCGGCTTGAAGTAGAGCAGGTTCCAGAAGGTCACCAGGAGCCGGATGTTGAGCGGGAACGGCAGCTTGTTGGGCGGCGGCCGGTAGCTGACCGGGGCGATCGTCTTGAAGTAGGCGTAGAGCGCGTCGGACTCCGCGCGCGTGATGTGGGTGAAGTAGGGATAGGGGAAGGCCGGATAGAGCTTCGCGCCGTCCTTGCGGATGCCGTTGTGCATCGCGTTCCAGAAGTCGTCGGCGCTCCAGGCGCCGATGCCGGTGTCGCGGTCCTGGGTCAGGTTGGCGGAATAGATGGTCCCGAACGGCGTCGGCAGCGGGAAGCCGCCGGAATAGGGCGCGCCGCCCGGCCGGTCGTGGCAGCCCTCGCAGTCGCCGAGGATCGAGAGGTAGCGGCCCTGGGCGACCTGCGGGCTCTCCGGGGCGACGGGCGCGGACGCCGCGGGCGGCGTCACCGGCGGCGTCACTGGCGGCGTGGCCGCGAGCTGCTGGGCGGTGATCCGGGCCGGCAGGGCGGCCAGGAGCACGGCCGCCGCGGCGGCGCCAAGGGCCGGGCGGCGCATCAGGCCGGGACCAGCGGCTGGTGGCTGGCCTTCAGATAGCGCGTCCGGATGGCGTCGGCGGCGTAGTAGGTGAGCGCGGCCACCGTGCCGGTCGGGTTGTAGCCGGCGTTCTGCGGGAAGGCCGTGGCGCCCAGGACGAACAGGTTCGGCACGTCCCAGCTCTGCAGGTACCTGTTGGTGAAGCTGGTCTTCGGGTCGTCGCCCATGATGGCGCCGCCGGTGTTGTGGGTGGTCTGGTAGGGGACCACGTCCCAGGAGCCCTTGCGCGGATTGGCCTTGATCTCGCGCCCGCCCATGGCCTTGGCGATCTCGGCGGCGCGGTCGGTCAGGTAGTCCGACATCCTGTGCTCGTTGTCGGTGAAGTCGAAGGTCATGCGCAGCAGCGGGCGGCCGAGCGCGTCCTTGTAGGTCGGGTCGAGGTCCAGGTAGTTGCCGCGGTGGCTCATCACCGCGCCGTGGGTCGCGACGCTGGCGGTCTTCAGGTAGTCGCGGGCGATGGCGGTCTTCCAGGCCGCGCCCCAGGCCGGGGCGCCGGTGGGCGTATTGTGGGTCTCGATCGGCCGGGCGCCGGTCTGCAGGACGCCCACATAGCCGCCGCCGATGAAGCCCAGGCCCGAGTGGTCGAAGTTGTCGCCGTTGAAGTCGTTGATGATGGTCCCGAGCGCGCCCGCGCCCACGAACGGATTGAGGATCTTGTCGTCGAAGAAGACGTTCACCGACGAAGTGATCTGGTAGGCGTAGTTCTTGCCCACCACGCCCTGGCCGGTGGCCGGATCGTAGGGCTTGCCGATGCCGGAGAGCAGCAAGAGCCGCACGTTGTGCAGGATGTAGGCGGACAGGATGACCAGCTCCGCCGGCTGTTCGAACGCCTGGCCCTTGTCGTCGATGTAGGTGACGCCGGTGGCGGTCTTGCCGTCGGCCGACAGGTTGACCTTCGTGACCTCGCTGTTGGTCTTCAGCGTGAAATTCGGCTTGCGCATCAGCACCGGCAGGATGGTGGTCTGGGCGCTGGCCTTGGAATAGTTGCCGCAGGCGTACTTCTCGCAGAAGCCGCAGTAGGTGCACTGGCCGAGCTGGACGCCCAGGGGGTTGGTGTAGGGGCGCGAGCAGTTGGCGGCCGGGTGCGGGAAGGGGTGGCGGCCGAGCTCGGCGGCGGCCTTGCCGAACAGGGTCGGGCCATAGGGCATGTCGAGCGGCGGGTTGGGATATTCGCGCTGGCGGGGGCCTTCGAAGGGGTCGCCGCCCGGCTGGATGACGCCCTTCAGGTTGCCGGCCTTGCCGGAGACGCCGCAGAGGTACTCGAACTTGTCGAAGTGCGGCTCCAGGTCGTCGTAGGTGACGGGATAGTCCTGGATGGTCATGTCGTCGGGGATGGCGGCCTTGCCGTAGCGCTGCAGGTTGTGGCTGCGGGCCTTGAAGTCCGACGGCAGGAAGCGCCAGACCTGGCCGTTCCAGTGGACGCCCGCGCCGCCGACGCCCGAGCCCAGCAGGAAGGAGCCCAGCTGGCGCATGGGCAGCGCGGTTTCGCTCGCCTTGTTGCGGATGGTGAGCGTGTCGTGGTTCAGCCGCTGGAAGAGCTCGTGGCGCCAATAGTAGCGCAGCTCGTCCTGGGCGTAGGCGGGCGAGAAGTCGGTGGGGGTGTCGCGCCAGTCCCCGCGCTCGAGGGCCAGCACATTGAGGCCCGCCTCGGTCAGTTCCTGGGCCATGATCGCGCCGGTCCAGCCGAAGCCGACCAGCACCGCGTCCACCGGGGGGAGTTTCGTCGCCATGCCGGCCTAGCCCTTCACCGACCAGGCGGGCCGCCCGCCGATGCCGACCGGCGGCAGCGGGTAAGGCTGGTTGTAGGCCAGCACATAGGCGCGCTGGTCGTAGCGGGCGCCGGGGAAGCCGATCATCTTCCAGGCCGCAAGGCCCTGGTTGCCGCCGTAGATCGGGTCGCAGAAGTAGCCCTCCATGACGTTCTGCAGCAGCAGCTTGAAATAGGCCTTGCCGTCGACCTCGCCGCCCAGCTCGGCCTTGCCGGCCTCCAGGTCCTTGAGGAAGGCGTCCTGGTCGGCCGCCGCGCGCCGGTGGAAGGGCGCGCCGCCGTTCCGGGTCAGGTGCTCGTCGATGGCCTTGATGGCCGCGCGGTGGAAGCCGGCGGGCGGCCACCTGGCCTGGTAGCCCTGGGTGGCCGTGCCCTTGCCGAAGGGGCCCTGCATGTAGAGCCGCGCGCCCTTGCCGTACTCGCCGGCGAGCTGGCGGTCGAGGAACAGGGGCGCCCCGGCCTGGACGGCGCTGGGGCCGGTCGCATCGGCGGGGATCAGGCGGGCGCAGGCGGCTTCGATGAAGGCCGCCTCGTCCGGCGTGAAGAAGACGTAGTGGGCGCTGAGGTCGACGGCGGTCGGGAAGGCCGAGGTGTTGGCCTGCCAGACCATGCCGCTGGCGGTGAACTGCGCGGCGGCCGCAGCCAGCGGCGCGGCGCAGGCCGCGGCGCCCAGGCCCAGCACCGCACGCCGATCGACTTGGAATTGAGGCACGGCCCTGGCTCTCCGACCAGCCGCGGTAACGCTTGTTGGCGGCGCGCGTTCCGGGCCGGGCGAAGTCTTACGGCGTCAGTTTGAGGGGTCGGAGCCTTCCCCCGCGCCGCGGCGATCGGGGGCGAGGAAGGAAATGGTCGGAGTGGCAGGATTTGAACCTGCGACCCCCGCGTCCCGAACGCGGTGCTCTACCAGACTGAGCCACACTCCGACTTTGGAGGGCGCCTTATAGAGGAGGCCCCCAAGCGCCGCAAGGCGAGGTTCTGGCGACTTTCCGGACGCGCTGCAGTAGGCTCAGCCGGGCGTTGCATCGCAGGGTCTCCTGCGCTATCTCGACGCCTCCGCGCGGGGGCCCTTCGCGGTCATTCCTACTGGGGAATGGTGTAATGGTAACACAGCGGTTTTTGGTACCGTCATTCTAGGTTCGAGTCCTAGTTCCCCAGCCAATCCTCCTTTTGGACCTCCGGCGCCCCAGCGGCCCGGCGATCGCGTGGCCTGAAGTCCGCCGCGAGCGGTCCACCGCAAGCGCCGGCGCGCCGAAGGTTGCCCTGCAACCCTCCAGCGGCTAGACCGCGCCGGACAACGGGATATCGCCTCGCCCATGCGCACCTGCGCCAAACGCTCCGCCATCGCCGCCGCCGGGTCGCCCGGGGTTGCGGGCGCGCGCGCGATGACGATGGCCATGATTATCACCCCCACCTCCGAAGCGGGGCGAACGCGCGCGAGTTAAGACCTCCGGCGGATCGCAAGATCAGAACCCCGCTTCCGAAAGGCAGCGGGGTTTTTTGTGCGCGCGCTTCGCCGGTCCCTTCCAACGAGGACCCGACCGATGACCCTTCCGATTTCCGATCCCGACACCGCGGACCTGCGCTGCGCCGCCCGGCAGTTCGCCGGGGCGCTGGCGGCCGAGGCGCTGCTCGACGCCACCGCCCGGGTGGAGGCGCGGCTGAACGCCGGCGACGCCGACGCGCTGTTCGCGGTCGACGAGGCCCTGTCGGCGGCCTGGCCGCGGGACGGGAGCTCGCCGCCGCGCCATGAGGTGATCTGGGCGAGCGGCGGTTCGCCGGACCTGCGGCTCAGCGCCTTCGACGCGGCCGGCCGGGTGCTGCTGCGGCGCAGCTACGCCGCCGGGGCGAGGCGAAAAGGCGACGGCCATGTCTGACCTTCGCCGCTACGCCTTCGTGATCGAGGCGGTGGACGCCTCCGAGGCCCTGGTCCGCATCCTGTCCCTGTTCGCGGTGCAGCCCCTGGCGCTGGCGAGCGCGAGCCTGGTCCAGGCGGCGGGTGGTTGCGCCATCCGCATCGAAGTCGACGGGCTGGATCCGCAGAGGGCCGAGACCCTGCTGCGGCGCCTCGACGGCCTGCCGATCGTGCGCAGTGTCGGCCTGGGCTGGTCTCAACCCGCGGGCCGCGCGCCCAGGCGGGCGAGCAGCTCGGGCGACCAGGTGGCCAGCGTCGCGCCCTTGGCGTCGGCCTCGGCGGCGACCTGGTTATAGAGCGCCAGGAGCCGGCGCGGGTCCAGGAGGGCGTCGTCGAGCGCCTGCCGGCCGAACCGCCGCTCCACCAGCACGGCCATCTCATAGCCCACGGTGTACCAGGCGCCCTGGGCGTCGCCCCAGAAGGGCGCCGCCCGCGCCTGGATCGCGTCGGGGGTGGCCAGGCGCCCGTCGAGGATGTCGAACATGAGCTGCTGCACGGCGGCGAGGTCGGCGTTGAACTTCATCATGTCGCCGTCCCAGCGGGCGCGCGCGGCGGCGTCGTCCGCCCAATGCGGGTGGCGATCGACCGAGCCGGCCGCGGCGAGCATGGCCTCGCCCTCGCCGAACCCGCCAAGCCAGCGGACCGCGCGCCGCACCGGCTCCGGCTGGTCGGCGACGAGCGCGGCCTGCCGGGCCTCCAGGCTGTTCAGGCCGATGTGGTGCAGCTCGTGGGCGACAGTGTTCTCGAACTGGGCGCGGGTGAGCGGCTTCATGGCCAGGAAGATCGCCGGGCCGCCGGCCGGGTCGGCCCAGACGAAGCTGTTGGAGGCGGGCTTGATCATCGGGAAGACGCGGGCCTTCAGGGTCGCGTCGGCCGGCAGCCAGGCCAGCACGCCCGCGCCGATCGCCGGCATGTCGGCGGCCTTCATCGCCGCCAGGGTCCGGCGCCAGTCCGCGCGCTGGGCGACGGTTGCCGGCGCGGCCAGGAATCGCTGGACTGCGGCGTCCTCGAGGGGGCGGCCCATGCCCGCCTCGCGGCCCTTCAGCCAGCGGTAGGGCGTGGTGGCGAACAGCGCCTGCCAGGCCTGCGGCGCGACGGGCCGGCCGGCGGCCTCGGTGTCGAGGATGGTCAGCGCCTGCTCCGCCTCGCTCGCGTCGAGGGTCAGGGACGTGGCGGCCC
>Ga0207695_10007350_pt1 | contig 14059 bp, 9 predicted proteins | sample KBSC54metaG_FD_184354 | JGI IMG/M metagenome (GOLD analysis project Ga0207695, IMG submission 184354) | Corn rhizosphere microbial communities from Kellogg Biological Station, Michigan, USA - KBS C5-4 metaG (SPAdes) (version 2) | ecosystem: Host-associated > Plants > Roots > Rhizosphere > Soil...
GGCAGTTCGCCGTCGCGGCTGGATTCAAACGCATGCGCCGCGTCTTCGATAATCGCAATGCCCCGCGAAGGGCCCAGCGCCTTGCGCAGCCCCGCAATGTCGCACATCTGACCGTACAGGTGCACGGGAATGACCGCCCGAGTCCGCTCCGTCACCGCGCCCGCCGCCGCCTCCGCACTCATCAGCAGAGTGTGCGGATCGACGTCGATGAATATCGGCGTGGCGCCCACCAACTCCACCACATTGGCCGTCGCGATGAAGGTCTGCGCCGGCACAATCACTTCGTCACCCGGCCCTATATCCAATGCCAGGAGTGCCGCAATCGCGCCGTTGGTCCAACTGCTCGTGAGAAATGCGTGCGAGGCTCCGAAGAACTCGCATAGCATCCCCTCGACCCTCTTACAGACGGAGCCGGACGTCAGAAACGGAGACGCAATCACCGCTTCCACGGCGGCAGCAGTCGACTTCGGGAGGGCGTGACGGTAAAACTCGATGGGCTCGTTCATGGCCTCCTTTGAGTGTATCTGGAATCACCCGTTCGAAAATCGTTACCGAGCGCCATCCGCCACCATCAGGACATATGGAAAACCGTCCACCAACCGGTTGATTATCTTCGCATTCGGATGGGCATCCAGGAAGATCCTGCATTCCGTCTGACCCTCTGACATCGCGATCAGAGCGCCGCATTCGGCGGCTCTCTTCTTGAAATAGGCCATTTCGCGATCTTCCCACTTCTCATTCACGACCATGAGACTATCCACCAGGACGGGCGCGGGAATCAGATCGGCCATGAAATAGACGAACTCCTGGCCAGCTTTCGGATAACTCACCACCAGCGTCTTCCGGTTGCCGATCAAGTCGTGAAGCTCGGTCATGTCTTCAAGGAAGGGTCGCGGGCGAATTCCAACATCCCCTTCCGTCCTCCCGGATAAATACGGGGGGGCGCGCCGAAACGCCACGCGGCCATCGTTGGAGGCCGCCTTCACATGGCTCGTCGCACGAAAACGAGCCAGTTCCGGCTCGACCAGCGTGCGATAAGGATGCGCAAGTCTGTTCCCGAGCGGATAAACCAGTAGCACCAGCACCGTATAGACTACGCGAATGCCCCATTGCCACCGAAACGAACCGGCCAGCCATTTTGGCAGATCGAACCAGCCGATGCACAGCACCAGCGGCAGCGCGATGAAAGTGTTCACCAAGTGAGACGCATCGCTGCGGAACAGCGCGGATTGAAACGATATAGCCAGCACCACGATGGCGGCGAGCATCGTGCACTGCCGTGCAGTCAGCCGCGTCCTGAGGCGCAGACTGCGGACATCGCACAGTGTGACCACCGCGAGCAGGATGATCACCAGCGCTGTAAACACGAACGCAGGATACAGCGGGTCGGACGATCCCGAGGACCAGTACGTATTCGTGTAACCCGACGGCACCACGCCCGGATACAGGAAATAGTTAGTCACAAACTGCCCTAACGCGCCGCGATAAGCGTAATAGATGAGAATCGGCGACCAGAATACTGCGCATCCGGCGGCCAGCCCGCACAGCACCCGGACCACAGCTTGCAGCCGCGCGGTCCCCGTCAGCCACAGCAAGAACAGCACGACTACAACCGCTTCAACACCGCCGGCCAGGTTCTCCTGCGACATCCACGAAAACCATCCCAAACCGAGACCGGCCGCGGCAGCCGCACAAATGGCTGCGCGATCTTTCGATATGCGCAGAATGGGTGGCAGCGCTGTCGCGATGAAAAGGACTCCCAGGTATCGCAAGCCATTCGTCCACCCGTAGAATCCTTCCAGGTTTCCGGTCTGGTTCGCGAAATAAAGCAGCCCCAGCGGCGAGCAAATCGTTGCCAGCAAGATCACCGGAGGCGCCTCCCAGATATTGAGCAGCTGAAACATCAGAATCGAAAAAATCAACCCCGCCAGAAAGTGAATGGATGCATCCGCCTGGCGAAACCCGGGAATCGTGAACTTCCCCGTGTATTTCATGTGCTCATACAGGAACAGCTGCGAACCTGGACCATACTGAGTCGAAGCCGGACCGATGTATGGCAGGTATCCCTTATCGATCGCTTGTAGCGGACCCAGGTGCACCTGCTCGTGATAATCAACGGGCCCGCGGTGCTCCTCGACGTGCCACGGTGGTCCAAAATAAAACCACGCCATGGCGGCTGCCAGAACCAGCTTGATCGCGACCATCGGCCATCGTCCGCGTTGCGCCGGCGTTTGCGCACTCTCCGGCGCCCTGATGCCCGTAACAATCGCCGCAATCAAATGCGGAAACACCAGAAATACCGTCAGGCCGATCCCATACAGCGACACCAACCATCGCTTGTCCAGGAATCCCCAATAGTTCCATCGCAAGTCGGCCGCTCTGCTATGGTCGACGGCAAGAAAGGCGGGTATCACCAGCAGAAGAATTCCCGCTTGGATCGAAAGCACGTACGCCTTGAACCCCGCCGCATCCCAGCGCTCCGCAAAACGCTTTCCCCACTTGCGCAATACGACGGCCGCGACAATCGCCGCCGCCAGGCCGCCTTCGCTGTACTTCAGGAGTTCGGTCGAGTTCGGCTGCTTTGGTTCAACACCGGATTGCAGCCAGGCAATCAATCCAACCAGCAGGGATGCCACGGCGAGCGTGTAGGGAACCAGTTTCAGGACGTGATACGCGGAGGCTTTCCGGGCCCAAACGACCGACGGTTCAATCGCTTCGATCCGCAGAGGAACGGCCGGTGCGGGCTTTGCGGGCTGCTTTTTCTTTGCCAATCCAATTCCTACCGTGACCGCCTGATGCGCCAGGGAAGCCAGAAAGCCTCCCACATTTTGTCCATGGACATCTTGGACTGGCCTTCCCGCCTTTCCACGAATGCGATCGGGTGCTCGCCCATCCGGTTGCCCGACCGACTCAACATATACTTCAGCTCCACGAGAAAGGCATAGCCGTCCGAGACAGAATCCCGAAACGGGGCCCGTTCCAGCGCTTCCCGCCTCATGCAGAGAAATCCCGATGTCACGTCGTGGACCGGCAATCCGAGCACCGCGTGAACGTAGGAATTGGCGCCCCGGCTCAAACCCCTGCGCCAGCGCGACCAGTTCTCCACACTGCCTCCGGAAACGTAACGCGACCCCAGCACCACGTCGAAGCCGGCAAGTTTCTTGACCATCGCGCCAATCTGGACGGGATCGTGCGAGAAATCCGCGTCCATCGTAACCACTACCTGGAAGCGCGGGTCCTTCAGAACCTGACCGAAGCCATCACGGTACGAAGGAGCGAAGCCGCGGTCCTTCATCCGTTCAAGCAGCATCAGGTTGGGGAAGTCCTGCTGCAGTTGACGCACCGTATCGGCTGTCCCGTCCGGAGAATGATCGTCGACGACCAGAAGGTGGATGTCCGGATAGAGTCCAAAAAGTCTGAATACGAGCTTAGTGACATTACTCTGCTCGTTATACGTGGGAACAACAACAACGGTGTTCCGCGTTACTTCCGCACCGGAGTGGCGCGATGATGCTCCCGCCATTCTTCGCCCGCCTTCCGCTTCCCCGTGGCTTGGACCGCCCGCTCCAACAGCCAGGGCAGGGAGGGCAGCGGCTCGGCCATCACGAATATCTGGTAAGAGAACAGCGACTTCGAAATACGAATCAGCGCCCTGTTGATCTTCACCATCAGCAGCGAAAGCCAGTTCTTCCCCAGCGCCAGCGGGAACGGCGCAGGCACCCCGCGCACCTCGATTACACGATAGCCGGCCTGCTCGAATAACTCGGTGAATGTCGCGAAGGTGAACAGCCGCGTGTGAGTCAAATCCAGAATGCCCCGCGACCCGTAGTGAAAGTAGCCCATCGCCAGCATCATCCGGGTGAATAGAAAAGCGATGTTCCCCGTGCTGGCGATCACCGCGCCCTTTCTCACGCCCGTGCGCGACGTCCGCAAATCGTCGACAAAGGCCTCCGGCGAGCGCAGATGCTCGATGATGTCCAGCAGCAGGATGTAATCGAACGCGCCCACGTCCAGGGGAAAACCGCCGGCGTTCAAATCGAATTGAATGAACTCCCGCAGGTCGCGTTTGTCGTCCGGCGGAAACTGATCGATCCCCGTAATCTCGCACTTCTTCTCGCGCAGCGCGTGCGCCATATATCCCGCGGCGCAGCCGATGTCCACCACCTTCGATCCCGGCGCCACACGGCTGACCGCCAAAGTATGCGGACTCTCGAAGCCCCACTTCGCCTGATACAGCGGATTCAGCTTATTCGGCGCCTTCACATCGAACTTGCGCTCGTAGAAGATTCCCCAATCCTGCGTCCGCGACAGCATCGAGACCTTGACTACATGAAACGCATACTTCAGCCCGTTGACGCGGCAGATTTCCTCGCCGTAGTAAGTGGGGATCGGGACTTCCCGAATGCGATATCCCCCGCGCAGCAGTTGAATGATGATCTCAGTGTCGAAGTGGAAATCGTTGGTGTTGCGGTCGAACGGAATCTGCCGCAGCACGTCCACCGAGTACACCCTGTACCCCGAATGAAATTCCGACAGATCGGCGTGCAGCAGCCGGTTCTGAATCCCGGTCAGGATCTTGTTCCCCACAAACTTGTAAAGCGGCATGCCGCCGGCCAGCGCGCCGCCGCGAGACAGCATGCGCGACCCCATGACGAAATCCGCTTCACCGTCCGCCACCGGCTTGACCAGATCCGGCATCCGCTCCGGCGCGTATTGCCCGTCGCCATGCAGCAGGACCACCACGTCGTAGTTCTCTTCGATCGCGTAGTGGAACCCGATCTTCTGATTGCCGCCGTACCCCTGATTGATCGGGTTGACCAGCACGGTCAGCGGAAAGCCCGCGCTCTGAAACTCCGATGCCTGTTCGAACGTCCGGTCGTCCGACGAGTCGTCGATGATCAGAATGTGACTCTCGTACTCGGCCATTTCCGGCGGAATCCGCTCGAGCACGTTCTGGATCGTCAACTCCGCGTTGTACGCGACGATGAAAATCAGCACCCGTTTTTTGCGCCCGGCGTTTTCCATCACGTTCTACAAAAGATTACCGCAAACCACGGAAATCAAAGTGGAAGACATCCACTTTGTCGCTGCCCTTTCCAAACGATGCCACCGGCTGGAAGGCTGCGTCATGATACGGGTCCGTAGCCTGATCGGTCTCCTGCGGACCCATGCCCCGCCGGATCGGATCGATGTCGCCCTCGGTGATGCAGGCGAATCCCGCCCGGCCCGCAATCTCGCGGCGGCGTCCCCACCAGATCACACTCCGGTTGGGATCGAAGATGTCGGCCGGAACCGGTACGCCCAAGCCCTGCGTCCACGTGTAAAACACATCGGCATTGAAGCACGCGTACGCCGTTGCGATGCTCTCGTCCGCCGCCAGATGGCCCTTCATCCACGTAGCCGCCATTGCCACATTGGCCAGACGGGCTTCGGCGTTACGCGCCCCCGCGGCGGCGTTATCCAGCCCGTTAGTCACGTGCGTGGCGATCCCAACCAGCAGCACCACGAACGCGCCATTCAGTGCCCAACGCGGGACCCGCTCCTCCCACACCGCATAGGCCAGCGCCACCGGATAGGCACAAACAATTGCGTAGAACGGTAGCCAGAAAATCGTATGGTGCGCGGCGGCCTGCAGATTGAGCGGGCGCGAGATAAAGAAGGTGGCCGCCGCGATGACATACGGCAGCGCCCTCCGATCCCGCAGCAACAAGATCAACACCACACCAGCGATCAGCAGATACAGAATGATCCGGTCCGGCGCCGCCACGTTCAGATAATAGGACGTATACCAGCGAAGATTCTTTGCCAGCGGCCATTTCGTCCGGTACCAGTCGATGAACGATCCGCTGTACATCTCCATGCTGCCCACCAGATAGTGGCTTTGGCTGAACACAGTGGGAAACCCGATCACCCCGCCCGCGGCGAACCCCACCGCGAGTTTGATGGTCTCGACCGGCGCCAGTCGCAGCAGAATCCGCCGCGTCGCGGGAAACCAGTACAGGCAGACCATCAGGACCGGCACGCACGCCATCGCCAGAAACGCCTTCTCCAGCATGGCGAACGCATGCGGCATGAGGTGTGGGATGTTCGATCGCGACACCAAAAGGCCCCACGCGCCGACAACCGCCAGAACGGGAACCGCGACCACAGCCATCTGCCGCACCCACCGCGGATACGAATCGCAGACTTCCTTCCGCCTGAAAACCACGAGAAGCCAGAGCAGCGGCAGCGACGCAATGAACGAGTTCAACCTCACACCTACCGCGATGCCCGCCAGCAGGCCCGCAATGGTCAGAGGATCACGCCAGCCGGGGCGGCTCGCGAATGTTTCGGGCCTCTCCTCCAAGGCATAGTAGGCCACCAGAACGGACGCCAGAATCAGACACAACGCCATCGATTCGGGCCGGGTCAGCGTGCTGTAACCCGCGTAAGTCTCGTTCATTAAAATCAGCAGAGATGCCACACAGGCCCCCGCTCTATTCAGCGCTTTCCGCGCCACGAAAAAGACCAGCACCAGCGACAGCCCGTGGAAGAACACCGTCATGAAGCGGGTCACTGTAAAAACCCAGGCGATATGACGGTACGTGTAGTCCAGAAAACTATGCGTGGCCGGGTGCGTGAACGCCATCGCTGCTCGCGCGAATACTCCCCAGATCGCCGCTGCAATAAAGAACTGTGGTGTTGCCGGCCAGTCTATGAAGTGTTGACGAAAGTCACCTGTCGAAAACCGGATTACTTCCGCCACCGCGACATACTCATCGGAACTGTAGAACCAGGTGCGCGCCATCGCGACCGAAAGATACCGGTATGAAATAGCCGCCAGTGCCGCCACGTAAACCAAGGTGAAGATCACGGCCGGCTGCTTCAGCCGCTCCAGCGTGAACCACGGCTCTCGCGGCGCTACGGCCTCGACCGGTTTCGGCTCTTCCACCATGCCGGCCCTGATTTTCGCCTTGGCCAGCGCGTTGTTCTCCCGGCTCCGAATGGCCCGCTTACTCATCGCTTTTCGGAGAACACCGCGTACTGGCCGCCCAGCGGCACCTTGGCAAGCAACGGTTCCAGCCATCCCGCGAACCGGTACAGGCTCTTGGGAAAATACAGGAAGTACTCCACCGCCGGTCTCCCCAGGCCCGCCTGCAAAGCCAGTTCCTTTGACTCGCCGCCCGGCAGCAGAATCGCGTTGGCGTCCACCGGAGTCCGGCTGACGATCGTGCGCGTCACCGGATTCGCCGGGTTGTGCTCGACGATGCAGAAGATTCCGCCGGGCCGCAGTACGCGGCAGATCTCGGCCGTAAGCGCCGGACGCGCTTCCACAGGCACATGGTGGTACACGCAGACCGCCGTAACAAGATCGAATTCCCCATCGGCGAACGGCACCCGCAGCCCATCCGTCTGCACCCGCGTCTCGACGCCTTGGATTCCCTCCATCATCTCGGCCGACACGTCGCACCCCGCCACCCGGCCGAAGTCGCCGCGCAGCAGCGACACCAACTCACCCTTCCCGCAGCCCACGTCGAGATAGCTGAGCCCGGCCGTGGCCGCTTTCCGCCGCCGGAAGAAGCTGCGAATCAGCTCGCATTTCCTCTGATGGAAGAACAGCGACTCGTTGCCCGTGAAGCGATCCCGCAAAGGATCCTTCAGCAGGTCGTCGTACGACGAAGAATAGTGATCGAACTCAGGAGATCCCATTTGATTTGTCCGGGCTTTCCCGTTCCACATTGAACGTGCGGGCCACCAGGTATAGCGGCCTTTCTTTGGACTGCTCGTAAAGCTTGGCGACGTACTCGCCCAAAATCGCGATGCTGACCAGGATTCCGCTCCCGATCAGCGACGTAATCACCGTCAACGATGTCCACCCGGACACCGTATACCAGCCCAGCAGGTGCGCCAGAATGGCGCGGGCGCCTTCCACCAGTCCTAAAATCCCGACCACCACTCCCAGCAGTCCGCTGATGCGCAGCGGAACCGTCGAGAAGGAAGTAGCCGCGGTCCACGAGAACGCCAGCATCTTCCGCAGCGGATACTTCGTCGACCCGGCCCTCCGCGCCTCGCGCTTATAAGGTACGGCGATTTGCGGGAAGCCCACCCAGGACACCATGCCCCGCAAAAAGCGGTGCGTCTCGCGCATACGGCTGAGGCCATCCAGGCACTCCCGCGAGATCAAGCGGAAATCCCCCGTGTCCACAGGCAGGCGGGCGTCCACGAGCGTTCGCATCATGCGATAAAACAGCCAGGCGGTGAAGCGCTTCTGCACCGATTCGCCTTCCCGCGACACGCGCTGGCCGTACACCACGTCATAACCTTCGCAGTACCGGTCGATCATGGCGTGAATCACCGCCAGCGGGTCCTGCAGGTCCGCGTCCAGGATCACGATGGCGTTGCCGCGTGCGTGATCCAGCCCTGCCGTGGTGGCGATCTGGTGGCCGAAGTTGCGCGACAGGTGCAATACGCGGACGCGCCGATCGGCAGCCGCCCATTCCGCCAGATGCTCGAGCGTGTCATCGGTGCTGCCGTCATTCACCAGCACGAATTCCACCGGACATCCCGCCGCGCCGGCAAACTCCTCCAGCGCTGTCCGAAGGTGCGACATCATCGCGCCTTCGTTGTACATCGGAATCACCAGCGAAAGCAGGCCGGGGCGCGATCGCGCCTGCAGCAGGTGGCGTGTTGCTCCCGTTCCGCTCATAATGGCCGCTTCGTAGCCGGACCCGAAGGCAGGAGTTCCACAAAGGGTCCGTCCAGCGTCTCCCACCGCGAGCCCATACGATACCTCGTTTTCAATTCGGACAAGAACGCCCGCGCGGTCGCTTCCTCGGTCACGGTATCGAAAGACGCGGCGCTATCCTGCAAGAGATCCGTCCAGACCGAGTCCGCCACCACACGCTGGCCGGCAGCGAAGGCGTCGTCGATCTTTTTCTCCACGGCCGCCGCCGCATCGTTCGCGCTGATTCCCCGCTTGTCCACAAAAACCTTCGTCAGCAACATATTGTGATCCGAATACTGCCCGAACTGATCGGGCCGCAGCAACACAAAGTGCCAGCTCACCCAAACCTCGAAGCCCTGCGAGACCATCATCGTCCGGTCCTTGGGAAACAGCCGGTCCAGTTCCCGGATCCCCGCCACGGCTTTACTGTCGCCTCCCCGGCCCCTGGTCGAAATCAGGTGAAGATTCCAATAACCGTTGGCCGCCGCCACAATCAGCAGCCCGATCGCGAGCGGCTTCCGCCAGACCGCGGCCAGCAGAATCAGGCCGGCCATCACCACGAACATCGGCTCGATCTGCATCTGCGGATCCTGCGGTTGAGAATACACCGCTTCCAGTTCTCCGACCACAAACAGTGCCAGCGCGGCAACTGCCAGCAACTTCAACCCGGCGGGCACATTCCGCCGCAGCAACGTCGCCACGCAGGCCGCCAGCGAAACCAGCAGCACCGCCCAACTATAGATCATCAGCCGCAGCAGCGAGTTGTTCTCGAACGGGATTCGATAATTGCTGACATTGAACCCGCCCGAAAAATAGTTCCCCATGCCGACCAGCGCGAACCAGGCCTTATTGCCCAACAGTCCGACCCAGCCCCCGCCGCCTGCCTTTTCCGGATACACCGCCGCCCAAAACGGAATGTGCCTGGCCGGAAACGCCAGCAGCAGCAGCACCTGCACACAGAGCAGAAACAGAAACAGCCACGCCAGCCCCTGGCCGAAATACTTGCGCCCCTTCGGCAGCAGGCACGCGAACACCGCGCCGAATGCGGCCAGCGCCGGACCCAACACCGTCCAGTGAAACAGCGTGACCAGCGCCATCATCACAGCGCTGGATACGAACCACGCCACGCCGCCCAGATGCACAAACTCGAAGAAGCAGAACGTGGCAGCCAGGAAGAAGGCGTACGCCGGAATGATGTCTTCCGAATTGATACTATTCACCAGCACGAAGCCCGCCCCCGCGTGTGCCAGCGCGATCGCTACCGCCAGCCACGCGGAGTTCGTAAACCGCAGCGCCAGCAGAAAGACCAGGCCCGATGCAATCCCGCCGAAAATCGCGTTCAGGATCGCCATCTTGCGAAACGTGGGATCGGGCGCCGGCACCCCGTACCGCACCAGCGAATCCGGCAGCAATCGCGACAATCTGCCATAGCCCGCGGCATAAAAGATTCCGCCGCTATCCAGGTTCAGATCGGACTTCCGCGACCACGCCGATACTTCCACCGACTTCCACAGCCCGTTCGAGGTGCCGACAATCGTGTTGTCGTTCCACACCACCAGCGAAATGTAGACACCGATGATCGCCAGCGTGAGCAGGACCGCTACGGGCCACGCCTGTAGACTCACACCGCGCTTTCCGAGCGGGGCTTCCAGCATCGCAAACGGATCAGCCGGCGACTGCGACCGGCGGCAATTCCGCGATTCCCGAGCCCAGATACAGCAGTGTCATATCGGACCCCATGGAATCGCGCGAAAGAATGCGCCAGCAGTCCAGCACGGTCGCAGCGGGCATGAATTCCGCCGCGCCGAGCTTTTTGAATTCATCCCACGCCGTCGTGATCGCCACCACGTGGCACTGGCCGGCGCATTCGGCGGCGCTCGCCGCGAACTCCACGCTCCCGTTGAGCAGTGCGCGCGCATTGGGCATGGCCGCCGGATCGTACACCACCACCCGCACTCCCAACCCCAGCAGATGACGCGCCAGCCCTACTCCTTGTGACTCCTCGATCACTTCCGTATTGGGTTTGTACGAGAGGCCCAGAATTCCCACCGAGCCGCCTTGCGGCAGCCGCGCCATAATCGCATCCGCGAGGCGAGGCACCTGCCGGCGATTCATCGCGTCGGTCGCCTCCGCCAAAAGTGCCGGAACTCCGTTGGCCCGCGCCAGCGCCGAGAACGCCACGTTATCCCGCGGGAAACAAGGACCGCCATACCCCAGCGCGCCCTTCAAATATTTCTGCCCGATGCGCGAATCGCACCCGATCGCCGTCGTCACCACGTCCACATCCGCGCCCGCCAGCGTGTCGCAGACCTGCGCCAGCATGTTGGCGTACGAAATCTTCGTCGTGACGAACGTGTTCACGGAGAGCTTGGTCAATTCGGCATTCACGAAGTTCATCCGCTGAATGCGCGGACTGCTCTCGCACACCCCGGTATACAAACTCTCCAGCACCTGTCCCGACCGCGCGTCCGATTCTCCAATCAGAATCATGTCGGGCTTCAGCATGTCGCGAATCACGCTGCCCAGAGCGATGAACTCGGGGTTGTAGCAGAGTCCGAAATCGACCCCCGCCTTCTTCCCAGAATGCATTTCCAGCGCCGGCAGCAACTCCCGGCCGGTGCAACCCGGCATCACCGTGCTCGACAACACCACCAGGTGCCAGCCGTTCTTTTTCCGCAGCGCCGCGCCGATCTTCTCCGCCGCGCTCAGCACATACCGCATCGAGAACCGGCCATCCTCGCCCGACGGCGTCGGCACGATGATGAACGTCACATCGGTCGCCAGGATAGCTTCTTCGTAACTGAGGGTCGCGGTCAGCCGCTCGCGATTCGCCTGGATCATTTCGGGCAGCCCGGGTTCATTGACCGGCGGCAATCCGTTTTTGAGGGCGTCCACGAAGGCCGGATTGAGATCCACGCCCACCACATGGTTGCCTTTGTGCGCCATCACGGCGGCCATGGGAGAGCCCAGCTTTCCCAATCCGATGATCGATAACTTCATGCGATTCTGACTACTCCTGTCGAACGATTGGCATGCGCCATCCGGTGCCGAACGCTCGCGACGTCACCTTCAGCACAGGCGCTGCCTGCTTCCTCTTGAACTCGGCGATCCGCACCAGGCGCAGCACCCGGCGGACCGTGTCTTCGTCGAAACCCCGCGCGATGATGTCTTCCGCGCTCTGGCACTGCTCCACGTGCAGTTCCAGAATCTGGTCCAGTAACTCGTACGGCGGCAGGCTGTCCTGATCCTTTTGGTCCGGCCGCAATTCCGCCGAGGGCGCCTTCGTGAGAATCTGCTCCGGGATATCGGGCTTGCGCCGGTTGCGCCAGTTGCACACCCGGTACACCATCATCTTCGGCAGATCGGCGATCACCGCCAGCCCGCCATTCATATCGCCGTACAGCGTGCAGTAACCCACCGACATTTCGCTCTTGTTGCCCGTGGTCAGCAGCAGCGATCCAAACTTGTTGGACAGCGCCATCAGCAGATTGCCGCGGATGCGCGACTGGATATTCTCTTCCGTTACATCGGCCTTGCGCCCGGCGAAGGCGTCGGCCAGCACTTCGTCATAGGTGCCCATGATGCCGGAAATCGGCAACTCCAGCGTCTGGATGCCCAGATTGCGCGCCAACTCCACGGAGTCGTCGACACTGCCCTGGCTGGAATACCGCGAGGGCATCATCACGCCGAGCACGTTCTCCGCACCCATGGCATCGGCCGCGATGGCCGCGGTCAGCGCCGAATCCACGCCGCCGGAAAGTCCCAGCAGCACCTTGGTGAAGCGAGTCTTGCGCGCGTAGTCGCGGACCCCCAACACCAGCGCGTTCCAGATCTCGGCCTCGGGCGTGAAATCGTCTTCCGCGATCGTCCCCGTGGAGGCCGTCAGGTCCACGATCACCAGATCTTCGGCAAATCCCTTGGCCCGCGCGAACATCCGGCCCTGCGCGTCGAATGCGCCGCTGCGTCCGTCGAAAATCAGATCGTCGTTGCCGCCCACCTGATTGACCCAGGCCAGCGGAAGGCCGTACTTTTTCGCCATCTGCCCCAGCATCCGCTCGCGCAGAAGCTGCTTCTCGACCGTGAACGGCGATGCCGACAGATTGATAATCGCCTGCGCACCCGCCCGCGCTAACTGCTCGATGGGATCGTGATGATACCGCCGCCGGTGCCAGAAATCACGGTCGTTCCAGACGTCTTCGCAGATGCTGATTCCCAAACGGCAGCCGTTCAATTCCAGCACGCCGGGCTCTTGCGCCGGCTCGAAATACCGGTCCTCGTCGAAGACGTCGTAAGTCGGCAGCAGCGTTTTGTGAAAGGCTTGCCCCACCATGCCGCCCTTCAGCAGCACCGCGCTGTTGAACAGCGGACGTCCCATGTCCGACGGATTGGGCGTCGCCACCCCGACCAGCATCGGAGGCGCGTCCTTCAGTTCGACGGCGATGCGCGTCAGTTCCTGGCAACTCCGCCGCACAAATCCCGGACTCATCAGAAGATCCCGCGGCAGATATCCCATCAACGCCAGCTCCGGCGTCACGACGAGGTCGGCCCCCGCCGCCTGCGCGTTCCGCGCACCACGGATGATGAGCGCGGAATTACCCGAGATGTCCCCCGCCGTGGGGTTGAGTTGTAAAAGGCCTACACGCATGCGGATTCAGGCTGCAAAAGGTGAAATCTCAGTATAAACGGTGTCGCGTGAGGCATGTTTTAGCTTGCGCCCACACGCGTGGCGAAAGTGGGGCTTCGGTTGTCAAAGATCAGCAGCGGTTAACGGGGGAGGGGCACGGTAGAAGGGCCGGTCTACTCCTCCAAATCGTCAAAATCGGGGTCGCGGCGGCCGATATCCGAGAGGAATTGGCTTTGTTCCGTCGGGTAGGATCGAGGGGGGATGCAGGCGGCACGCTGCTCTTTCACGCGGGCGGCCTGGAGGCGTTGGAGTTCCTTGGTGATCTGGCGAATGGAGGTTTCCAGGCGATGGATCATGCGACCGACGCGGTCCAGGAGGGTGGACTTAGCTTCGAGGACATTGCCCAGAGTGGCTCCATTTTCCATGGCGGCCTCCCAGATTTGCGCTTCGGCATTCTGGAGACGGTTGAGACGCCAGAGTGTGGTGGTGAGCTGATCGACGCATTGCTGCTCGGCGGTGTCCTGCGGAGACCAGGTGTCTAGTTGGAATTCCTTGAACGCTTCGAATTCCTCGGGATCTTCGCCGGGAATAATCAGTGATTCGGCGTGAATGCCGTATTTGATGGCGTTGTGGCGAACGGCGGATTTTGTCTCGGGCGTGGCAGGTCCGGTGGACAGGAGCGCATTGGCGCGATTGGCGGTTATCTGGGCTGGTGAAGCCATATGTTTGGT
>Ga0207695_10007352_pt1 | contig 14056 bp, 12 predicted proteins | sample KBSC54metaG_FD_184354 | JGI IMG/M metagenome (GOLD analysis project Ga0207695, IMG submission 184354) | Corn rhizosphere microbial communities from Kellogg Biological Station, Michigan, USA - KBS C5-4 metaG (SPAdes) (version 2) | ecosystem: Host-associated > Plants > Roots > Rhizosphere > Soil...
CCCATGGATTACTTGCCGACAATCATCTGCGCCAGGGCAGGTGCGGATAGGATCTCGATCCAGTAACCGTCCGGGTCCTTGATGAAGGCGAGGCCCTTCATCTTGCCATCGTCGGGTCGCTTCACGAATTCGACGCCATGCTTTTCAAAGTGCTCTGCTGCAGCATAGACGTCCGGCACGCTGATGCCGATATGGCCAAAACCGCGCGGAGCGGAATTGCCGTTGTGGTATCCGGCAAACCCGTCGTCCGTTTCGGTGCCCCAGTTATGGGTCAGTTCAAGAGTAGCTTTCTGGCGAAACACGAACTCGGCGCGCTGCGCGGGATCGCTCGGAACCTGCTCGTCATCGGGCCGGACGAAGGCCATAAAATAGAGCGAAAACTGCATTTCTGGAAAATCGAAACGATCCAGCAGCGTCATCCCGAGGACATCGCGATAGAACGCTACCGAACGCTCTGGATCCTTGATGCGCAACATCGTCTGATTGAAAATGAAATCGCGGGTAGCACCCGCATCATCGGTGTTAGACATGTCTGATATCCCTCAATGGGCGCTTTTTGCCGCGGGTTCATTTGAGCCGCGTCAGTTGCTGAGCGTCATCCCGCCATCGACTACGAGCTGCGTACCCGTCACGAAGCGGCTCTCATCCGAGAGGAGAAACAGGGCCGCATGGGCAATATCCTCCGGGTCCTGGGGACGTCCAAGCGGCACCTTCCTATCGAACAGGGCGCCGGCTTCGTCGGCGCCTAGATTTCTGTCCCGTCCAACTCGATCGATGATGCGGTTCATCATTGCCGTGCGGACCATGCCGGGGTGTAAGGAATTACAGCGTATGCCGTAGCCTCGTTCCGCGCAGTGCATAGCGACGGAGCGGCTGATATGGGCGATCGTCGCCTTGCTCGCGCCGTAGGCCAGCAGAAACGAGGCCGGTATCAAGGCGGCGATTGACGAGAGATTGACAATCGATCCCGGGACGGCGTTCGATGCATTCCGCACCATGAGGGGGATGCCGTACTTGCATCCAAGCACCGTGCCATCGACGTTGACCGCGAAGATGCGGTGCAGATCTTCCAGATCGATGCTTTCAACATCTTCACCCCCCTTGCTGCTCGCAACGCCAGCATTGTTCACGAGCCCATCGAGACCTCCAAAATCCCGCTCGAGACCCAGCGAGAGTGCGGACCATTCCTTCTCCGACGAGACGTCCAGGCGTCGATAATGGCCGCCAAGTTCCTGCGCGAGATGTTCGCCCGCATCGTCGTGAAGATCGGCGACGATGATTACGGCGCCTTCATCGGACAGGCGGCGAGCGCAGGCCGCGCCAAGGCCTCCGGCGCCGCCAGTTACAAGAATCCTCTTCCCCGCGACCCGGCCGGAGCGCGCCTGTTTCGCCATGGAATGATCCTCGCCCTCTGTGCTGCGCTGGATTCTCACGCCTTGAATTCCGCGGCGATCCCGCCATCAACCAGATGAACACTGCCGGTCACTCCGGCGCTGCGAGGACTGAGCAGGAAGATTGCCACGTCCGCGACTTCCGCTGCCGTCACGAGCCGCCCGATCGGATGGTGTTGCTCCATCTGCTGAAAAACCGCCTCGTCCAGAGTCTTCGTCATGGGTGTCCGCACGTAGCTCGGACAGACCGCGTTGCAGCGGACGCCGCGCCGTCCGAAGTCAATGGCTGTCGCCTTGGTGAGCCCTACCACGCCGTGTTTGGCGGCAATGTACGCGACCGCCTGGGGTTGCGCTAAAAGACCTGAGACGGACGCCATGTTGACGATGCTGCCTCCACCTGCATCGAGGATGTGCGGCAGTTCGGCCTTGAGGCTGTTGAACACACCAGTCAAATTGACCCCGATGACGCGGTCCCAGTTCTCCCTGCTGCATTCGACAACAGTTGCCCAGTCGCCGGGGATACCGGCATTGTTGACGGCGCCGTTCAAGCCGCCGAAGTCTTCCGCGACCTTCCGGCAGGTGCGCTCCATGTCCTCGAGTGAGCCGACGTCTGCGCCATAACCGCGCGCCCCGCCAAGCCGTTTGCTGAGCGCTTCGGCCGCTTCAGCATTGCGGTCGACGATGGCTATCCTGGCTCCCTGCGCGGCAGCTTTAATTGCGATCGCCTCGCCCAGCCCGGATGCACCGCCGGTGATGAGAATCACCTTATCTTTCAGTTCACAGTCCACATCTGCTCTCCCCCTTGGCATGATCGATCGCGCGGCCAGGCCACGCGTCCCGGCATCCTCGCACCTCATTCGGCCGCAGTGGCTCCGCCCCGCTTGGAGGTCTAGTCCAATTGAATTGGCGGGAGGTGTCTCGGCTTTCGGGGAACCCATTCTTATGCAATTCAGGAACTTCTGAGCTGTTTTGGTGCCCGCCCGGCGGGGCACACCGCCAGACGAGCTTGCTTGGGTTGGCGCAATAGTCTTAATGTCCTAGAACAGCCGGGATGCTTTCCGGGATCGAGAGGGGGCGGTAGCACGATCGCGCCCGCTGAATGCTTACGCTGTTCCGGAAGAGCTACCCGGTAAGAGAGGTTAGGTGCGGCATCAATTGGACCGTTCCGCGGACTCCGTACGCATACAGCGTCATGCTCCCGTCTGCATCCGGGGAGATGCCAATGCATGGCGAGATCGCCTGGCAGAAGTCTTTGTAGAATTGGATTTTGCTCAAGCCAATCCAAAAGATCGACTGTCTGCCCTGGTCTATGAGTATGAGTTCGGCGATCTGACGTTCATTCGAACTGTCGTGGAAGGCGGCAAACACCGTGTAACACGTTCGCAAGCATTAATCAGCAAGTCTGCGCACAACGACTTTTTCATCGGCTGTCTTCTCAGTGGCGAGACAACGCTGGCCCAGAGCGACAGAACGGCGATCCTCGCGAAAGGCGATCTCGCAATTCTAGACAGTACGCATGAGTACGTGGTCGATGCACAGCAAGGCTTCGAGGCTCTTTGGGTGCGGGTTCCTCGTCATCGCATTGAAGGTCGTCTTGCTCATCACAGCCGCTTGATGGCCGAGAGGATCGATGGCTCAAAGGGGGTAGGCCGCCTCGCTTCGGTCATGTTGCGCAGCGCCCTTCGGGAAGCGCCGCTGATTGTCGCGGCAGACGCCAACCGCATTACCAATGCAATCCTTGATCTCCTCGGCATGAGCCTTTCCTCTCGAGTCCCTCATCCGACGCCTTTCTCGCGGTCCGGTCAGTCCACGCTTCGAAAAATCCAACAATATATCGAGGAGCACCTCGACGATCAGGATTTAACGCTGAGTTCGCTGGCGAGGGCTAATTTGGTCAGTGCGCGCTACGTCAATAGACTGTTCATGCGCGAGGGAGTTTCGGCCGCGCGGTGGATTCGAATGCGCCGCCTCGAGCGCTGCCGTGCCGATCTGGAAGATCCAGAAAAGCGACATCTTTCGATCAGCGAAATCGCATTCAACCACGGTTTCGGGAATATCAGCAGTTTCAATCGCGCATTCAAGGCGCGTTTCCACATCACGCCGATAGCACTTCGTAGCGTCTGACGACGCATGTCCGCGTGCAGCGCGAGCTGCATACAGTCTCGTTGCCCCACGAGACAAGCTCCTAGATCCACTCCCCTTTCCAACTCTCCCACACATCCACCTGCGGCATGCCCTGATCCGCCGCAAAACTCCCGAAGCGCCCCGCGTGGAATGCCAGAGGCGTTCCGACATGATGTGCCAGCGCGCGTACCGCCCCAATGATGACCAGGTGATCTCCCGCCGGATGCACCGCGTCCACGCAACAGTCAAACCGGCACAAAACATCCGCCACATACGGAGGCCGCGGATCCTCACGCCAGTGATGATCCACCTCGAACTTCTCCCGTGCACGCCGCGCAAAATGCAGCGCCAGATCCATCTGTTGGTGTGAGAGAACGTGCACCGCAAAGTGCGCCCCGGGTTTAAAAGCCGGCACACTCGAACTGGCACCCGCCAGGCAGAAGAGCAGCAGCGGCGGATCGAGCGAAACGGAACTGAAGGAGTTGGCCGTCAAGCCGACCGGCTCACCATCGGACCGTACCGCCGTGACCACCGTGACGCCCGTAGCGAAGGACCCGAAGGCGTCCCGCAACTCACGTTGGGTAAATGGGTTCAACGCGCCCCCCTTTTGATTTTCGATCCGCCTGCATCAGCCTCGCCCGACATCACACACATCGCCTCTGAGGACGGGTCACCGTCGGACATCCGCCTCCGATGGACATCAACCTGTCTTGTTCGCCAATCCTTGCAAACGCCCCTCCGCCGCAACCGCCGCCGCGACCCGCCGCGCGAAGTAAGTCGACTCCCCGATACAGACACCACTCGAATACCCGATACTGTCCTGGGCAATGTTGGACGCCGTTGCACCCGCCGCGTACAGACCTGGAATCGCCTTGCCGCCACGATCGAGTACCCGCCCGTCAATATCCACGGTGAGTCCCCCGAGCGTGAATCCCGAATAAACCGCCTTCCCCGGCGAACAGTCCAGCGCCGCATACGGCAGCGTCACCAAGTGCTGCACCCACTCCGGCTGCTTGTGCTGCTCCGGATCCTCACCCCGCTCAGCATGGCGGTTGTAGTCCGCAAGTGTCTTCTGCAGAGCACCCGTCGGAATACCCAGGTCCGCCTCCATCTCGGCAACCGACTCCCATGCATCCACGACCGGCTGCGCGCCGAACACCGACTTATCGAAAATGGTGTTATCCACAATGAGCCAGGCCTTCTGGTCCGGCTGACGCAGGATCTGAGCCGTCGTCCTGCCATGGTAGCTGTCCTCCGGCACAAAGCGCTGCCCCAGCTTGTTGACCAGTATCCCCTTGATGAGGCTTTCGGCCGGATAAATCGGCGCCGTCACCAACACTCCATCCATGTTGGTCGGTACGCCACCCGCTCCCATTCCCAGGCGAATCCCCGTACCGTCCGCCCATGCACCACCAACGATATACACATCCTCACGCGCCATGAATGGGCAGAACTCCCGCACCATTTCACGATTCACGGCAAAGCCACCCGTGGCCAGCAGCACGCCCCGGCGCGCCGCAATGAAGCGCTCTTCCCCGAAACGCCGGTATCGGACTCCCACCACCCGTCCGTGGTCATCGACAATCAACGCATTGACCGCCGCATCGAACTCGAAGCGCGCGCCCGCCGCCTTGGCCGACTCGATCAGTCGCGTGACCAGCACGTTTCCCCCAGCCCCATTTACCGCGACCTGGTGCCCCCGCGGCGCCGGATGGGCCTTCTCGAGGTATGGGTACACCTTCTCATTGCCGGTGAACGACAGCGTTTCGTCCGTGGGAACTTCGACGTGCTTACCCTTGTAGTACTTGGTGTTGAAGGGCACACCCTGGGCTTCCAGCCAGTTGAAATGCGCCACGCTATCCTGACAGTACGCGCGGATCTTGTTCTCATCCGGTCGCGGCGTCACCGCCATCAGATAAGCAAACATGTCCTCGACCCGATCGTCGTAACCGTTCGCCTTCTGTACCCGGGTGCCGCCGCCACAGTAGACGTAACCACCCGAGGCTGCCGTCGAGCCCCCACCCGCCGAAGCCCGTTCGAGCACCAGCACGTCCATCCCGGCTTTCGCCCCGTCTATGGCAGCTGAGGCTCCCGCCGCACCCAGTCCAACGATAACCAGATCAGCGCTATCCGCGAAACTCAATCCCGCGGCAGCAATGGGTGGCAATGCTTGCATCCGGTTCTCCTCGTTGCCCCAGCGGTTAGCTCAACATCTGTACGACCTCGGGCCAGGTGCCCCTCCCGGGTCGGTAATGAAGGTCACGCGCACCCCATGCTCCGGCATATTGCGCGAGCTCACATCCCTTTGAACTCAGCCGTACGTCGTTCCAGAAAGGCCGCGACCGCCTCATCGTGATCCGCCGTCGCATGCGCCAAGGCCTGCATGGCCGCCGACATCTCGAGTATTCCAGCCAGGCTCGCCGTTTGCCCCTCGCGCAGCAACCGCTTGGTCATGCGCACCGCGTGCGGAGGATTGGCGGCGATCGTTGCCGCAATCCGGCGCGCCGTTTCCAACAACTCACCATCCGGCACGACACGGGAAACCAACCCGCAGGCAAGCGCCGCGCGGGCATCGATCATCTCGCCGGTGAGCGCCATTTCGCAGGCCTTCGAGAATCCCACCACCCGCGGCAACAGCCAGGCACCCCCGTCACCGGGCACGATGCCCACCTTCACAAAACTTTCCGCGAACCGCGCGCTGTCCGCCGCGATACGGATGTCGCACATGCAGGCGAGATCGCACCCCGCCCCCACCGCCGGACCATTGACTGCCGCGATCACGGGGACTTCGAGCGCCTGGAACAACAGCGGCAGCCGCTGGATACCCGCCTTGTAGTTACGGCGGGTCTGCGCCGGAAGCCCATCGCGCAGCCCCTCGCCGGCGCGCATTTTCTTCATGTCCCCACCGGAGGAGAATGCCGTCCCCGCGCCCGTCAGAATCACCGCCCGCACGTTGATATCGCCATCGGCCGCACTGAGCGCCTCATCGAGCGCATCCACCATGGCCGGGTCGGAGATCGGATTGCGCTTTTCCGGCAAATTGAGTGTCAGGGTCGCAATGGCGCCGTCGCGCTCCTGAAGCACCAGAGACGTCATGGGATCTGCAACTCCTTCGACAGCGGCCGTCGAACAGCTAATGCGAAGGGGGTGCCCGTGCCCGCCCTCGTCTCTTGAATAATTTCCCTCTGTGACAGAGGATTGCGTAGAGGATACGCCATTTCTCTACGTAAAGTTAGAGTAATGGTGCGCCCGGCCGCGGAATTCGGCCACTACCAGCTTGTGTTCGACGATCTGTGAGGTTCCCAGGCTCAAGCGAAACTCTGCAGGCCCCCGATCGCGACTCAACTACATCCAGGCCTGATCCTTCGCAATTCCGGGCTCGGTGATATTGCCATCGACCCATGAGGCCGCCGGTCGACCCTGTTGTCGTGCGACGCATTGCTCTCATCCCCCTAGCCATAACTCACGCACAAAATCGACACTGCTCGCCGTCCGGCTGCCTGCGCGCAGCGCCCCCAACCGTTGCGCCCAAAAGGTTTCCGACCCGTCCGCCATTCTCAATTCATACAGCCGGCGAATATAGACTGACAGGTCATATTCCTCGCTCATCCCGATCGCCCCATGCACCGCATGCGCAATGGCGGCAATGGTGCTGACGGCTGCGCTGCTCACCTGTTTTGCCACCGCCGCGGCTTCGGAAGGCGGTGGGAAGCCATTCGCACAACCGATCTGCGCCGCCATGGACGCCATGACGGCCTGCTCCGCCATCACCGCGAGCTGCTGTTGGATCGCCTGTTGCTTCCCGATGGGTTTGCCGAATTGAGCCCGCTCACCGGCATACCGCACCGTCACCGCCAGCACCTGATCCGCCGCGCCGGCTATCAGCGATGCTCGTAAACTTGCACCGAGCGCTCGCAACCCGCTCGCGGGCAAAGGCAACCCCACTCCCATCTCGGGACGGGAGCTCCACCCAATATCCGCCGCCAGTGAGCCGTGAACGCCGGTGGGTTCCACGCTAGCCCGCGATAGCGGCTCAAAGGCCACCTGATCGTCGAATGCCACCAGCGCATGCTGGGCGTGACGCGCGAACGCAACGGCCCCCTGACGATATCCTCCATCCGCCCGAGCCAGCGAAACCAACACGATCGGCCCTTCGGGACGCGCCAGACCCGCATTCGCCAGCAGCGCACGCGCCACCACAGTCTCGGCGAACGCAACCGGCAGCAGATAACGGCCCGCACAGCGGATCAAAGGCTCGACAGCGGCAAACGACAGCCCCGCCCCGCCGTGCTGCTCACTCACCATGGCATCCAGAAACCCGGAATCGACCAACGTGGCCCACAGATCGTCCGCCGGCGCGCCGCGCTCGATTTCCCGCACCCGGCTCAGTGGGACTGTCTCGGCCAACAGCCGCTCGAAAGGCTCGAGAAGTTCGTTCTCGCTCATATCAGCGCAACCCCAACCCGCGCGCGATGATGCCCCGCAGGATCTCCCGAGTGCCCCCCCGGAGAGAGAAGCTTGGAGACACCTGGCTCAAGTACATCAATGTTCGATACAGCTCTGGATCGACCCCTTCGTCCGGGTGAGCGCCCAGGTCATCCCCGATGAGAGTTGGAATGGACTGCTCGAAGGTGGTACCCAGGTCTTTCACGACCGAAGCCTCGAGCACCGGGCGTTCCCCCCGTGCCAGGCGAGCCGTTACCGCAATGGAGAGCTCACGCAGCGTGGCCAACTGTGCGATCAGGCGGCCGACGATTTCCGTACTGGTGTCCCCCATACGACCCACCTGGCGCAGATGCTCGATCCAGGCATCCAACAGCACCACACTCGAATAGATGCGCTCCGGCCCGCTGCGCTCGAAAGCCAGTTCTGTCGTGACTTGCTCCCACCCCGCGCCCTCGGTGCCCACGAGCGCATCCTCCAACAGCGCGACCTGATCGAAGAACACCTCACAGAAATGCGCATCCCCGGTGAGATCAGTGATCGGACGAATGGTCACCCCGGGTAATTTCAAATCAATGATCAACTGCGACAGACCCTCATGGCGCTCCGATGTGCCCGCCCCGGTACGCACCAGCGCGATCATGTAGTCATCGTGATGCGCATAGGTCGTCCAGATCTTCGAGCCATTCAATATCCAGCCACTGCGGGTGCGCTCCGCACGGGTCCTCACGCTGGCCAGATCCGAGCCGGCCCCCGGCTCACTCATGCCAATACAGAAGAAGATCTCACCGCGACAGATGCGCGGAAGATAGAACCTGCGCTGCGCCTCGCTTCCGTAATGGAGTATCAGAGGCGCGCTCTGACGATCCGCGATCCAATGCGCCGCAACCGGCGCCCCCATGGCCAGCAGTTCCTCGACCACCACAAAGCGCGCAAAGGGCCCCAGCCCGGCCCCGCCGTACTCGCGCGGCAGCGTCAGTCCCAGCAATCCGGCCCTGCCGAGAACCCGGCTGAACTCCGCGTCGAATCCCGTCCAGGAGCGGGCGCGGCGGGTGAGTGGCCAGTCTGCGATCGCGTCTGCAATGAGTGCCTTGATGGGCGCGCGCAGCGCCTCGTCCGCACCCGGTACGGCGGAGAGTCTCAGGGTATCGAACAAGTCTGCTGCCTCATCGTTTCACCACGTTCCCTCCACACATGCGCAGCGGAACAGGTCATAGAATGCACTTTGAGAGGAGTTCACGGCTCCAATTATAGCTTAATACGTAGTATAATGGACTAATAGCTGCGAATTTCGATGGTCACCGGCCTGGGCGCCACCGGCCCGGCGAGCACTTTACGGCCATAGCGGTGATGAGGGGGAGCACGTGTTGAGAGGCGGGCATCTGATCGGGGGACAGTGGCGCAGCGGCGCCGACAGGTTTTGCACGCGCAGTCCATCGGACTTGAACGAGGAGGTCGGGGAGTATCCGGCCGGGTCCCCGCGGGATGCCGAGGACGCCCTGGAGGCCGCTCGCAAGGCCTTGCCCGGTTGGTCGACCTACAACACCCAGGCACGCAGCGATCTGCTTCGCAAGACCGCCGAGGTCATCACCGCTCGCGCCGAGGAGATCGGCACCCACCTGGCACGCGAAGAGGGTAAAACCCGCCGGGAAGCGATTGCCGAGACCCTGCGCGCCGCCCAGGTATTCTTCTACTACGCGGGCGAGGTTGTCCGCCATCCGGGACAGTTCTTCAACAGTCTTCGCGATGGTCACCACATCATCGTGAGCTACGAGCCCGTGGGCGTCATTTCGCTCATCACGCCCTGGAACTTTCCAATCGCGGTACCGGCGTGGAAAGTGGCCGGTGCGCTCGCCTATGGCAACACCTGTGTGTTGAAGCCGTCAGAGTTCGCGCCCGGTTGTGCGGTTATTCTCGGGCAGATTCTCACTGAAGTTGGACTGCCGCCTGGCGTGTTCAACCTGGTGCATGGCCAGGGACGCGTTCTCGGCGAGACGCTCATTGGCGGAGCCAATGGAGTGAGCTTTACCGGCTCCACGCCGACCGGCCGCGCCATTGTGAAACAGGCCGCCAACACCTTGACCAAGGTACAACTGGAACTCGGCGGCAAGAATCCCTTGATCGTGCTGGACGATGCCGACCTGGACCTGGCGGTCGATGTAGCCCTCCAGGGTACCTTCGGCCAGACCGGGCAGCGCTGTACGGGCTCTGAGCGACTGATCATCACCCGCGGTATTCACGACGCATTCGTGGAGAAGCTGGTGGCAAGGGTCGCCTCTTTGCGAGTGGGTCATGCCCTCCACGAGGACACCCAGATCGGTCCGGTCGCCACCGCCGCGCAGCTGGAGAAGAACCTGACTTTCATCCAGCGCGCCACAGAAGCCGGCGCCGAGCTCGCCGTCGGCGGCGCACGCCTGGAGAAAAGCACGCCCGGCTACTATCTGGCGCCCACACTGTTCCTGGGCACCACTGCCGACACGCCTTTGAATCGCGAAGAGATATTCGGTCCCGTGGCCGGGGTGATCCGAGTGAATGACCTCGAGGAGGCCATCACCGTTGCCAATGATTGCGAGCTGGCACTCTCCTCCGGCATCTGCACGACCAACATCCGCTCGGCGGAGCGCTTCCGCCGCCTTTCACGTGCAGGACTGGTGATGATCAACGCCCCCACCGCCGGACTCGAGTACCACGTACCCTTCGGGGGTCGCTCCCCGTCCGGATATGGCGGCCGCGAACAAGGACCGGCCAGCGCCGAATTTTTCACCGAGATCAAGACCGCCTATGTCAATCACGGTGACATCTAAAGTCAGGTGGGCTCAAGACAAGTGACTACCACAGTTGGATTTATCGGACTCGGCGCCATGGGTTGCCCCATGGCCTCCAATCTGCAGCGCAAGGGCTTCGAGCTGAAGGTGTTCGATCTCCTGCAGCCGCCCATGGAAAAGCTCGCCAGGCTGGGCGCGCGCAAGGCCGCCTCCATCGCAGGGTGTGCCCAGGGTGTTGACATCGTCATCACCATGTTGCCCGCGACCGCCCATGTCGAGGCGGCGGCTCTCGGGCCACAAGGTATCCTGGCCAACATCGCTCCGGGTGCGCTGTACATGGATATGAGCACCATCGATGCGAACGGCACCGATCGAGTGGCTCGGGCCTGTGCGGAGCGCGGCATCCAGTTCGCTGACTGCCCTGTCGGCCGGCTGGTCATGCATGCCGAGAAGGGCGAATCGCTCTTCATGGTTGGCGCGGATGATGCAGCCTACGCCCGCATCGAGCCGATGCTGCAGGCGATGGGCACGGCCATCTACCGTTGCGGCCCGCCGGGCATGGGATCGCGGATGAAGTTGATCAACAACTTCATGCTGCTCTCCACCGCACAGATTGTGGCCGAATCTGTGGCCCTGGGCACCAAGCTGGGCCTGGATATCGAAACCATGCGCAAGGTGACCGCCGGAACCACCGCGCAGAATGGGCAGTTCCACGTGCTCATGGTGAACAAGGTGTTGAAGGGCGATATCGACCCGGGCTTCACCATTGACCTGGCGTTCAAGGATATGACCCTCGCCATGAACGCCGCTGCCGAGCAGCGCATCGGACTACCGGTCGGTGCCGCCGCGCATGCCGTCTACGGAGGCGCACGTGCGACCCAATACGCCTCAAAGGATTACTCAGCACTGCTGGCGCTGGCGTGTGAGCGCGCCGGAGTGCCGCTGCCCCGGCTGCCAACCTGAGCGCCGCTGCTGTCCTGAACCAGGGCCTGGAATGAGCCCACACGGGGAGTATTCGAACGATGTCCCATAACGCTGCCGCCCGCTCAGACGCCCCAATGCCCCCGTTGCAAGACAGCGAGGCGCTGCGCCGCGCACTGCGCGAGTCCAACGTTCCCACCTTGTTGATGGTGCACACCCAACTCACCCGGGACCAGGAATTTCTCGAGCGTTTCGTCCCGTACATCCATTCGCCGTTTTCGGGTATCCCGAACGACATCCCCCCGGCCCTCGAGGAGGAGTTGCGCGAACGACTCTTCAAAATCCTGACACGTCAAAACGCGAAGGTCGACCAGCCGCTGTCCCCACAGCTGATGCGCAAAATGATGAGTGTCGGCGTAGGCGAGCCGGTGGCCGAAGAGTTCGTGCCCCTGCTGCTCGAGCAGATGGGCTTTGAGAAACCGACACCTCGAGTTGAGATCCCGGAGCGTCCCCTCCCCCCGCCCGGTTTCAAGGTCCTGGTCATCGGGGCAGGTCTCACCGGGATTGCCGCCGGGATCAATCTGCGCGAGGCCGGCTACGAATACGTCATCATCGAGAAGAACCCCGAGATCGGCGGCACCTGGTGGGAGAACATCTATCCCGGAGTCGGCGTCGATACGCCCAGCCATTTCTACTCCTACTCATTCGAGCTCAACTCCGAGTGGAGCTGCTACAACCCCAAAGGGCCCGAGATGCAGGCCTACCTGCTCAGGTGCGTTGCGAAATACGGCATACGCGATCACATTGTATTCAACACCCGCGTCATGTCATGCCGCTTCAACGACAAGTCCCGCACATGGGCGGTCACCGTGCGTTCGAACGACGGGACCGAGCGCACCCTGGAAGCCAACGCCATCATCAATGCCCACGGACCGGTAAACCGCTGGGTCTGGCCGGATATTCCCGGCCTGGCCAGTTTCGCCGGCGTTCGCATGCACACCGCCGCGTGGGATGCCAGTGTGAGTCTGAAGGGCAAGCGTGTAGCCCTGATCGGCACCGGCGCCAGCGGAGCCCAGGTTGGGCCGGCGATTGAAAAGGACGCCGCGCACCTGACCGTATTCCAGCGCTCCAAACACTGGGTGCTCTTCAATCCCGAAATGAATCATGCCGTCCCGGAAGGCGCAAAGTGGGCGATGCAACACATCCCCCACTATCTCACCTGGTTCCGTTTCCGCGTCTACTGGACCGCCGCCGACGGCCTGTTCGCCAACGTACTGGTGGACCCGAACTGGCCGCACCAGGAGCACTCCGTATCCGCCCACAACGAAGGCGTGCGCCAATACTGTCTCGGCTATCTGCGCTCCAAGCTGGCCGCGCGCCCGGATCTGCTGGAGAAAATGACGCCTGACTATCCCGTCTTCGGCAAGCGCATTGTGCTGGACGCCGGTTGGGTAGACATGATGCTGCGCGATAATGTAACGCTCGAGACAGATCCCATTGAACGGGTGACCGTCGATTCAATCGTGACCCGCTCGGGTACCGAGCACAAGGTCGATGTCATTGTGTGTGCCACCGGCTTCAATGTTGCCAAAATGCTGGGCTCCCTGACCGTGATCGGTCGCAATGGCCGCAGTCTGGGACAGGAATGGGGTGAGGAGGATGCGCGCTCCTACCTGGGCGTCACCGTGCCCGGCTATCCCAACTTCTTCCTGACCGTCGGCCCCAACTCCGCTCCGAACCATGCGGCCGGCCAGAACCTGATTTCCGAGGCGCAGATTCACTACATCATCGAGTGCCTGGACCTACTCGTGGCCAATCGGGCGGCCACCATCGAGCCCACCCAGGCCGCCTATGAAGCCTGGAACGCACAGATCGATGAGCGCATGAAACAGATGATCTGGAGCCATCCGAAGGCGAAGAGCTATTACCGCAACAGCAAGGGCCGCGTGTTTCTTTCCTGGCCCTATCGCCTCGTAGACTATTGGACCCAGACGCGTAAGCCCGTCCGCGAAAACTTTAAACTCGACTGACCACTGGAATGAACGTGTCGCTGGACCCACAGCTCAACTGACTATTGGAATCACCATGCCCCTGGACCCCCACCTGCAAGCCCTGCTCTCCGCCGCGCCACCTTTCCCCGATATCCGCACCCTTTCCATCCCGGCTCTCCGCGAAGCGGTGCATCGCGCCTCCACGGCATTCCCACCGCTGGCCGTGCCGCTGGCCTCCATCGTCGATCGAACCCTCCACGGACCCGCTGGTCCGCTTCCCATCCGCGTTTACACGCCCGAAGGCAAAGGCCCTTTCCCGGTGATCGTCTACTTTCATGGCGGTGGTTGGGTGGTCAGTGACCTCGACACCCACGACATGGTGGCCCGAGGTTTGAGCCACGGCGCGGCAGCCGTGCTCGTT
>Ga0207695_10007353_pt1 | contig 14054 bp, 10 predicted proteins | sample KBSC54metaG_FD_184354 | JGI IMG/M metagenome (GOLD analysis project Ga0207695, IMG submission 184354) | Corn rhizosphere microbial communities from Kellogg Biological Station, Michigan, USA - KBS C5-4 metaG (SPAdes) (version 2) | ecosystem: Host-associated > Plants > Roots > Rhizosphere > Soil...
CGACGCCGAGATACGTGTCGGTGCTGCGGCCTTCGACGACGTTGCCTTGCGCGTCCAGGAACATGTCCGGGGTCGCCTTCAGCGGTGCCTTCTCACGGAAGTTGAGGAACAGGTTTTCGCCATTGGCAAGGTGGATGGTCATGAAGCCGCCGCCGCCGATGTTGCCGCAACACGGTTGCGTCACCGCCAGCGCGTAACCGACCGCGACCGCCGCGTCGATCGCGTTGCCACCTTCCTTGAGGATCTGCACCCCGGCATCGGTCGCCAGATGCTGGTCCGAAACCACCATCGCGTGCTTGGCCGTCACCGGCTTGGCCTTGGCCAGCATCGCCTGGGTCGCAGCGGGCGCGTGCGAAAAGTCGGGCGCGGCAGGGCGATTGTCGCGCGCGGCCGCGGCGGTGCTGAATGCCGCGATCGCCACCGCGATCGCGGTGCGCGTCCAGGCGGCGCGGCGAAGCGCGTCGGTGCGAGAAGATGGATCGGAAGAATGTCGGGCCGCGTCAGGCTGGAACATCGCTTTCACCTTGTTGGTCATCGAATCGAAAATGGTTGCAGGCGCAAACGGCACCGGTAAAAAACGTTACATGGCATGGCTCGCGATTGTGGGCGACGTGTCGAGGCCACGCCCGTTTCCGTTGCGAAGCTCGCGCTCCAGCGTTCGTCGGGCGGCCCGTTGCTAAGCGCAAGCCGTCAGGGTACCGGCCAAACGTGCTGCGTCTCCCCAGAACCCTGGCGAAGGCGGAGCAAGCAGGCCGTCCTGCAGTTTCACGCCGTCGGCGTAATCGTTCGCCAGCCACAGCGGTCCATCCAAGTCGATGAACTCCGCTTCGCGCGCGATTTCCAGCGCGGGCGCGATGCCCAGCGACGACCCCACCATGCAACCGACCATGATCCGGAAGCCTTGCGTGCGCGCGGCGCGCAGCAGGCGCCAAGCTTCGGTCAGGCCGCCGGTCTTGTCGAGCTTGATGTTGATGGCCTGATAGCGGTCGAGCAGGCGCGGCAGATCGGCACAGGTGTGGCAGGCCTCGTCGGCGCAGATCGGGATGCGGCTGGAAAAGCCCACGAGATCGGCGTCGCCGACCGCCGGCAGGGGTTGTTCGATCAAACTCACGCCTGCGCGTTCGAGCGCGGGCAGGGTGTCGTGCAGGATGTCGAAGGTCCAGCTTTCGTTGGGATCGACGATCAATCGCGCGGACGGTGCTGCGCGCCGGACCGCCTCGATGCGTGACGTCGGGTCATCGGCATCGACCTTGATCTTGATGAGCCTGGCGCCGGTCATGCGCGACGCCGCTTGCTCCATCGCTTCGGGCGTATCGAGGCTGACAGTGAGCGCGGTGACGACCGGAGCGCAGGGCGTCCGCGCCAATTGCGCCCAGACAGGCACGCCCGACAGTCTGGATTCGAGGTCCCAAAGCGTGTCATCAATGGCATTGCGCGCGGCGCCGGGGTGCAGCCGCGCTTGCAGTTCATCGCGGCCCATCCCGGCGCAAAGTTCGTTTCGCAGCGCTTCCATTTCATCGAGCACCGAGGCCACGGATTCGCCGTAGCGCGCGTACGGCACGGATTCGCCGCGCCCGACGCAGTTGCCTTGCCGGAGTTCGACGGTGACGACGTCGGCGGCGTGCTTCACGCCGCGCGAGATGCGGAACGGCGAGTGCAGCGGCAGGCTGCAGTGCCGGATGGTCAGTTCGCGCAGCATGCGAGCAGATTGTCGACGATGCCTTCGACGCCCATCGTGACCGGGTCTTCGCAGGGAAGCTGGAAGCGGCCGCTGATTTCGCGGCACATCGCCTTGGCCTCGTGCCCGGGAAGATTGGAAGTATTGAGTGCGATGCCGACCGCCTTGACCGCGGGATTGGTCAGGCGGGCGGCCTCGAGGTTCGCGTTGAGGCAACGCTCGAGATCGGGGAGCGGGGAATCCGGCAATCCGCGCATGTGCCTGCGGGTCGGTTCGTGGCACAACACCAGCGCGTCGGGTTGTGATCCGTGCAGCAATCCCAGCGATACGCCGGCATAGGAGGGATGGAACAACGAGCCCTGGCCCTCGATCAGATCCCAGCCGCCGTCTTCGCGCGCGGGCGAGATCCATTCCGCCGCGCCGGAAATGAAATCCGCGACCACCGAATCCACGGGAATGCCGCCGCCCGCCACGAAGATGCCGGTCTGGCCGGTGGCACGGAAATCCGCGATCAAGCCGCGCTTGCGCATGCTGCGCTCGAGCGCGAGCGTGGTGTACATCTTGCCGACAGAACAGTCGGTGCCGATGGTCAGCAACCGATGGCCCGCGCGTTTGCGTCCATTGCCGACCGGGAGGTTGCGGGTGAAGTCGCGCGCATCGTACAGCACCCGTCCGTTGCGTCGCGCCGCGGCCACGATATAGGGATTGTCGCGCAGTTTCTGGTGCAGGCCGGCGATCACGTTGAGGCCCGCATTGAGCGCTTCGACGATCTCGGCCACGGTTTCCTGCGCCATCACGCCGCCGGCATTCGCGGTGCCGATCACCATGGTGTTGGCGCCCGCCTCGCGCGCTTCCGCGAAGCCCATGTCTGGCAAGCCCAGCGTGTACCGGCAGTCGGGATGCCGGTGCTGGCCCACGCACCACTCGGGACGCCAGAACGCCAGGCCCCTGGCCGTCTTGATGGCCAGATCGTCGGCGGCTTGGCCGAGATACAAAAGGTAAGGCGGCCCCCACTGGCCGTCGCCGGCCGCTTCGCCATGGTCAGACATGCAATCCTTCCCTTCGGATGTGCGCCAACAGCAGTGCCTGCAGGAGAGTACCCGTGGGCGCACGCCGCCGGCCAATGAAAAGACCGGCACATGGCATAACTGGGAGTTGTGAACGGCGCGCGTGCCGGTCGCTACGGGTTGTGATCGCCGTGCGCTGCGGGATCGACCACGTCGTAGCCGCGCTGGCGCATGAGCTGCAGCACCTCGGCGACGGGCAACCCATCGATGCGGTGATGGTCGCGACCTGTCGTCGTTTCGGCGTGAAACAACGAATTGAGGATCGCTTCCTCGGTCGCCTCGATTGCGGCCATGAACAGCGGCGACATGTCGTCGTTGCGGACAACGGTAATGTGCTGCAGCGGATCACCGGATTGGTACGCTACCCGCGAATCCTTGTCGGTGGAGAACGCGATCGCGTAATCGCCGCTGCCGTTCGACTCGATGCCGCCGGTTTTGCCGAGCCCCAGGATCGCCCGCTTCGCGAGCCGTTCCAGGTTGCGCGAGTCCAGCGGCGCATCCGTCGCCACCACGATCATGCAGGAGCCATCCGGCGAATCGTTCAACTCGTCGCTCAGATAATACTTGTGCAGCAGTTTGCCGACCGGCACGCCATCAATGTCGAGCACGCCGCCGAAGTTCGTCTGCACCAGCACGCCCACGGTGTAGCCCCCGAGCGAACCCGGCAGTTTGCGCGAAGCGGTGCCGATGCCGCCCTTGAATCCGAACGCGACCGTGCCGGTGCCGGCGCCCACGTCGCCCTGCGCGACCGGGCCGGTTTTCGCCGCACGAATCGCGTCCAGCACGTCCCGTTTGGTGACGTGGCGGCCGCGGATGTCATTCAACCAGCCGTCGTTGGTTTCGCCGACGACTGGGTTCACGGAAAGCACGTCGGCGTTCGCGGGAAAGGAAAAGGTGTAATCGATCAATGCGTCGGCCGCGGTCGGCACGCTGAGCGTGTTGGTCAACACGATCGGCGTTTCGATATTGCCCAGCTCCGCGATCTGCGTGGTGCCGGTCAGCTTGCCGAAGCCGTTGCCGACGTACACGGCGGCCGGAACCTTGTTCTGGAAGATGTTGCCCGCGTAGGGCAGGATGGCCGTCACACCGGTGCGTACGTCGTTGCCTTCGACCAGGCTCTTTTGCCCGACCAGCACGCCCGGCACGTCGGTGATCGCGTTCCACTTGCCCGGTTGCAGCACGCCGATCCGGACGCCGTAGTCGCGCAGGTTCGCGTGTCCGGCATGCGCGGGCAGGCAGGCCAACATCAGGATGGCGACGGTGGCGAGACGCGCGGGCATGGTTGATCCTTGTTGGCGCGAACGGCGCAATGGCGCCCTGGAGTGTACCGGTTCCGATACTTTCGGCCTGGGTGCTCGCGGCGGTGGCATGCGATGATGCGCCCCGACAGCGTCCCGGTGCCGGCGCGGCGCCGGCGGTGCGCAAAGGGCGGGCAACAATCCGCCCGGAAGGGGTGACTCGGCATGCGTTTGCGTTACATCGAATTGTTCCATGCGGTGCTCAACACCGGCAGCCTGACAGGCGCGGCCAAACTGTTGAACATTTCGCAGCCGGCGGCCAGCAAGGCGCTGCAGCACGCCGAGGACCAGCTCGGCTTCGAGCTTTTCAGCCGCGTGCGCGGGCGCCTGCAGCCGACACAGGAAGCGATGCTGCTGCGCGACCGCATCGAAAAGATCATCCAGGACGTGCATGACCTGGAGCGGCTCACCACCAACATGAGCCAGCCGGAAAGCACGCCGTTGCGTGTGACGTGCACGCCGACGCTGGCCATGGGCTTGCTGCCCGAGGCTACCGCGCTGCTGCGCAAGGCATCCCCCCGCACGATCGTGGAGCTGTCCACGCAGCACTCGTTGCAGATGTGCCAATCGCTGACACTGCGCGACGCCGACATCGGCTTGACCCTGCAGGACGTCGGTCACCAGACCCTGCGCCAGAAGGCGTTGTGCCGCGGACGCGTGATGGTGATCGCGCCGCCCGGTTGGTGGCCGGAAACCGAATTGACGCGTCCGTTGCCGATCGGGGCGTTGGCCGGCCAGCCGATGATCGGAATCACGGTGCGCGATGCGCTGGGCAACATGCTGCAAAGCCATCTCACCCAACTCCAGCCGCCGCCGCAGACGCTGGTGTCGGTGCAGACGTACCAGTTGGCGCACGCGCTGGTGGCAAAGGGCGAGGGCCTGGCGCTGATCGATCCGTTCACGGCCCGCGCCGGCGCGCACCACGTGCAGATGCGTCCATTGAAGCCGCACCTCGACGTGGTGCTGTATGCGATGTTCCGCCCCGACAGTCCGTTGAACCCGGTGCAGAAGCGATTCCTCGACCTGATACGGCAACTCGCGCAGCGCATGCTTGCGCAGTGAGGCGATGCGTTCCGCCGCGGCGGCCGCCTCCACAACGTCCAGTTATGCCACGTGCCTTTTTTTTCATTGGCGGCGGTGGCGCGTTTGTGGTTACGCTCGACGTTTGAATGGGGCGCTTCGTATTTCACCAACACAAGGTCACCCGCTGCAATCCTGCGGCGGGCAAAAGCGCGGAGAGAATGCGATGAACAAGCGTGTCAAACGAGTTGTTCCGACCTTGCTGGCGGCATCGGTGATGCTTGCGCTGGCAGGCACTGCCGCTGCCCAGGACACGCAAGCGACAACCGGCACGGATCAGCAACCAACCACGCAGTCATCGAATCAGTCGCGGCAACCTGCGACCTTGTCGACCGTGGTGGTGACGGGCACGCGCGTGCTCGGCCGGACGCTCAAGGATTCGCTGCAGCCGGTCGACGTGGTGTCGGGCGACGCACTCAGGCAGACCGGCGCGTTCGATTTCGGCACGGCACTGTCGCGCGCGATTCCCTCGCTGAACTTCCCGATGTCGCCGGCTTCGGACCTCGAAGCGTTCCAGCGTCCTTTCCAGTTGCGCAGCATGCCGCCCGATGAAGTGCTGGTGCTGGTCGACGGCAAGCGCTGGCATCCGGGCGCGCTGGTGATGACGCTCGCCAACATCGGCGTGGGCTCGCAGGGCTACGACCTCAACACGATTCCGCTGTCCGCGGTCGACCACATCGAAGTGCTGCGCGACGGCGCATCGGCCCAGTACGGTTCCGACGCGATCGCCGGCGTCATCAACGTGATCCTGAAAAAGGGCGCGCAGGGCGGCAACGTCACCGCGACCGTCGGACAGTATGCCGCGGGCGATGGCAGGACGTGGCGTGGGGCCGGCAACTTCGGCGTATCGCTCGGCGACAAGGGCTGGATGCGATTCAGTCTCGAGGATGGCAACCAGGATGAAACCAACCGTGCCGAGCCGGATGTCAGGCCCGGCCTTCCGCAGTACGGCACGCTGTTCCACACCGGCGTGGTGCCGTTCAGGGATTCCAACGCGTTGATCAACGGGCAGTACGACCTTACGCCCAACATGCAGTTCTACGCGTACGGCCACTTCGGCCGGCGTGAGGGCACGCCGTACGACTTTTATCGTTACGGCCTGAATACGCCATATCCGAAAAGCCCATGGTTGGCCATCAGTCCTTTCCCGAACGGGTTCCTTCCGCACGAACGCGGCGTCTCGACCGACACCGCGCTGGTCGCCGGATTGCGCGGCGTGCTCGACGGCTGGAATTGGGACGTCAGCGCGAATACCGGCGGCAACCGCGTTTCCTATGCGACGGAAAACACCACCAACTTCGCGATGCTGGCGGATTTCGGCACCAGCCCGACCGAGTTCCACGATGGCATCCTGCGCGCCAAGCAGCAGACCTTCGACGTCGACATTTCCAAGCCGCTGGACGTGAACTGGCTTTCGCATCCGCTGAACGTCGCGTTCGGCACGCAATGGCTGCGGCAGAGCTACAGCGTTGCGGCGGGCGATCTCGGTTCCTACTACATCAGCACGACCCACAATGACGCGACCGGCGGCGCGCAAGGCTTCGCCGGCTGGTCGCCGTCGGATGCCATTTCGGTTGCGCGCCACAGCCTCGCCGAATACGTGCAGCTCGAATCGAACCTCACCGACGCCTTCGACATGTCGTTGGCGGCGCGCCATTCGAACTATTCGGATTTCGGCAGCAACACCTCGTACGCGCTGTCCGGCCGCTATCAATTCTCCCAGGCATTCGCGGTCCGCGGCACCGTGTCGACGGGTTTCCGCGCGCCGACCCTGGGGCAGGAACACTACTTCGAAACCTCCTCGACGGCGTTCGGCGCCGGCAACAACCTCGGCTTGCCGGAAGGCATCTACTTGCGCGGCATCGTGCCCTCGACCATGCCGTTGGCGCGCCTGCTGGGTGGTGAACCGCTGAAGCCGGAGAAGGCCAAGAACTACACCATCGGCGCGGTGTGGACACCCAACAATGCCTTCACCGCGACGCTCGATGTGTACCAGGTCGTCGTGGACAACCGCATCGCGCTGTCCAGCACGATTCCGCTGACCACGCCGGAAGTGCTGGATTACCTTGCGAGCCATGGCGTCACGGCCCCGGGCTACAGCGGTTTCAACTATTTCACCAATGCCGGCACGGTGCGCTCGCAGGGCATCGATATCGTCACCACGTACCGCGCGGATTTCGGCAACGCCGGGACGCTCAACACCACGATCAGCGCCGACTACCACAAGAACAAGGTCACCAAGATCGAGCCGAACCCCGCGATCCTCGATTCGCTGGGGGTCAATTTCCAGCGCCTGAATCGCAACGCGATCAAGGGGCTGATGGCCGACGCCGCGCCGCGCAGCAAGCTGATCTTCGACGAGCGTTACGACGTCGGCAACTGGGAATTCGGCGGCACGCTGACGCGCTACGGCAGCGTCACCAGCTACAGTTCGACCAGCTATATCTTCGACCAGGTCTATTCGCCCGAGTGGATCCTCGACCTCAACGCGAACTACTTCATGGATCGATGGACCTTCACCCTGGGCGGCGACAACGTGCTGAACAACTATCCGGACCGGGTGCGCGAGGGCCAGAACACCAATGGCGTGTTCCCGTATTCGCAGCTCTCGCCATTCGGATTCAGCGGTGCGTATTTCTACGGCAAGATCACGTACCGCTGGTAGGCGTTGTAGGCTGGCGGGTCCGCGCCGTCGCGCGGATTGCGCCATAGGGAGCGTGCCATGAAGCCGATTCGAGTGTTGTTTCCATGCATCGCGCTCGCCTTTGCGGCGAGCGCGTTCGCATCCGGCGCCCCGATCGAGGGTTTCCCGCCCGCGCTGCGGCCCGCCGACCTGGTGTTGCGCGACGCGACCATCGCGACGCTCGATCCGCTGCAGCCGGAAGCGCAGGCGCTCGCGGTCCGCGACGGCAAGATCCTGGCGGTTGGCGGCAACGAATCGATCTCGCGTTACATCGGCAAGCAGACCAGGGTGCTGGACCTGCACGGCGCGTTCGTGACGCCCGGCTTCATCGAGGGCCACGGCCATTTGCTGGATACCGGTGAATCGTTGATGCAGATCAACGTCGGCAAGGCGAAGAACTGGGACGGCGTGGTCGCGATGGTGAAAACCGCCGTGGCCAAGGCCAAGCCCGGCGAATGGATCGTGGGTTTTGGCTGGCTGGAAAGCAAATGGGATCGCGCGCCGCAGCCGAACCTGGATGGCCTGCCGCTGCCGGCGAGCTTGAACGCGGCGTCGCCGGACAATCCGGTACTGCTGACGACCGCCAGCTACCACGGCCTCTACGCCAACGCGTCGGCCCTGAAACTCGCTGGCATCAGCGACAAGACGCCCGACCCCGTGGGCGGCACCATCGTGCGCGACGCGCAGGGCCATGCGATCGGCATGTTGAAGGACACCGCGGCGGATCCGGTGTATGCCGCGTACCGGAAATACCTCAGGGAATTGCCACCGGCCGAACAAAACGCGCGTCGCGAGAGAGCGCTGCGGCTCGCGGTGCAGAACGAGATCAGCAAAGGCATCACCAGTTTCGTCGATCAGGGCGAAAGCTTCGAAACCATCGATTGGCTGAAGCAGCAGGTTGCCAGGGGCGTTGCGGACGGAACCTTTCCGCTGCGGCTGTACGTCTACGTTGGTGTCACGGACGTTGCGAGCCTCGACAAGAAACTCGCGAAGTACAAGACCATCGGCTACGCCGACAACCACTTCACGGTACGCGGCGTGGGCGAGGATGTTTCCGACGGTGCGCTGGGTACGCGGAGCGCATGGTTCCTGAAACCTTACAGCGACGCGCCCAACATCACCGGCAAGAACGTCACGCCGATGAGTGACCTCGCGCAGATCGCGCGCATAGCCGCCCGCGACGGCTTCCAGGTCGCCATCCACGCGATCGGCGACCGTGCCAACCGCGAACTGCTGGACATATACCAGAAGATCTTCGACGAGGATCCGGCCGCGCAAGCACTGCGCTTCCGCATCGAGCATGCGCAGCATCTCGATCCCGCGGATATTCCCCGCTTCGCGCAGATGGGCGTGATCGCGTCGATGCAGTCCATCCATACCTGCTCCGACGCGCCGATGGTGGTGCCGCGCCTCGGCGAGCAGCGCGCGAAGGACGGCGCGTATGTCTGGAAGAAGCTGATCGACAGCGGCGCGATCGTGCTGGACGGCACCGACACGCCGGTCGAAGACACCAATCCGGTCCCGGTGTTCTATTGCGGCGTCACCCGTGCCTACGACCACGGCAACAAGACGTTCTTCCCAGCCGAGGCCAAGACGCCGGTGCAGGAACTGAAGTCCTACACCTGGAACAACGCCTACGCGATGTTCCAGGAGCACGAACTGGGTTCGCTCACCCCCGGCAAGCTGGCCGACATCGACGTGTTTTCCGGCGACCTGTTGACGCTGCCGTCGAACGACATCCTGCGCACGCGGGTGCTGTACACGATCATCGGCGGCAAGGTGGTCTATCAGCGGCCGGGCGCGGAGAAATGGCGCAAGGGCGACATGTTCGAGGCGATGCCGGAGTTCGATCACGCGGAGTAAAGGACGCGTGGAGCGTTCCGAGCGATGATCGGGAGCCCTTGATACGAATGAATGCGGATCATCCGTGTTCATCCGTCTTGCCCCGTGTCTGCGTTCCTGAGGAATCCGAAAGCGATGCATGTACTTGTTCTCGGCAGTGGCGTCATCGGCACGAGCAGCGCGTGGTACCTTGCGCGCGCGGGTTTCGAGGTCACCGTTGTCGATCGCGAAGCCGGTCCCGCGCTGGAGACCAGCTTCGCCAATGCCGGCCAGATTTCGCCGGGTTATGCGGCGCCGTGGGCCGCGCCGGGCGTGCCGCTGAAGGCGTTGAAGTGGCTGTTCTCGCGGCACGCGCCGCTGGTGATCAAGCCGGGTCTCGACCCGCGTCAGTACATCTGGCTGCTGCAGATGCTGCGCAATTGCACCGCAGCGCGCTACGCGGTCAACAAGGCGCGCATGCTGCGCCTCGCGCGCTACAGCGCCGAATGCCTCAATGAACTCGCGGACGAACTCGGGATCGATTACGAGGCCCGCAAGCTCGGCACGCTGCAATTGTTCCGCACGCAGTCGCAACTGGATGCCGCCGGCAACGACATCGCCGTGCTCGAGCAATACGGCGTGCCCTATGAGCTGCTCGATCGCGCCGGGATCGTGAAGGTCGAGCCGGCGCTGGCTCAAGTCGCGGGCCAGTTCACCGGTGCACTGCGTTTGCCCGAGGATCAGACCGGCGATTGCGCGCTGTTCACGCGGCTGCTGGCCGAGCGCGCGAAGGCCGCTGGCGTGGCGTTTCGCTTCAACGCCACCGTGGAGGCATTGGATACATCAGGTGACCGCATCACCGGCGTGCGCGTCGACGGCCATGTCGAGCGCGCCGACCGCTACGTGTTGGCGCTGGGCAGTTACACGCCGCGACTGCTGGCACCGCTGGGCATCGAGCTTCCCGTCTATCCGCTCAAGGGCTACTCGTTGACCGTGCCCATCACCGATGCGGTGATGGCGCCAAACTCCACCGTGCTGGATGAAACCTACAAGGTGGCCGTCACCCGTTTCGAACGTCGCATCCGCGCGGGCGGCACTGCCGGCGTGTGCGGATTCGATCTTTCGGAACCGGCGCGGCGCCGCGCCACGCTGGAAAAAGTCGTCGCCAGTCTTTATCCGCGGGGCGGCGATCCGGCGCGTAGCGAGTTCTGGGCCGGGTTGCGTCCGGCCACGCCGGACGGCACGCCGGTGGTCGGCGGCACGCCTTTCAGGAACCTTTGGCTCAACACCGGCCACGGCACGCTGGGTTGGACGATGGCGTGCGGATCGGGGCGTTACCTTGCGGACCTGATGGCCGGCGTGATGCCGCACATCAGCAGCGAGGGGTTGGACATTTCGAGGTACCGACGCGCAAGTAGCGAGGCTGCAAGCGGCGGGAAAATTTCTTTCACCACCCCAGGGCCATCGCCGGTTCATCGGCGATGAAACCCGGGACCCGGTGACTTTGCTCCGGGTTTGGAAAGTCGTCACTGGGTTCCGGGTTCGCCCGCGATGAAGCCGCAGGCGCCCCGGAATGACGAAATGAAAAGCGATTGCTGACACGTATCGCGAATCAGAACTGGTTTGCTTCACCAACAACGAGGAGAAGCTTGCATGTCGTCAACGACGATCCAACCCGCCGGTGACGACCATCGCCTGAAACGCCACATCGGCACCATCGGGCTGCTGTTCACCGCGGTCGGGTCCATCATCGGTTCGGGCTGGCTGTTCGGCGCAATGAACGCCGCGCAGCAGGCGGGCCCGGCGTCGATCATCTCGTGGTTGGTGGGCGCGGTGATGATCCTCCTCATCGGACTCACCTACGCCGAACTCGGCACGATGTTCCCGGTGTCGGGCGGGGTGGTGCGGTTTCCGCATTTCGCGTTCGGCTCGTTCGCGAGCTACGTCTCCGGCTGGATCACCTGGATCGCGACGGTCGCGGTCGCGCCGCTGGAGGTACTGGCGGTGCTGCAGTACGCGGCCAACTACATCCCGTGGCTGCAGACGCTGAAGGATGGTTCACCGGTGCTGACCACGCCGGGCCTCGGCGTCGCCTGCGCGCTGCTGCTGTGCTTCGTGCTCATCAACATGCTGGGCGTGCGCTGGTTCGCGCGCATCAACAACACGCTGGTGGTGTGGAAGGTCGGCATCATCATCATCGCGATCGTGGCATTTTTCGCGGTGCAGTTTCATCCGCAACATTTCTTCGCGCCGCAATACGGCGGCTTCATGCCGATGGGCTGGCATGGCGTGTTCTCGGCGGTGGCGACCGCGGGCGTGGTGTTCTCGTACCTCGGTTTCCGGCAGGGCGTGGAACTCGCCGGCGAAACCAGAAATCCGCAACGCAACGTGCCGATCGCGATCCTGGGTTCGCTGGCGCTGTGCACGATCATCTATGTCGGCTTGCAGGTGGCCTTCATCGCCGCGCTGCCCGAATCGGCGCTTGTCAACGGCTGGGCCAATATCGGCAACACGTTCATCGCCGGTCTCGGCGAACATGCGATGGCGTTCGGGCCGCTGGCGGCACTGGCGACGGCGCTGGGACTCACCTGGCTTGCGATCCTGTTGTACGTCGACGCCTTCGTGTCGCCGTCGGACACGGGCCTCATCTACATGGTTCTCTCTGCGCGGCTGACCTACGCGATGGGCCGCAACGGCAATGCGCCGAAGGCGTTGTCGCACGTCAACGACAAGGGCGTGCCGTGGGTGAGCGTGGTGCTGGCGTTCTTCGTGGGGCTGCTGTTCTTCCTGCCGTTTCCGGGTTGGCAGAAACTCGTGGGCTTCCACACTTCGGCGATGGTGATGTCGTTCGGTTCCGGTCCGTTGACCATGATGGCGCTGCGCCGCGAACTGCCGGATTACAAGCGACCATTCCGACTCGGCGGTGGCTGGATCATTCCATATCTCGCGTTCCTGTCGTCCAACCTGATCGTGTTCTGGTCGGGCTGGGACGTGGTATGGAAACTGATGGTCGCAGTATTGCTCGGCCTCGTGCTGCTGGCGATCCACGAAAGCGGTTGGGGCAAACACACGCCGAAGCTGGACCTGCGCGCGGGCTTCTGGATGTTGCCGTGGCTCAGCGGCGTCACGCTGATCAGTTGGCTCGGACGTTATCCCGGTCTCGACAAGCACGCCGGCAATCTCGGCTACCTCGACATGGTGTCGGGACTGGTTGTGATCGTGATCTTCTCGGCGGCGATCATGGCGCTGGCGCACGTGCTGCGCCTGCGCGGTGACCGCGTCACGGAACAACTGAACGAGAGCACGAGGTAGCGCGAAACCGTGCGGAACAGGCACCGGGCCACGGAAACACGCCCCGATGCACGAGGTTCGGCCTGCAATCGTCGAATTGGTGGGCGGAAGGCAATCAAATAGATTGTGTAACGCATTGAAAACGCGCGAACAATTCAGCGTTTCGGGATGCGCGTACCACCAAAATTACCCCATTCTGCGAGTGCGATTCGTGTAGGTGTTTCCCTACACGTCGGCAAGCCTTGCGCTGATACCGCGTCACATTGCATGACGGGATCATGGACTGCGCGCCGGGCCGTCAGGGACGCCAAGGATGGCGAGCTAACCGATGTAAGTCCCGGCGCGTCTATACCGCTGATCAGATGCAGGATTGGGCCTGCGTCCATTGTTTCGGGAAGTCGCTGAGCGATGCCGTGTGTCGCATTTCGATCGTTGTGGCGCCCCCGGCTGGTGTTGCCGTGAACGTCATCAGCACAGCATTCGGCGCGCTACCGCCGAGGGGAACAACGATGTCCAACGCATCGCCCTTCTGCACGATGTGGCTCGCCGCATTCGTGTCCATCAGCTTCGGCAGAAGGCAGTCCGCGAACGTTTTCGGCGTCTTCGTCGTGGTCGCGGAATAGCTCACTGGCCTTGTCGCCATCTCCGAATAGCTTGTGCATCCGGCTAAGGCGAGCGCGAGCAGCGGAGTCATGAAGACACGCTTCATGGGTCCACCCCATATTTGGCCTTGAAGTCGGCCTCCATTTTGTCGCAAACGCTGCGAACGAACCGGCGCGTGCTGCGCTCTTGCAGTTCGTCATTCTGCTCTTTGTGGCAGAGCGCGATGGCATCCCGATCCTTTGCCTGGGCGCGGCCTTCAGGTGTGTTGCTCACCACGAAACCGTATGCCATGAACGCCACGAACAGACCGCAGAGAATCCCCAGCGTCCAGAGAATCGGATGGGATTTTCCTTGAGTCTCGCGGGGGTCCACAAAATCGGGATGAAGCGGTTTTGGGACGATTTGCGGCGCTTTCATCGGATAGCCGCATTGCGGGCAACTTCCGGCTTGGTCGGAAACCTGTGCCTTACACTCCGGGCAGGAAATGAGCGCCATCGAACAACCCCTGTTCCCCTACGGAGCTTCGAGCATAC
>Ga0207695_10007355_pt1 | contig 14052 bp, 10 predicted proteins | sample KBSC54metaG_FD_184354 | JGI IMG/M metagenome (GOLD analysis project Ga0207695, IMG submission 184354) | Corn rhizosphere microbial communities from Kellogg Biological Station, Michigan, USA - KBS C5-4 metaG (SPAdes) (version 2) | ecosystem: Host-associated > Plants > Roots > Rhizosphere > Soil...
TAGATAATTAATAGAATACAAAAGGCCGATCCCATAATTATATAAAGAGCAGGTAGCACAGGGTAGCCAAAGGCTTTATATGGCCTTTCTGCATCCGGTCTTTTCTTTCTTAAAATAAAAATTCCCCAAATAGTTAACACATAAAATATTACTACCACAAAAGAAATCATATCAAGCAGGTCTCCGTATCTTCCGCTAAGGCATAACAGTGACGCCACCACGAATTGAGACCACAACGCCCATTCAGGAACTGCATGACGATTTAATGTTCCTGCTTTCTGAAAAAATAAACCGTCCTTAGCCATACTATAATATACCCTGGCGCCGGCAAGAATGAGTCCATTATTACAACCAAACGTTGATATCATAATCATAATCGCAATTACATAAGTTCCTGCGTTTCCAAACATCGAATTTGCAGCAGCCACAGCTACCCGGTCGTTTGTTGCAAAAGCAAGGTCGTGCAATGGTAACACAGCAATATACATAAGGTTAGCACAAACATAAATGAGCGTTACGATAAAGGTCCCTAAAAAAAGACTAAGGCCTATATTTCGCTTGGGATTTTTAATTTCGCCTGCTATGAACGTTACATTATTCCATGCATCACTGCTAAAAATTGACCCGACCATACTTGCGGCAATTGCTCCCAAAATACCTGCACCAACCACTCCTTCAACAGCACCGGTATCAGATAATTTTTTCATACTAAAAGCGTCCATCCAGTTTGTGTGCCAGACTCCAGGCTTAAAAAAAATGATACCAGCTATAATTAGTCCGAATAAAGAAAGAATTTTTGTGGATGTAAAAATATTCTGAATCCATTTTCCGCCTTTAACACCTTTTGTATTGGTCCAGGTTAAAAATGCAATTAAAATAATAGCAACTATTTGGGCGACACTTATTGTGAAAAAAGTTTCAACTCCTTTATTATTTAAGCCTGTGCCTATTTTTAATAAATAATTTGTTTCGCTTAAAGTAGGTATTAAATAAGCGGCAAACTTTGAAAAGGCAACTCCTACCGCTGCAATTGTTCCGGTTTGAATTACGGCAAAAAAACTCCACCCATACACGAAACCGGTTAATGGATTATACGCCTCCTTAAGATACACGTATTGTCCGCCGGCTTTCGGAAACATGGCGCTCAATTCGCCATAGCTCAATGCCGCCGTAAGCGTCATGAAGCCCGTGAGCAACCAAACGATGATGAGCCATCCGGCACTTCCTACGTGGCGGGTAATGTCGGCACTTACAATAAAAATACCTGAACCAATCATAGATCCGGCAACAATCATTGTTGCATCAAAAAGGCGGAGGCTTGGCTTAAACGACGTGGCATGTTCACTCATAAAAACACCTGTTTTAATAAACAGGATTGAAGATAAATATTTATTTCAGATTGGTTTGGGTAATTACTTTTTATTTTCAGAAGAATAAAGAGTGTTAAGACCTTTAATTACATCTGGCGTTATATTCAATGTGGAATCTTTATAGAACATAAACCCAGGCTCGTAAGAAAATATGTAAGAATATTTTCCGTCTTTATTATAATCTTTCAAAAAATTTTGTATGCGGGTTAAAATATCTTCTTTCATTTTTGAATTATAATTGTACAGGTCATTATCTATTTCCTGTTTTCTCGATTGAAGATCCTGCTGCATTTTATTAATCTCCTGCATAGCAGATTCCTGTTCCTGTTGATTCATTGTTGGGCCCTTTTGCTGGAGCTGTGTAGCACGAGCCTGGTATTTTTTTTGCATTCCGCCGATTTCCTCATTCGCAGCAGATTGTTTGCGTTCAAAATCGGCCTTAATTTTCTTATAGTAAGTATAATTATTTTGCAGCGAATCAAGGTCTATGTAAGCCACTTTTGAGGCCGCCGTTGTTGTTCCATATTCTTTCATAGCCTCGGAACTGGAACTATGTAAATCCGGTTTCTTTTGTTCATTAAAATGCAGATAATATAAATAACCCACAAGGCAAATCAAAACAATATTAATAATGAGTAAAATATTCTTCATGAAAATGATTTAAAAACGGCAAGATAGAAAAATCGAAAGGTTTTAAAGGGGCAAACATAGTTGATTTAGGAAAGACTTAACAGGAGCCTCATAAATACTGCATGGAACAGGCTTTGGGGAGGTTGGAGTTTTGCAAAACAAATCAATTTTACTTATAATTTATCAGAACGTTTTGTTCCTGAATATAATTCAAATTCCAATAGACGGCAATCGATCTTGCTGGTATAAAATTCAATGCGGCGTTTTGCCTTTAAGCCGATTTTTTTGGCAAGTTCAAGATTTCCTGTGAATACATAACCTGTGTAACCTTTACATTTCTTTTTCATAAAATCGCCGATTTGAGCATAGGTATCCTCCAATTCATCGAGGTTGCCTAACCTTTCTCCATATTCAGGATTAAAATAAATGACACCCGGCTCAATTTCCGGGATTACGAGGTCCCTAAAATCGCAGACTTCAAACTCAATTAATTTTTCAACCCCTGCCGCGCCTGCATTTATTCTAGAAATATTTATCGCATCTGCACTTATATCTGACGCCATAATCCTGAGCTGAGGCAAATCAATAACCTGCGCGGTTAATTTTCTTTTTTCTTTTTCATAGGAATTTTCATCAAAACCGAGGATGTGCTTGAACCCATAATTATCCCTAAATAAACCCGGGCGCCTGTTGGTTGCCAGCAGCGCTGCTTCAATTGCAACAGTTGCTGAGCCACACATGGGGTTAATAAATACACTTTGCCGGTTCCAATTAGTTGCCATCAACGTGCCAGTAGCAAGGGCCTCCAACATGGGAGCTTTTCCAGGAATTTTTCTATATCCGTGTTTGGCTAAAGTTTCGCCGGAGGTATCAATAAAAATCTCTGCGACTTCATTTTTCCAAAATAAGTGAATTACGGTGTTTTTTAAATCTGAACCTGAATTGGGCCTTACCTGTATCTTTTGCCGAAAACGATCCACAATAGCATCTTTCACTTTCACATTGGCAAATAAAGAATTATTTATTGTTGGATGATCAATGGTACTTGTAACAGAAAAATATCCATCTTTTACAATAATATTTTCCCAGTCAATTTTAAATGCTGAATCGTATAACTCCGCAGGACTGTTGCACGGGAAGGATTTGAGCGAATACAAAACCTGGCTGGCGCATCGAAGATTCAAATTCAGTTTAATGCAATCGTGCAGCGTTCCTATTAATTCTACACCAGTGGAAAAAGTTTGCAGTATCTTAAAACCCAATTCTTTTACCTCTTTCTCAAGGTAAACAGACAGTCTCTTGTTGCAAGTAATTATAATGCGGGCCGGCTTGTTGAACAATTGCATGGTAAGCAAACATAACGAATGTAGCAATATGGCATTTGTATCGTAATAATTTTCCAGTCCTGCAAAGAACCATATCGTCAACTTAAATTATTCCGGCTGAGTGAAGTTATGCAACCTGGCCAATTCGTTAATGCCAATAACATTTTTACAATTAAGCTTATCGAATATCCTCGCTTTATGAGTACCCACCGTGGATGTATGGAGGTTTAAGTACGTGCCTATTTGAGATACCGATTCCCCTTTCATCAAATGCCTGACTATCTCCAGTTCACGCGGCGATAACAAATCAAATGGATTCTGGTTATTTGCCTTTTTTCCGAGAGCATTATCTGTCAGTGTTTGTGTTAGCGATGCACTTATGTACCGCTTATTGTTCATTACATTATTGATGGCCTGTTTTATCTCCTCGGCAGAAGCGTCCTTATTCAGATAACCCAGTGCTCCAATATTCAAATATTTTTTTGCAAATATTTCTTCCGAATTCATGCTGAACATTAATATTTTAGAGTCTGGCTTCAGAGCAAGGATATTACTCACCAGGCCGAACGAATCTGTGGCGGGCATATTAATGTCCAAAATAATAATAGCATAATCATTTGCCTTTATTTTTTCAAAAGTTGAATCACCATCGTATGCCTCTTCAATGCTCGAATGAGGTATTATATTTTGGATATAGGTTTTTAAACCTGCTCTGATTATTACGTGATCATCTGCAAGTAATATCTTAATCATTTCATGAAATTTATGAGGGTTAGAAGCGAGGAACTGTTTAACAATCTGCAACTAAGTTACGACGGTCTTTGAAATTATCACATACTGAATGTTTAAAATGAGTGAGTGCTTTTTGCAAAATTCTTCCTAAGTCCTCTTGTTGATTGTACCGAGTGCATCTTAAAGAGCACTTCTTCATTAACCCGGAACATCAGAGACCTTAATTGGCATGATTTTCAATACATAAGAAAAAGGTAACCTAAAAATAAAATCGAGATATTTGGATATTAAATCTTAAACTATTATGTTTGCACCTGTATTCAAAGAACTCGTTTCTTTTTATCGAAATCCAAGCCTGTTAATCAGGCCCTTAAATTTGGATTACCACAATAAGAAGCATCCTTCTATTCTATTGATTACCAAAGTTTATTTGTTAAAAATTCGTATTCCAAATTCCTTAGAATTCACTAGTCTAATTTCCAAAGAATTTCCTTGTTTATAACGGTGTTTCACCTATAAATATAGCTTATGCTCCGAACTCTGAATCTTCTTTTTATTACAGCTTTAACTATGCTTTTAAGCATCTCCTGCACAAGTACAAAAAAAACAGTTTACTTCTATAATGTTCTGGATACTACTTTTTTACAACGAGGGCCTGAAACCGAAAAGCCTATTGAGGAAAATGATATATTGGCCATTACGATAAGCAGTGCCAATGCTGAAGCCTCAGCAGTATTTAATCAACCAAACAACAATAACGTAAGATCGACTACCGTCACAGGCAGTAATACAGAACCAGGCGGTTATCTCGTAGGCAGCGATGGAACTATTCAACTACTGGGTGGACTGGGCACCGTTAAAGCTGCGGGGCTTACAAAAAAAGAATTGAAGGATAATATTACAAATGTTATTCTGTCAAAAAAGCTTCTTGTCGACCCGTTGGTTGAAATTCGTTTTTTAAATTTTGAGGTTACCATAATCGGAGAAGTTGCAAAACCAACAGTAATTACAGTTCCTAGTGAAAAGATTTCATTATTAAAAGCTATTGGACTCGCCGGGGATTTAACTATTTACGGAAAAAGAGATAATGTTTTATTGATAAGAGAAGAAAATGGAAAGAAAAAGACTAGACATATTAACTTGAATTCTAGCAATTTTTTTAACTCACCTTATTATTATTTACAGCCAAATGATATAGTATATGTTTCGCCTAATAAAGCTAAAATAGCCAGTGCCGGCAGAACTGCTCAATTACTCCCCATTATTTTGGGCAGTCTATCCATTGTGGTAGTGGTTTTAGATAGAATTAAATTTTAATTTCATGTTGCAAAACAATACTCGTAAAATTAACGAAGAAGTTGAAGAGAGTTTGATACAACAATTAGTTTCAAAGTATCTTCCTTATTGGCCTATGTTTTTGATTGCTATTGCTCTTGCTTTAGGAATCGCGTTTATTTATCTTCGTTACAAGGTCCCTATTTATGAAGCAACGGCAACAATTATTATTAAGGATGAAAAAAAAGGGAACGAAGCTTCCAAACTTATGGAGTCTCTAGACCAAATCTCGTCTAAAAAAATTGTTGAAAATGAAATAGAAATTCTGCAGTCTCGCACACTAATGACAAATGTGGTAAAGGCCCTTAACTTATATGCACCTGTTTATGAACAAGGACAGGTTCATACTATTGCAGCATATACTAAGTCGCCAATTACTATCGTGTCTCCTTTACCTGATTCAATAATGGAATTAGACAAAATATATTTTTCATATAATCCGGAAAAGGAGAGCGTTTTGCTAAATAATAAATATAGTTACCCGCTGAATCAATTGGTAAATACTCCTTATGGCGTTTTAAAATTTGTTCCTAACAAATATTATATGCCGGGCGACACGCTGTCGGATAAACTTTATTTTAGTTTGGCGAATCCCAGTAATGTTGCCCAGGATCTTTTAGGAGCGTTACGAGTTGAGCCATCAAGTAAATTATCATCGGTAATTGATTTATATTTTAGGGATGAGTCTCCCCAGCGCGCGGAGGATATATTAAATCAGTTACTTAAAGCTTATGACCAGGCTTCCATTAACGAAAAAGATAAGTTAGCCGCCAATACCCTGGCATTTGTTAACGAGCGACTCAACTCAGTGGCTCACGACCTGGACTCGATAGAAAAGAAGGTGCAACAATATAAATCAGGAAAAGGAGCAGTTGATGTAAGCTCACAGGGGCAACTTTTTTTACAAAATGTCAGTGCAAATGACCAGAAAATTGGCGAACTAAATACCCAACTTTCCATGCTTAATCAAGTTGAAAAATTCGTAACTAATGAAAGTAATGGTTCGGCTATTGTTCCTTCTACATTGGGAGTATCGGATCCTATGCTATCGGAATTATTGGATAAATTATATAATTCTGAACTTGAATATGAAAAATTAAGGAAGAGTGTTGGGGAAAATAACCCAACACTTGTTGGGCTTCGCGACCAGATAAATAAAATAAAGCCAAATATTTTACAGAACATTCAAAGCCAGCAACAAACCTTAACAGCCGCCAGACAAAATTTATATGCTACAAACGGCTCCTATAACTCAATTCTTCAAACCGTGCCTCAAAAGGAACGTGACCTACTTGACATAAGCCGGGAACAATCTACAAAAAATGAAATATATGCTTTTTTGCTGCAGAAAAAAGAGGAAAGTGAGCTTTCCTACGCAGCCAGTCTTTCTGATCACAGGCTTGTAGATACTGCCCAGGCTGGACAAAGTCCGGTAAGTCCTAAAAGAATGTTGATTTATCTTATTGCCGTGATAGGATGTATGGGTGCGTGTTTTGCTTTTATTAACATTAAAGATGCTTTAACGGGTAAGGTATTATACAGAAGTGAAATAGAGGCTCGTACTTCGATTCCTGTTATTGGTGAGGTTGCTTTTGAAAAATCTAAATCTGTCTTAGTGATCCAGGAAGGGCAGAGAAGTTTTATAGCTGAGGAATTCAGAAGGTTAAGGATATCGTTATCCTTTTTAGGTATTAACGAAACCCATAAAAAAATATTAGTTACATCTAGCATATCGGGAGAAGGTAAAAGCTTTATAGCTGCTAACTTAGCTGTTAGCCTGTCTCTGACCGGTAAAAAGGTTGTGTTGGTAGATTTAGATTTAAATAATCCAACAATAGCAAAAATTTTGAAAGTTACTCAGGAAGATGGTATAACGGAATATTTGAAAGGAGAAAAAGAACCAGAAGAGATTATTAAAAGAGTAAAGGCACATGAAAATCTATTTTTTATTTCTGCTGGGAGCATTCCTGAAAATCCTACCGAACTTCTCACAAACGGGAAAGTTAAAGATATAATTGAGTACCTGGATAATATTTTTGACATAGTTATAATTGATACCTCACCCATTGTGTTGGTCACTGATGGATATTTATTAACAGGCCTTTGCGATGCAACTTTATATATAATAAGACATAAATACACACCGAAGATTCTGCTTAAAAGAATTGATGAAGGTATTCAGATCAATCCAATTAACAATCCTGCTATAATATTCAATGGTGTTAGAATGAGAGGATTTTTCAAGAATAACTATGGTTACGGTTATGACTATGTGTATGGAACCAAAAAAAAGACTGTACTAATAAAAAAACATTCGCAAAATGATTAAATCCAATCTATGTGAATAAGTGAATAATCAAATAACTCGATACGATAATTGTAACTGAGAGGGAATCCATTCCTGATAGCATCCATTCATATCAATCCTTTGAATAACAATCCTTTGAATAACTGCAAGTTTTAAATTTTTAAAAAGAAAATTATGCAGAAGAATTGGTACGTAGTATATACGAAACCTCTCCGTGAAAAAAAAGTTGCCTTTTTGTTAACTAAAAAGAAAATTGAGAATTTTTGCCCTATGAACTGTATCGAAGTGCAGTCATTCAGGGGTAATAAAATTATTGAGGAACCACTCTTTAAGTCTTGTGTGTTTGTTTATACTACCGAGAAAGAAGTTTCTCTTATCAGACAGACAGATGAAGTAATTAACCTGCTTTATTGGATGGGTAAGCCCGCTGTAATTAAAGAAGATGAAATAGATGTTATTAGAGAATTTACTAAAAATCATCACAGTGTAGAATTAGAGAGAATCCAGGTTAAGACACACGATATAGTGCGAATGGTAGACGGTCCCACATATTCTATTGACGGTAAAGTATTTTCTATGAAAACTAAAATAATGAGAGTCAACCTTCCGTCCATGGGTTATATTATGGCTGTCAGGTTGAAGGATGAAAATATTTTTGCAAAAGAAACAACAATATTGCAAAATAATTCGTTTTCCCATTCTTAATGAAAAGATTATACAAAATTTCCGGGTAAACCGAATCAAAGGCTCAGTAATAGTGAAATAGTATCTGCAAATTTTATCTTTGGTACAAACTCTACGTTTTACAAAAGTTTTATTCAATTTTATACCGGCTCCTATTTTAGATATTCTAAAATTTGAACGACTAACTTTTTGTAATTATAAAATGACTGGTAATATTACTTGTTTTGGCAGCGGTGGAAAAGGATGTCATAAACCTAAAACCCACATTTTAGGGAGTCCCACATTTTCTGTTATAAAAATTGGCGTTGCAATATCAAAAATTTCCTGGCTGAATGAGTCAGGATTTATCGAATTTTATATGAATGGTATCAAAAAAGAGAAATGTTCCAAACTGAAATTGAATCAAATTATATTTAATAATAAAGTTGCGCATCTCTCTAATAACTGATAAGGGTTATTAACTTTATTGTATTCATGTTATTGAAGAACTAAGATTTGGAATAAAAATTAATACCATTTCTACGGAAATTTAACTGGCTCAAAACATTTGAAATGTAAGTGAGGGAAGCGAAGCTCTGTCTACTCTTGAGTATCGCCAAAATTCTTTGTTTTGAATAGATGCAATTTTTTAAGAGCCGAGGTCATAGCAATCCAAAACTTTTGTTCGCAGAATTGTGAAAAATACAGCTAACTTTCGTCTCTTTTTAATCATACCGTGGTTAGTAATAGGAAAAGACTATAATTTGTAACAATTTGGTATCAAGCCGGCGGGAATAATTTTAACTAATTTTTTTGACGAATAACCTGAATTCAAGCCCACATAATCAAGGGGCTTTTAGAAATAAAAAGATTAAGAATATTTTTAAATATCTATTCTTGAGCTTAATAATTTAAATAGAGAATGAGAGATAAGATATTAGCACCGCTTGCATTTCTTAATAATATAATTAGCAAAGGCCACCATCGCAGCGTTAAAGCCAAGAAGAATATAGTTGCTTTATTTTTCATAAAAGGGATAAGTATTGCTACCAGCCTAATAGTAGTACCACTAACCCTGAACTATATAAACCCCTCCCGATACGGTATTTGGCTAACTCTAAGTTCAATAGTGGCTTGGTTTAGTTTTTTTGAAATTGGTTTGACCGGGAGTTTGCGTAACAAATTCGCCGAAGCGAAAGCAAAAGGTGAAGACAATCTTGCACAAATCTATGTTAGCACTACGTATGCTATTCTCACATTAATCTTTACTATTTTTTGGGTTATTTTTTTGGTAGCAAACCACTTTTTGAACTGGGCCCGCATTTTGAATGTTTCAGAAAGCATGCAGTCGGAGATTTCAACATTAGCGATTATTGTATTTAGCTATTTTTGTCTGCAGTTTGTTTTAAGGATAATAACAACGCTTATTGTAGCGAATCAACAACCGGCAAAATCATCGCTAATTGATCTTTTGGGACAAATTGTTTCTTTCGTTTTTATCGTTATCCTAGTAAAAACAACTGAAGGGTCTTTAATTAAGCTAGGTATTGCTTTATGTCTTTCACCTATTTTAGTTTTAATTGGTGCAAACTTGTTTTTATTTAACGGCCTTTTTAAAAAATATCGTCCCAGTTTTTCAAAAATAAAATTCTCATATGCCAAAGACCTGTTCAATTTAGGACTGGTATTTTTTATAATTCAAGTTGCTGGCATAATACAGTATCAAACAGCAAATATTATTATTGCGCAAAATTTCGGTACTGCCGATGTGACCTCATACAATATTGTCTATAAATATTTTGGCGTTTTAAGTATGGTATTCATGATATTTTTAGAGCCTTTTTGGTCCGCTTCTACTGAAGCCTATTTAAAAAATGATATTCAATGGATCAAAAACGGGATAAGAAGATACAACCAATTAAATATAGTTATGATTGTAGTTGGTTGTGTAATGTTGATGCTTTCGGAAAAAGTTTACCGTCTTTGGCTTGGGGAAGGAAAGGTTATAATCGGTTTCTATCTTTCATTATGGGGCTTTTTATATTTTGTTGTAACGATGTTTGCATTAAAATACGTTTATTTTTTGAACGGAATAAATGCATTGAGAATACAATTCTGGGCATGTATAATAAGTCCGTTGGTGTATATAGCGGTAGCAATTATATTGATAAAATATTACAAAATGGGGGTGTATGCTCTTTTTATTGCTTCCATCATCGCAAACTTTAATGGTTACATTTTATCGCCGCTGCAATATCACATGGTTATCAATAAAAATAAAAAGGGAATTTGGGTCAAATAGAGTTCCAGACTTTGTTATGAAAATAATTTATGATTATCAGATATTTTCAATTCAAAAATATGGTGGTATAAGTAAATATTTTTGCGAGTTGATCAAGAACCTTCCAACTGAACATGAATGTAAATTGTCTCTTCTTCTTTCGGATAACCAATATGTGAAAGAGGGCTATCAATATTTTAAAAAAAGAACTGTTACGTGGCCCGATAAAAAATTTAAAGGAAAAGGTTTTTTGAATAAAAAATTATACAAAATAAACAGGCTTTACTCAAAACATATTATTTCTTCAAATAATTATGACCTACTTCATCCTACCTATTATGATACCTATTTCCTGCATGGGTTAAAAAAACCTTACATTTTTACTGTACATGATTTAATAGAATTTAAATTTAAGGAACTGTACAGAACTAATTCGCTGATGCCCCAGATGGAAAAAGTAATAAAAAGTGCGAACCGTATTATTTCAATAAGTGAAAATACAAAAGAAGACCTTATAAATATCTTCAATATCAATCCGGAGAAGATTGATGTAATTTATCACGGATTCAATAAACCTTTATGCAATGGAGAGCCAAACCCTTTTGGCAGATATATACTTTTTGTTGGAAAAAGGGGTGGATACAAAAACTTTATAACTTTCGCCAGCGCCGTTAGTGTCTTATTGAAAAAAGAAAGTGACCTCAAACTTATTTGTGTCGGCTACCCGTTTAGCAAGGAAGAGATAGATGATTTGAGAAATTTGAAAATTTTGGAAAAAACAATTTCGCTTGGCGTAAATGAAAATAAACTTAATAATTTATATTACAATGCCCAGGTTTTTGTATACCCCACATTATATGAAGGATTTGGAATGCCCATTTTAGAAGCTTTTGCCAATAATTGCCCGGTATGCTTAAGCAATACCAGTTCTCTTCCGGAAGTAGCCGGTAATGCCGGGGTTTATTTTGATCCAAATGATCGGGAATCAATATTAAATGCGGTTGAAAAAGTAATTTATGATAGTGATTATAAAAAAAAAATTATTGATGCAGGGAGGAACCGATTAAATAACTTTTCATGGAAATATTGTGCCGAACAAACAGTAAACTCTTATAAGAAAACTCTTTCATATTCAAAATAAGCCGGATTCAACTTCAAAAAAGAACAGCTTTAATTAAAGACATGAAAAAGCAAAAACGATTAAGTCTGTTTCGTTTGTCGTCCAAAGATTTTACACCCCTTAATATATTTTGGTTCGGGTTTCTTATTTACGCATTGGGCTTTGTAATTAATACAACCAATCATGTAAATACTGTCATTTTCCGCTTAGTTCAGGCCGGTGGCATCATTCTGTTTTTGTTGACGGGAGCTTACCTTTCAAAGTTTAAAATTAAAAACAGCTATTTAAAAACCATCTTCATCATTTATTGTCTTTGGCTGTTCTCGGTGGTTTGCAGGGGAATTCGCTTTGATTATGCTTCTCTCAATGAAATGTTTTTTGGTGCCGATTATGGATTATTCATTTATTTTACGCCTCTTATAATACTATTTCCTTCCAATCCATCTTTTTATAAAAAAATATTTGATGCTATTGTAATTTTTGGGATATTTTTTATTATTTATGACGTTCTGTTTATAAGGGATTTATTGGATCGCACCGGGGACACGCAGGAGTTTATTGAGCATTTCGGTAAATCTTTGAGCATCCCTTGTGGTTTTATTTTACTCACATATAAATACCATTCAAAGAAAAGGATAATTTTTACGGGTGGCGTTATGATTCTTACGCTTTTATTCTCAATATACAAAGCACGAAGAGGTTTATCATCTATATGCTTAAGTATACTGATGTTTTCGTATCTCTTGTATTTAATTAATACAAAGAAAAAGCTGTTGGTTTTTTATCTTTCTTTTTTAATAATTTTTTCCGGATTGATTTACGTCAATAGCGTGTTCCATATAAAGAAAAATGGTCTGTTTAGCTTTATAGCGGACAAGGGAAATGAAGATACCAGAACCGGTGTAGAATTATTTTTCTACGATGATATGAAAACGAAAGATTGGATAATAGGAAGGGGTATAAACGGAGAATATTTTTGTCCTGGAGTTGATGAATTAGACGATTACAGAGTCATGATTGAGACAGGTTATTTACAAATTATATTAAAAGGAGGAATTATAAGCCTTGCATTATATTTGCTTATAGCAATCCCCGCTGTAATTTTGGGCATTTTTTATTCAAAAAATATTCTTTCAAAAGCCTCGGCAATTTGGATTCTAATATCGTTAATTAGTCTGTACCCGGCAACTGTCAATACTTTTAGCCTGGCATTTTTACTTGTTTGGGTATCAATTGGAATCTGTTATTCCAAAAAAATAAGGTGCTTGTCAGATGATACCTTAAAGGAACTGTTTGACGATTCATCCGAGTCATTTGAAAATACACAACTGTATTTTGAAAATAAAAAGTTGTATGTCAATAAAAAGGTTTATTAGGGTTTGGGCGTGAACATATTTGAAAAATCTCAATTGAAAATTCTCAATTATATTTAAATGAGACAAGGTATTAGTGTAATTATCCCGACCTACAACAGAGATCAATTTATAGGAGAAGCTATTGAAAGTGCGTTGAATCAGAAATATAACGGTAAGCTCGAAATAATTATTTCTGACGATGGTTCCACTGACAAAACTCTGGAAATTGCCGGGTCTTATGGTAAAAGTGTGGCAATTTTAAGAAAAGAAAAAACTTGTTTAAGTCAGGGTGCTTCAGGTGCAAGAAACAGGGGACTTAAGGCTGCATCGCAACCATATATATGTTTCTTAGATTCAGATGATTTTTATTTGCCCGATCATTTGAATCATATCGCTTCGGTTCTGGACAACAACGCAAACTTAGATTTTGCTTTTTGCAGGATGCTGGAAGTGAAGGAAGAAAATCAGAGAATGTTTAAACAGTGGACAAAGCTGCATATTAATAAAAAGGACGTTCTACATCCTGTCGTTTCTGGCGGAGGTGTGGTTCATACAAACATATTTTTATTCAGAAGATGCGTTTTTGATAAGGTTGGTTATTTCAATGAAAGTTTTCCTACCGGTGAAGACGGCGACCTTTGGATGCGAATAAGCGAGCAATTTAAGGGAGGTTTTTCTGATCACTACGGCGCTGCTTATCGTATTCAACATGGCGCTGGCCAACTATCAAATAATACACAAGAAGTATTTCGTAGTTGTTTTTTGACCATTTATTCAAATGCAATAGAACGTTATTTTCAATTAGATTTAAAGAACTCCTATCGAATTTTTTCACTCAGGCAAAGGTTATCGTCCTGTAAGTACAGTAACAAATTGTCGAATGGTGAATTCAGCAACTACGGATTAATATATTACGCCAATTATATATATTTG
>Ga0207695_10007357_pt1 | contig 14048 bp, 9 predicted proteins | sample KBSC54metaG_FD_184354 | JGI IMG/M metagenome (GOLD analysis project Ga0207695, IMG submission 184354) | Corn rhizosphere microbial communities from Kellogg Biological Station, Michigan, USA - KBS C5-4 metaG (SPAdes) (version 2) | ecosystem: Host-associated > Plants > Roots > Rhizosphere > Soil...
CTGCGTGGCCGTGAACCAAAAGAAATTTCAGTGAAGAACCTGGCTTACGTGATACAGGCCCGTATGGAAGAGATCGTGGAACATGTGTACTACGAGATCAAATCATCCGGCTACGAGAAAAAGCTGATCGCAGGTATTGTAATCACCGGTGGTGGTGCGCAGTTAAAGCATTTGCCACAGCTGGTTGAATATGTTACCGGTTTGGATTGCCGCGTAGGATATCCGAACGAGCATTTGGCTAAGAACGAAACGCTGCCAAAAAATATTTACGAAGAGCTGCAGAGCCCAACCTTCGCAACTGGTATCGGTTTGCTGATAAAAGGTATCCAGAAAATGGAATACAATGATATACCACAGAAGGCCGAAGCGAAAACAGATAAGGCCAAATACACCGACGACAGGAAGTTTGGCTTACTGGGCAAGATATTAGAAACAGGTAAGAAATTTATAAAAGACGACATAAAAGACGAGGATTTTTTGAAGTAATATTTTATCAACAATATCTGACTTTTCCACATTATTGACAATTGTGGATAAGTTTTGTTGAAAATGGTGTAATATTACAATGAGTTAATAAACTAATTCGTCATTCACATTTAACTGAAAATAAGGATTATGCAGTTTGAGATGTTAAAAGAAAAGTCGTCCATCATCAAAGTTATTGGTGTTGGCGGCGGCGGCGGCAATGCGGTAAACCATATGTACAAGCAAGGGATTACCGGTGTTGATTTCATAATTTGCAATACCGATGCACAGGCTTTGGAATTAAGCCCTATCCCCAATAAAGTTCAATTAGGTGCCAGTTTAACCGAAGGTATGGGCGCAGGCTCGATACCAGAAGTTGGTAAAAACTCGGCTATTGAAAATATCGACGATATTAAACAGATGCTGGGTACCAATACCAAGATGCTGTTTATTACCGCGGGTATGGGTGGTGGTACCGGTACAGGCGCAAGCCCTATTATTGCAAAAGCTGCCCGCGAGCTTGACATCCTGACTGTAGGTATTATTACCACACCATTCTCTTTCGAAGGCAAGCGCCGTAAAATGCAGGCTGAAGAAGGACTGGAAGAGTTTAAGAAATACGTAGACTCATTCCTGGTAATTTCTAACGACAGGCTGCGCCAGATATTTGGCAACCTGACCCTGGGTTCGGCATTTGCACAGGCTGATAATATCCTGACCACGGCTGCCAAAGGTATTGCCGAGATCATTACTTTACCCGGCTATATCAACGTTGACTTTAAGGACGTGCGCACAGTGATGAAGGACAGCGGTGTATCCATCATGGGTAGTTCAACCGCTGAAGGGGACAACCGTGCACTGAAGGCTGTAGAAGGTGCGTTATTGTCTCCATTGTTGAAGGACAATGAGATTGAAGGCGCAAGATATATCCTGTTAAATATCAGCTCGGGCGATAAAGAAGTAACGATGGATGAAGTATCTATAATTACCGACTTTATACAGGAAGAAGCCGGCTTAGCCGCAGACCTGATCTGGGGTAACTGCCGTGATGAGGCTTTGGGCGAGAAAATTTCGGTTACTATCATTGCTACTGGTTTCCAGACAAGGGATGAGCGTGAGAAAGAGCAGAGCAGTAAGAAAGTAGTATCCATGCTGATGCCTGAAACTGATTTGATAAAGCCTGTGGTCAATGAGTTTATCAACCAGATTAAGCCGCCCGTTGAGGCTGTGGAATCTGAGCCTTATATCAAAGCAGTAAAAGAAGAAAAACAAGCTGGTTTGTTCGATCTGTTTGCAAAATCGGAAGAGCCATCGGTTATAAAATATGATCTGAGTCCGGAGGAACCTACTTCTGCAGAAACGGAAGTAAAAGAGGAGTTTACCTTTAAGATCGCTGATTCGGTAATGAATTTCGAACCGGTTAGACCGGAGCCAATTCCTGAGCCGGAACCAGAACCGGAGCCTGTTGTTGGTGCCGACGATCATAAAACCGACGAAAGCATTGAAGAGCAGTTGCGTAAATCGCGCGAGCGTATCATGCGCCTGAAGGACCTGAGCATGAAACTGCGTGCAGGTAATATCCAGGAGCTTGAAAATGTACCGGCCTATAAACGCAAGGAGATCGCTTTACAGCAAACACCTCCTTCGGATGAAAGCCAGGTTTCAAGATTCTCCTTATTGTCGGACGAGGACGGAAAGACGGAGATAAGGAACAATAATTCGTTTCTGCATGACAATGTAGACTAACCATGTCAACCTTCCACATAAATACATAATATTAAAAGAGGCGCAATTATTTGTGCCTCTTTTATTTTAGAAGGATTTGTAAATGAATTGGTACAAACTGCGGATAACTTAACCGGTTGTTTGGGCGTTATAAGCTATAATCGAGTTATAACCTATTATAAAAAGTTATAGCTTTGGCTAAAGGGCGTTTAAAGCCTATATTTGTATTTTATTGATAAAATAGTATCACATTGGATTTATTTAACAAGATATCGAAGACGATGGGCGGGCCATTGGGTCAGCATCAAAAATGGTCGCATGGTTATTTTTCATATCCTAAATTAGAGGGAGAGATTGGGCCGCACATGCAATTTAATGGCAAAGAACACCTGGTTTGGAGCCTTAATAACTACTTAGGTTTAGCTAATCATCCCGAAGTAAGAGAAGCAGATGCAAAGGCTGCTGCCGATTATGGTATGGCATACCCAATGGGTGCGCGTATGATGTCCGGTAATTCTATTCATCACGAAGAATTGGAAAATGACCTGGCTGAATTTGTAGGTAAAGCCGATGCGTTTTTGCTGAACTACGGATACCAGGGCATGGTATCTATTATAGATTCACTGGTTGACCGTAATGATGTCATCGTTTATGACGCAGAGTCGCACGCTTGTATTATTGACGGCTTGCGCCTGCATATGGGCAAACGATTTGTATATAAGCACAATGATATAGAGAGCTGCGAGAAACAACTAGAACGTGCAACACGACTGGCCGAGCAAACAGGTGGTGGTATCTTATTGATCACTGAAGGTGTTTTCGGGATGTCAGGTGCGCAGGGTAAGCTCAAAGAAATCGTCGAACTAAAAAAGAAATTCGACTTCCGGTTGCTGGTGGATGATGCACATGGGTTTGGTACGATGGGTAAAACCGGTGCGGGAACACACGAGGCGCAAGATTGCGTTGATGGGGTGGATGTGTACTTCGGTACTTTTGCCAAATCAATGGCGGGTATAGGTGCATTCGTAGCCGGTGATAAAGAAGTGATAGATTACCTGCGTTATAATATGCGCTCACAAATATTTGCCAAGGCATTACCTATGCCGATGGTACTGGGCCTTAAAAAACGCTTTGAGCTTTTAAAGTCAAAACCCGAGCTGCGTGAAAAACTTTGGCAGATTGCCAATCAACTACAGAAAGGATTAAAAGAGCGTGGTTTTAACATTGGTGTTACCAATACGATGGTTACTCCCGTGTTTTTACAAGGCGACCTGTACGAAGCTACTGCCTTAACGAAAGATTTGCGGGAGAACTATGGTATATTCTGCTCCATAGTGATCTACCCGGTAATCCCTAAAGGGTTGATCTTGCTGCGTTTGATCCCAACAGCAACACATAGCCCAGAAGATGTAGAACGCACTTTAGCAGCCTACAGCGAAATGGGTGAAAAACTTAAAGCTGGTTATTATAAAGAAAATAAAATGGCTGTTGCATAAAATGGCGTAAACTTTTTTTTGAAAGCCTCTCGGTAAGCCGTGAGGCTTTTTTTATTAATTTGGCGTATGGCAATAAAAGTGTATGATCAATTCGCCGGGAAAATCTCCTCTATAGATATTAATAAATTAGAATATGACATTGGATATGATTTGCCGAAATTTTATAAGGATTTTTTGTCAAAAAACAACGGTGGAAGAATAAAACCCAATTTTTTCAAAACCATTCACAATGAAGTGGAAAGTTCAATCCATTTTTTCTATGGAGTCACACAACAGAAAATTTATGACATTCAGGACTGTTATGATAGATGGAAACAACGAGAAGAGCCTAAAGAATATTTACCCATAGCAATTGACAATTACGGAAACTATATTATAGTGGATTTAGCTTTCAACTATGGATGTATATTGTTTTGGTCTCATGATAACCCTGAATTTAGACCTATTGAGATTAGTAAAGACTTTGGCTCTTTCTTAAAAAGTCTCTGTGAGGTTACAGTTTATCACAGCGATTTGTACAATGCGATCTGCCTACAGGATATTAAATATTTTGAAAAAAAAATAGCTGAAGGCGAGCATATTGATGATATAAGGGATGAATTTAATCAAGCGCCCGTGGTAATGGCTGCTTTAAGAAATAAGATTAAGCTTATCAAATTCTTTAGGGAGAATGGTTCCAAAATGGACAAAGCATTATTTAGTGCAGCAAGCAATGGCCATTATGAATCTGTAAGGTATTTACTCAGTGTAGGGCTTGATCCGAATGAAAGAGACAAAGAACAAAATAATGATACTGCGTTAATCCAGGCAGCATTTGGTAGCCATTTAGATATAGTAAAGATATTAATTGAAGCAGGTGCAGATATAAATGCGAGGGATGAGCATGGGCAAAGTGTGTTAAGAAAGGCCTATTGGTCTGATAACCAAGAATTGATTTCTTATTTGGAGAATTTAGGCGCGACAACATAGTGATTAATCATAGGAGAGAAATAAAATGGCTGTTGCGCATGCGTAGTTTTGCAAACATTTTTAAAAGCCCTTCAGTTATATGAAAGGCTTTTTTATTTTTACACCCACATCAACAACCTGATTATGCTTACACGCCGCAATTTTATCAAGATAAATGGCATTACTACTGCCGGAATTGGAATGGGTTTAAAACCCACCTGGTTTACTGATTTGGATCAATATCAAACCAAACGCATTAAACCCGACCTGCGCCGGTTTAACAGCGCTGCCGTTGAAGATAAAATTGCCAAAGTAAAAGCTACCATAGCCGATCCTGAAATAGCATGGCTGTTTGAAAATTGTTATCCGAATACGCTGGATACCACAGTAAAGTTCAATGATAAAGACGGCAAGGTTGATACCTTCGTCATCACAGGTGATATCGATGCCATGTGGCTGCGTGATTCATCCGCACAGGTTTGGCCATATCTACCATTAATTAAGAGCGATCCACAGTTAAAAAGCCTGATATTAGGCGTTCTAAACCGTCAGGCAAAATGTGTTTTGATCGACCCGTACGCCAATGCGTTCAACGAGCGTGCCACAGGCAGCGAATGGGATACCGACCGCACCGATATGAAGCCCGAGCTGCATGAGCGCAAATGGGAGATAGATTCATTATGTTACCCGATCCGTCTGGCGTATAATTATTGGAAAATCAGCGGCGACAGTAGTTTCTTTGACCACGATTGGCAAAAGGCAGGTAAACTCATCGTTGATACCTTTAAAACCCAGCAACGTAAAAAAGGACATGGGCCATATCATTTCCAACGCAAGACGGAAGTATCTACCGATACCGCACCATTGAGCGGCTATGGTAACCCGATAAAGCCCGTGGGATTGATCTGCTCTGCTTTCCGTCCTTCTGATGACGCAACTATCTATTCTTTCCTGATACCGTCAAACTACTTTGCAGTAACGAGCTTGAGGCAGTTGGCAGAAATGTATGAGACAATTGCGAAAGACCATGGTACGGGCTTAAACTGCCGTGCATTGGCGAATGAAGTAGAAACCGCTTTGCATAAATATGCAGTAGTCAACCGCCCGGGCTTTGGTAATATCCTGGCTTACGAGGTTGATGGTTTTGGTAACCAGCTATGCATGGATGATGCCAACGTGCCAAGCTTATTGGCGCTTCCATACCTGGGTGCAATGAAAGCAACCGATCCGCTTTATGTGGCTACGCGTAAGTTTGTATTGAGTACTTCAAATCCATACTTCTTCCGCGGTAAAGCTGCAGAAGGTATTGGTGGTCCGCACGTAGGTTTGGGTTATATCTGGCCAATGAGCATCATTATCAGGGCAATTACGTCAACTAATCCTGCCGAGATAACAACCTGCTTAAAATGGCTGAAAAAGACCCATGCAGGGACGGGTTTTATGCATGAATCCTTCAATAAAGACAACCCAGCCGACTTTACACGTAAATGGTTTGCCTGGGCCAACACGCTTTTCGGCGAATTGATCATCAGAACGCAGCAATCACACCCCGAGATATTAAAGAAAGTGATATAATTTATTTTATAACGATGATACTATTCAATAAGGCTAATTAATATGCCTTTAAATTGATTTAGTGTAAAATCTATGTTATAATTAATCGTGGCGTAAATAAATTACCAATACTGAAAGTATAAAATAGATATTATTTTTTGTTATTAAATATCAATAATCATAATATTTATTTAAGGGTGCTGTCATACTCAAAATGTGGAAAAAAACCACTTTAAAGGCATTATTTTTTATGCTGAAAAGTTTTTTTTTTAATAAAAACAGTTTAGCTTAGCTTTAATTAAAACAATAAACCTCAATATTTAAAAGGAGTAACTCAAATGAAAAAATTTACTGATGTAAAAAACCTTGTTGCATCTTTAGAAGGCGATGCAGACAAATTCTACAACAAAGGCAACAGCGCCGCTGGTACCCGTGTACGTAAAGGCATGCAGGAGCTTAAGAATTTAGCACAAGCGATTCGTCTGGAGATTCAGGATTCAAAGAACAAAGCATAAAGTATAGGCTTACTTTATCACCAAAAAACCCGCTTCCTAAAAGGAGCGGGTTTCTGTTTTTATAATATGTCATGTCGTAGATATACTCACCCGGTCATTGCTTCGCTCGACCACCCTCTCTTCCGCAAGCGGTAAAGAGGGGGTTTTTAAATTTTCTTTTTTCACCCTCTTTATGGCTTGCCATAGAGAGGGTAGAACAGCGTAGCGCATTCGGGTGAGTCAACTATACGCCCGGCTTGTCAATATGCTTTTGCTTAGTGCACAGCTACCGGAGACGCCAATTGCCTGGTTTCTTCTGCTATCTTTTCAGCCAATTTGGCGCTTACCTGTACCAGCGGCAATCTTACTTTATCGCCGCAAACGCCCAAAGCTTTCAACGCAGTTTTAACACCCGCCGGGTTGCCTTCAGCAAACATCATCCGGGTAAATTCTATCACCGATGAGTGAGCAGGCTGAGCAGCTTTGAAATCGCCTTTTAAGCAAAGACGGATCATATCTGAAAACAATCTTGGCAATGCATTTCCAACAACCGATATCACACCAACACCACCTAAGGCAACCATTGGCAATGAAATAGGATCATCACCAGAGATCAATAAGAAATCTTCAGGTTTGTCGCGCATGATCTGGTTCAACTGGTCAAAGTTGCCTGAAGCTTCTTTGATGCCGATGATGTTTTTGAAATCCTTAGCCAGTCTTACGGTGGTTTCAGCGCTCACATTGCTGCCTGTGCGGCCCGGTACATTGTACAGGATAACTGGCAGCGGAGATGCCTCAGCAATTGCTTTGTAGTGCTGATAAATACCTTCCTGCGTTGGTTTATTGTAAGCCGGACTTGCCGACAGTATAGCGTCGTAACCGGCAATGTTAAAAGACTTTACCTCATTAACAATCTCATAAGTATTGTTGCCGCCTATTCCTGCTACCAGGTTAACACGGCCTGCAGCAACCTGAGCAGTAAATTCAAATATCTTCTTCTTCTCTTCCTTACTCAATGTGACAGATTCGCCGGTTGTACCTAATGATACGAGGTATTCCACCCCGCCGTCGATCAAATAATTGATCAGATTCCTGAGGCCTGCATAATCCACCTGTCCATTCTCATCGAAAGGGGTTACCATAGCCACGCCTGTGCCATAAAGTTTTTCCATTGTCGTAATAAAAAGAGTGTAAAGATAGTGAATAGTGATTAGAGATCAGAGATTAGAGATCAGTTTTTGTTGATTAGGCTTGTGTAGAGACGCGATGCATCGCGTCTCTACTACACATCAAATGAACCTTATGTAACATTTATGATGAAATACCACCTCGCTTTTATTTAATAGTTAATTCTCCCTAATTTGTAATAACCAATTACAAACGCGCCTATTACCATGAAAAAAGAGACCTCAAATGTCACTGACAAATTGGGTCCGGAAGAAAAAGAAGCACCTGCTTCCGGAGCCACTTCTACCATCGACCGCCGTAAATTTATCAAAACAGCTGCAACTGGAGCCCTGGCGCTTACCATTGTTCCGCGGCATGTGCTGGGCGGTACAGGATATATTGCACCGAGCGATAAATTGACCCTGGCCTACGTTGGCTGCGGCACGCAGGGTATGCGGGAGATACAGCCACTGCTGGCCGTGCCTTCGATACAGGTTGTTGCCGTATGCGACCCTAACCAATACGCTGTTGGGTACAGGGACTGGTCGAAATTTGGGATAAGGGATGAAGTGCGGAAGACGCTCAATAAGCCCGATTGGAGTCCGGGTGGCGATAATACAGTTGTTGGCGGACGGGATAACGCGAAGGACATTGTTGATACTTATTACAGTAACATCAGAGGCGGCGATAACTTTAAAGGTTGTAATGCCTATGCCGATTACCGGGAATTGCTGGAAAAAGAAAAAGATGTGGATGCGGTAAAGATCATCACGCCCGATCATCTGCATGGCTTGTTTGCTATTGCCGCATTAAAAAGAAATAAGCACGTATTGATGCAGAAGCCGGTCTCTAATCGCTTATTGGAAGGTAAAGCGGTGATTGACCTGGCCAAGGAGAAACCTAATATCGTGACTCATCTTATCCCCTGGGATTCCAATGGTAAAATGGACCAGGTAATGGAGTGGATCAATGGAGGAAAGATAGGGAAACTAAAAGAAGTTCATAACTGGACCAACCGACCAGTGTGGCCACAATTCCCGACAATGCCTACGGAAACGGTTCCTGTGCCAGATGGCCTGAACTGGGATCTTTGGCTGGGGCCAGAAGCCGACCGCGCGTATTCACCTGAATATACCAATATGTTCTTCAGGGGATGGTATGACTTCGGTGGCGGTTCTATGGCAGATATGGGACACTATAGTTTATGGACGGTGTATAATGCGCTGCAGCTGACCTCGCCTGAGATAATTGAACCTAACTTAAACCATTTTGTAGTGATGAATGGTGTTACTCCTTCAAGTGTAAAAAATGATTTCTCTTTTCCCCTGGCTTCTACTGTGCGTTTCAGGTACCCAGCCAACGGCGACCGGCCACAGGTAGACCTTTGCTGGTATGATGGCGGCATGAAACCTGCGCTGCCTGAAGAGTTGAGGGCCTTGAATGAGGAGCTACCTAATGAAGGCTTTATGTTCGTGGGAGAAAAAGGCAAGATCATTACAGGATTTTATGTGAATAATCCGCGGCTTTTCTCAAAGAAAAAGAAAGAAGAAAAGGCGGCCATCCCGGGTGGGCAAGCTTATGCCCACGATAAAATGATAAATGCATTGCAGCTGTTCGCTGATTCCTGTAAAGCAGGCAAACAATATCCGGGCAGCTTTATCGAGGCTGAAGCGTTGACCGAAGCTGTTAATTTATATGCAGCAGCTTTACGCTCAGGGCATTCGCTGAAATATGATGCCGCAAGCCGACAGATAACCAACATAGCTGATGCAAATAAATACCTGACCCGTGATTACAGGAACGGCTGGGATCCGAAAACTATTTAAATTGAAAACAATGAACAGGAGAAAATTTATTGGTCAGACCGCAATGGGCGTAGGAGCAATGGTAATGGCACCTCGTTTCTTGCGGGCTGATGAACTCAAAAAATACAAACACCCGGTTGGTTTTCAGACCTTCCCGATAAGGGACCAGATATCAAAAGACTTTTCCGGAACGATGAAAACGATGGCCGGGATGGGGTATCAATATACAGAAATGTGTTACCCGAAGGGGTATGCCGGGGCTGGATTTGCACCTTTGGTAGATGTGAAAGCTAAAGATTTGAAAAAGATGATCGAAGACGCCGGTCTGCAATGCCCAAGCTGCCATTTCGGTATGGGAAACCTTAAAAATAATTTCGGCGAGTGTGTGGAGTTTGCGCATGGTTTAGGCTTGTCGCAAATCGTAACACCTGGCTTGGAAACGCCGGGCAAATCGATCTCAGATTTCAAAGCGGCAGCCGGCGAGTTAAATAAAATTGCTGAAAAAATCAAAGCTGAGGGAATGGCAAGCGGTCTGCATAATCACAGCGGCGAATTTAAAATGCTGGATGGTCAGCTGATCTATGATGGTATTATGGAAGCTTTGGACGGTAACTTAGTAAAAATGCAGTTCCAAACAGAAGTGATCACCTTAGGATTTAAAGCATCCACCTATTTCAAAAAATATCCGGGAAGATTTATTTCAGCCCACTTATCAGATTGGACAGCAGATAAAAAGCAGGTGCCGGTAGGCAAAGGCGTGATCGACTGGAAAGAGTTTTTTGAAGACGCTAAAATTGGTGGTATCAAGAATTTCTTTGTCGAAATGAACCAGGAGAATTATAAGGATAGTGCGGAGTATATTCATGGCTTGTTGGGATGATTAGTTAAAGATGTCATTGCGAGGAACGAAGCAATCGCGAACTATGCATATCCGCCCTGTATAGCATGCGGTTGCTTCGTTCCTCGAAATGACATAATTTATTTTTCAATGCATTAAAAACTCACCCCAATCCTTACCCCATTCTTTACATTACCCCCGCTATTGAACGAAGTACCATACATCACCCTGAATGTAAGGTATTGCAGACCGAAACCAAGTTCATAATAATTGTGCAGCTCCGGCGTGGCGAGGTAATTAAAATCGACGATCTCCTGTAGTTTTAGCTTACGGATCAGCGGGATCTTATTAGTTATGAAACCAGAAAAATTATGCTCAATATGTCCCTCGATATATTCTTTGTAGGTGCTAAAGCGATAATAATCAAGTAATAAGAAGCTGTTTGCGTTATTCTGGTAAAATAATACCTGGTTTCCGCTGAACTGTTTATAATCCGGGAAGTACAAGGTATTGGCATTTAAGAATTTACCCGCACCAATGAAAAAGGAGGTCCGCCCATAAACACCAAGACTGATATCCTTTTTGCTGATATCGGCACTTAACAGATCATAATCCACATCAGAACCAAAAACGTTTTTAAAGCCTTTGGTAAAGGTCAGGCCGATGGTCGGATAATCAGATGGTAAATACCTCCTCCCAAAAGGATAGGTTTCATATTTATTGCTGAAATCATAAGTGGTGCGCAGGGTTACTTTGAACGACTGGTTCTCCGGGAACAACGGAATATCCTGGTCAGGTGTCAAAGGGTTATTAGAAGTAAACTCATGATGATCAGGATGGAAGAAGCTGTAATTATTGGTATTAGGTAGCCATTTGCGATTAGCATATTCAACGGTTGCGCTGGCTTGCCATCCACCGGTAATTCGTCCTGATAAACTTGCAGAGGCAAATTGCTTCTGATAAAGCTTCTGATAATTCTCGCGTTCAAACAAAGTGTAAACAGAGTTGAAAAGTGGTGAAATAGGAGCAAGGTTATTCAGATCAGCCATCTCTGAACCACCGGAAACATTTAGGTAGAATTCACCTACAGGTATCAGCGCATTCGCGTTAGCATTGAACAGATGATCGGAAAAACCATACCGAACCTTGCCGCCAAAACCGATCACCTTATTGGTATTAGTATCTAATTGTTTGCGGAGCGTAAAGCCATAATTAAGTACCGGGCCTTCAACCGTATTGAACTGAAAGGAAGGAAGAAGAGGGTCAAGGTGGAAAAACTCGCGTTTATATCTTTTGATCACGTTTACGCCTGTCAGCATTAAGCCGACGGGTGTGACTTTATTGGTCTCTTTATCCAGCGAATCCAGGTATGGTTTTGATTCTCTCTTTTTGGCTAATATTTCCTTTTTCTGGTAATCGGTTCGTTCTTCCGCAGTTAGGGGCAACGGGCGAAATTTGTTCCAATAATCGGTGTCGTTTTTATTTACTTTCTGAGGGATATGCAACAACTCGTTGAATTCATGCTTTTTGAAAACCGGGTGCAGGTCATAATCTTTATAAACCGATACAAAGTAGCCTTTCAGCCTGAACCCCAACAAGCCACCGCCAAATTCGAACTTATTAGATGATTGCAGCCAGGTATCGCCCACAGGCATAAATTGCTGGTTGATGCGAAGGGTATCCACAAAGTTGATATTAGCGCGACTGGTAATTTCCAGATCCAATGCGTAAATACGCCAGCTATCACCTATAATGTAAATTATCCCGTCAAAGCATGGATCATGAGCCCGCCTCGGGGTGACTTTTATTTTGTTGATCGTGACACCATTTTCAACAGAAGTACCCAGTAGTTTATAGCGGTAATAAAATAAAGCATTATCCGAAACCGGAGACACGAGCGGCCGGTTACTTAACCCGCCCCAGTTTTGAAAGTTCTCATAAAAGTTCACCCTGGCATCGCTGGCACGGTTAAAGCTGAACATCTGGTTGCTGCCGGAAAATTTGGATGAGATCATTTCCTCGTGCAATTGTCCGGGATATTGGTAGCTTAATTTTGATTCAGATTCCGATAGATAAACAATGCCTCTGCGATTCGAGTCCAAGCCAATCTCTTTACCTGCCTTCTGGATATCAAAGCCCATGAATTTTTTAGGAGCAGATAATAATTTCTGTAGTCCTTTGATGTATACCTCGCAGGTATAGGCTTTTACTTCGCCAAGATGTGCCTTCCGTTTTCTGATAGCCTTGCGGATGATCGCATAAGCCGGATCTTCGCCACTGGCATTGATAGTGACAGCTTTTAACTCATAAAGCTCGGCAGCGAGCGTAATATTAAGTGTGGTATTGGCTGAGAGATCAATATGATGCGTTTCCTGCTTGTAGCCTACCGCCCTGAATTGCAGGTTGTACTGACCAGGCTGCAGTGCCAATGAGTAATCGCCTTCGCTGTTGGCTGATGCACCGTTGGTGGTATTTTTTACATAGACATTAGCAAATGGCACAGGCTTCCCGTTTTGGTCGGTGACCTTACCAGTGATGGTTAGCTTTTGTGCAAATGAGGTAAAACAAATCCCCCAGGATAATAGAAATAGTAAGGCTGATCTCATAAGAAGGCGTCTTTACGCTAATACGTTCGTAAATTAGTAAAGTAATTAGACGCCGGTTGTTAAATATTGTTAATGTCTGAATCAGGATTTACAGAATTTTAGAATTATCAGAATATTATGGCTGGCGACATTCTGTAAATTGCTTAATTCTGTGAATTCTGATTCAGACAATCATCCCCATCAATTCCTCATCACTAATAATCGGAATATTCAGCTTGGTGGCTTTCTCCAGTTTGGCTGGCCCCATATTATCGCCTGCAACCAGGTAGCTGAGTTTGGCTGAAATGGAGCCTAATATCTTACCTCCATTTTGCTCGATGATGTCTTTCAGTTCATCGCGCGAGTATTTTTCAAAGGTGCCTGAGATAATGAATGTTTTACCCACCAGCTTTTCGCTTGCCAGGGTAACTTCCTTTTCTTCGGCTACAAATTGCAAACACGCAGCTTTTAGTTTCTCAATTTCGTCGCGATGTTTTTCATCAGCAAAGTACTCGATGATGCTGTGTGCAATACGTTCTCCAATTTCTTCTACACCATTGAGCTCATCGAAAGATGCGTTCATCAGGTTATCGATAGTTTTAAAATGAGTGGTCAGTTTTTTTGCAACCGTGGCGCCAACGTAACGAATACCCAAGCCAAATAATACCCGGTCGAACGGCATTTGCTTCGATTTTTCGATGCCGTCCAGCATGTTATTGATGGATCTCTCACCAAAGCGCTCCATTGTTTTCAGCTGATCACCTTTTGTGTGCAGCTCATAGATATCACTGATATGGCAGATAAAACCTTTTTGATACAGGGTCTCAATAGTCTCGTCACCCAAGCCGTCGATATCCATCACCTTGCGCCCGGTAAAGTGCTGCATCTTCCCAACTATCTGTGGTGCACAACCTTCATCATTCGGACAGTAAAAGGCTGCTTCGCCTTCCTTACGCTCCAACGCGGTATTA
>Ga0207695_10007363_pt1 | contig 14045 bp, 14 predicted proteins | sample KBSC54metaG_FD_184354 | JGI IMG/M metagenome (GOLD analysis project Ga0207695, IMG submission 184354) | Corn rhizosphere microbial communities from Kellogg Biological Station, Michigan, USA - KBS C5-4 metaG (SPAdes) (version 2) | ecosystem: Host-associated > Plants > Roots > Rhizosphere > Soil...
CGCGGCGTGACGCGGCCCACGAGCTGGGCGGTGACGGCATACTTGCGAAACGGCGAAGTGCGCGGCACGGCTTCCACCGGCTTCACGTTCGACGACTTCAAGCTCGACAAGCCCAGGGTCGGCTCGGTGCTGAGCGTGGCGGACAGCATCCACCTGGTGTACGATTTCGATCTGGTCCCGGCGTCGGGGTCCTGACCGCGGAGGCGCGCCGGGCGCCGCCGCCTAACGAAAGACACGTCATGATGCTCGCACGCTGGGCCGCCGCGGGACTGATGCTCGCCGCGGCAGCTTCCGTTCGTGTTCGCGCGCAAGGGGCGCGGCCGACGCTGTCGCCCGCGGTCCGGGAAGTCGTCGCGATCGACACGAACATCGTCGCCCTCACGCACGTGCGCGTGATCGACGGCACGGGTGCGCCGGCGCGCGCCGACCAGACGGTAATCGTGCGCGACGGACGCATCGCGCAGATCGGCGCGGCAGCCGCCGTTGCCGTGCCGTCCGGCGCGCGCGTCCTGGATCTCACCGGCAAATCGGTGATCCCCGGACTGGTGATGGTGCACGAGCACCTGTTCTACCCCACCGGCCCCGGCGTCTACGGAAACGTCGCCGAGAGCTTCGTGCGCCTCTATCTCGCCGGCGGTGTGACGTCGATGCGTACCGGCGGCAACATGAACGGCTACGGCGACATCGGGCTCGCGCGCTCGATCGCGCGCGGCGAGAAGCCGGGACCGTGGATCGACGCCACGGCGCCGTATCTCGAAGGGCCTGGGTTAGGCCTCGATCAGATACACGAGCTCACCGGACCGGACGATGCGCGCCGCATGGTCGACTTCTGGGCCGACGCCGGCGCGACGTCCTTCAAGGTGTACATGCACATCACCCGCGCCGAGCTCGGCGCCGCGGTCGCCGAAGCGCATCGGCGCGGACTGAAGGTGACCGGCCACTTGTGCTCGGTCACGTACCGCGAAGCGGCTTCGTTAGGCATCGACAACCTGGAGCACGGATTCTTCGTGTCCACGGATTTCGTGCCGAACAAGCAACCCGATGTCTGCCCGGGGCAGAACACGGGACTCGCGACCATCGCTACCCTCACCCCGGACTCGGCGCGCGTACGCGACCTCATCAAGTTTCTCGTGGACCATCACGTCGCGATCACGAGCACGCTCACGGTGTTCGAAACGTTCACGCCGGGCCGGCCCATGCCGCGCGGGCTCGACGTGCTCGACCCGATCCTGCGGGAGCAGTTCGAACAGCGCTACGCCGCGACGCAGCGCGACACGACGCGGCGCTTCGAGGCGATCTTTGCGCACGCACGCGCCCTCGAAGTCGCATTCATGCGCGCGGGCGGACTGCTGCTGTCGGGCACTGACCCGACCGGCGGTGGCGGCGTCGTCCCCGGGTTCTCGAACCAGCGCGAGCTCGAACTGCTCGTCGAAAGCGGTTTGACGCCGCTGGAGGCGATCAAGGTTGGCACGTTGAACGGCGCCACCTACCTCGGCCGCGCTAAAGACGTCGGTTCGATCGCCCAGGGCAAGCAGGCGGACCTCGTCGTGATCGATGGAGACCCGTCGACGAATATCGCCGACGTCGAGCACGTCGAGATGGTGTTCCGCGACGGCATCGGATACGATCCGCAAAAACTCATCGCGTCCGTGAAGGGAAAAGTCGGGCTGTTCTAACCGTGACGGCCTGTACTTCACGGTTCGATCGGCTGATGACGCCCAACTCGCTGGATTGGTCCTGGGCGCGCGTGACGCCGGCGGACCTTCCCACGTCAACACCTTGTCGCTATGTTACAGCGTAGTCGAATGTTGCATTAATCACCCTCAAGCCCCTTGTACCACTGAGTCGCACCCGCCCATCCGCGCGCAGACGCCGCAGTCCCGCGCGAGCACACCAGCAGCACACCTCGCTGCCAACAAGTCGTACCGCTTACACGAACACGCGTCAGTGGCTGCTCGATCGCCACGGTGCCGTATGTACGTACTGCGAACGACGCGTTCATCCCGATGCGATCACGCTCGATCACGTGACGCCACGCCGCGGCCAGACTGCCTATGATCGCCGCGACAACCTCGTTCTCGCCTGTCCTGACTGCAATGCGCAGAAGGCAGACAAGCCGATCCTCGCGTTCCTCCTCGCACGCCGCGATCGCGCGGTGAACCTGCTCCGCTTTGGCGAGCACCTCAGTCCCATGCTGCTCGACCTTGCCCGGCAGATCGCCGGACCCGAAGGCGTTGCGCGCGCCGAGCGGTTGTCCGACCCGGACTATCCGTACAAGGACTGAAGCGCGCTCCTCCGGGCCGCGACAAAGCCGGACACAACGGTCACAGCCCGGATAACAAGCAAAGACCTTCTTTTGTCCTGTCGTGTCCCTCGTGTCCGCGCCGTGTCCGCGTCTTCATGAGCGTATCACTCTGCTCGGCCGGGCCCAGCCTCACGATCCAAGGGTCATAACCTTCGCTGCACTTTGCCCCTTGTTTCCCGGAAATTTCCGAAGAACCGAAAAAAGAAGGATCCGATCGGAAACCGTCCGACCGGTTCCTCTCGTAGTATTGAGAAAGCCCATCGGACTCCGACATGATTGCCGCCATACTCCGCCTGATCGCCCTGCGACCGCTACTCGGCCTCGCCATCCTTGGCTTCCCGATCCTGCTGCTGGTGGTCGTCGGACTCATCACGATTCTGGCCTTCAAGTTCCTCGTTTTCATCGTGCTGCCGATCGTGGCGGTCGTGTGGCTCGTCCGCATGTTCAAGCGGTCGTCGTGCAGGCATGACACTGGACCTGACGGTGAAACCGATGCCGGGCCGGATGCCGCGTTGTGATTGAAGGGTTGCGCGACGCGAAGGTGAAGGTGTGAAGCTCGCGCGCATTCAACGGCTGGAACGGTTCGCCGTCGGTTCACTCCTGGCGAGCGTCGCGCTCATCGCGGCAGACCGCATCCGCCACCCTCGCGGCCTGTTCTTCCTCGTGCCGTTGCCGCGTCACCGAACCGGCGCCTTGCAGCCGCTGTGGTTCGTGTTTCGCACCCGGCCTGCATTGTCCATTGGAGTCGTGCTGCTCGTGGCAGGACTCTGCACCGCGTTGGTCGCAGCGTGCGCGGAGATCGGCTCCGCTCTCACGCCGCAAGAGAGCGATCGTTAGCAGCGATCGAACGGAGAGATCGATGGAGCGCTGGCAGGACCGCCTCGCGCGGTCGCTCTACGGCTCGGTTTCGCGCACCCGCACGCTGCGCGGCGTCACGGTCGACGTCGTAAACACACGGCCTGACATCGACACCGAGCACATCTTCGCCCGCCTGGACGACGCGCTCGGCATCATCGAGCGACACCAGCCGTGGTATTTCCGACACCTGGTGCGCGACTTCGCGCGCATTGCGGTGAGGCGCTATCCTTGTCGCGGTGCGTACTTCCCCGACGAACGCACGTGTCTCGTCGAGCTGACGTTCAGCGTGAATCCCGAATTTTCGACGTCCCAGATCGCGTCCACCATCGTGCACGAGGCCATGCACGCGCGATTGGACCGGCGCGGCGTGGCGTTCACGCGCGAAATTGCCGCGCGCCACGAGCGGTTCTGCCGCCGCGCCGAAGTCGAGTTAGGCATGTCGGTGCCCGATGGTGAGCCGATCGTCGAACGGGCGCTCGCGTCTCTCGCCGCCAGCGACGAAGACGTAGCGCCCGTGATCGATTGGAACGTCGCCAGCCGGCGCGTGGCGCAAGCGGATCTCGACGCGCTCAACGCCCCGCATTGGCTGAAGAAGACGCTCGCGCGACGCGCCGGACTCGATCCCGGCGCGACCCAGGACTAGCGAGCGGGAGCCCCGCCCTCCTGTGGCGCGGCAGCGGTATTCCGGTTGCGGTGCGCCCAGTGCTGCCGCGGCTGCGCCGGCTGAGACCGCTTGAACAGCAAGTCCGCGTAGTAGGTCGCGATGCGCGTCTTCACCGACTCCTGCGTGTCGCTGGACTTGGCTTGAAACGGCGCGTACCGGTTGGCGTCGCCGGACACCTGGAACCACCACCACGATTCTGTTCTGGTGCTGGTCGGTGCCTCGACCCTGCAGCTGAACGTCCGGCCATTATCTGCGAAGTCGAACGCTTTCAGCATGGGATCTCCAATCGGGTTGAACCGTAATCTACCATCGCGGACCGCCCGGTGCCTACCTTCCGCGTGTAACGACCGGCGCGCCGGCGCCGGCACCGCTTTCCGAGGAGAGCCCAGTGCGATACGACTTTCTCGTCGAGACGTATAAGACCGAGCGCATCAAGACGTTGAGCGTCTGGTCGCAGATTCCGGACGCACGCATGTCCTTTCGCCCGGAACCCCGTGCCCGGACGCCGCTCGAGCACATGGTCCACCAGTGCGTGAGCGAGGAAACCTGGATGCGGACGATGCTCGGCATCACCGTCCCGTTGCCGATGCTGCCCCCGCTGGAGAGCCGGCTGTCCTTTCTCGAACACTACGCCGCCGCGTCCGCCGTGCGCCTAACAGAACTCGAGCGTAAGCCGGACGAATGGTTCGAGGCGACCACCACGTTCTTCGACACACAGCGGTCGCGCGCCTGGGTGCTCACACGCCGCCTCACTCACTCCTCGCACCACCGCGGACAGCTCACCGTTTACCTTCGGCTCTGGGGACAGCCGCTCTACTCGACGTACGGTCCCAGTGCCGACACGGGCGGCCTGTTCCAGAACAACGCGGCCGTCATCTATCGCTATCGGACCATCGGGCACCTGCTGCAAGCGGAGGCTGCGGGCGGCGAGTTCCCTGCGCTGCCCGGTCCCGGCCAACAGGCACCCACCGAGCGCCCAGACAGTTAGCACGCCCGGCGCCGGCGCATGACTGACCGGTACCGGACTTGCTGAACTGATGGTGTATCGACTCGAGCGGAGGCCCAGGTGGCGACGATCTGGAAAGGCACGCTCAGCATCGGATTGGTGACGGTACCCGTCGAGCTCAAACGCGCGATTCGCGACAACGAGCGCATCCAGTTTCACATGCTTCACGACGACGACATGGCGCCGATCCATTATCAACGGGTCTGCACCGCCGACGGCACCGAAGTGCCCTGGAATGACGTCGTCAAAGGCTACGAATACCGCAAGGGCAAGTTCATCGTGCTGACCAACGAGGACTTCAAGACCGCCGCGCTGTCCGCATCGTCCACGGTCGCCGTCCGCGAATTCGTGCCCGAGTCGTCGATCGATCCTCGCTACTTCGAAACGCCCTACTTTCTCATCCCGGGCAAAGGCGGCGAGATGGCCTACGCGGTGATGCGGGAGGCGATCCGGAAGACCCAGACGATTGGGTTAGGCACGATCGTGATCCACCAGCGCGAGCACATCGCTGGACTCAAAGCGGTGGGTAACGCCCTCGTGCTCGAGCTGATGCGCTTTGCCGATGAGCTCGTCGACGAGAGCGATTACGCCTTCCCGTCGACAAAAGAGGTGCGTCAGGCCGAGTTGAACATGGCACAGCAACTGATCGACGGTCTCAAGGCGGCGTTTCAACCGGAGCGGTACCGCGATCAGTACCATGCCAACCTGATGAAGATCATCAAGTCGAAGATGAAAGGCACGCACGCATCGCTCGAGGAGCCCGAGACGGCCAAGGGCGACGACAAGGTGATCGACCTGATGCAGCGCCTGCAGCAGAGCCTTGCGGGCGCCGGGAAGCACGGCAGAACCGGCGCACGACGCGGCCGGACCGCGGCGCGCCGCACGCGCACGACGCGAAAGCGCGCCGCGCGGTCGGCCTGACGATGCCGGCGACGCGCAAGAAGACCGCGCGCAAGCGCAGCGTTAGGCAGAAGGCGGCGGCGCGCGGCACCGCCGGCAAGCTCCGCACGTACAGGCGCAAGCGCGACTTCGAGACCACGCCGGAACCCGCTGGCGGCGCGGCACCAGCGCGGATCTCGGGGCCGCGCGCGCTGCAGTTCGTGATCCAGAAGCACGCGGCGAGCCACCTCCACTTCGACTTCCGCCTCGAGCTCGACGGCGTCATGAAAAGCTGGGCCGTGCCCAAGGGCCCGAGCCTCGACCCATCGGTCAAGCGACTCGCCATGCAGGTCGAAGACCACCCGATCGAGTACAACGCGTTCGAGGGCACCATTCCGCAGGGCGAATATGGCGGCGGCACCGTGATGATCTGGGACCGCGGGACCTACACCAGCGATCCGCCTTCGCCTAACCCAGAAGATGCGCTGCGCCGCGCGTACGCCAAGGGCGACCTCAAGTTCGAGCTCGATGGCGAGCGGCTGCACGGGTCGTGGGTACTCGTCCGCACCAAGCGCGGCTCGCCCGACAAGCCGCAGTGGCTGCTCATCAAGCATCGCGACGACGCCGCACGGCCCGGCGCCGACATCGTGGCCGAGGTCGACACATCCGCCACGACGGGCCGCACTATGGATGAGATCGCGAGCGGCAAACGCGCCCGGCGAGGCCGCAAAACCAGCGGGACGGATCCGCGCGCCGTCTGGCACAGCAACCGCGCGACGGACGTCGACCTTCCGGCGCTCGAACCCATGCTCGCGCGCGTCGGCAGCGAGGTGCCGCAAGACGACGGATGGACCTTCGAGCCCAAATATGATGGCATTCGCGTGCTCGCCTACGCGACCGCCGACCAGGTGCGTCTCATGACGCGCAACGGCCTCGACAAGCGCGCGCAATTTCCAGAGATCGTCGACGCGCTCGAGAAATTGGCCCGTCGCGCACGCCGCCCCCTCGTGCTCGACGGCGAAATCGTCTCGCTCGTGCGCGGCAAGCCCGGCCGCTTCCAGGGACTGCAGTCGCGCGTGCATGTCCAGGGTGCGGCGGACATCGCTCGATTGGTCAAAGACGCGCCGGCCGCCCTCATGGCCTTCGACCTGCTCCTCGATGGCGACGACGTGCTCGTCGGCGAGCCGTGGTCCGAACGTCGCAAGCGTCTCGAGATGCGGCTCCGCAACCGGACCGACACGCACCTCCGGTTAGGCGACACCGCGCCCGGCGGCGCGCGCGAAATGCTGCGCAAAGCCCGCGCGTCGGGCTGGGAAGGCGTCATGGCCAAACGCACGGACGCACCCTACGCGTTGGGCCAGCGTTCGAACGCGTGGCTCAAGCTCAAGCTCGAACGCGAACAGGAATTCGTCGTCGGCGGCTACACCGAGCCGCGCAAGTCGCGGCAGTACCTTGGCGCACTCCTCGTCGGCTACTACGACGGAGACCGGCTCATCTACGCCGGACACGTCGGCGGCGGATTCGACCACCAGTCCCTGCACGACGTGCACGCCCAACTGGTCAAGTTGGGCCGCAAAACGTCGCCGTTCGCCAATCCGCCCAAGCCGAACGAACCGGCGCACTGGGTGCGGCCGCAAGTCGTCGTGGAGGTGAAATTCAACGAGTGGACGGACGACGGCCTGTTGCGCCAACCGGTGTTTCTGGGCACGCGCGACGACAAGGACGCCCGCGACGTGACCCGGGAACCGGCGCCTGGCGTGGAGAAGCTCGAGGAAGAGATGCGGTGACGCGCACGACCGCGGCGCGTCGCTTCCCACAGGACCGCCGGCCTCTAGATTTCAATCACCCGTTCCCCGCTCCCATGGACGACAAGAAAATCCTCGCGCTCGCCCGCAAGAACGCCGCGAAATCGATCGCGCAGAACAAGCCGCGCGCCAAGGCGTACGACGCCACCGTCGAGGCGACGCGTCCCGTTGCGCCCGATGACACCAGCGAAGCAGACCGCATCTTCAAGGAGATGAAGCGCCGCGAGTTCTGAATCGCGCGCACTGTCCGCCGTTGTCTTCCGATCTGCTCGTGCTCGTGCACGGGCTCAAGCGCACGCGGGCATCGATGTGGCCGGCGGCGATCGTGGCCCGCCGCCGGGGATACGCCGTGCTCAACTGGGGCTATCCGTCGGCACGCGCCGGCATCATGGTGCACGCCGAGTCGCTCCGCCGAGTGCTGGACGCGCTCCCGCCGGCTCCCGGAGACGAGCGCATCCATTTTCTCACCCACTCGTTGGGCGGCATCATCGTACGCGCGCTGTTGGCGCGCGCCTCGCCGCCGAACGTCGGCCGGGTGGTGATGCTCGGCCCGCCTAACGCAGGAAACGAGATCGCCGAGCGCCTCGGACACACACGCGCGTTTCGCCGGATCATGGGGCCGGCCGGCGTCGAGCTCGGCACCGGCGCCGACAGCGTGCCGCGACGGTTGCCCGAAGCGACGTTCGAGTTGGGCGTCATCGCCGGCGAGCGGCGCCGTCCCGCGCTCTTCGGCCGCTGGATCGGCACGCCCAACGATGGGCTGGTGTCGGTGAGCGCGACACGCCTCGTCGGCATGCGCGACCACCTCGTCGTCCGCGGCGGCCACGCGTTGCTGCCGGCGAATCGGCGCGCGCTCTCGCAGGCGTTCACGTTTCTGGCCACCGGACACTTCGCGCGCGGCCCCGGCGCCTAACGACAAAGCCCGCCGCCGGCCGGCGGCGGGCTCCAGCACTCGTCAGGCCTGCTGTCCGGCGTACGTCACGTCCAGCACCTCGCCGGTCTTGGCGTCCACGTTCACCTTCTCGACGAACGACTTGTTGGCCACGTTCACCTCGAACGTGTACACCTTGTCGCCGTTGCGCATCCCCCCATCGCTTTCCGATTTCACCGTCCCGCCGCCGCACGCCTTGATCGCGATGGTCTTGGCCTGCGATTGGTCCACCGGCCGCGTAAACCCGCTCAGCGCGACCACCGCGCCCGCGCCCACCGTGAGCGCCGCCATCGCCGAGATGATCCTGTTGCCCTGCATGGTCCTGTCCGTCCCGCACTCCGGCCACGTCGCGGCCGCGGGACGAAGAGATGTGAAGTCGAGTCGACGCGCCGTGAGCGCCTTGCGCACTCGCACTGGTGCTGTTCCCGCGACTCTCGGGCTCCTGCCGTTGGTGGGGAAGCCGCCCAGATTCGCTGCGAGAACCGTGCCCCCGATCGAAAATATATTGATGTCCAATATATTTTCGGGTCGCGCGATCGCCGGCCGCGTCACCGCCGCGGCGGCACCGCCCGCGCATACACGCCCTTGTACTTGCTCACTTCGCTGCGCTCGCGGTCCAGCTCCGGCACGTGCTCCGGCGCGTAGCCCAATCCGCGAAAGAATTGCTCGCTGTTGCTCACCGCGAACAACGTCGCGAGCTCCCGCCGCTGCGCCAACTCCTCGGCCGTCCGAACCAGCGCGGCGCCGATGCCCTGCCCCTGCGCACCGGGATCCACCGCCAACGACCGGATCTCTGCCAGACTCGGCGCGTACTCCTCCAGGTGCACGCAGCCCACGACCACCTCGTCGTCAGTCGCGACCAGAAAATCAGCGATGTGCTCGCGAATGAAGTCCAGCGTGCGCGGCAGCAGCGTGCCGTCCGACACATAAAGATCGATCAGCGCCTTGATCGAGGACGCATCCGCGGTTCGAGCGGGACGCACGTTCATGATTTGCTCCGTCGGTGGTGATCAACGATGGCGCCGACCCATCGCGCCGCGTAGATCTTGCGCGCGACGTGCCCGCGTTGTCTGCTTTCTTCTCGCCCGTCTCCATCCCGTGACCGCGTCCCGATCCTCCATGCCATCGCGCTTCCGCGTCGCACTGCTCGGCGCATCGCTCGTCGTTGCCTGCGCTCCATCGATCGCGCACGCCCAACAATTCGATTCGACGATGTTCGCCGGCCTCCAATGGCGCATGATCGGCCCATATCGCGGCGGCCGCACCGTGGCCTCGACGGGCGTCCGCGGACAACCCAACGTGTTCTACGTGGCCGCGACCGACGGCGGCGTCTGGAAGAGCACGGACTACGGCCGTGTGTGGACGCCGATCTTCGATCGGGAACCTGTCGGATCGATCGGCGCGCTGGCTGTGGCGCCTTCGGATCCCGCCATCATTTATGTAGGCAGCGGCGAAGGGTTGCAACGGCCCGATCTGTCGATCGGCGATGGGATGTACAAGTCGACGGACGGCGGCCGCACGTGGACCCATCTGGCCGGCCTCCGCGGCGGCCAGCAGACGGCCGCGATTCTGGTGGACCCGCGCGATGCCGACCGCCTCTTCGTCGCGGTGCTCGGCCATCCGTACGGGCCTAACGCAGAGCGCGGCGTATATCGCTCGACCGACGGGGGCGCCACCTTCGAACGCGTGCTGTTCAAGGATGAGAACACGGGCGCGGTGGCGCTGGCGTTCGATCCGGCCAACGCGCAGGTGGTGTACGCCGTCCTCTGGGCCGCGCGGCAGGGGCCGTGGGAGTACGACAATGCGTACGCCGGGCAAGGCAGCGGATTGTACAAGTCGGTCGACGGCGGCGCGACGTGGACCCAGCTCTCCACCGGGCTCCCGACGCCGGCGCAGGGCCTCGGCCGCATCGGCATCGCCGTGGCGCCGAGCGATGGCCGGCGGCTGTACGCGATGGTGCAGGCGCCGCCAAAGTTAGGCGGCGTGTACCGCTCCGACGACGCCGGCGCGACGTGGACCCGTGTGAACGGCGAAGAGCGCGTGTACGGCCGCGGCGACGACTTCGCCGAAGTCCAAGTCGATCCGACCAACCCCGATGAGATCTACGTCGCGAATACGTCGACGTATCGCTCGACCGATGGCGGCCACACCTTCACCGCGATCAAGGGCGCGCCGGGCGGCGACGACTACCACCGCATCTGGATCAACCCCGACAACCCGAAGATCATTCTGTTAGGCAGCGACCAGGGCGCGACCATCTCGGTCAACGGCGGCGAGACCTGGAGCTCGTGGTACAACCAGCCCACCGGGCAGATGTTCCATGTCGCCGCGGACAATCGCTTCCCGTACCGCGTGTACGGCGGGCAGCAGGAAAGCGGGTCGGCCGGCGTCTCGAGTCGCGGCAACGACGGCCAGATCACGTTCCGCGATTGGCATCCCGTGGGTGCCGAGGAGTACGGCTACGCCGTTCCCGACCCGCTGCACCCGGGAATCATCTACGGCGGAAAGGTGACGCGCTACGACGAGACCACGGGCCAGGTGCAGGACGTCGGGCCGGTGGTACTGCGCTCCGGTGCGTACCGGTTCGACCGCACGGCGCCGATCATCTTTTCGCCGGCCGATCCGCACGTGCTCTATTTCGCCGCGCAGGTGTTGTTCAAGACGACTAACGGAGGCCGCAGCTGGACGGTGATCAGCCCGGATCTGACGCGTTCCGATCCCGGCGTGCCGGCCAGCCTCGGCGTCTATGCCCAACAGGCGGGGCAGCACCCGCACCGCGGCGTGATCTACTCGATCGCGCCGTCGGCGCGCGACGCGCATCTCATCTGGATCGGCACCGACGACGGTCTGATTCAGGTGACGCGCGATGGCGGCGCGCATTGGCGCAATGTCACGCCGCCGGGCATGGAAGCGTGGAGCAAGGTCACGCAGATCGACGCCTCGCACTTCGACAGCGCATCGGCGTACGCGTCGGTGTCGCGGCTTCGGGTGGACGACCTGCATCCCTACATCTATCGCACGCACGACGGCGGGAAGACGTGGCACGCCATCACCACGGGCATTCCGGACGACGAGCCGGTGAACGTCGTGCGCGAGGATCCGCTGCGGCGCGGCCTCCTGTACGCCGGGACGGAGCACGCCGTTTACGTCTCCTTCGACGATGGCGCGCACTGGCAGTCGCTGCGGTTAGGCATGCCGGCGACCTCCATTCGCGACCTCATCGTGCACGACAACGATCTCGTCATCGCCACGCACGGCCGGTCGTTCTGGATCCTCGACGACATCGCGCGCCTGAGACAGCTCGATGCCCGCGTGGCCGCATCGCCCGCGTTCCTCTTCACGCCGGCGCCAGCCTATCGCGTGCGGCGGGATGCGAACACCGACACGCCCTTGCCGCCGGAGGAGCCCGCGGGCAGGAATCCGCCCGACGGCGCGATCATCGACTACTGGATCGGCCAGGGCTCATCGCCTAACGCAGTGACGCTCGAGATACTCGATGCGCACGGCGCGCTGGTGCGGCGGTTCTCGAGCGCCGATGTCGCGCCGCCGCCCGACTCCGAGCTCAACGTGCCCGCCTACTGGGTGAAGCCCTTCCAGCCGTTGTCCGCGGAGCCCGGCATGCATCGCTTCGTGTGGGATCTGCACTATCCGCCGCCGGATGCCTTGCAGCACGACTACCCGATCTCCGCGATCGTGCACGACACCCCGCGCTATCCGTTAGGCCCGACTGTGGTTCCGGGCCGGTACACCGTGCGCCTCGCGGTCGGCGGCCGCACGCTGAGCGAACCGCTGGAGGTGCGCCTGGACCCGCGCGTGGCGACGCCGCCGGCCGGCCTCGCGCACCAGCTCGCGCTCGCCCTGCGCATCACCAGCGCCATGCACCGCGAATACGCGGCGCTGGCGCAGGTGCGCGCGCTGCGCACGCGGCTGGCATCGTTGCGGAAGAGCCAATCGGATACCGCCGGCGTGAAGTCGAGGATGATGTCCGTCGTCAATGACAGCCTCGCCGCGCTCGCCGGCGAGCACCGTGTCGGCTCGCCTAACGGAGACGATCTGGTGCGGCTGAACGGCGACCTGCTGGCGGTGCTCGACGTGCTGGAAAGCGCCGATGCCGATCCGACCACGCAAGCCGCGGCGGCCGTGCCGGAGCTGGAGCGCCGAGTCGACGCCGCGGTTGCTCGGTGGCAGCAGATCAAGACCAAGCAAGTGACCGCGCTCGAGGGCCAGCTCCAGCGCGGTTCGATCCGCCAGCTCAAGCTACCGGCGGATACGACGCATCATTGAGCGTCTCGAGCGGCGCGTTTCGCCCGGCGGGCGCGCAGCTCGGGATTCAGGCGGAATAGCGTGGTAGTGTGTCCGATCACCTGCACCACCTCGGCGTGCGCGGCGCCCGCGAGGTCTGTGGCCACGTCGCGCGCCGCGAGGTGCGCGGTCCGGCCAACATGAACTTTTACGAGCTCCCGCGAACGAAACGCGTCCTCGAGCGATTGCACGATCGCGGGCGTGATGCCGCCCGCCCCGACGGAGACCGTCGGATCGAGATGGTTGGCTTCCGCGCGCAGCGCGGCGCGCTCGCGGGAGGAAAGGGCCACCGCGGTCAGCGGCCCGCGGCGGCCGCCGCTTCCTCCACCGCCGCCGGCGCGTCGTCAGTTAGGCCACGCTCCCGCGCCAGCTGCGCGATCCCTTCGTCGATCGTGCGCGAATGGTGCATCGAGCAGAACTTGGGTCCGCACATCGCGCAGAATTCGGCGCTCTTGAAGTACTCGGCCGGCAGCGTCTCGTCGTGGTACTCTCGCGCCCGCTCCGGATCGAGCGACAGCCGGAACTGCTCGTTCCAGTCGAACGCGTACCGCGCGCGAGACAGCGCATCGTCGCGGTCGCGTGCGCCGGCGCGGCCGCGCGCGATGTCGGCCGCGTGCGCGGCGATCTTGTAGGCGATCACGCCCTGGCGCACGTCCTCTGCGTTGGGCAAACCCAGGTGCTCCTTGGGCGTGACGTAGCAAAGCATGTCGGCGCCGTACCAGCCGATCATCGCCGCGCCGATCGCGCTCGTGATGTGGTCGTACCCGGGCGCGATGTCCGTCACGAGCGGACCGAGCGTGTAGAACGGCGCCTCGAGACAGATCTCCTTCTGCTTGCGCACGTTCATTTCGATCTGGTGCATCGGGATGTGGCCCGGCCCTTCCACCATCACCTGGACGTCGCGCGCCCAGGCGCGCTTGGTCAATTCGCCCAGCGTCTCGAGCTCGGCGAACTGCGCCCGGTCGCTCGCGTCGTGCACCGACCCGGGCCGCAGCGAGTCGCCTAACGAAATCGTGACGTCGTAGGCGCGGAGGATCTCGAGCAGGTCGTCGTACCGCTCGTACAACGGGTTCTGCTTGCGATGGTGCATCATCCACACGGCGTGCAACGAGCCGCCGCGACTCACGATCCCCGTCACGCGGCCGTACACCAGCGGCAGATGCTCGAGCAAGATCCCGGCGTGGATCGTCATGTAGTCCACGCCCTGCTGCGCTTGGTGCTCGATGACGTCGAGCAGATCGTTCGCGGTCAGCTCCTCGAGCTCCTTCCCCATCAGCACGGCCTGATAGACGGGC
>Ga0207695_10007364_pt1 | contig 14044 bp, 16 predicted proteins | sample KBSC54metaG_FD_184354 | JGI IMG/M metagenome (GOLD analysis project Ga0207695, IMG submission 184354) | Corn rhizosphere microbial communities from Kellogg Biological Station, Michigan, USA - KBS C5-4 metaG (SPAdes) (version 2) | ecosystem: Host-associated > Plants > Roots > Rhizosphere > Soil...
CCACTTTTTGGCATCATCTGGTGTCATATTCGTAGTGGTGGTTTGTTGGGCTTTAGCGGCAAATGCAGTAAATATTAATGCCGCAGCAATTAGTTTTTTATTCATAACAGATAGACGCATACGATGCAATAATAACTTTTTTAACGCTTAGCCAGCGACTTTTTTGTAACAAGTTTGTGCAGGTTTTAAACCATTTATTTCGTACTTTGTCTGTTGGGTGAGTTTCCTTAAATCTCAAAATACTTATTACCATGGCCTTACCCCACCAAAAATGCTCCCTCTGCTGTGTGAATAAGCCTTTGGGCTTACTGACCCTGCTCGCACTGTTGACTTTACAATCATGCAAGCACGAAAAAAAGGTCTATAAAAGCGAATGTAACGTCGGCCAGGATTTCAAAACGATTGGTTTTAAACAGTTGATGGATAGTTTGGACGATTACGATCAGCAATACATTGAGATTTCAGGGAAATATGAGGAGGAAAAGGGCGTCTCAGCTCTTGTGTGCGACAGTCTTTTTAGCGATGCTTCAAACGCCAATGCACTATGGGTTGATTTTAGCCAGGACTGTCCGCTTTATTTATCCGGAACTCACCAGGGGTTGTTTGAATATAACGATGGCAAGTTTACACAGATCAATGATAAAAGCGTGACTATCAGAGGTTTAATTGTCTTGCGAAATAAAGGTAAAAACGACCGGTATAAGGCTACGATAGAGCGGGTAAGTCTGGTAAAGCTTTAGCTATTGCACCTCAACCACCAACCCATCATAAGCAAGGGTAATATTTTTTGGAAGCAGCCCAAGTATAGCCTCATGCCTTCCCAAACGGTGGCTAATGTGCGTGAAGTAAGTCTTCTCGGCGCCGATCTCTTTGGCAAAGGCGATGGCCTCCACAAACGTAAAATGCGAAATGTGTTTTTCTATCTGCAGCGCATTGATCACCAATGTTTTGGTGCCTTTTATTTTTTGCTTTTCGTGATCGGATATCGTTTTAGCATCAGTAATGTAAGTAAAGTCGCCAATGCGGAAACCTAAAATCGGCAGCTTATAGTGCATCACCTCAATCGGGGTAAATTTTACATCATGCACTAAAAAAGGCTTCAGGTTAATGGTATGCAGGTTGATCTCCGGTATCCCCGGATATTTCATTTCGTGGAAGATATAGGAGAATTCCCTTCTCAAAGCCTCCTGCACGCGCTCGGTGGCATATACGTCAATAGCCGCTTCTTGCCGATAGTTAAATGCGCGGATATCGTCCATGCCGGCAATGTGATCTTTATGCTCATGAGTGAACACAATAGCATCCAGGTGCCTTACTTTGGCCCGCAGCATCTGGTAGCGGAAATCAGGGCCGGAATCGATCACGATTACCTTACCGTTAGTTTCGATGAGGATGGAGGAGCGGAGCCGCTTGTCGCGCGGATCGGGCGATGCACACACCTCGCAATTGCAGGCAATAACAGGTACGCCCTGTGAAGTTCCGGTTCCTAAAAAAGTAATGGTCACAGTTGTAGCCTGGTTTGTTTTATTTGTTGTAATAATGCGGTTTGCTTATCATCCAGCAGGTTAAAATCGACGTCGAGCTCGCGTATCAACTCTGTTAATGCATGGATCTTGCTTTCGAGGTTCGAGAATTTGTTTACCACTACAACCTTACTGCTAAGCAGCATACAGGCGCCGGTTTTAAAATTTCCCTTTTCATACCGTACTTTATACCCGGCCGATTTAAGCAGCAATTCCAGTTTTTCAAGGGTATGGGTAGTAAGCGTTAGCATCAGTCCCAAAAATAACAAGAATAGATGTTATTTACGATTTTAGAATTACGAATTACGATTTTTTGACAAGATAACCGAAGGCTTAAAATTTAGGTTTTAGAGCTTAGAATTTCTTTCCTCCGCTTTTACTAGCGATTTTTCATAAACCTTGCTCATCTTTCCCATCACAAAACTTTTCGACAAAAATTTCATAAAAAATCCGCCAACACGGTTCATTAGACCGGGCACATGAACCAGCTTGCGATTGCGGAAGGCATCGATGCCTTCTTTTGCCGCTTGTTTCACAGGCATCAGCCAGCCTTGCAGGTCATGGAAATTATCGCCCGCGGTCATTTCAGTTACGATACCGCCCGGTGCATAAACCGATAGGGAAAATTGCTTGTTTTTGATCTCATGCATCAGCGCAGTAGCAAAGCTAAGGATGAATGATTTGGTACCCGAGTAGGCTGATTGATAAGGAACCGGGAATATCGCCGCCATGCTCGAGACGATCAATATGCCACCTTCTTTGCCTGTCGATTCAAAATGTGAAACCAGTCTGTTGGTAAAACGCACTACGCTTACCACATTGGTTTGCAGCATGGTTTGAAACTGTTCCCATGATAGCTCTGAATGCTTGCCAAAGTAAGTCACTCCTGCATTTAAAATGGCGGCATATAACTCTTCGCCGATTAAAAGCTGGTCTATTGCTTTGTCTACATCATCGAGTTTAGAAAGGTCGGCAACAATGGTCTTTACACTTATTTTAGCATCATTTTCTAGTTCTGTTTTCAATTGCTCGAGCTTATCTTTTCTCCTCGCCAATAGAATAAGATTGGCGCCATGCTGAAAAGCCAATTGCCGCGCCATTTCCTCGCCTAAACCCGACGATGCGCCGGTAACCAGCACCCACTTATTTTTAAATTGCAGTTTGCTCATGATGATGGGGTAAAGCTAATAATATTGTCTTAACCTGAATTAAAGGAATGTAGGAATTGGCAGAATTAATATCAAAGCCTATATTTAATCAATCCTTTATAAACCTTGAAATGAAGAAAGTCTTTTTCACTGCGCTGCTCGCGGGCTTTGCCATTTGTTCCATTGCTCAAACCAAAACCTATGCTGAAAAATTGGGCTGGCCTAAGGGCGCCAAAGTGTTAATACTGCATGTGGACGATGCAGGCATGTCGCACGATTCGGATGAAGGTGTCGAAAAAGCAACCGGACAAGGCGTAGCTACTTCCACCAGCGTGATGATGCCTTGTCCCTGGGTGCCCGAGATCGTAAAATATATCAAAGACCATCCTGATCTGGATGCTGGTTTGCACCTTACATTGACATCGGAATGGAAAGAATACCGTTGGGGGCCATTGGCAGGAAAAACCAACGTACCTGGGTTGGTGGACAAGCAAGGCTGTTTATACCCGTCTGTCGGCGCAGTTTATTTTAGTGCAACAGCGGATGAGGTGAATAAAGAAATAAGAGCGCAATTAGACAGGGCATTGGCTATGGGCTTCAAGCCAACACATCTTGATTCGCACATGGGGACGCTGTTTGCAAAAGACGCTTTCCTTGAAAAATATCTAAAGCTTGGAATTGAAAAACAAATACCTGTAATGTTCCCCGGCGGCGATGATCTGTTCTATCGTGCCGAGGCAAAGGCTGCAACTATTGAGAACCTGAAAAAAAAAGGAAAATATACCGAAGGCATGACAATTCCTGATCCTGCTGAATTAGGCAAGGCCAAAGATATAGGCGTTATGCTCTGGAAAAATGGCTTACCCGTACTGGACGATCTGCATAACTCCAGCTACGACTGGCAGATGCCGGACATAGAACGTAAGACGGATGCCGAGATACAAAAATGGTACACCGATCATTATATCGAAAGTATCGGCCGGCTGAGCCCCGGATTGACGATGGTCATTATGCATTGTACCCAGCCATCGGAAACATTCAAATATATTTCCGATACCGGACAAAAGCGCAAAGGCGACCTGATGGCTATGCTCGATCCGCGTCTCAAAGAATTTTTGACTAAGAGTGGTTACATCCTCACAACCTGGCGCGAGGTAATGGAAAGAAGGAAAAAAATCGGTAATGCTGAATAAATGGATCGCAAAGAGCTGATATATCAATTCATCGCAAAGCAAAAGCTCGGAGTCGTATCGACGGTCAATGCTGAAAACAAACCCGAGGCTGCGGTGGTCGGTATAGCGGTTTCGGAGAATCTTGAGATCATTTTTGATACCGTAAATGCATCGAGAAAGTACCAGAATATAATACGCGATCCTCATGTGGCATTTGTTATCGGTTGGGATAATGAAATAACTGTCCAGTATGAAGGCATCGCGGAAGTTTTGGGCAACGGTGATGAAGCAGATAGGTTAAGAGCTGTTTATTATCATGTTTATCCCGATGGAAAGGAACGCGCTGCGACATGGCCGGACTTAGTTCATATAAAAGTAACGCCGAAGTGGATACGATATAGTGATTTTAACGAACCGCCTGTGATTGAGGAACTGCGCTTTTAATATCAATCAAATTATTTTTTAGCTGTAGCGTTTAATATATCTGTATCGTATCTAAAGAAACTTCCTTTAGTTTTTAAACTTTATATTATGAAAATCATTTACAAAGTATCATTTATTGCCCTTATCAGCGCCGCATTGTTTTCTTGTGGCAAGTCAGATGTTCAACCCACTGTTATACCCAGAGCAGATACCAGTTCGACCCTGATCGGCGATGCCAGGCTGGTTGGAAATTGGGCCGTTGTAAAAGACTCGGTGTTTTATAACAGTGGCAGTGCTGTATATCTTGGAGTTGCCGGCGACCATTATAAATTTACCAAGTACGGCAATCTATATATTTCATTGCAAAACAAAACTTTTATAGATACAGCCATCTACACGGTTACAACTACCCAGGTCGGATGGGTGAATACCTATCTTGAGTCGAATGGGTTAATTTCAGTGGTTCATACAACCACGCCGTCCTACAATATTGCAAGCCTGGATACAGCCAATCTGGTACTGTCACAAACTACGCAAGCAGCCGGTGGGCAGCGTTTTGAGCAGATCACGTTTAAAAAGACGAAGTAAGTAGACAAGTGAAAACCAGGCTACCTAAGATCAACTAATTCCGCTCCGGGATAATTCTTCTTGTCAAACGTGAAGGTGCTTTCGGGCACCTTTACGTTTGGTGTAAAAGTGCGGATAATGTAGTTATAGCGGCTGCCATTCTTGTCAAATATCATTGCACTGAATATTTGTTTCTTAGCTTTATCGATAGACAGGCGTATTTTAAAGAACGGCTTCTTTTCATCTTCCGGCGTCAGATCAATCACCTGGCAAAGCTTGCCGTCAACTTTGGCGTCACCATCGTAAATGTATTTATATCCCTTTTCGTAAACTGTAAATATCTGGGCTGGATTAAGGCTTTCGCTGCTGTTATCAACATCGGCCAGTTCTACCTCTTTGTTCTTTTTTACGTAGGTCCATTGGCTCTTACCGTCGCTAATGATCTCTTCATCTACCGCCAGTTTATTTTCCGGGTTGTAGATGGTTACTTTGTATTTATTGGCTTTTGCCCGCGATATCATAGTGCCGGTCTGGGTATCCTTCGTACCGGCCTGCTGATTTTCGTATGTGAATGTAAAATCAGTTTTTATTACATCATACGAGCGGTATTTCTTGCTTACCTGGTTCAGTATTTTGCGGGCGTCGACATCCTTTTGAGCGAACGCATAATTAAAAGTCAGGCCGGTTAACAGCAGGTATAACAATATTTTTTTCATAGATATTTTATTCTTACTCCATACGGTTAAGATGGCGGAATAATCAACAGGTTTAATTTTAAATAGTTTTTGACAAAGTTTCCAAATGCCTTTCGAGGCTATACTCATCGCTGAAAAGCACATCGCGGGCTTTGCTGCCTTCAAATGGCCCTACAATACCTGCGGCCTCCAATTGGTCGATGATGCGTCCTGCGCGGTTATAACCTAGTTTTAACTTACGTTGGATTAATGACGTTGAACCCTGCTGATGCATCACGATCAAGCGTGCAGCTTCTTCAAACATCGGGTCACGGTCGTCCGGGTCAAAATCTTTAGCGCTGCTGCTCTCGCCTTCACCAACGTATTCAGGCAAAAGTAATGCAGTAGGGTAGCCCTTTTGGTTGCCGATAAAATCGGATATCTTTTCCACCTCAGGCGTGTCCACAAAAGCACACTGCAAACGAATCAGGTCGCTACCGGTGGATAACAACATATCTCCGCGACCGATTAATTGATCTGCGCCGCCTGCATCCAGAATGGTGCGTGAGTCGATTTTTGACAATACGCGGAAAGCCAGTCGTGACGGGAAGTTGGCCTTAATAGTACCGGTAATGATATTTACCGAAGGCCTTTGTGTTGCGATCACCAAATGGATGCCTACGGCCCGGGCCAGCTGGGCCAAACGGGCAATTGGCATTTCCACTTCCTTGCCTGCCGTCATCATTAGGTCGGCAAACTCGTCTACCACCAGTACAATGAACGGCAGGTAGCGGTGTTTTTCCGGATCGCTTATTTTGCGGTTGATGAATTTCTGATTGTATTCTTTCAGGTTGCGTACCCCGGCATCCTTCAGCAAGTCATAACGCTGATCCATCTCGATACAAAGCGAGTTAAGCGTGTTCACCACTTTCTTCGTATCGGTAATGATTGCATCCGATTCATCAGGAAGCTTCGCCAGGAAATGTCTTTCTATCTTGCGGAATAAAGTTAACTCCACCTTTTTAGGGTCGACCAGCACAAACTTCAGTTCGGCAGGGTGACGCTTGTAAAGCAATGAAACCAATATCGCATTAATACCAACCGATTTACCCTGACCGGTAGCACCTGCAACCAGTAAGTGCGGCATCTTGGCCAGATCAGCAATAAACACTTCATTGGAGATGGTTTTACCGAGAGCAATCGGCAGATCCATCGTTGTATTCTGAAACTTCTCGGTAGATAGTATCGACCGCATGGAAACCATCTCAGGGTTCTGATTTGGCACCTCGATACCGATAGTGCCCTTACCGGGCATTGGGGCGATGATACGGATACCCAAAGCCGCTAAGCTGAGCGCGATATCATCCTCCAGGTTTTTGATCTTGGAGATACGTACGCCCGGAGCAGGTATAATTTCATACAATGTAACCGTTGGTCCGATGGTCGCCTTTATCTTGTCAATTTCGATATTGTAATGGTTCAGCGTCTCAACGATCTTATTCTTATTGGCTTCAAGCTCCTCCGAGTTGACGGTGATCTTGTTGGAACCATAATTTTCCAGCAGGTCAAGGGTTGGCAATTTATATGATGCCAGCTCCAGTTTATGGTCGTAAATCCCATACTGGGCTACCAGGTCCTTGGCTTTATCATCATCAGCCTCTTCAATACTTAGCACATTTGTTGGACGGGTAGTATCGATGGTTAATGGTATTTCATCCTCAAACTCAGGTTCATGACTGGCGGAGGGCTCCGGCTTCAGTACCATCGGCTCATGGAAAACAGGTGTTTCTAACACGGTTTCTTCCACTTTTTTCTCCTCGTCCTTAATGCGATTGCCGTTCTTAGGCCATTCAACCGGTCTTGATAAGTAGTCTTCCTCACGCTCGTATGGTTCAGGAATCACGTTATCCACCACATCCGGATTAAGCTCTTTCTTTTTGCGTGAAGGTATTTTAAAATCAATATTGTAGGCGATGATCAATACGGTCAGTGCGGCAAAAACCAAAATGCCTGCAGTACCGGCCTGGCCTACCTGTGCATCCATCAAGCGGTTAGTCCAAAAGCCGAAGTTACCCTCCAGGAAGTGCGGCACATCGCTAAAAAAGGCATGGAAAAAGCCTAAAGCAACCGAAGTAAAAATGAGCAGAAATAACGAATAGCCTATGGTTTTACCCGTTGGATACAGACGCACCTTGAAAAGCAGCCGGTAACCAACAATAAAGAAAACGAATACGAAAATGAAGGAAGCAACGCCAAACCACTGAAATATGAACTGGTTTGATAACAGCGCTCCGAACTTGCCCAGCCAGTTCTCCACTACAGGGTTTTTAAGGCCATTGTCCATTAGTTCCTGCTGGGTTTTAAACAGGTTGTGCCAGCCGCCATTGGCAGGTGATACATAGCTCTGATCCTCCTGCCATGTAAATAGGTAGGACGTAAAGGCGATCAGGAAAAACACCGAAAGAATAAGAAGGAATAGGCCTGCTATTTTTGCATAGCGGCCATCGTTCAGCGTAAGAGGAGGGGTTCTTTCCTGCTTTTGCTTTGAGGCTTTTTCGCTTTTTTGCGAAGACCGGTCCGATTTATTATCGTCCCGTATGGTATTTGTTTTAAACCGGTTCTCTTTAGTCGGCATCCTTAATTGCACGTTAAAACGCAAAGGTAAAGTTAAAAGATTAAACCAATATGAGGCATTGATTTTAAATTTTATCGACCTTTTAACGGTCTTTGATGACACATTGATACCAAAAGTTGTTAACGTTTGCCAAGTTATTAACAACCGTTGCTTTTGCGTAGATTTTTACTAATATTGAGACATGACTATTGAGAAACTGGAAGAATATATCGCGTCGGGCGACCTTTCGGGCGTGAATAATGTATTATCGCAAGATCCTTCTTTGGCTGCAAAAACTACTTCGGCCAATGTTTCTCCCCTTATGCTTTCCTGCTATTACAGAAAGCCCGCTATAACCGAATTGTTGTTAAAACGTGTTAGCCAGATCAATCTGTTCGAGGCGTCAGCCGCCGGAAAGTTTGATGTGGTGGCCCATATCCTTTACACGCATCCAGAGGCAGTAAATGATTATGCTCCCGATGGCTTTACACCGCTTGGCCTGGCCTGTTATTTTGGTCAGTTTGAAGTTGCCCGCTATCTGGTTCTGAAAGGGGCCGATGTCAATCTGCCATCCAACAATGGCTTTCATGTTTACCCAATCCATTCGGCAGCGGCCGGAAACTACACGGATATAGCCCGTATACTGATAGAAAACGGCGCCAAAGTGAATGTAATGCAAGAAGCAGGCGCTACCCCGCTGCATACAGCCGCACAAAACGGCAACCTCGAGTTATTGATACTATTCCTCGAAAACGGCGCCGACACTAATGTGCGAATGGCAGGAGGCAAATTGCCCGCTGATCTGGCACGCGAAAAAGGCTTTGCAGAGATATCCGATATTTTGAGCTAAAAGGTTATACTCTACTGAGCTCTGATACCAAGCCTGTTTTCACTCGTTGGCAGGTAATTTTATTTAGGGCAACCCGGCGAATAAACCAATCGTATCTCCTGAGTAACCCTCATTCCTAATTGGAGGCTAATTTTTTAATTTATTAAGAAGTACTCCTATGAAAAAGATCGTATGCCCTTTGCTGATAATATTAGCCTTTGGCTTTTCAGCTTTTATCGTTTTGACTAACTGGAAAGTCAAAGAACCTTACGAAGTGAAATTCTCAAGCGGAAAAATTCACGGAGAATTTAAGGGATTAAAAGCCAGCATAAAATTTGACAAGGACCATCCGGAACAGGCTGCAATTTCAGCATCTATTGACCCGTCTACGATTGCGACAGGCTTTTTTTTAAAAAACAGCCATGTCAAAGATGCTCTGGATGTCGAAAAATATCCGGTTATTAGTTTCTCTTCAACAGAAGTCGGTAAAAGCAGCGATGGTTATTATGCCCGCGGTAAGTTAAGTTTGAAGGGGGTTACCCGGCCGGTCACCATTCACTTTACATTTGATGATAAAGGCAGTCAGGGCATTTTTAAAGGCACCTTCAACATAGCCCCGAAAGACTTTAACATTACCCATAAAGGCACACCGGACGAGTTGACTATTCTATTAACTGTCCCGGTCTCTAATTAGCTTTTAGTCAATGTTATATAAAAAAATCGGAATCATTTAAGGCAACCAATTTGTTTGTACGGTAGTAATCATAATTACATCCCCTAGTTTAAAACCACTACCATGAAAACACAGTCAAAACTATTGGCGGCAGTGTTTACAACTGCAACGCTACTTTTTACTATCAACGTAAAAGCTCAAACAACACCGGCCAACGCACTTCGTTTTAACATAGGACTTGAGGCGGCCGATCCGACTGGTACGGCGCGAATAGGAACTACCTTCATATTAGGCGGTACGATGCGATTGCAATATGGCGTCAGTAACAATTTTGCAATTACCGTTACGTCCGGCGCTTACCACTTCTTCCCAAAATACATCCCGGGAACCAATGTCAGGTATAACAGTTATGGCGTAATCCCACTTAAAGCGGGCATTAAAGATTTTTTTACAACTCATATATACTTCGGCGCAGAAGCCGGTGTCGGTATGGAAACATTGGATAACGACTTTTGGGGACCCAGAAGGCTGCTCTTGTCACCGGCTTTAGGATACGGCAATAAACATTGGGATGTCGGAGTTCATTGGGACCGCTTCTCCAGCACCGGCGATATTTATGGCCTGGTCGGGTTACGAATTGCTTACGGATTCGGGAAATAAAGGATTTGCGGAGATATCGGAGACTTTGAGGCTGATATCGGATTTAATATCCGTCATCATATTGTCATCGCAAAATTTACTAATATTGCGTACTTTTATTAGTAATTAAAGTCACAATGACCGGCGACGATATTGTTAGTTTAGGTGATAAGCATGTAGGCGAGCCTTATGCTTTACATGCTTTAGTACCCAAAGATAACCCGGATTATAAAGGCCCCTGGGATAGCGCCGACTTCGTGTCGTGGGTTTATTACCAGGCCGCCGCCATATTGTATGGTTGCGATGCGGTGAATGAGCATTGCGATTTTTGGGACCGTGACGCCAACAAAAAAGGCCGGATCATTACCATTGAGGAAGCAAAATCTACTCCGGGCGCAGTGATATTGCGTTTGGCTGGCAATGGTACGGTTGGGCATATCGTTATTTCTGATGGTAATGGTGGTACGGTTGAGGCGCATGGACGGGAGGATGGTATCATCAATTCCGTAGTCGATGGCCGTCGCTGGGACATGGGCATACTTGTACCCGGCGTGACTTATCATTCTAACCCAATATCACCATATCGGCCGCCAAGCGTTACCATTTACAGGTTAACCAGCCCTAATATGGTGTCTACAGAAATAGGGAAGATACAAGCCGAATTGACACGTCGTGGCTTTGATACAGGCGGCGTTGACAATATTTTTGGCGAGATGACCTATAATGCTGTAAAGCTTTTCCAGGATTCGGTTGGATTAAATCCCGATGGGGAGGTGAGCGCTTTTACAGCAGCCATGCTGGATGCACAATAATATCTGAACCCGAATTTACCGAATTAATGAATTGACAGAATTTTAATGCATTCGATTAATTCCTGAATTCAATAAATTCAAGTTCAGACAATGTTTTTTACTTATCCAATCCCCCTTTTCTTATCGGCTGCACTGGATCGGGCCATTTGGTTGGCTCGCCGGTTTTTGCATTTGGAGGCAATACGCTTTTTTCGCGAGATGTTGTAGTTGGATCCTCGCTCGCTTCATAAGCCATGATCGCCGCTAAGATGGCATTATTGCGCAGATCATCAAATACTATTTTATCATAAGTATCACGGTTGGTATGCCATGTATAAACGCCATATGACCAGTTTGTTGAACTCAGCGAAAATGCCGGTGCGCCTGCTGCTACAAATGACGCAAAATCAGATCCACCGCGACCGGGAGCGCCAGGGAAACTGGTTTTGATCTGATCTTTAATATCAGCCGGGACTTTGGATAACCAACGGGTGAGATAGTCGTAAGAGTTCAGGAAACCTTGTCCCTGTAAGTCAACTACGCGGCCGGTACCATTATCCTGGTTAAATACAGCCTGGATGCTTTTTACAATCTCGGGGTGATCCTCTACAAATGCCCTTGAACCATTCAGGCCTTCTTCTTCGCTACCCCAGTGACCAACTATAATAGTTCGCTTAGGGTTAGGATAAACTTTTTTCAGGATGCGCATGGCTTCCATCATGGTTAAAGTGCCTGTACCATTATCGGTTGCACCAGTGCCGCCATCCCAGCTATCAAAGTGTGCGGAGAGTATCACATATTCATTCGGTTTTTCGGTGCCTTTGATTTCGCCGATCGTGTTGAATGTTGGCACTACGCCCAACTCTTTCGATTCAGTATGAACGCTAATCTTTGGTTTATCACCCGATTCGGTCAAACGGTATAGCATTCCGTAATCTTCTAAAGCGATGTCAATTGTCGGTACCTTTTTGGTATAAGCGCCGAATATTTTATCCACCCCAAACCCGTTCGACCAATTGCAAGTCACAATACCGGCCGCTCCGGCGTTTTCCAAAGCTACAGGCAGGGTTTTATTGGTGTATCCTGTTTTCTTCAAACGTTCGCGCCATGCAGCAACCTGCGCGTCGCGGTCTTTCTTCATTTTTTCAAATGATTCCTTGGTAGCAAACTCTTGCCAGTTATAGTCGGGACGACCTGTAGGCTGGTTCATGCTGATCATTACAAATTTGCCCTTTACGTTTGGCAGCCAAGCCTTGAAAGCATTCGAATCAGCGAGATCGGGGATGATGATCAACTCAGATATCACCGTCTTTTTGCCCATGCCCGGGCTCCAGGCTAGTTGGGTTCCTTCCAGGCTTTTTACACGCGGATAAATCATGTCGATATGTGATATGCCGCGTTCCCAGCCGCGCCATTCGCCCCACTTTTCGTTATGTGCAGGTATGCCCCAGCCGGTGTATTTAGCCACCGCCCAGTCGTGCGCTTTCATCATTTGAGGTGTGCCCACCAAACGCGGACCGATACCGTCAAACAGCTCGTGTGCTAATTGTTGTAATTGGGAATTGTCATTTTCTTCCTTCACTATCTGGTCGACAACCGACGATGAAGTTTGTGCAAACAGGCTGGCGCTGCAAAGGGTAGCAGCTAAAACACAGCCTATGGTAAGGTGTTTCGTAAAAATGTTCATGTGCCAAAATATAAAATATCTGTTGCGATTTATCGCTCGTATTGTTTTTGTTACAGTGGACTTCCTTAATAGATTTATATTTGAACCGTACCACAAAAATGAAAGACAACCTCATCGTCCATATCAATAAATTCGTCAAGCTCGATGAGCATGAAACGGCGCTTGTTACAGAAAGCGTCGGCCTTGTAGAAGTAAAGAAAAAGCAATTTATTTTGAAGGCCGATGAAATATGCAGGGCGAATTATTTTGTCAGTAAAGGCTGTATGCGCCTGTATTTTATCAACCGGAACGGGCAGGAGCAAATTACCCAATTCGGGATTGAGAACTGGTGGATAACAGACTACAGCAGTCTCGAAACCGGCCAACCCGCAATCTATTACATACAAGCGATAGAAGATTCAGAACTCATCAGCCTGAATAAAAAAACGATGGAAGAGCTGCTGCTCAAAGTCCCCAAAATGGAGCGCTATTTCAGGATCATCCTTCAAAAAGCACATACCGCCTCTATGCGCCGCTTTGAATACATGCGCGATCAAACCGACGAAGAACGTTATCGCCAATTTGTTGCTCTTTTCCCCGGATTCGTTCAGCGCATTCCGCAATACATGTTGGCATCGTATCTTGGGTTTACTCCTCAGTTTTTGAGTAAGATAAGAGGGAAGAAGATCAAATTCTAATCTCTAAATCCTAAACTCTAAATTATGTGTGTGTTTTAAATCTAATCTCTGATTACTGATTAACTAGTCACTAACACCACCATTAATTAATCACGATTAACTTTTTTCTGCTGCCGCCGGGAGACCTTTGTGGTATAATCAAATCGGAAATATCATGAGCAAAAAATTCAGTATTGAGCCAACAGTATACCAGGCTATGGAGGCTCTGGAAAACGTTCTGCACAACAGTGGTTTGGATGAAAAACATTATCTATTAATCAAGATCCGCGCATCACAAATCAACGGTTGTGCTTATTGCATCAACATGCACACTAAAGATGCCCGTGCCTTAGGCGAAACGGAACAACGCATTTATGCACTAAATGCCTGGAGGGAAACTCCATTCTTCTCACCCGAAGAAAGGGCTATATTGGCTTTAACTGAAAATATCACTAACATCCAGCATGGTATGGATGAAAAAATTCTTGAAGAGGCAGAAAAAGTACTAGATAGGCACACCATCTCTAAAGTGATCATGGCTGCCGTGGGTATTAATGCGTGGAACAGGATAGGGATTGGTACAGGTATGCAGCCGGCTTTGTAATCGGAAGTCGGAAGTCGGAAGTCGGAAGTCGGAAGTCGGAAGTC
>Ga0207695_10007368_pt1 | contig 14040 bp, 15 predicted proteins | sample KBSC54metaG_FD_184354 | JGI IMG/M metagenome (GOLD analysis project Ga0207695, IMG submission 184354) | Corn rhizosphere microbial communities from Kellogg Biological Station, Michigan, USA - KBS C5-4 metaG (SPAdes) (version 2) | ecosystem: Host-associated > Plants > Roots > Rhizosphere > Soil...
ACACGCCCGGACGGCTGGACTCCTCCCATTCTAAAGACCATCGCCAGCGACGGAACCGGGGTCGCCGAACTAGCGAACGCAATTGCCGGTTATGAAGAATTCCTGCAGAAAGAAAATCGCGCCCTCAAGAAGAGCGTCGAAAATTGGCAGGAGCGCCTCATCGAGATGCTGCGCGACGCCATGCTGGACAAAGCACGCGCCCACATCGGAGACATAAATGCCCTCGCCGCGGAAATTGCCGAGCACAAGCGCGATCCCTACACCGTAGTAGAGGAAATTGCGAAGCTGCCCTAGAGAAGCTGAGCTGGAAGAGATGCGGAATCCGCAATGTTGCAGTTTTCCACAGCCAAGTTCATTCCGCTGTGACGAACAACCTTTACTCCAGACGCGAAGAAGTCGGACAATCGAATCATGAACTCGGATTGCTCCAGCTTCCCGCGTAGAGACGTAGCTCGCTACGTCTCTGCTGGCAAGCAGGGCAAGCGGCACGGTCGCAATTGAGAAAGTGTAAGTGCTTATTCGAGAATACTTTACACGCAACCCCTTTGGATCGAAGACTTTGCCGGGCAAGACGTAGATACCTATAAGGTAAGTCTCGCAAATCGAATACTTTGCAGAAGATGGTCTGAAAAAATTAACATCAATTCACCCATGACACCCACGTTCCAGATCGATCATCTAGGCATAGCCGTGAAGTCGCTCTCCTCGGCGAAAGCCATTTACGAGAAGTTAGGGCTCAGCATCTCTCCCGAAGAGACGGTCGAACATGAACAGGTGAAGCTGGTCATGGTTCCGGTCGGAGAGAGCCGCCTCGAACTGCTCGAGGCCACCTCCCCGGACTCGACCATCGCAAAATTCGTCGCCAAGCGCGGCGAAGGACTGCATCACGTCTGCCTGAAGGTGCCCGATCTCGCCGCCGCCATCGCGCGCCTCAAAGCCGATGGCGTCCGCCTGGTTTCCGAAGAGATTAAGGTCGGCGCCGGCGGCCATCGTTACATCTTTGTTCACCCAGCCAGCACAGGTGGCGTTCTATTGGAGTTGGTGCAAGGCTAATGTTTGCGTAACCCGGTTTGTGAAGCCCCGGACGCCTCGTCCGGGGGGAGCGCATGTGCTTCTTCTGATCACCGATACGTCAGGTCGAAACGGCATCGTGGCCTTGGCTCGCGCGCCGCAAGCCGGTAAACCGGACGAAGTCCATATTCTCGAATCCGTACCGCTGGCCGGTGGCACTTTTTCTGCGCAGCTTGTCCCGCAAATTGCAGCCCTGCTCGAAAAGCATGGCTTACGCAAGAGCCAGATCGATGCCTTCATCGTAGTGTCCGGCCCAGGATCGTTCACCGGGTTGCGCGTGGGTCTCGCAGCGATCAAGGCGCTGGCCGAGATCCTTCAAAAACCGATCGTGCCCGTGTCGTTCCTGGAAGTAGTGGCGCGTGCCGCAGGCATCGACGGACGAGTCGTCGCCCTGCTGGATGCGGGGCGCGGCCAGCTCTACTCCGGCGAATACGAAATCTCCGGTGCGCAAGCGCAATTGGTTCAGGAGCACCTGATCGCCCGCGAAGGCTTGGCCGATCTCTCGCGCACGGTTGCCATATCTACTCCGGACATCTCTCTGGCAAGCACCTCGCGAGAGGCCGGCCTGCGCACTTTCGAACTCAAAGCGATCCCACCGGAGATGATTGCACTCCTTGGATGGAGCAAACTGCGCGATGGAGAAATCGTCTCTCCGGAGCAACTGGATGCCAACTACGTCCGGCGCTCGGACGAGATCTTCGGGACACCATCCTCGGCTACGCCACAACCGTCCTCAAAGCCGTGAAGATCCGGACCCCCACTCCCGACGACATTCCTTTCCTGCTTCAACTGGAACACGACTCGACCACAGCGGCGCACTGGACGCTCCAGCAATACACGAACTTATTCCGGGACGGCGCCGCTGCCCACCGACTTGTGTTGCTGGCGGAGACAGAAGACGTGCCGCTCGGCTTCCTTGTCGCCCAACATATCGCCTCCGAGTGGGAACTGGAGAACATCGTCGTGTCCTCCACTGAACGCCGCAAAGGCTTGGGCGCGCGTTTGCTGCGGGCTCTGCTGGACACGGCTAGCCAGAGCGCCTCCGAATCAGTCTTCCTGGAAGTTCGGGAATCGAATCTTCCCGCGCGGCGTTTCTACGAAAAGACAGGTTTTCAGCAGGCAGGCGTTCGCAAAGGTTACTATCGCGATCCCCCAGAGGACGCGATTTTGTACCGCCTGGACATTCGTAAGCCGATTCAGACCTGAATTTGCACCACTTTTTTGGCATTGCCGGTGTGTTACGGCTGTGTTAATTTGAGCCCATATTGAAGGTTTGGAGGTCTGCAGGATGCTGACTTCGAGAGACCAACTCCTGACCAGTCATGATGAATTCCGCCGGCTGGCCCACGAGCACTCCCAATACGCAGAACGTCTCGATGCACTCACCCAGAAACGTTATCTCAGCGAAGACGAAAAGATGGAAGAAGTCCGTCTCAAAAAGCTGAAACTCCGCCTGAAGGATCAGATGGAATCCATCGAGCGCGAGCATCGGCTGCACTACGGCGTCAACGTAGCCTAATTCCGCATTGCCAAGCTTTCGGCGGTTCGCCCGCCTTGGGAGTAATCTACCCCGCGAAGCGCGCTACCCAGCGCCTTTTTTTATTTATACTTACGACTGTTTTGTTGAGCTGCGCCGTCCACCTTCTCAGCTTTCAGAAGATATAATTGAAAGACTCCCTATGGTTCGTGATGGCTACTACTACGGGCTGACGTTTATTGCCGCCGGCATTCTGCTCGGTTGGTTGACCCGTCCTGCCTGGGCGATCATTCCATTTCTTCTGGCTGCATTCTTCCTGCAATTCTTTCGCGATCCCGAGCGGGTCATTCCCGCTGAACCCGGCGCGGTGGTTTCTCCCGGAGACGGCAAAGTCACCGACGTCGCCGTCGGCAACGACAAGCGCTTGCGCATCAGCATTTTCCTGAACGTTTTCAACGTGCACGTGAACCGCTCGCCCATCTCCGGGGTGCTGCGGGAGGTGAAGTACGTGCGCGGCAAGTTCGTGAACGCCATGAGCGATCTATCCGCTGACCAGAATGAGCAGAACATCGCGACGGTCGAAGGCGACGACGGGCAGTTCGTCATTTTCAAGCAGATCGCGGGCCTGCTGGCGCGGCGCATCGTTTTCAATCCCAAAGCCGGAGACCGCCTGGAGCGCGGTCAACGGGTTGGCATGATCAAGTTCGGATCGCGCGTGGACGTTGTGCTGGATGCCTCCGCCCGCGTGAACGTAAAAATTGGCGATCACGTCAAGGGCGGATCGACTATTCTGGCTTACCTGCAGCCGCGCGAAACGGCGAGTGCAGGCTCCGTTTCCGCGACCCAGAAGGCGTACTGATGGCCGAGACTCCGACCAGACCGCGACGCAGGATCACCAAGGGGATGTACATTCTCCCCTCGCTGTTCACGACTGCCAACGTGGCTTTCGGCTACTACGCCATCCTCGAGGTGATGCACGCCTCGGCGATTGATTTCTGGCACCTGGATAACGCGGCTAAGGCAATTGGATTTGCGGTGCTGTTTGACGGGCTCGACGGCCGCATCGCACGAATGACGGGAACCAGCAGCGATTTCGGCCGCGAACTGGATTCACTCGCAGACGTGATCACGTTCGGAGTTGCGCCGGCCATGCTGGCCTGGACGTGGGGGTTCCATCTTATGCCCCCAGTGTTCCTCAGCCAGGGCCAGTGGCACATTAAGCTGACGCAACTGGGCGCGATTGCCAGCTTCCTCTTCCTGATCGCCGGGGCCAGCCGTTTAGCGCGGTTCAATATCAGCGGCAATCCCCAACCCTCAAACCCGGGCCGCCCAGGGAAGAAGTACTTCGTAGGCATGCCCATTCCTGCCGGAGCCGGAGTGATCGCTGCCGTAGTGCACTTCACTGTGGGCGAGCCGCTGGCGTCCGCGTACACCGCTCTGGCATGGTCGGCGATGGTGACCACCGTGGGCTATCTGATGGTCAGCACCTGGCGTTTTTACAGTTTCAAGGACATCGATTTTCGATCACGCCATCCGTTTCGGTTAATCGTGGTCCTGGCAGCCCTGTTTGGGCTCGTCTTCTTTTTCTCGCGCCGGGTGCTTTTTGCCATCGCGCTGCTGTACATGGTTTCCGGCGTGTTCTGGCGCCTGCAGTGGATTTTCCGCCGCCGCCCCGGTCCGCCTCCACCGTCCTATAAGGAGGCTCCGCACACATCATGAGCGACACCGCCAAACCCGCGCCCACCGCCCAAACTTCAGCGCCGCGCACCAAGCTCTACCGTGCGGCCATCGTGGGCGCAGGGTCTCTCAAGGGCAAAGAAGTAGCCGAGGTCCTGAACGAGCGCAACTTCCCGGCGGTGGATATTCGTTTGCTGGACGATGACGAAGCGCTCGGGCAACTCGAGGCCATGGGCGACGAGATCAGCTTCATCCAGCGGGTTCGCGCCGAGCAGTTCGAGCACGTGGATTTCACGTTCTTTGCTTCCGATCAGGAGAGCACCCGCCGCAGCTGGAAGGATGCACGCGACGCGGGCAGCACGATTGTCGATCTCTCGGGAGTGCTCGAGGATCAGGCGGGCGCAAACGTACGCTCTTTGTGGGTGGAGCGCGAGCGTGGGCAAGTCGCGCTTCCGGAACTTCAGCCCGGACCATGCGTAACCGCTCATCCCGCAGCGATCACTTTGGCGCTGCTGCTGTTGCGGGCCAGGAAAGCCGGCGCGATCCGGCGCGTCGTGGCTACGATTTACGAACCGGCTTCGGAGCACGGCCAGCGCGGGATGGATGAACTGCATCAGCAGACCGTGAATCTGCTCTCGTTCCAGCCGCTGCCCAAAGATGTTTTCGACGCACAGGTGGCTTTCAACATGGTGGCGCGTTACGGGCATAAGTCGCAGCCGGCGCTGGATTCGGTGGAAGCGACGGTTTTGCGTCACTACCGGAAAATCGCCGGCGACGATGCGCCCGTTCCTTCCGTTCTCCTGCTGCAAGCTCCGATTTTTCATGGCCACGCGATGGCGGTGTTCCTGGAAATGGATCACGCCGTCGAGGTGGAAGACTGGACTCGCGTTCTGGGAGGCGACCACGTCGCCATTCCCGGTGGCGAGGAAGATGCACCCAGTAATGTGAGTTCGGCGGGGCAAGCCGACATCCAACTCTCGATCAAGATGGATCCGACGCAACCCAATGGGGTGTGGCTCTGGGCAGCGGCTGACAATCTGCGTGTGTCTGCCGTTACTGCCGTCGAATGTGCGGAGAGCATGACCGCGATGCGTCCGACAGGGAAGATCCAGTGAACAGGTTCCCTGGCCTGATATTTTGCCTGCTGCTGGGCCTCGCCACGGCGTGCGGATATCACACCGCCGGACACGCGGCCCAGCTTCCGCAGAACCTCACCACGATCGCGGTTCCCCCTTTCAAAAACGAAACCCTGACCTATCGCATCGATCAGATGCTGACCAGTTCTGTGGTGCGCGAATTCAATACGCGCACGCGCTATCACATCGTCCCCGACAGCACCGATGCCGATGCGACGCTGCGAGGAACCGTGCTTTCCACGACGGCCTCGCCGCTGACCTACGACACTTCCACCGGACGCGCCGCCAGCGTTCTGGTCGTGGTCAGCATGAGCGTCACCTTGAGCGATCGCGGCGGCAAGGTGCTTTACCAGAATCCTTCGTATCTATTTCGGGAGCAGTACGAGGTGTCACAGGATTTGTCCAGCTTCTTTGAAGAAGACTCTCCTGCATTCCGCCGTCTTTCGCAGGACTTTGCCCGCACCCTGGTGGCGAATATCCTGGAGGGATTCTGATGTTGAGGCGCTTTAGTGTACTGACGGCCGTGCTGGCGACGGTGCTGTGCTCCGGGTGCTATAGCGGGTCGCGGCCGCCGCACGTGGGATCGCCCGCAAAGGAATTTACCGTCGCCGATTCCGACCACAGCGTTAGCCTGAACCAGTACCGGGGACAAATCGTGCTGGTGAACTTCTGGGCCACGTGGTGTCCGCCGTGTGTGGAGGAACTCCCTTCTTTGATGACCTTGCAGGAGCGGATGAAGGGGCGCGGACTTGTGGTGGTGGGGGTGAGCATTGACGTAGACGGCGATGCGTATCACCGCTTCCTGAAGCTGCACAACATCAACTTCGTGACGGTGCGCGATCCCGAGCAGAAAGTTGCGTCCATGTACGGTACCTCGGGCTGGCCGGAGACTTATATCATCGACCGTCAGGGCGTGTTGCGGCGGAAATTTGTGGGACCGGTCGACTGGAATGCTCCGGACGTGATTGCATTTCTGAGCCGGATGTAGTCGCGAACCGATCACTAGCCGAGGCAGGCCGTCAATGCTAGAGTCGCTAGAGAATAACCGGTTTTGATGCGCGCCTTTGCCCAAGCCGAACGGTTCGTCAGCGATCTGCAGTCGCGCAAGCTGCGGGCGGCTTACGTGTTTGTTGGCGACGAAGCCTTCTTCCGCAAGCGCTTTCGCGATGCCATTCTGGAGCACCTGGTCCCGGCGGACCTGCGGGATTTCAGTTTGTTTGAGTTCGACCTCGGGGACACGGATTTGGCGGAGGTTCTGGATCGCGCCCGGACTCCCTCGCTGATGGCCCCGTTCCAGGTCTTCTTCGTGCGCGGGGTGAAGAATCTGTTCGGCCGCGGTTCGAATGAAGAGAAGCTCGCTGCCATCGAGGACTACTGCAAGAATCCTAATCCTGACGCGCTGATCGTGTTTGTGGCCGATCACATTAGCATCCCCGCGGATGTTCGCAAAATCGAGATGCAGGACCGGGAGCGCTACCAGCGCATTCGCGACACGATGGGCCAGTATTGCGGAATCGTCGAACTGGCGCGGGTGGAAGAAGGCGAGGCGGTTCGCTGGATCAGCGACTACTGTGCGAGCCAGGCAGTGCAGATCGAGGCCGATGGCGCGCGCGAACTGGTGGACGCGCTCGGCGGCGACATGATGATGATCTCCAACGAACTGGAGAAGCTGATTCTGTACGTGGGCGAGAAAAAGCGGATCACACTCGGGGACGTGGAGACGATGGTGCTGGCGGCGAAGCAGAGGTCGCTCTACGAGTTGACGGATGCGATCTCGTCGAAGGATCGGGTGCGCGCGCTGGAAGTGCTGGATGCCATTCTGTCGTCGGGCGATGGCGAAGAGGCTTCCATCGGACACGTCTACATGCTGGCCAAAAGCTTTCGCCAGATGCTGATCATTCTGGAGCGGAACGTGCGCGACCAGCGCATGCTGTGGGCGGCGCTGTGGCAAGGGTTTCGCGTGCCTCCCTTTGCCGCGGACGACATTATCCGGCAGGCACGGCGCTACAAATCGCGCCGGGAGTTGACGCGTGCCATTCGGCTGGTGGCCAAGGCAGACTTGGCGCTGCGATCGAATCCTGTAAGCAAGCGCCTGGTCCTGGAACGACTTATCCTGGACCTGACTACCGAGCCCAAGGTTGAATCTCCGGGCTGGATGCAGGATCAGTTGCCGGTGTAGGCGGGCATCTCGAGCTAGCATCGATTCCTACCAGTTTTAGCGCGGAACTGTGTTCGCTGCTTTGCCTTGCTTGACGGATGCGGGCGCCTCCTGATCGGTACAGATCTGCGTGGCCTGGGCTTGTGCTGGATGAGGCACTCAGCGGCTGAAGCCTGTGCTTTTATGAGCGGTTGGATCGCAGCGGTAAACCGCTGCGCCACCCAACGGCGCTATGCTCTGCGCAGGTCAAAGGCTCTACGCTCTGCGCCAGCAAAAGCGCTATCCGAGGCTGTCCGGAGCCGCTTTTTCTCGCGAGAGGGGTCGAGGAAAAAACTCCAGGAGCTGGAAAAGTCTGCTCCTGCTGTCGATTTTCCCCCCACTCAACCAATATAAGATGAACGATCCAGCGTGCGAGCCTTCCAACTCTGATGAACGCTGGCACATAAAGCGGGGGGCAGGACGGTCTAATGAGAAAGCTAATCTTCGCCATCAACACTACTCTGGACGGCTGCTGCGACCACACCAAACAACTTGCTGATGAAGAAACGCATGAGTATTTTACGAGTCTGATGCGAGAGGCTGACCTGCAGGTGTTTGGGCGTAAGACCTATGAATTGATGGTTCCTTTTTGGCCTGAGGTTGCCAAAAACCAATCGATGACGAAGGCCTCGAACGAATTTGCTCGAGCCTTTGACTCCGTGAAGAAAGTTGTTTTTTCACGATCGCTGGACAGCGCTGAAGATCGAAATACGAGAATTGTTCGTACGAACCTTCGCGACGAAATAGTTAAATTGAAGCAGGAACAAGGTAAAAGTATTTTGGTCGGAGGCCTAAGCGTTGCTTCACAACTTATCGAGCTTGGGCTGGTGGATGAATATGTTTTTGTGGTTTCGCCAATCATTGCAGGAGAAGGGAGGCGGTTGTTGGAAGGGGTTAGCCTGCAGGAGAGATTGCAATTAAGGCTGGTTGAGTCAAAGATTTTTCAATCAGGATGTGTTGCGGTTCGTTACTTGAAAGCGTAGGGGTGACCTGCGAGGCGTGAAAGTGCTACCGATATTGCTACTTCCGGTCTAGAATGGCGGACAAAGTTGCCGCAAGCTGATGATTTGGCCTGGAGAGACGGCTGCGGCAGGTTTCGGTTTTGGAGACCCATCCCACATTAACTACACTGATCGCCGCCGCGGAACGTGGCGAGAAGGCGGCTGCCGATGCGCTGTTTAGCGCGCTGTATTCCGAATTGCGGCGACTGGCGAGGTACGAACTGGCGCGGCACGGGGCGCCGATGAGTGTCAGCGCCACCACCCTTTTACACAAGGCATACATCGAGATGGCGGGAAATAGTGGAACCTCGTTCGCCGATCGCAAGCGATTCATGGGTTATGCCGGCCGGGTGATGAGGGGCTTAATTATTGATCATGCTCGCAGCCGCAGCGCCCAGAAGCGTGGAGGGCAATTTGAGATCACGTCGCTGGGAGCCGAAATCGAGAGTGCGGTCGATGAGCATAAGCTGGTGCAGATCAGCCAGGCATTAGACGAATTGGCCAAAGCGGACCCGGGGCTGGCAGAAGTTGTGGACTTGAAATTCTTTTGCGGCTTTTCGTTTGCCGAGATCGCCGCCATGAGAGACGTCAGCGAACGGACTGTTCAGCGCCAATGGGAGAAAGCTCGTATCTATCTGCATCGCAGCATCCGTACAGATTTAGAGATGTGAGGAGCCGTGTCGACACTCAGCCCTGATCAATGGCAGGAAATAAGTCCTTACCTGGACCATGCGCTCTCGCTTTCAGCGGAGGAGCGTGCAAGCTGGCTGGCGGATTTCCGGGCGAAGAATTGCGATTTGGGCGGTGTGCTCGAGAGATTACTCGACGAACATCGTGAACTCTCTGAAGAAAATTTTCTAGAGGAGCAACCGGTGCGGCCCGCGGGCGAACCGTGTTTAGCCGGAGAAATCCTCGGACCATACAAGCTGCTAGCGCGGATCGGCGAAGGCGGAATGGGCAGCGTTTGGCTGGCGGAGCGTCACGATGGCCGATTCGAACGCCAGGTGGCGATCAAGTTTCTGCATTTTGCAGTGGGGTCCGCAGCCTCGGCTGAAAGATTCAGGCGAGAAGGTAGAATTCTCGGCCAACTAGCGCATGCTCACATTGCGGAACTGATTGATGCCGGCGTGACTCCTCGTGGAGAGCCCTATCTCGTCCTTGAACATGTGAAAGGGAAGCAGATAGACGAGTATTCCGACGAGCGCAGTCTCAGCGTGGACGGAAGAATCGAGATCTTTCTGGATGTTCTTGGCGCAGTTGCGCATGCCCATGCAAACCTGATCGTTCACCGTGACATTAAACCTTCCAATGTGCTGGTCAGCAGCGACGGCGCAGTGAAGCTTCTGGACTTCGGCATCGCCAAGCTCCTTGCCGAGGATGCTGGGGCCGCGACCCTGCTCACAGTGGAAGGTGCCTCGGCGTTGACACCTCAGTTTGCGGCTCCCGAACAGATTACCAGCGGTTCGGTCACAACTGCGACGGATGTGTACGCGCTGGGTGTATTGCTCTATCTGCTTTTAACCGGGCAGCACCCGGCGGGTCCTGGTCCACACTCCCCGGCGGATCTGATCAAGGCGATCACTGAAAACGACGCACCGAGGCCGTCGGACGTGATTGCATCGGGAAAGCTCGGCAGCGAAACGACGAGCCAAAAGGGCGGGGTGAGTTCTGATCGTCTGCGGCGGCAGCTTCGGGGCGATCTGGACACTATCGTTGGAAAGGCGCTTAAGAAGGACCCGCGGGAGCGTTACGGCTCGGTCAGCGCTTTCGAAGCGGATCTTCGGCGATATTTGAAGCACGAACCTATCAGCGCCCACCCGGATACGCTGTCATATCGCGTCAGTAAATACATTCGGCGCCACCGGCTGACGGTAAGTCTGGTTTCGGTCGCGTTGCTTGCAATCTTTGCAGGAAGTGCCGCGACTCTGATCCAAGCGCGTACGGTGCGGCGTCAGCGGGATGCTGCGCTGCTCGAGCGCGACCGCGCCGATCACGTCACGCGGTTTATGACAGGTATCTTCAGACTCGCTGATCCGAGCCACAAGACTGGAAACCAGGTTACCGCACGGGAGCTTCTCGATCAGGCTTCCCAGGAAGTCGAAACTGGGCTGGCACAGAATCCTGACTTGCAGGCGCGAATGATGGCGGCGATGGGTAAGGCATATATGAACCTGGGATTGTACGGCCGCTCGGAATCACTATTGGAAAAGAGCCTGTCTATCGCGAGATCCAGGGGTGAGGGACAGAGTCAGATGGCATTTGAGGCTGCTCATAATCTTGCATGGGATCTTCTGCAGGACGGAAAGTTAGCGGAAACCGAAAAGCTGCAACGAAACTTGCTTGACACTGAGACTCGTGCACTAGGCCCGAATGACCCAATCACGTTTTCCGCCAAAGGTATCCTTGCTTACACGCTCTGCGTGGAAGGTAATTGCGAGGAAGGAGCGCGATTAGGGCGAGAACTGTTGGACAGGGAGATGCGAGTGATTGGGCCGGAAGCGTATGACACTTTGACAACGCGGGACAATCTGGCCATCGCTCTGACCAAGCTGGGACGGTCTGAGGAAGCCGAAAAACTGGAGAGAGAGAACTTGGAGATTCGCCAGCGGGTGTTGGGACCGGAAAACCTGGCAACCATCGATTCGATGGAAAACCTGGCGTGCATCGAACGCGATCTTGGCCGCTATGCTGAGGCCAAGAAGTTGTTCGACGAGGTTCTGGATATTGAACAGCGTGTTCTTGCGCCGGATCAACCTGAGAGGGCGGGCACCGAGTACGACTTTGCCACGCTGCTTGCCCGTACGGGCCATGGTGCGCAAGCGCTCTCGCTCTTAGGCCATGCAGTTGACCATGGCCTGCCACCGCAGACTGCTTCGGGTATTGAAAATGACTCGTATTTCAATTCACTTCATGGCGACGCGCGGTTTACCGCTTTGGTCGCCCATGCCAGGAAGGCAACGGGCTCGCCAAAATTGAATTAGTCCAGCCCAGGGGGCGGCGCTTGCAATGGCGCGTGACGGGGCGCCTCGCCCGCGCAGGTCCATGCGGTAGCGACTGCTCGTGCCAGTTCGGGCACGCGAGCAATGTTTTTGTTTCGGTGGGTGTCGTGTTTCGCCCCTGGTTTCCGATCTTATAGATGGAGAGTAAGTAGGATCAGGCGTGAGTCCTAATCGTCCTCTCTTTCAAAAAGATCTGAACGCGAGGAGAACATGAATTTCCAAGTTACCAGTCGTATACTCATCCAAACTGAGACCAGGGTGCGTCTGGCCTGCCTTGCCGGGCTTGTCGCACTGGTGCCGTTCATTTCGGCAGATTGTGCAGTAGCCCAAACGGCCCACGATCATGCCGCGCCCGCGAAGTTGGTTCGGTTGGTGCGTGAGTCCACTCGCCAGTTTCTTGACGTGAACGCTGCCACAGCAGCCGGTTATGGCGCGTTTCTGGGCTGCGTCAGTGGTCCGGATCACGGCGCCATGGGCATTCACTACGTCAACCTTGGCTTGTATGCAGACGGCGAGATCGATGTCTCCCATCCGGAAGCGCTAATTTACGAGCCATCGGGTGATCGGCGACGCCTGGTGGGTGTCGAGTTTTTGGTGGACGCGGCGACGTGGTTGGCAGGACACAACAACACTCCACCGGTGATCGAAGGACAAGTTTTTCAGTTTGTCGCTAGTCCAAACCGGTACAACCTGCCAGCGTTCTTCGAGCTGCACGTCTGGGCTTGGCGAGACAATCCAGCGGGGGCGTTCGTGGATTGGAACAACCGTGTGAGCTGCGAAAGGCAATAGGTGCATGGGATTGGGCGGCAATCGAGCCCTGCCACTGAGGTGAGATCTAATAGAGAGGGAAAAATGAAGAGTGCAAAGGAACTGGTTACACAGGCAAACTCGCGGGTGAAAACGGTCTCGGTGCAGGAGGCCGCAGCCCTGATGAAAGATCCGAACACGGTGTTTGTGGATTTGCGAGACAGCGCTGAACTGCTACGCGAGGGCAAGATCCCCGGAGCCGTTCACGTAAACCGCGGCATGTTGGAGTTCACACTCGATCCTACGCTGCCGTATCACAATCCGGTTTTCTCTTCCGGCAAGAATTTCGTTTTTTATTGTGCGAGTGGGGGACGCTCCGCCTTGGCGGCGGACACTGCTCAGAACATGGGACTAGCCCAGGTCTCGCATCTCGGTGGTGGCTTCAAGAGTTGGAAGGAAGCCAATAACCCTGTTGAAAAGCAATGAAAAGAGGTAGGTGGGCCGAAGAGTAGGAGCCTTGCGCGCCAGCGGGTGGCGGTTAGGCGCTTTTGCGCTCGTGAGCAAGAGCCAGGGAACATTGCAATTTGGTGCTGCTCTGGCGGCGGTTCAGCTGTACTATTAAGACCACGTAAGCCCCCAAAGCTCCCCCTACATTTGGTCACATTTGTTTAGCGTTGTGCGTCGTGTTTTATCAGCCGTTTTCGATTGTGTAAGTAGATGGAATTAAGTAGCTCCGTTCGGGCCGGCGACGTCGGGCAGTGTTCTCGGAGGTCGAGAAAGGCTTCGGAAGCCGCAGCCATTATTTCTTGGAGCGCTAAAGGCAGAGGGAGTCCAATGTCTGAGATCAACAACGATCGCCGATTTCGTATTTCAGTTAGAAATGTTCTTCACCGCGTAGCCGGTTTTCCGGCCAAAGCAGGATTCAGGCGCGAGCGCCGGGGCACTGTCGTTGCAGGTATCGCCTTACTGGGCAGCATATTTGCTGCCATGGGCGCGGCGAGAGGAGAGCAGATCCCGTTCCTGAGCTTCATTTACAACGGCGTCTTTTTTCCGAACCCGAACGGCGCGTCACAAACCTACAACACGAACGGACGTGGAATCGATCTTAAAGGACCATTCTTTCAAAGCATGGGGACGAATGGCCGCTCCTGCGGTACGTGTCATCAGCCTGGCGACGGGATGGCGGTGTCAGCTGCGAGCGTGCAGCGCCGGTTTCTCGTCAGCAAGGGGCTTGATCCGATTTTCCGTCCGGTTGACGGGTCCAATTGCAACCACAATATCGATGTCTCGACCCTCGCGGGCAGGAGCGCTGCCTATAGCCTCTTGCGGACCCGTGGGTTGTTCCGCATTGCCATAGGTGTGCCGGCAAATGCGAACTATCAAGTGGTGAGAGTGCAGAATCCGTACGGTTGCAATGAATCGGACGTGATTTCAATGTACCGGCGACCGCTGCCGGCCACGAACCTGCGTTTTCTGAGTGCAGTCATGTTTGATGGGCGGGAATCCTCGGCTGCGACCGGGACAACAAAGATTGCGTACTCGAATTATCCCAACTCACTGATCAGCGATCTGGAGCACCAGGCTATGGACGCGACGATAGGCCATGCCCAGGGGGATGGCACGCGTCCAACGGCTGCAGAGCTACAGGAGATCGTTAATTTTGAGATGAGGCTTTCGACGGCCCAGGCATTCGACAACCACGCTGGACTTTTGAGGGGGCTTGGCGCAAATGGCG
>Ga0207695_10007373_pt1 | contig 14036 bp, 7 predicted proteins | sample KBSC54metaG_FD_184354 | JGI IMG/M metagenome (GOLD analysis project Ga0207695, IMG submission 184354) | Corn rhizosphere microbial communities from Kellogg Biological Station, Michigan, USA - KBS C5-4 metaG (SPAdes) (version 2) | ecosystem: Host-associated > Plants > Roots > Rhizosphere > Soil...
TGTGCCGGGTGCGTCATTGGGCATCAAGGCGCTGCCGATCCGCATATCGACACCGTGAGACCTGACTCTGTCATGCTGGCTCCGGGCGCGGTCGTGGAAGTGGTCGTGCATGGCCATGGATTTACGCCAGGCACGCCGGGCCGCAATACCATTCAGTTCGGCGATGCGACGATCACCAACGTGCCCGCGTCGACCGACGGTACCGAGATTCGCCTCATGATCCCCGATCGTGTGCCGCTGCGCGGCGAAGCGGCGCCGCTGCCGCTCGAGGCCGGCCGATACAACCTCCGCGTGCAGACGACGTCCGGCACGAGCAACTCCGTTCCAGTAAGGGTCGACCGATGAGGCGCCGCGCGATGTGTCTCGCGATCGGCGCGATCCTCGCCACAAGTGCCGCCGCCCGCACGCAGGAGCCGAGCTCTCCGCGCGAAGACGTCGAAGGACGCGACGCTTGGTTCTGGGCCCTACGCTCGTTTCCGTCGACGGAGCGGCCGTACGACAAGATGTCGCGCTTGCATCAGAGTTTGCTCGACTACCTGCATCGCACCGCGGCACTCGTCACGGCGAGCTCTGCGCCGCTCGGTGGCGCATGGCGATCGATCGGCCCCAACGGCGTGTGGGTTTTTCAAATCGAGTCGGGACGCATCGCGGCGATTCTTCCCGCCACCACGCCAGGCGGCCCGATGTACCTCGGCACCGCATCGGGCGGAATCTGGCGCAGCGTGAACAACGGTCTCACATGGACGCCCCTGACCGATGCCGAGTGCGTGCTGACGACCGGCGCGATGGCACGCGATCCGTCGAATGCATCCATTGTGTACGCCGCGACGGGCGAGGGCAACGCCGGCCTCACCGGCTGCGGCGTCCTTCGCTCGGCCGATGGTGGCAACACGTGGACGACGAGTATCCAAGGCCTGCGAGCGAACGCCGGTGGGGGCGCGACCTTCACAAGCCTGGTCGTCGACCCTGCGTCGGCGGGCACAGCGAGCAGCGTGTTGATCGGCACGACGAATTTCAACAACGCGGGCGTGGTTCGCTCGACGAACGCCGGGGCCACGTGGACGACCGTGCACAACACCGGTCCCGCGAACGGACTCGTTGCGCACCCGACGCGCGCGGGTGAGTACTACGTCAGCGATCGTGTGACGACGCCGGTCACGACGCGTGGCGTCTACCGTTCGCTCGACGCCGGCGCGACGTGGGTCGCTTTGCCTCCGATACCGGTCAGCGATCCAGCCGCGCTTGGCCGCATCGAGCTCGCGGTAAGCAAAGCCGAACCGACGTTGTTGTGGGCGCTGGTGGGAGATCGGGTCGGGGGCGGGATGCTCGGTCTCTTCCGCTACGACGAAACGACGAATGCATGGACGCAGCTCGGCGCATCGGGAGTGACGACGTCATTCGGCACGCAGGAAACGTATGACCTCGTGCTCGCCATCGATCCGCGCGATGCCAAACGCATCTTCATCGCCGGTGTCACAGCGTTTCGATCGACCGACGGCGGCACGACGTTCACGCCCGTCGCGCGCGAGGTGCACTCCGATTGGCACGTGATCGTGTTCGACCGCAGCAACCCGGATATCATGTGGGCCGGCACTGATGGCGGCGTTTATCTCTCGACGGACGCGGGCGGCTCCTGGGTTTCGCGAAGTTCAGGCTTGACGATCACCCAGTACTATCCCGGTGTGTCGGTGCATCCACAGGGCTCGCGCATTACTGGCGGATCACAAGACAATGGAACGCACGTGTTCTCGGGTTCCCTCTTCTGGGACGAGTTCATAGGTGGCGACGGCGGTTACACCGCGATCAACTATCGCGATCCTTCCGTACAATGGGGCGAGACCCAGTGGTCGCTGTCGACAGGAACCGTGGGCAACTTGTTCCGTCGCGACCTGGCAGGCTCGATTCGACGCAACACCGGCATCTCGTTGACCGACCGCGCGCAATTCATTCCGCCGCTCGTGATGGATCCGGTCAATCCGTCGAAGCTCTACTTTGGAACATTCCGCGTTTACCAAACCCTGAATGAGGGTTTGCTGTGGACGCCGATCACGGGCGATGTCACATCAGGCACCGGCACGATTACGTCGATCGCGGTATCGCCGGCTGATACGAACACGATCTACATCGGCACGAACGATGGTCGTGCGCTCATCTCGCGCGATGGCGGCGCGACGCTCGTTGCGGCGACCGGCCTGCCGACGCGGGCGGTGACACGTGTCGTGCCGCACCCCACCGATCCGCTGCGCGCGCTGATCACCGTCTCCGGGTTTGGGACAGGTCACGTCTTCGAGACGACTGACGGATTCGCGACAGCGGTGAAGAACGTCAGTGGCAATCTGATCGACGCACCGGCGAATGTCGCGCTCTATATCCCGTCGGCGAATGCGACGCTCGTCGGCACCGACGTCGGTGTGTTCCAGACGGCCGACAACATCACGTGGACGCCCGGGCCAACTGGCCTCCCGAATGTGATCGTTCAAGATCTCGTATATCAGCCGGCGATTCATCTCCTCGTCGCGGGTACATACGGGCGTGGCATGTTCGCGTACGACGTCGGCACGTCGACCGCCGTCTTGCGCGGCGACGCCAACGGCGATGGAAAGATCGACGCGTTCGACGCCCTGCTCATCCAGCAGACGCTCGTCGGCTCGGCGGCATCGAGCACAGCCGTATATCCGCGCGGCGACGCAAACTGCAACGGGAGTCTGGACGCGGCGGACGTCGTGCTCGTGCTTCGGGCCGCGGTCGGCCTACCGACGGGAACGGCGTGCGTCGGCACCACGCGCTAGGCGGCCTACTACTGCGTTCGACGCGCATTTGCGGATCGTGAAACGATTCGGCGGTGTACACCAGTAGAACTGATCGCACTTCCGGATCTCAACTTCAAAAACACACATGCGTCCCCTTTCCCGCTATTCGCAGGCGTCTGTCGCTTGCGCGTTGCTGGCGCTCTCGACCGTTGCTGCGGCTCAACAGCAGCAAGGCACGGCACGCGCGCTCGGCATCGATACGACAAACTTCGATCGCTCCGTCCGGCCCCAAGACGACTTCTTTCGCTTCGTGAATGGAAGCTGGCTCAAGAAGACAGCCATCCCGGCCGACGCATCGAGCTGGGGTGCGTTCAACGAGCTCACTGAAAAGAGCCGCACCGCCCTGCACTCGATTCTCGAGAACGCCGCCAAAACGCAAGCACCCGCCGGCAGCGACCAACGCAAAGTCGGCGACCTCTACGCGAGCTTCATGGACTCGGCTCGCGTCGAGCAGCTCGGTATCAACCCGTTACAGAGTGAGCTCGCCAGGATACGCGCACTCAAGTCCAGCGCACAATTGCCGACGACGTTCGCTTACTTCACGCGCCTCGGTCTGCAGAACCCCTTCGCGGTGAGCGTCGGACAAGATCCGAAAAATTCGTCCGTCAACATCGTGCAAATCGGCCAGTCGGGCCTTGGCCTGCCGGACCGCGACTACTATCTGCGGCAAGATCCAAAGATCGCCGAGACGCGAACGGCGTACGTAGCGTATATCACGAAACTGTTGACATTGGCGAATCAGCCCGATCCGGCAGGCGCGGCCGGGCGCATTCTCGCGCTCGAGACGGCAATCGCGAGGCCGCAGTGGGATCGCGCGAAGAGCCGCGACCGCGATCTCTCATACAACAAAATGACCGTCGCTCAGCTCGCATCGGCGACACCGTCGTATGATTGGCACGCGTATCTCAAGGCGGCGGAGCTCGGCGCGGCAACCGACGTCGTCGTGCGTCAGCCCGATTATGTCAAGGCGATGAACGACATCCTCGCCAAGACGCCGGCGCAAACGTGGCGCGACTATCTCACGTTCAAGCTGCTCGATCGCTACGCGAACGAATTGCCCGCCGCGTTTGCGCAGGCGCGCTTCGACTTCCGCGACAAGACTCTGAGCGGCCAGCAGGAGATGAGTCCGCGCTGGAAACGCGCCGTCAACGCAGTCGAAGCGTCGCTCGGCGAAGCCGCCGGGAAGTTGTATGTGGAGCGCTATTTCACGCCCGAGGCGAAGAGCCGCATGGATGCGCTGGTGAAGAACATCATCGCCGCGTACAAGGTCGGCATCGACAGCCTCGAGTGGATGAGCCCCGAGACCAAACGTCAGGCGCAGGACAAGCTCGCGCATTTCACGGTGAAGATCGGCTATCCCGACAAGTGGCGCGACTACTCCAAGCTCACCATCGAGCGCGGCGATCTGCTCGGCAACGCCACGCGCACCGCCGAGTTCCAATACGACGACATGGCGAGCCATCTTGGCGAGCCCGTCGATCGCAGCCGGTGGGGAATGACGCCACAGACCGTGAATGCCTATTACAACTCTGTCAACAATGAGATCGTCTTCCCCGCCGCGATTCTTCAACCGCCATTCTTCGACGTCAACGCCGACGAGGCGGTGAACTACGGCGCGATCGGCGCGGTGATCGGCCACGAGATCGGTCATGGGTTCGACGATCAGGGCCGGAAGTCCGATGGCTTGGGGAATTTGCGCGACTGGTGGACTCCCGCCGACGCGCGCGCCTTTCAAGAGCGGACGAGCAAGCTCGGTGCGCAGTACGCGGCGCTCAATCCGATCGACAACCTGCACATCAATCCCGGCCTCACGATGGGCGAGAACATCGGCGACTTGAGCGGACTCGCGCAGGCGTACCGGGCGTATCGCATCTCGCTCCACGGTAAGGAAGCACCGGTGATTGGCGGCTTCACTGGCGATCAACGATTCTTCCTCGGCTTCGGGCAAATTTGGCGAACGAAGTTCCGCGATGCCGCTCTGCGGAATCAGCTGCTCACCAATCCGCATTCGCCGGGTCCGGCTCGCGCATTCGTGCCGCTCACCAACAACGATGCGTTCCTGAGAGCCTTCAACGTCAAACCCGGCGACGGTATGTGGCGTGCGCCAGCCGATCGTGTGAAGATCTGGTAGGAGGGAGATTCAACTCACGGAGCGGTAGCAGACAGCGGTGCGAAGTCGTACATTGACGCGCTCTCGCGCGCGTCCCCGCGAACCTCAGATGCCCCACCGTGGCAGATCTCCGCGACGAACTTCAGAACACACTCGGCAGCAGCTACACGATCTCACGTGAGCTCGGCGGCGGGGGCATGTCGCGCGTGTTGGTGGCGCGCGACACCGCCCTCCGCCGGGACGTCGTCATCAAAGTGCTGCCGCCCGAGCTCGTGGCCGGCGTCAACGTCGAGCGCTTCCGGCGGGAGATTCTCGTCGCCGCCGGCTTGCAACATCCGCACATCGTGCCAGTGCTCGCGGCGGGCGAGATGGACGGACTGCCGTGGTTCACGATGCCGTTCGTCGAGGGCGAATCGCTGCGCCAGCGTCTCGCGCGGGGGCCGCTGCCGATCAACGAGGCCGTCGGCATCCTTCGCGAAGTCGCCAAGGCTCTCGCGTATGCGCATGAACGCGGTGTCGTTCACCGCGACATCAAGCCGGACAACGTGCTGATCACAGGCGGTACCGCGGTCGTCACGGATTTCGGTATCGCCAAGGCGCTCTCCGCATCGCGCACAGCTGTCGACGGCGCCACACGCGGGTCGCTCACGCAAGTGGGCACCTCGATCGGGACGCCAGTATATATGGCGCCGGAGCAAGCGGCGGCCGATCCCAACACGGACGCGCGCGCCGACCTGTACTCCTTCGGCTGCATGGCGTACGAGCTGCTCGCCGGACGACCGCCGTTTGCCGGACTCTCGCCGCACAAGCTACTCGCGGCCCACATGGGCGAACGTCCGCAGTCGATCGCCGAGCTGCGTCGCGATGCGCCGCCGCTGCTCGCGGATCTCGTCATGCGCTGTCTCGAGAAAGAGCCGGAGCGCCGTCCGCCGACTGCCACCGAGGTCGTCCGCGTGCTCGAGATGGTGACGACGAGCAGCAGTGGAAATGCGGGCGCGGCATCCGCCGTCCTCCTCGGCGGTCGTGTGCGCCTGCCGGTCGCGCTCGCGTCGTGGGCCGCCGTATTCATCGCCGCGTGGATCCTTGCCAAGGCGGCAATTGTCGGAATCGGTCTGCCGTCGTGGGTGCTGCCCGGCGCATTGATCGTGGCTGGGCTTGGACTGCCGGCCATCCTGTTCACGGCGCTCGTGCAGCGCACCGCACATCGTGAACTGATGCGCACCCCCACCCTTACACCGGGCGGCGGCAGCACACCTCAAGGCACGATGGCAACGATCGCCATGAAGGCGAGCCCGCACGTCAGTTGGCGACGGACGGTCCGCGGCGGTGTCTTGGCGTTCGGCGCGTTTGTGCTGGTCGTCGCCGGATTCATGTTGCTGCGGGCGCTCGGTATCGGTCCTGCGGGCTCGCTGCTCGCGTCTGGCCGCATCAGCGCGAGAGAGCCGCTTCTGATCACGGATTTCACCGTCCGCCAGGGAGACTCGACGCTCGCGGGCGTCGTTTCGGAGGCAGTGCGGGCCAGTCTCGCGCAGTCCAGCGCGGTGACCGTCGTGTCGCCGACAACCATCGCAAACGCGCTGCAGCGAATGCAGCGGACGTCGAGCGCGCGCCTCGACGTGAAGCTCGCACGCGAGCTCGCACAGCGCGAAGGCATCAAGGCCATCGTCGATGGCGACATTGCGTCGCTCGGTGGTGGCTACGCGGTGACCGTTCGTCTCCTCACCGCAGACTCGGGAACGGTGCTCGCCACCGCGCAAAAAGTCGTCGACGGACCGAAAGAGCTCATCGCCGCCGCCGATGCGCTGGGACGCGAGCTACGCGGCAAAATGGGCGAATCACTTCGATCGGTGCAAAACGCGCCGCCGCTCGAGCAAGTCACGACTCCGTCGATCGAAGCGCTTCGCCTGTACTCAGAGGGCGCCCGCGCGTACGACATCGGTGGTGATGTCGCGACAGCAACAGCGCGCTTGCGACAGGCGTTGGCGATCGACACCGGGTTTGCCATGGCGTGGCGCAAACTCGGCACGGCCTACGGAGCTGGCGGACAATACCCGCAGAGCCTCGTCGATTCGGCGTATCTCCAGGCGTATCGTTTCCGGGATCGTCTTACGCCACGCGAGCGGCTCCTCACCATCGCGTCGTATTTCGGGGGGCCAGGCCACGACCGCGCGCGCTCGGCCGCGGCGTACGAGCAGCTCATGGCGCAGGGCGATAGCGACATCGCGCTGAACAATTACGCCATCATTCAAACGGCGCGCCGCCGGTACGCGAGCGCCGAATCGCTCTTGATCGCCGCGACCCGCATTCGCGCCGGCCAGACGCAGCCATGGACGAACCTCGCGGTGGCGCAGTCCGACGCGCGCGAGTTCGAGAAGGTCGCGCAGACCCTGACTGCGTCGCAGAAGGTACTCGGAACTCCGGGAGCACGTTTCTCGGTGCTCGCGATCGGCATACCGACTCGAGAAGCCTCAGGCGACGTCGCTGGTGCTGAACGGTTAGCAGATTCGCTCGCGGCGACCGACGTTCCATTCGCGCGCTGGCAAGGACTCATCGCACGCGCGATGTTGTCGGCCATGAAAGGGCGTGCCGACGAGTCCCGGGCACGACTCGCCGCGGTGCACACCTATGGCCAAACGGTCGGCATTCGCAGCATCGCGATCTACGACTCGGTGACGGAGTCGCTCGTCGATATCGGTCGCGATCAGCCGGCACGCGCGGTGGCACGGCTCGATGCGGCACTCGCCGCCGAGCCCCTGCACACGCTCGCCGAGTCCGATCGGAACTACACCGGCATCGCGTCGATCTACGCGCAGGCTGGGCGGACGGACAAGGCAAAAGCGATGCTGGCGCAGCGGGCCGCGGACATTCGCGACACGGCGCGGCTTCGCGACGAGCAACCGTTGGTACATCGTGTCCTCGGCGAGATCGCGATGGCCGAAGGTCACCCGACGGACGCAATTAGAGAGTTCTGGAAAGGCGACAGCCTTGCCGACGGTCCGTACGACGATTGCGATGCGTGCACGTTCCTGAGCGTCGCGCGTGCCTATGATAAGGCGGGCGTGCCCGATTCATCGATCGCATACTTCGAGAGGTACTTCGCCAGCGGCAATTACCAGCGCCTTTACATCCTCGATCCGGCGTACCGCGCGCCCGCGGCGCGGCGCATCGGCGAGTTGTACGAGGCGAAGAACGATCGCGTCCGCGCCGCACACTATTATGAGATGTTCGTCGATCTCTGGAAGAACTCCGATCCGGAATTGCAGCCCCAAGTGACGGAGATCAGGAAGCGGCTCGCGCGGCTCGGCGATCTCGAGAAGAAGTAGGAGCCAGTCCGCGCATTGCGCTCGTTGCGCGCTTTTCGGAGTGCGACGATCTTTCGAGCGTGGAGGGCTGGCAGAATGGCTATTGCACCAGTCTTGAAAACTGGCGTCCGCAAGGACTTGGGGGTTCGAATCCCTCGCCCTCCGTTGCGTTGACAGCGTCGCTGCCCCGCGAAACCCGCCGCGATTGCCCTGGTGACATAGACCACGTACCTTGGCGGCCTTGTCCGAGCCGACTCCGTCTCAGTCCCAGGGAGATTCCGATGCGCAGCACCAGAGGCCTCTCGTCCATCGTGTTGCTCTGCATGGTCGCGTGCGGCGGCAGCTCCTCGACAAGCCCCAGCAACAACGGATCAAACAACTCGTCGGGGCCCCTGAGCGCGACGATCGACGGGAAGGCATGGAGCAGTCAGTTTCCCACGGCGAGCTATCATGGATCGATCTTGGCCGTCGCCGGTCTTGATAACGGACTCACGGCCAGCGTCACTCTCGCCCTCACGGTGACGGCGCCGGGCACATTCTCCGTCTCGAGCGGGAACAACGTCTTCGGCAATGGTGGCTACTCTACTCCCGTCGGGGGCTGGGCCACCGCGCTCCCTGGAGGAACCGGTACGGTCACCGTCACCACACTGACGTCGAACCACGTCGCTGGCACTTTCGCATTCGACGCGGTCCCCGCAACTACTGGCGCAACCGGAACGGTCCACATCACGAACGGCAAGTTCGACATCACGTTCTGATCAGGCCGAGAGCCCACCCAATCCAACCGCCGGGTTTATCGCGCTCGTTTCACCTCTGCGGCGCCAATCCAAAATTCTCGCGCACCCGGGCCCGCGCGATCCGCGTGATCACGTCGTCGAATCCCTGAGGCCAGTCGCCGTCGTAGATCCGCCGCAGCCGACGCTCGAGGTCAGCCCGAAACGCCTCGAACTGGGTTCGGCCATACGGATGTGTACGTCGGTCCTTCGTCCGGGGATTTGCCCTCATGTCTGCATCATTGGGCAAGCGATGCGCCAACCTGGTGGTCCGTTCTAGCCTCGCTGATGATTTGGGCCATATTCGTCACAATCGCATCGCCTGAACGCCAAACCGAACCCGTGCGTACATCAAGGACAAGCACGAGGCCACCCCTCACTCGACTCACCCGACGCCGTCGTCGGCATTCGCAGGAGAATATGTGAACCGCCGCTTTCTGCTCCTCGCCGTGTTCTTGGCCATTCCTTCGTTCGCTTCCGCCCAGCGAACCCGCACCGCATCTGATCGCCGCACCGACCTGTTCGACAAAGATTCGTCGTCGGCAAAACAAGCTCCTGCCGTGCGCGCGCGCGACATCGAAGACATGAGCCCGATCAAGCTCATCATCGACAAGCGAAGAGATCTGAAGCTGACCGACGCGCAGATCTCGCAACTCAAAGACAGCGACGGCAAGCTCAAGGAAAAGAACGCGCCGTTGCTCAAGGCCATCGACTCGCTCGTCCGCGATCTGCGATGGAACGCCGGGTCGCGCGCTCCGTCCGACGAAGATCGCGCGCGGATGCGCAACGCTCACATGGGCCTGATGTCCACCGTCGGCGAGATTCGGGCGAACTACGAGGCGTCAGCGAAAGAGGCGCTCGCGTCGTTCGACGCCGATCAGCAAACCAAAGTCAACGAGATGCTCGAGAAGCAGAGGCAGGAGACAGACAAATACTTGCAGGAGCGATTGAACGGCGGCGAACGACGCGGCGGCGAATAGGCGGCGAATTGGGCGGCCGGCGATTACCGATAGCCGGCCGCCTGCATCGAGAACAGCTCGGCGTACAATCCATCTCCCGCCGCCAGCTCGGCGTGACGTCCCTGCTCGACGATCTCGCCGTTCTTCAGCACGATGATGCGATCCGCCATGCGCACGGTCGAGAACCGATGTGAGATGACGATCGCCATCCGCCCCGCCATCAGCTCGTTGAACCGCACGAAGACGTCATACTCGGCGCGCGCATCCAGCGCGGCGGTCGGCTCGTCGAGGATGAGCACTTGTGAATCGCGCATGTAGGCCCGCGCGAGCGCGACCTTCTGCCATTCCCCGCCCGACAAGTCGACGCCTTCGTCAAATCGCCGGCCGAGCATCTGGCGATATGCGCCGGGCAAACGCGGCAGCAAACTAGAGGCGAGCGACTTATCCGCCGCTGTGGAGATGATCGACGGCGGCGCGGGCTTGTCGCCGTTCGTCGACTCGGCGTCGAGATAGTCGCGCACCTCCTCGACCTCGCCAACCCCGACATTCTCGTCGAATCGCATGTCGTAGCGGACGAAGTCTTGAAAGATTACACCGATCGCGCGGCGAACATCGCGGACGTCGTACTCGCGCAGATCGACGCCATCGAGCAGAACGCGGCCTTCACTTGGATCGTACAGGCGGGCGAGCAGCTTGGTGAGCGTCGTCTTGCCGGCGCCGTTCTCGCCCACGAGCGCGACGCGCTCGCCGGGCAGGAGTGAGAAGCTCAAATGACGAACAGCCCATCGCTCGCTGCCTGGATACTTGAAGCCGACATCCTCGAAGACGAATCCCTGGCGGATCGGGCGCGGAACGGGACGCGCGTTCGCCGCGCTGTGAATGGTCGGCTGCATGTCGAAGAACGCGAACAGGTCTTTGAGATACAGACTCTGCTCGTAGATGCTGCTCGCCGACATGAGCAAACCTTGAATGAGGTCGCGGCTCTGTCGGAACGAAGCCGCGAGGAAGGTAAGCATTCCGATCGTGATCGTGCCACCGATCGCGCGAATGAGCACGACGACGTACGCGCCGTAATAGCCGAGCGTCCCAATGATCGAGAGTCCCGAGCTCACGAACGCTTTGCGAATCGACAGCGCGCGACTCTCGCCGTAGAACCGATCGGACAACGCGCGATAGCGCGAGATCAACCAGGGAGCGAGGCCGAACAGCTGAACTTCTTTCGCGGTTTCATCGCTCGCGCCCACATACCGGACGTAGTCGAGCTGCCGCCGCTGTGGCGTTCGGCGAAATGCCAATGCGTAGGTGAGCGCCGCAAAGTGCGTTTCGCCCAGGAAGCTTGGAAATACGGCGATCGCGAGGAGCAAGAGAAGCCACGGCGCCTGCGCCGCAAGCCCGACGCTCAACGATGCGAGCGTGAGGATGCTCTGGCCCATGCCAAGCAACTGCATGAGCAGCGCGACGCGACCCGTCGTCCCTTGCCTCGCTCGCTCGAGGTGATCGTAGAATTTCGGATCCTCGAATTGATGCAAGTCGAGCGTCGCCGCGTGCTCCATGATGCGAATGCTGATCCGGTTCGTGAAGAGATCGCCGAGCAACCCTTCGATCAGCCCCGATGCGCGCGCCAAGAGCTCGCCGCCGACGACTGTCGCCATCTCGAGCGCGACGAGCATCCACAGGTGTCGCGACGAGCCGCCAACCCCCGCGAGCTTGATGACCTCGTCGATGATGAGCTTCGCGACCCACAGGCTCGTGACCGGAACGACCGAACGCACGAATCGAAGCGCGATCATCGCCGCCGTGTATCCGCGGTGCGTCTCCCAGACGAGCCGGATGAGACGCGGCACGAGTCGCATCGCGGCGATGCGGTCCTTGAGCGGTGGTCTCGGCGCTGCCGGGTCGCTCATGCCGCGCGCGATGATGATTGGGTGGGCCATGCCCAAAGTTACTGGCCTTGCGTCAGCGGTGACCGATCCAGCCTCGCCCCTTGTACTTGATCATCGCGAGCTGCTCGTAGAGCCAATCGAAGAACCCGCGAACCCTGTCGGCCGATCCAGGCAGTGAGTACACGGCGTAGCCTCGCTCGTCGCTCGGGACGCAGACGACGTGGAAGCCGAGCGTCTCGAACGTCGCGCACGCGCGTCGCGTGTGCAGAGGACTGGTGACGACCGCGATCGTGCGCGCGCTCGCCGGCGCGAGAATCTCAGCCGTGCGCATCGCTTCGTCGTGCGTCGTGTGTGCCGGTGCGGCGATGCGCCACGCCGACGTGTCTCCGCCGAGTTGAATCAGTGCGCGCTGATCGGCGTCCGATGTGATGACGCGATTCCCTTGGCGATCCTCGACGCGTGTCGTGATGAGAAGACGCGCATGATTGCGGCGCCAGATTGCCAGACCGGAAAGCAGCCGCTCCGTGCCGCTGACATCGAGCACGCCATCGCGGTTCACACTCGATGACAGCACGACTATGGCGTCGAGGGGCGTCGTCGGCAGCGAGTCGCGGCGTATCCACGACCCGACAGGGCCGTCGACCACCGGCGTCAGCGTCAGCACCGCAACCATGATCGTGGTCGCCAACGTGAGATACGCGACAGCACGCGTCCATTGAAACTGACCAACGAGCGCGCCGATGACTACGCCAGCAACAGCATAGACCGTCGAATGACTGCCGGGGATTCCTGGCAGATCGATCAGCGATACTGCGGTCGCGACCAGGAATCCGATCGACGCACCGATCAAAGCCCGGCGCCAGTGAGGATGCATGGATGGCAACTTACTTGCGGCCGAAAGGCGTGGCGTCGAAAACGCCCGCGACTTAGTTTACTTGAGACCTGTGGGGGGGTGGCCGAGAGGCTGAAGGCGGCGGTTTGCTAAACCGTTATACGGGCTAAAACCTGTATCGAGGGTTCGAATCCCTCCCCTCCCGTAACACGCAGCAACGAGAGCCCGCCCACAAGGCGGGCTTTCGTATTTCTACGCCGGGCCCTGATAGGTTTCCGACATGCCCGCCCCCAATCGTCTCAGATTCGCGCCCTCCCCGACCGGCTACTTGCACGTCGGCGGTGCCCGCACTGCGCTCTTCAATTGGCTCTTCGTCAAACGGTACGGCGGCCAGTTCCTCCTGCGCATCGAGGACACCGACAAGGCGCGTAGCACTGAAGCCAGCACGCGTGCGATCTTCGAAGGCCTCGAGTGGCTCGGCCTCGAGTGGGACGAAGAGGTCGTGCACCAAGGTGCAAATCTCGAGCGTCACCGCACGGACGTGCAGCGCCTGCTCGATGCCGGCAAAGCGTACCGCTGCTTCTGCACGCAAGCGGAGATCGACGAGCAACGCAAAGCCGCCGAGGCGCGCGGCGAAGCGTTTCGTTACGATCGACGCTGCGCGCGGCTTTCGGCCGACGAAGTCGCGCGCCGCGTCGCGAGCGGAATGCCGTTCGTCGTTCGCTTCGCGATGCCGGAGGGCGAGACGACGTGGGACGATCTCGTTCATGGACCGATCACATTCCCGAACAAGGACATCGGCGAGGGTGACTTCATCATTCTGCGCTCGGACGGAACGCCGATCTACAATCTCGCCGTGGTGTCGGACGACATCGCGATGCGCATCACGCTCGTCATGCGCGGCGACGATCATGTGTCCAACACGCCGAAGCAGATTCTGCTCTACGAGGCACTCGGCGAGGCGCTTCCGCAGTTTGCGCATCTGCCCAACGTGAACGGTCCGGATGGAAAGAAGTTGAGCAAGCGACACGGAGCGACGGCGGTTGGCGACTACCAGCACATGGGAATCCTGCCGCAAGCGATGGTGAATTTCCTCGCGCTGCTTGGCTGGGCACCTGGTGGCGACATCGAGGTGATGACAGTGCCGGAGATCATCGAGCGGTTCTCGGTCGACGGATTGTCGAAGAACGCCGCGGTGTTCGATCTCAAAAAGCTCGAGTGGATGAACGGCCAACATCTCAGCTTGCTGTCTGCCGCGGAGCTCGCGCCGCTCGTGACACGCGGTGTAGTCGCGGCCGGCTTGGCGACGGAAGTCGAGCTCGCGTCGCGGAAGGATTGGTACTTCGCGTTGATCGATTTGCTCAAGG
>Ga0207695_10007374_pt1 | contig 14033 bp, 12 predicted proteins | sample KBSC54metaG_FD_184354 | JGI IMG/M metagenome (GOLD analysis project Ga0207695, IMG submission 184354) | Corn rhizosphere microbial communities from Kellogg Biological Station, Michigan, USA - KBS C5-4 metaG (SPAdes) (version 2) | ecosystem: Host-associated > Plants > Roots > Rhizosphere > Soil...
ACTGGAGACGCATCGCTACGCGCTACGACCGCACCGCTAGGAACTTCCTCTCAGCCGTCGCGCTCGCTGCAACCCTCAGCTTCTGGGCCAGATAATTGAGTCATCAACCTAGGCCAGCGCCGTCGTGTGGCGGTGCCGGCGCAGGACGCTGCCGATCCCGCCGAAGCCGACGATCATCAGCGCCCAGGCGCCCGGCTCCGGGACCCCGCCGGTCGGCGGCCCGTCGACGAAGGGGGTCTGGCTGGTGAAGCCCCCGAGGGCCAGCTTGCCCGCGAAATTGATGGTGGTGTTGGAGTTGAAGCCGGTGACCGGGTCGACCTGCCTCACCGTGAAGTTCAGGCTGTTGAACCGCAGCTGATAGGTGAGGCCGTCGGAGTAGAGGAAGTCCGACACATAGTTCAGCCCGGCGAACAGGCCGTTGTTGAACAGGATGGCAGGGGCGATGCCGATCGGCGCGGGGGTCTCGTTGCCGAGATCGAAGTGAAGCGTGCCGATGTTGAAGTCGAAGGCGGCGGCGGGGGTGCTCAGGGTCGCGAAGGGCACGAGGGCCAGGCCCGAGCCCGGCACCAGGCTGCTGTCGAACACCGCCGAGCCGGTGAGGGACATGCCTTGAACGATGCCGGTCCCGGCGACGTTGAACGGCGCCTTCACCGCGCTGCTGCCGGAATTCACCGACCCGGCGAAAGTGCCCTTGACCAGCGTGGCGGCCTCGGCGGCCTGCGGCAGCGACAGGGCAAGGCCCAGGAACGCGCCAACGACTGCAAATTTCATCTCAAAATTCCCCCAACATGGATCCGGCTCCCACGTCGCGCGGCGCGCGACCGGTTTCCGCAATCTTAAACTATGGGCTCGCCAGATCGGGCGCCAACGGTTTCGCCCCTGGGGGGAACCGAGCCGTTTGCGGGTTCGCGGTCAGGTTGCGACCAGCTCGCCCGCAAGCGCGCGCTCGATCAGGGCGACCGTCCGGTCCACCCCGAAGATCGCCGTGAACGAGCCGAACCGCGGCCCCTGGCTCTGGCCCAGCAGCACCTCGTAGAGGGCCGAGAACCAGGCGCGCAGCGGCTCGAAGCCGGCGGCCTTGCCCACCTCGAAGACCTCGTTCTGGATCGCCTCGGCGTCGGCGCCGGCCGGCAGGGCCTTCAGCTTGGCGGCCAGCTCGGTCATCGCCGCCCGCTCCTGCCCGGTGGGGGCGCGGAAGGTCTTCGCGGGCTTCACGAAGTCCTCGTAGTAGTTGATCGCATAGCCGGCGAGCTGGTCGAGCACCGGCTCGCTGGCGGGCGTCGCGCCCGGGATATAGCGCTCCAGGAACCCCCACAGGATGTCCTTGGTCGAGGCGTCGGCCGCTGACACCAGGTTCAGCAGCAAAGAGAAGCTGACCGGCGATCCGCGCTCCGGCGGCCCTCCGCGGTGGACGTGCCAGGCGGGGTTGTCGATGGCCGGGGCGTTGGTCTTCTCCGCCCGCGCCCGGTTGAAGGCGTCGAGGTGGCTCAGGTACTCGTCCGTGGCCTTGGGGATCACGTCGAAATAGAGCCGCTTGGCCGACTTCGGCGACTGGAACATGTAGTAGGCCAGGCTCTCCGGCGTGCCGTAGCGCAGCCACTCCTCCATGGTCAGGCCGTTGCCCTTGGACTTGGAGATCTTCTGGTTGTTCTCGTCCATGAACAGCTCGAAGTGGAAGGCCTCCGGCGGCTCGCCGCCCAGCGCGCGGACGATCCTGTTCGACACCCGAACCGAGTCGATCAGGTCCTTGCCGGACGCCTCGAAGTCGACGTTGAGCGCCGTCCAGCGCGCCGCCCAGTCCGGGCGCCACTGCAGCTTCACCCGCCCGCCGGTCACCGGCGTCTCGACGATCGTCCCGTCCTCGTCGGCGAAGGTGATCGCGCCCTTTTCGACGTCACGGGAGAGCGTGGGCGTCTGCAGCACCCGCCCCGAGGTCGGGCTGATCGGCAGGAAGGGCGAATAGGTCGCCTGCCGCTCCTCGCCCAGCGTCGGCAGCATGATCGCCTGGATGGCGTCGAACCGTTCCAGGATGCGCAGCAGCACCTCGTCCAGCCGGCCGGACTTGTAGGTCTCGGTGGACGACATGAAGGTGTAGTCGAAGCCGAAGCCGTCGAGGAAGGCGCGCAGGCGGGCGTTGTTGTGCGCCCCGAAGCTCTCATGCTCGCCGAACGGGTCGCGGACCGAGGTCACCGGCTTGTCGCGGTCCTCCTCCAGCATCGCCTTGTTGGGCACGTTGTCGGGGATCTTGCGGAACCCGTCCATGTCGTCGGAGAAGACGATCAGCTGGGTGGGGATGGCGTCCTCGGTCAGCGCCCGGAAGGCGGTCCGCACCATGGTCGGCCGCGCGGCCTCCCCGAAGGTGCCCATGTGCGGCAGGCCGGACGCCCCATAGCCGCACTGGAAGATCACCGGGCGGGCGAGCGCCGGCAGGGCGGCCACCGCCTCGGCGAACTTGCCCTGCTCGAACAGCGCGGCCGCCAGGTCGCGCTCGGCGTCGCTGAGGCGCAGCCGCAGGATGCGCGCCAAGAGCAGGCGCGCCTGTTCGAACGGCCAGCTCTTGGCCTCGCGGGCGGGACCCGAAAGCCCGTGCAGGGAAGGTTGGGACGACATGGGGGCTGGCGGTAGCGCCCCGGGCGCATGGGCTCAAGCGGAGTTTGCGCCCGCCGCGCGCATCGCGCGCCTCCAGGGGCCCTTTCGCACCTGCGAAAGCGCAGCGTTGCCCAGCAGGGAGCGTCCCGTTAGGTTGCGCCCCTTTTCCGGACCCCCGTCTTCCCATGACCCCCGCCGTCCCATGAGCCTGGCCTTCGAAGACATCCTGGCCGCCAAGGAGCGGCTGCAGGGTCGGATCGAGCGCACCCCGTGCCGCCGGTCGCTGACCCTGTCGGAGATCACCGGGGCCGAGGTCTGGGTGAAGTTCGAGAACCTGCAGTTCACCGCCGCCTACAAGGAGCGCGGCGCGCTCAACAAGCTCCTGCAGCTCTCCGACGCCGAAAAGAAGCGCGGCGTGATCGCCGCCTCGGCCGGCAACCACAGCCAGGGCCTGGCCTACCACGCCGCGCGCCTGGGCATCCCCGTGACCATCGTCATGCCCAAGGCCACGCCCTTCGTGAAGGTGCAGCAGACCCGCGCCCACGGCGCCGAGGTGGTCATCGAGGGCGAGGGCTACGACGAGGCCTCGGCCGCCGCCATCGCCCTGCGCGACCGGCGCGACCTGGTGTTCGTCCACCCGTTCAACGACCTCGACGTCATGGCCGGCCAGGGCACGGTGGCGCTGGAGATGCTGGAGGACGTGCCGGAGCTCGAGGTGCTGCCGATCCCGATCGGCGGCGGCGGGCTGATCGCCGGCATGGCCACGGCGGCCAAGCACGTGAAGCCCTCGATCAAGGTCGTGGGCCTGGAGCCGGCCATGTATCCCTCGTTCACCGCCCGGATGCGCGGCATGAACAAAGGCGCGGCCTCCGGCGGGGCGACCATCGCCGAGGGCATCGCGGTCAAGCAGGTGGGCGACTTGAGCTATTCCATCGCCCGGCCGCTGGTGGACGAGGTGCTGCTGGTCGAGGAGCCGTTCTTCGAGCGCGCCATCGCGCTCTACTGCAATGTCGAGAAGACCGTCACCGAGGGCGCGGGCGCCGGCGCGCTGGCCGCCCTCCTGGCCTTCCCGGAGAAGTTCCGCGGCAAGGTCTGCGGCCTGGTGATCACCGGCGGCAACATCGACACCCGCCTGCTGGCCTCGGTGCTGACCCGCGAGCTGGTGCGCGAGCAACGGATCGTCAGTCTACGGATCATCGGCGACGACCGGCCGGGCCTGCTGGGCACCGTCTCGGCGATCATCGGCCGGATGGGCGCCAACATCATCGAGGTGGCGCACAACCGCCTGGCCCTCGATGTGCCGGCCAAGGGCGCGGAGTTCGACATCCTGATCGAGACCCGCGACGCCCAGCACACCCAGGAAATCATGGACGCCCTGCGCGAGGCGGGCTACCCGCCTCGCGCTGTCTAAGCAAGAATGGCGAGAAGCCGCGTATCCGCCCCGCGCCGTCTGAGAAGGTCCGCTATATGTTCCGTACCCTGATGATCGCCCTCGCCGCCCTGACCCTGGCGGCCTGCCAGCGCCAGGCGCCGGTCCAGGCCCAGGACGGCCCGCAGGGCCCCGTCGCGGCCGACCAGAGCGCCGCCTCCAAGGCCTTCCTGGCCCAGAACGCCAAGCAGCCCGGCGTCGTCGTCCTGAAGGACGGCCTGCAGTACAGGATCGTCCACTCGGGGCCTGCGACCGGCAACAAGCCGCACGCCCAGGACGAGGTGAAGGTCAACTACGAGGGCAAGCTGGTCGACGGCACGGTGTTCGACAGCTCCTACGACCGCGGCCAGCCCGCCGCCATGCCGCTGAACCACCTGGTCAAGGCCTGGCAGGAGGCCCTGCAGCTGATGCGCCCGGGCGACGAATGGATCCTCTACGTCCCGCCGGAGCTCGGCTACGGCGCCGAGGGTCAGGGCTCGATCCCGCCCGGCGCCGTGCTGATCTTCCGCATCGAACTGATCGACTTCCTGCCCGCGCCCGGCACGGTCCAGGCGGGGTAAGGCGGCCGCCCCGAGCGGTCCCCCTCCCGCCGCTTCGCGGGGGAGGTAGGCGATAGGGCGCATGGTCGAATGCCACCTCGCCCTACATTTCCCTACAGCCCCCGCCGCATCCCGGCGTGGCTCCTCACGAACCCCAGCCGTTCGTAGAACCGCTGCGCGTCGACCCGGCTCGCGTGGGTGAAGAGCTCGATGTTGCGGCAGCCACGGGCCCGCGCCTGGTCCATCGCCCAGGCCATCATCGCCTCGCCCAGCCCCTGTCCCCGCAGCCGCGAGCTCACCCGCACCGCCTCCACCAGCGCCAGCTCCGCGCCTTGGTTGGAGAGCCCCGGGATGAAGGTCATCTGCAGCGTCCCGACCACCCCGCCCGCGGCGTCCTCGGCCACCGCCAGCAGGTTGCGCGGATCGGCGTCGACCTTCTCGAACGCCTCGAAATAGCGCGCGGCCGGCGGATCGCAGACCACCTCGCGCGCCGCACCCAGAGAGTCGTCGGCCAGCAGCGCCACGATGGCCGCCACGTCCTCGCGGCGCGCGGGGCGCAGGGTGATGGCCGCCGGCGCCAAGCCTCCCGCGCCTCAGGCGGCGGCGCTCGCCGGCCGGCTCATCCCGGCGATCATCACCGCCAGGGCGACGCCCACCAGTCCGCCGGCCGCCAGGCCCTCCAGCCAGAACATCGGCGGCGGGGTCTTGAAGAACATCGACGACGCATTGGCCAGCGCCGCGCCGGGCAGGGCCCCGGCCACGAACAGGTAGGCGGCCAGCCTGCGCGTCGACATGGCCCTGGCCGGCAGCACCTCGGCGCGCGCCACGTCGGCCTGGATCGTCCGGCGGCTGAAGAAGAAGCACAGCATGGCCAGCGGGATGATCGCCGTGGAGATATAGACCGTGGCCTTGATCCCGTGGGCCGAGGCGGCCGCGCAGGCGGCCTTGGCCGCGCCCACGGCGGTGCGGCAGGTGTGGACGTCGAAGGCCGTGCCCGCCAGGTAGTGGTTGGTCATGGCGTCGGTGACCATGCCGAACGCCGTCGGCCCGCCGCCAAGGCCGATCATGTTGATCACGAAGAGCAAGACCGCGGCGCTGAGCGCGCGCATGGCCGGCGGCGCCAGGCTCTGCACCCCGCCGTAGACCGGCCCCCACCAGGCGCCCACGCCGATGTTGGGGATCACCAGCAGGATCAGCGCCAGCAGCATGTTGTCCGTGCCCGCCGCGTACCAGACCACCGGCAGGCTGACGAAGGGCACCAGCAGCGGGAAGAGCGCGTAGTTGCGGATGTCCTTCTGGCCCAGCTTGTCGGCCAGCACGCCGCCCAACCACGACCCGAAGGCCCCGCCCACGCCCGCGCCCAGGCCGAGCGCCAGGCTGACGAAGCCCAGCGGCGGCTTGCCCGGCGCCGGCGCCATGCCGAACTGGCCGGCCAGCACCGTCAGCTCGTGGGCGTGGTTGCGCAGGAAGAAGGGCGTGAAGAACTGGCCGTGGGCGTAGCTGACAAAGGAGGTCAGCGCCCCGCCCAGCGCGAACAGCCAGAAGGTCGGCCGCTGCTCCAGCGTCGAGAACACCATCAGCAGCGGGATGTGGCTCGACGCATTGGCCTTGGCCTGGGCGTCGCGGCTCAGCTGGCTGCGCGGCTCGCGCAGCGTCAGGATGGCGATCACCGCGAACACCAGGCCCGGCGCGCCGGCCACCAGGAAGGCGTTCCGCCAGCCGTAGTGCTCGGCGACGATCCCGCCGATCGCCATGCCCAGCAGGGTGCCGATGGAGATCCCCATGGAATAGATGGCCAGCGCCGTCGCCCGCTTCTCCTGCGGGAAATAGTCGGCCAGCAGCGAATGCGCGGTGGGCGAACAGCCGGCCTCGCCGATCCCGACCCCGGCCCGGGCCACGGCCAGCACGCCGTAGTTGCGGGCATAGCCGGACAGCACCGTGAAGCCGCTCCACAGCGCCAGCGAGAGGGTCATCACCCAGGGCCGGTTCGACTTGTCCGCCACCCGGGCGATCGGGATGCCCAGGATGGTGTAGACCGCGGCGAAGAAGATGCCCCCCAGCGCCCCCATCTGGCTGTCGGTCAGGTGCAGGTCGTTCTTGATGCTCTCGCCGATGGTGGTGATGATCTGCCGGTCCAGGAAATTGACCGTGTAGATCGCCACCAGCAGGGTCAGCGCATAGCGGCCGTAGTTGGCGCTCACCGGCGCGAACCTGGGCGGAGCCGGCGCGCCCGCGACCGGCTCAAGGACGACGTCTGCCAAGGATGATCCTCCCCAGGACCTTTGTTTGTTGGCCGCCAGTTAGCCACGGCCCGGGGATCGGCGCCAGACGGCTTTCCTTTTGAGCCGCCGCCCGCCCGGGTCTAAGGCTTGCCGCCATGACCGACCTCGCCGCCGTCCGCGCCATCCTGGAAACCCTGGTGGGGTTCGACACCACCTCGCGCCACTCGAACCTCGCCCTCATCGAATGGGTCGAGGCCTATCTCGACCGGCACGGCGTCCCGCACCGCCGGGTCGCCAACGCCGACGGGACCAAGTCCAACCTGCTGGCCACCGTCGGCCCGGCGGTGGAGGGCGGCGCGGTCCTTTCCGGCCACACCGACGTGGTGCCGGTGGACGGCCAGCCCTGGACCTCCGACCCCTTCGCCATCGTCGAGCGCGACGGGCGGCTCTATGGCCGCGGGACCTGCGACATGAAGGGCTTCCTGGCGCTCGGCCTGGCCGCCGTGCCCGACCTGATCGCCGCCAACCCGCGCCGGCCGGTGCACCTGGCCTTCTCCTACGACGAGGAGATCGGCTGCCTGGGCGCGCCGTCGCTGATCGATCTCATCCATCGAGAATTGCCCCGGCCTGCCTTCGTGGTGGTGGGCGAGCCCACCGACATGGTGGCGGTGAACGGCCACAAGGGGATCACCTACCACAGCGTGCGCGTCACCGGCCGCGAGGCCCACTCCAGCCAGACCCAGCAGGGCGTCTCGGCGGTGATGGAGGCGGTTCCCCTGATGGCCGCCCTGACCGAGCTCGCCCAGCGCCTGGAGCGCGAGGCCGACCCCGCCTCGCCCTTCACGCCCAAGGGCGCGACCCTGACCATCGGCCTGGTCAACGGCGGCACGGCCGGCAACATCCTGGCCCGCGAATGCACCTTCCTCTTCGACCTGCGCTGCCCGCCGGACCTCGACCCGCAGGCGGTGCTCGCGCCCTTCTTCGCCCAGGCCGCCGCTCTCGACGCTGCGCTCAAGGCCCGCGCGCCGGAGGCCGGGGTCTCCGTCAAGCTGCAATCAAGCGTGCCGGGCTTCGCGCCGGAGCCGGACGGCGCGGCCGAGGCCTTCGCCCGGCGCCTCGCCGGCGACAACGGCCCGGCCCGCGCGGTCTCCTTCGCCACCGAGGCCGGTCAGTTCCAGCGCTCGGGCCTGTCCACCGTGCTCTGCGGCCCGGGCTCCATCGAGCAGGCCCACCAGCCCGACGAATATGTCGAGATCTCCCAGATGGAGCGCGGCGTCGCCTTCATGCGCCGGCTCACGGAGTGGGCCTCCTCTCCCCCCGCGTAGCGGAGAGGGAGAGGGTAGGGAGAGGGCGGCTCGGCGTCTCGACACACCAGGGACCCGCCCGAGGGCCATCGTTTCAAACGCCGGGGTGACCGACCGGCCCAGCCGCCTTCTCCCTACCCTCTCCCGCTCTTCGCTTCGCTCGGGGGAGAGGCCATGGGCTGGATGAACGCCCGGCGCAGGAAGAGGTCGAGCGGGTTCCAGGTCATGGCGCGGGCGATCTCCCAGGCGCTGGCGGTGCGCGTCGCCTGGGCCTCGCGCCGGGCCTCTAGCGCCACGCCGATGTGCCGGATCCCCGCCGCCAGGCCCTTGATCGGCGTCGCGGCCTCGCCCCGCGTCGCGTGCCGCGCGAACAGCACCAGGGTCGCCAGCACATGCAGCGGCAGGGTCAGCCAGAACAGCGCCGCCGGCGTGTCCTTCACGAACACCCAGAACCGGTTGCGGGTGCCGTGGAACACCGCGAAGTCGCTGCGCCGTCCGCCGCTGGAGGCCGAGCCTACGTGGCGCACCACCGCGTCGGGGACCAGCAAGGTCGGCTCGCCGATCAGCCGCAGGCGATAGCCCAGGTCGACGTCCTCGCAATAGCAGAACAGCCGCTCGTCGAACCCGCCGACCTTCAGGAACAGCTCGCGCTCGATCATCATCGCCCCGCCGCAGGCCGAGAACACCCAGCCGGGCTCCAGCGCGCCGGGGTCGGCGTGGGTGTAGCCGCCGCGGAACGGGAAGCCGGCCAGGGCCATCACGTCGCCCAGCCCGTCCAGCTTGGTCGGGTCGTCGGCCATCAGCTGGCGCGAGGTGAAGCAACGGACGTCCGGGTTCGCCGCCGCCGCCGCCGCCAGCCGGGCCAGCCAGTCGCGCTCGGCGAAGGCGTCGGGGTTGAGCAGCGCCAGCCACCGCCCGCGCGCGGCCCGGGCCGCCTGGTTCACCGCCGCGGCGAACCCCAGGTTCTGGTCGTTCTCGATCAGCCGGACCGTCGGATCGGCGTCACGGGCGGCCTGCGCCGTGCGGTCGCTGGAGGCGTTGTCGACCAGGATGACTTCGTAGTCGCGGTATGTCTGGGCGCGGACGGCCGCCAGGCACTCAGCCAGCGTCGGCCCGCTTTCGTAGACCACCACCACCACGCTCACCCCGGGGCCCGTCCGTGGCGCCGAGGGCTTGCCAATCGCGCCGCCACGCGCCATCCGAGGGGTCACTCCTGCGCAGTCGAGGCCATATGACGACGATCACGCCCCTGGCCCTTGCCGACGTCCTGCATATCACGCCCAAGCGTCATGGCGATGCGCGCGGCTGGTTCGCCGAGACCTGGAGCCACAAGGCGCTGCTGGCGGCCGGCGTCGACACCCAGTTCGTGCAGGACAATCAGGCCTTCAACGGCCGGAAGGGCACCGTCCGCGGCCTGCATTTCCAGAAGGCCCCGCACGCCCAGGGCAAGCTGGTGCGGGTGCTGAAGGGCGCGATCTTCGACGTGGCGGTTGACGTGCGGCCGGGCTCGCCCACCTACGGCCGCTGGGTCGGCGCCACGCTCACCGCCGAGACCGGCGAGCAGCTCTGGGTCCCGCGCGGCTTCGCCCATGGCTACATGACCCTGACCGACGACACCGAGCTCTTCTACAAGGTCGACGGCGACTATGCGCCCCAGCTCGAGGGCGGCCTGATCTGGAACGACCCCGACATCGGCATCGCCTGGCCGCTCGACGTCGAGCCCGTGCTGTCGGACAAGGACAAGGTCCTGCCGAGGCTCAAGGACATGCCGAAAGCGGAATTCTGAACAAACCTCCGCTCATCCCCGCGGAAGCGGGGACCCAAGCGGGCTCTGCGTGATCCCGAAATCCGCGATCTTCACTCGACCTCAGCCTGGGTCCCCGCTTTCGCGGGGATGAGCGGAGTGGGGGAAGGCCCATTCATCGCGGACAGCGGCGTCTGTCTCGGCGGAAGCCCGCGAGGCGCTGAGCGCCCAGAACGCCGCTTCATCCAACAACTTCCACAAGGCCCAGACCGCGGCCCCGCGCACCAGCGGCGAGCCGTCGTCCAGCAACCGGTCGGCCTCGGCCGCCAGCGCCGGATCGGCCGAGTTGCCGACGGCGTAGAGCACGTTGCGCACGAACCGGTCGCGGCCGATGCGCTTGACCGGGCTCTTGGCGAAGAGGGCGCGGAAGCCCGCGTCGTCCAGGCGCGCGAGCTCGGCCAGGCCCGGGGCCCGCAGGGCCTCGCGGGCCTGCAGCTTCTGCTCGGCGGCGGTGGCGGCGAACTTGTTCCAGGGGCAGACCGCCAGGCAGTCGTCGCAGCCGTAGATGCGATTGCCGAGGGCTTCGCGGAACTCCCGTGGGATCGGCCCCTTGAGCTCGATGGTCAGGTAGGAGATGCAGCGCCGCGCATCGAGCTGATAGGGCGCGGGGAAGGCCTTGGTCGGGCAGACGTCCAGGCAGGCGTGGCAGGTTCCGCAGGTCGTCGTCTCGGCCGGATCCGGCGCCAGCTCCAGGGTCGTCAGGATCGAGCCCAGGAACAACCACGAGCCGAACTCGCGCGACACCAGGTTGGTGTGCTTGCCCTGCCAGCCCAGGCCGGCCTGGGCCGCCAGCGGCTTCTCGAGCAGCGGGGCGGTGTCCACGAACACCTTCAGCTCGCCGCCGAACCGGTCCTGCAGCCAGCGGGCCAGCGCCTTCAGCTTCCCCTTGATCAGCTCGTGGTAGTCGTCGCCCTGAGCGTAGACGCTGATCGCGCCCCGCGTCGGCTCGGCCAGCAGGGCCAGCGGATCGTGGTCCGGCCCGTAGTTCATCCCCAGCACGATGGCCGAGCGCGCGCCGCCCCACATGGCCCGCGGATGCGCGCGGCGCTCGACGGTGTCGGCCAGCCAGCCCATCTCGCCATGCCGGCCGGCGTCGACGAACTGCGCCAGCCGCGCGCCGGCCGGCCAGGCCTCGGGGATCGGGGTGAAGCGGCAGGTGTCGAAGCCGAGCTTCAGGGCTTCGGCGCGGATCAGGTCTTCGGCAGCGTCAGAAGTCGAGATCGTCATAATGCTTGGCGGGCGTCAGGCCCGGCCAGCGGTCCGCCAGCAGCGGCCGGAAACACGGCCGGGATTTCAGCTTCATGTACCAGGTCTTGGCGGCGGGGAAGTCCGGCCAGGGCATGTCGCCGCAATAGTCGATCACCGACAGGTGCGCGGCGGCCGCGAAATCCGCCAGCGACAGCCGGCGTCCCGCCAGCCACTCGCGCTCCTGCAACAGCTTTTCGATGTAGAACATGTGGGTCCTAAGGCCGTCGCGGCCCTGGCGCAGGTTGTTGAGGTCCGGCGCGCCCAGGCCCAGCAGCCGCTTTTCCATCTTCTCGTGCAGGATGTAGCCGCCGGCCTCGTATTCGAACTTGCGGTCGAACCAGGTGAGCAGGCGCCGAGCCTCGGCGCGTTCGGCCGGGTCGCGGCCCAGCAGCGCGGGCTCGGGGACCGTCTCCTCCAGGTGGTCGAGGATGGCGCGGGCTTCACAGAGCACCAGCCGGCTGTCGCCGTCGGTCTCCACCAGCACCGGGATCAGCCCCGACGGGTTCATCGCCGTCAGGTCCTTGGGCCGCTCCCAGTAGCGCACCTGGACCTCGGTGAAGGCCAGGCGCTTCTCCCCCAGCACCAGGCGCACCTGGCGCGAGGCGGGATCCAGCGGGAAATGGTGCAGGGTGCGTTCGAGGCTCATGTCCGGCTAACGCGGGGGCGGGGAGAATCGTTGGGCCCAATGGACGCCGCACCCGTTAAGGGCGCGTTTACTACGCCGTTTCCCGAGCCGCCCTAGGCCGAACGCGCCTCGGCGAAGGCGCCGCCGTGCGGCTCGGCGCGGCCGCGCGGGTCGGCGTGGATGATGATGTCGGCGGAGGGGAAGGCGTCCAGCACCCGGTTCTCCGCGGCCACGATCACCTGGTGCGCGGCCTCCAGGGTCAGCTCGGGATCGAGGTCGACATGCATCTGGATGTGCACATAGGGGCCGGACGCGCGGGTGCGCAGCTGGTGCACGTCGGTCAGTCGCCGGTCCTGCGTCATCAGTTCGACGATCCGCGCGCGCACGGCGTCGGGCAGTTCGTGGTCCATCAGCTGCCCCGAGGCTTCGCGGAACACGCCCACCGCGCCCCACAGCAGGATGGCCGCGATGATCAGCGCCGCGCCCGCGTCGACCCAGGGCACGCCCAAGAGGCCGGTCGCGGCGATGCCCACGAGGGCGATGACGTTGGACGCCAGGTCCGCGGCGTAGTGCGCCCGGTCGCCGGAGACCGCGACGGAGGCCGTCTGCCGCAGCACGCGGCCCTGCGCCAGGATCAGCAGCGCGGTCAGAACGATCGAGACGCCCATCACCGCCAGCGCCCAGCCGCCCTTGAGGATCGGGTGCGGATGCAGGATGTCGCTGACCGCTTCCTGGCCGATCAGGGCGGCCGAGGCGAACACCAGGCCCGCCTGCATCAGGCTTGCGAAGCCCTCGGCCTTGCCGTGGCCGTAGCGGTGCTCGGCGTCCGGCGGGGTCACAGCGAAGCGCACCGCGAAGAAAGTGGTCATCGACGCCAGGAGGTCGAGGCCGGAATCGGCGGTCGAGGCCAGCAGCGCCACCGAGCCGGAGGCCAGCCAGGCGGCGACCTTGATCGTCACCAGCACGGCGGCGACGCTGACCGAATAGAACGTCACCTGCCGCGTCAGGGCGGCGGTCTCGGCGGCGCTCAGGCCATGGGCGGTGGTCATGGGCGCGAAGCTAGCATTTCCCTCCCCTTTATGGGGAGGGTGGCGACGCCGAAGGCGGAGACGGGTGGGGAAATCGCGTCCAAGCGCCGACTCGGCGTTCCGGCCCACACTTCCCCACCCGACTGTCGCTCCGCTCCAGCCACCCTCCCCATAAAGGGGAGGGAAAAAAGCTGATCAGGCCGCGCGCCTCGGCATGGGCCCCACGTAGCGCGACTGCGGGCGGATCAGGCGCCCGCCGGCCAACTGCTCGCGGGCGTGGGCGATCCAGCCGGCGACGCGGCCGGTGGCGAAGACGCAGGTGAAGGCGCTGGGCGGATAGGCGAGCGCCTCGAGCAGCAGGGCGGTGTAGAACTCGACGTTGGTCTGCAGCGACCGGTCGGGCTTGCGTTCCTTCAGGATCGCCAGCGCCGCGGCCTCCACGGCCTCGGCGAAGGCCAGGCGCCCGGGCATGCTGTTGGAGCCCTCGGTCAACCGGCGCACGGCGGCCTTGAGCGCGTCGGCGCGGGGATCGCGCACCCGGTAGACCCGGTGGCCGAAGCCCATCAGCCGATCGCCGCGGGCGAGCGCGGCCTCGATCCAGGCCCGCGCGTTCTCCGGCCGCCCGATGGCGTCCAGCATGTCGATGATCGGGCCGGGCGCGCCGCCGTGCAGCGGTCCTTTGAGCGCGCTGATCCCGCCCAGCACCGCCGAGGTGAGGCCGGCCCGGGTGGAGGCGATCACCCGCGCGGCGAAGGTGGACGCGTTGAGGCCGTGGTCGCTGACCGTGACCAGGTAGGTGTCGAGCGCGTCGACCTCGAAGGCGGTGGCGGGCCTGCCGCGCAGCATCCGCAGGGCGTCCGCCGCATGGCCCAGCGTCGAGTCGGGCCGCACCGGCGCCTCGCCGACCTGGGCGCGCACCGTGGCGGCGGTGAACACCGCCGGCGCCGCCGCCAGGCGCAGCGCCACGTCCAGGCTGTCGCCATCGGCCAGCCGCGCCGTCAGCGCCCGCATGCCCTCGATCGGCGTGCGGTCCAGGAGGCCGGTGTCGAGCGCCGAGATCTCGGCGAAAACCTCCACCCGCGCCGCGCCCAGCGCCGGCGCCAGGTCGTCGGGCAGGTCGTCGAAGAACCCGTCCCACAAGAGCCGCGTCACCTCTTCGAAGGTCGCGCGTCCCGCCAGGTCGTCCAGCGACCGGCCGCGGATGATCAGCCGGCCCGCCTCGCCGGCGACCTCCGACAGCACGGT
>Ga0207695_10007375_pt1 | contig 14033 bp, 9 predicted proteins | sample KBSC54metaG_FD_184354 | JGI IMG/M metagenome (GOLD analysis project Ga0207695, IMG submission 184354) | Corn rhizosphere microbial communities from Kellogg Biological Station, Michigan, USA - KBS C5-4 metaG (SPAdes) (version 2) | ecosystem: Host-associated > Plants > Roots > Rhizosphere > Soil...
GGCGTCGCGCCGCAGCTCGCGCTGTCGTTGTCGCTCGACTCGCTCATCCAGCCGGTGCTCGATGCGTCCGAGCACATGACGCAGCACGTGGAGGCGATCACCGCCACCACGCAGCAGCTGCACGCGTCCTCCCAGGAAAGCGCCAATACCGCGCGCATGCTCGCCTCGACGGTGCGCGCGCTGTCCGACACGCTGTCCAAGGGCGCGGACGAAGCGCGTGCGGCGCAGGAAGTGGCCGAGAGCACGGTGTCCGAGGGACGCGGCACGCAGATAAAGGGCGAGCAGATGCTGAAGGATTCGCGCATGGTGCGCGGCGCCACGGAGCAGGCCTCCGCGCAGCTCACCGCCGCGGCCGCGATCGTACAGGAAGGCGCGCAGGAAGTGTCGCGGCTTCAAGACGTCTCGAGCGCCGTGCAGAAGTTCGGTCAGACGATCACGTCGCTCGCCGACCAAACCGGGTTGCTGGCCTTGAACGCCGCCGTCGAAGCGGCGCGTGCCGGGACGCACGGACGTGGATTCGCGGTGGTCGCCCAGGAGATCCGTGCGCTCGCCGACCGCAGCGCCGCGGAAGCGGAAGCAATGGACCGCGCGGTGCGTGAGATTCGCGCGGCACTCGATCGGGCTGTGACGCTCATGCAGCGCACGAGAGAAGAAGTCTTGGGCGTCGCCCAAGCGAGCAGCGGTTGGGTCGATGAGCTCGACCGCATCGTGGCGGCGTCGGAGACGGTGGCATCAGCCGGGTATCGCATCGTCGATGCGGCGCGCGAAAACGCGCAGCGCTCCGACATCATGGCCTTGGCGCTCGCAGGCGCTCAGCAGGACGCATCGCACGCGGCGATGGAGACCGACGTCGTCGCCGGCGCCAGCACCCAGCAGGAAAGCGCAATCGAAGCGCTCAACGATGCCGCGACGCAACTGAGCATCACCGCGCACGAACTGGCGGGCGCGGTGGCGGCTGTGAGAAAGGCGGACTAGCCTCGCCTGTCGAGCAGGCGTGCGGCGCTCAGAGAGCGCTGAGCTGCGGCACCCCGCGTCCCTTCTTCATCGGATCGCGCAAGCTCGCAATGATGCGGGCCGCCGTCGCGTCGAGCTGCGTGCGGTCCGGCATGGATGAGCCCGGGAATGGCAAGGGGACGTCGAATCCATCGCCGACGCGTCTCGGTATCAGATGGATGTGGAAGTGGTACACGTCCTGGCCCGCCGACTCGCCACTCGAGACCACCAGATTCATTCCCTCGGTTCCGCTCACCCGTCTGACCACCGGTCCGAGCTCCATGGCGACCGAGAACAGGTGCATGCCGAGGTCTGACGGAAGATCGAGCAGCGACTCGTAGTGCTGGCGCGGGACCACGAGCACGTGTCCGTGGTTCACCGGCTGAATGTCCATGAATGCGAGGGCATCACGATCTTCATAGCACATCGAGACTTCTGCGGCGCCTTGGATGATGTCGCAGAAGATGCAGTGGTTGGTGCCGGGGCGATTCATGGAGCCTCCCTCCGTTGAGACTGCGTTGTTACGCACGGCTGGTGCCATCGACGCAGCCCGACGATGCAGCGCTACTCTTGCTCCGCAAGCCAGCCGATCTGTATTAGTAGCCGGATGATTCTCATCCGCGCCGCACTGGCCGTTGCCGCTGTCTTTCAGTCGGCCCCCTCCCCCGTGAACGCGGGGTCGCCGACACAGATCGTTGCATCGGTGACACGGGCGGTGGAGCATGACAGTGCGGCTGAAGCGCGCGAGATGTGGTTGGTCCGGCTGAGACAGGACCCGAACGACCGCGGGTCGCTGCTCGCACTCCAACTCCTCGCCGAGCGGGTCTACAACTTTCCCAGGGCGACGCAGTATTTCGGGCGGCTGGTCAGCGCCGGAACTCCGCCCGACAGCTTCGCGGCGTACGGTGCGCTCGAGCGCGGCAAAGGATTGTTCAGCCGGGGGCTGCTGACCCAGGCCGAATCCATGTTCGTGGACGCGGCGGCGATCGCGCGCGCCGCGCGAGATCGGCCGGCCGAATTCGATGCAACGCTCGGCATCGCGATGGCGCGCGGTCGAACGTTAGGCGGCGAAGTCGAGGCAGCGATGCTCGACAGTCTCGGCCGCAACGTACCGCGCGACCCCGCGCTCGACGCCGCGTGGCGCTGCGAGCGCGCGGCGCTGGCGGCGCGCACGGGCGAGCGCACCGCGGCGGCGCTGGCCACCCAGGGCATCGCGCTCGCGCGGCGCGCGGGGGATACACGTCTCGAGGCGCGATGCACGTGGATTCTGGCACAGGACTACGTGCGGCAAGGCGACATGCACACCGTGGCCGTTCTGCTCACGCGCGCCGAGGCGATGCTCGAGAATGCGCACGAGCGCTCGGGGCTGTCGTCGATGCTGCAGTGGCACGGGTTCATGGAAGTCTCAATCGCCAACTACGGTCGCGCCCAGCAGCTCTTGCAGCACGCGGTGCGCGAGGCGGAGGCCTCGGGCAATCTCTCATCGCTGGCGTGGTCGCTGGTGAACCTGAGTCAGATCTCGCTCTCGATGAACGACCTGCCGTCGGCCGAGGATCGCGCGGCCCGCGCCGAGTCGTCGTTCCGCGCGACGAAAGACCAATGGGGACTGGCAACGGCGATCGGGCTGCGCGGGCAGGTCGCGTTGGACATCGGCGACACGGCGGCGGCGCGCCGCCAGTACACGGTGGCGTTGGGCCTGGCCCGACGGGACCGCAATGCGTTAGGCATCGCGGGCGCGCATCTGGCGCTGGCCGACCTCGCGGTGCGCGAGCGCGACTGGCCGGTGGCGCGGCGCGAGCTCGACGCGCAGCGCGTCGCGTTCCAGCGAGGAGGCGCCACCGGCTGGGCCTCGGGACAAGACTTTTTCTACGGCGTGCTCGCGCTGCGCCAGGGCAAGTGGAGCGAAGCGGCGCGCCGGTTTCGCGCCGACCTGGCGACGCTCGACAGCTCGCAGCACGTCAGGCGCTACCTGTCGCAAGCGCTGACCGCCGAAGCCTTCCTGCGCCGGGGCGACACGGTCGCCGCCGAGCAACGGTTAGGCGAAGCCAGCGCGCAGCTCGACGCGTGGCGCAATACGCTCGGCGATCAACAGCTCAAGCAGCTGGCGTTTCAGGTACGCGATGCGTTCGGCGGGCGGCCCCCGGCGATCGCGATGCTCATCGCGGGCATCGCGCAGTCGGGCCGCGTGGAGCAGGCGTTCGCGCTCGCCGAACGCCGCCGCGCCCGCGAGCTGCGCGACCGCTTGTCGCGCGCCGCCGGCTTGCGGCTTGCCGCCGGCGACAACGCCGACGTCCCCGGGGCGACGGCGCCGGTCACGGCGGCCGACGTGCAGCGCGCGATTCCCGACGACCGGACGGCCGTGCTCGAATACGTCGCCGGTCGCGCGGGTCAGCCGACCACCGTGTTCGTGCTCACGCGGCATCGCGTGCGCGCACACGTGCTGACGCCGCTCGATTCGGTGCGCGACGCCGCCGCGCGATTCGAGGCGCTGATCGAGAGCGGCGGACACGTGCGCGAGCTGGCGACGCAGTTAGGCAAAGCGATGCTCGAGCCTGCGCTTCGCGATCTGCCGTCCGGAGTAACCAATCTGGTCGTCGTGCCCGACGAGGCGCTGTGGTCGGTGCCGATGCAGGCCCTCGTCCTCGATGATGGCCGCTGGGCGATCGAGCGCTACGCGATCGCTACGGTGCCCTCGGCCGCCGTGTCCGTGATGTTGTGGCAGCGGCCGGCGCCGTCCGGGCCGGCGCGGCTCCTCGCGTTCGGCGATCCGCAGTTCGCCGGCGAGGACGATGGTGGCGCGGGCCCGATCGCCCTGCGCGCGGCGACGGCGCACGATGCATCGCTGCCGCGTCTGCCAGGGACGGCGCGCGAGGTGCGCGCGGTGGCGCGCTTTGCCTCGGACGCGGTGATTCGTCTGCGCGGCGATGCGAGCGCGGCGTTTCTCGAGCGGACGCCTCTCGCGTCGTATCGCGTGATCCACTTCGCGACGCACGCGGTGACCGACGACAACGGCATCTCGCACGCCGGCTTGGCGCTCGCGCCCGGCAGCGGCAGCGATGGCTTCGTGAGCGACGGCGACCTCGCGGCGCTGCAGCTGAACGCCGACCTCGTGGTGCTGTCGGCGTGTCACACGGCCGGCGGCGCTGTGTTAGGCGGCGAGGGTGTGCGCGGACTCACGGCGCCGCTGCTCCAGGCCGGCGCGCGCTCGGTGCTGGCCACCGAATGGCCGGTGGACGACGAACGCACGGTGCCGATGATCGTCGCGTTCTATTCCGCGCTCGCGGACGGCCGAACCGTAGCGGATGCGCTGCGGGAGGCGGCGCTCGACGCGATGAAGGATGGCGCGCCGCCGCGCGAATGGGCCGCGTTCCGGCTCGTCGGCAACCCGACCGTGCGCGTGCCGCTCCGTCAGGCGCGCGGCCTCTTCGGCTGGCCGTGGTGGCGCTAGCGTCGAACACCGACCCGCACGCGGGTGAGCGCCGCCGGCAGCCTAACGGCGTGGCGGCCCCGGCGTTGCGTTAGGCCGCTACCGCGGCGCCACGGGCACGATCGCCGAGCGCACTTCGCTGCCGTCCGACAATCGCGCGCGCACCCACCACTGCTCGTTCGGCACCGGCGACCCCCGCAAACGCGTCGGGAGCGCGAACGACGTGTCGGCCGTGGTTCCGGCGGCGAGCACCGCACCCTGCCCGTCCATCACTTCGACCAGGTAGGACACCGCGCGCGGCACGGCGTGCCAGCGGAGCACCGAAGCGTGCGCGATCGTCGGAGCCAGCACGACTCCGCGTGCGGCCGGCCCGCGCATCTCGGTCCTGCCCGTCGATGTCGACCGGAGCGCGATGGTCGCCGCTGCCACCGCGATGATCGCGGATGCAGCAATGACCCAGGGAGTCGCCAGACGGGAACGGCGCACCGTCGGCGCCGCTGCGCGCAGCGCCCGGAGCAGCTCCAGCTCCTGGCTGCACGACGCGCACGCGAACGCATGATCGAGCGTCGCCAAGCGCTCCTGCTCGGTGCCGTCCCGGTTGACGAGCGCCTGCAGCGCCTCCGGCTGCGGGCACGATGTGCCGGGCGACGCGTCGCGCGCCGCCAACGCCTCCCGATACAGCTCCTGCAGCCGTGCGTCTGTCATCTTTCCGCCTCCGGTCCGATCCCTTGCTGCGTTAGGCGCTCGCGAAGATCGGCGAGCCCGCGATACAGCAGATTGCGCGTCTTGGCCTCCGACCAGCCCAATAGCCCGGCGATCTCTTCACGGGTGTAGCCGGCCAGATACATGCGAACCACCGGCCGGCGCGACGGCGTGATCGTGTCGATCGCACGCGCCACCTGCTGCGCCAACTCCGACGACTCCAGCGACCGTTCAGGCTCGCGACGCGAGGGCGCGGCAGGGTCCTGCCCCACGTCCTCCAACGCATCCTCCCGCGGCCGGCGATGGCGCCGCAGCACGTCGAGCGCCGCCGACACCGCCGTCCGGTACAAGTAAGACGAACCGACCGAGGAAATCTGCTCACCACCGACCGGGCCCAACGATACACCGTCGGCCCCGCGATTCGAGCCCTCCGCCCTCGCGCGCCACAACCGGATGCGCACTTCCTGAAACACTTCGTCGACGTCGCTCTCCGACAACCCGTGACGGATGCCGATCCGGCGCACCATTGCGGCGAATCGCATCAATACCGCCTCGATGGCCGGCGAGATCTGATCGGTCACGTGAGGAACACCCATGGCGCGAAGCTAGCGAGCCCGTCGTCTCGTCGCAAAAGACCGACCCGGCGCCTCGCGAACGTGCCGCTCCCCCGGCTCGTGCGTCCCGCAAAGAGGCCGGCTGCACGGCACGCCGCCGGCGCGGCCCTCACGGGCGGCTCGGACGCGGCCTGTCGTCGCGATTCGGCTGCCCATCCTCGGTCGTGAATGGTAAATTCAGGTGCTGGCTTCACTCACACAGGGGCTCATGGCTACTCAAACACGTGCCGAGCGTCGCGGCGCCGCGGCGCTCACCCGCGATCAGCTGATTGCGGCGTACCGGACCATGTATCTGTCGCGACGGCTGGACGACAAAGAGATCCAGCTCAAGGGACAAAACAAGATCTTCTTTCAGATCTCCGGCGCCGGTCACGAAGCGGTGTTGACGGCCGCCGGCATGGCGCTGCGGCCCGGGCACGACTGGTTCTTCCCGTACTACCGCGACCGCGCCCTGTGTCTCCAGTTAGGCATGACGCCGGCCGAGATGTTGTACGAGGCCGTGGGCGCCGCGCGCGACCCCAGTTCCGGCGGCCGGCAGATGCCCAGCCACTGGGGCAGCAAGCGCCTCAACATCGTATCGTCATCCTCGCCCACCGGCACCCAGTTTCTGCACGCCACCGGATGCGCCGAGGCGTCGCTCCGCGCATCGCTGCTCTCGATCACCAAAGGCTTCGAGTCCGATGAAGTCACGTACGTGTCGGCGGGCGATGGCACGACCAGCGAAGGCGAGTTCTGGGAATCGCTGAATACCTCCTGCAACCTCGGCCTGCCCGTCGTTTATCTCATCGAAGACAACGGCTACGCGATCTCGGTGCCGGTCGAAGTGAACACGGCGGGCGGCAACATCTCGAAGCTGCTCGCGGCGATGCCGGGGCTGTTCATCGAGGAGGTGGACGGCTGCGATGTGGTGGCCAGCTACGCGGCGATGAGCAAGGCCGTCGCGTACGCGCGCGCACGCCGCGGGCCGGCGTTGGTGCACGCGCACGTGATCCGGCCGTACTCGCACTCGTTGTCCGACCAGGAAACGATGTACCGGCCGCCCGAGGAGCGCGAAGCGGACGCGGCGCGCGATCCGTTAGTCACCTTCCCCAAGTGGCTCGTGGCCGAAGGCCACATCAGCGACAAGGACCTCGAGGCGCTCAAAGCCGAGGTCGACGCGGAGATCCTCGCGGCAACGGATGACGCGCTCCCCCAGCCGCAGCCGGCGGCCGACACGGTGCTCTACGCCGTGTACTCGCCCGACGTCGATCCGACGAGCGAACAATTCGACACCGAAGACGATCCCAAGTTCTCGGGCGAGCCGACGACGATGGTCGATCTGCTCAACGCGTGCATGAAAGACGAAATGCACCGCGACGGGAACATCCTCGTGTTCGGTGAGGACGTGGCCGACGCATCGCGCTCGCAGTACCTCGGCAAGGTGAAGGGCAAGGGCGGCGTGTTCAAGGTGACGTGGGGCTTGCAGAAGGAATTCGGCGGCGACCGCGTCTACAATTCCCCGTTAGCCGAAGCGAACATCGCCGGCCGCGCGGTGGGCTTGGCGGTGCGCGGGTTCAAGCCGGTGGTCGAGATTCAATTCTTCGACTACATCTGGCCCGCGTACATGCAGATTCGCAACGAGCTCGCGACCATGCGCTGGCGCTCGAACAACGAGTTCAGCGCGCCGGCCGTGATTCGCGTGACGTACGGCGGCTACATCCGCGGCGCCATCTATCACTCGCAGACGGGGGCGTCGCTGTTCACGCATTGTCCGGGGTTGCGCGTCGTCTGCCCGGCCACCGCGCTCGATGCGAACGGACTGTTGCGCACCGCGATTCGCTGCGACGATCCGGTGATCTTCCTCGAGCACAAGCATCTGTATCGCCAGACGTACAACAAGGGCCGCAATCCGGGGCCGAACTTCATGATTCCCTTCGGGAAGGCGAAGATTCTGCGCGAAGGTGCAGGCATCACGTTAGTCACGTACGGCGCGACGGTACAGCGCGCGCTGGTGGCGGCGAACAAAGTGGCGGACGAAGGCATCGACGTCGAAGTGATCGATTTGCGCACGCTGTCGCCGTGGGATCGCGACGCCGTGATGACGTCGGTGCGCAAGACATCGCGGGTGATCGTGGCCTACGAGGATTCGCTCTCGTGGGGCTACGGCGCGGAGATCGCGGCGGCGATCGCGGACGAGTGCTTTGCGTGGCTCGACGCGCCGGTGAAGCGCGTGGCATCCACGGACACGTTCGTGGGGTACGCGCCGTCGCTCGAGGATGCGATCCTGCCGCAGACCGACGATTTCGTTCGCGCGTACCGGGAGCTGGCGGCGTTCTGAGCTCCCGCTGGTTCTTCGTTAGCCACGACGAGGCCCGCGTGTCGTACGCGGGCCTCGTTGTGTCGGGCCGCTGCGATCGCCTAAGTCACAAAGGCGAGCTGGGGCGGCGGGATTCTACAGATAGAAAGCTTATCTCCTTAGCGGCTCTCGGTAGGGAGGCCGAGCTACAGCGACATGCATGCGCCAGGCTTCGCAACGCTCGAGCATGGGAAACTGTCGTCCTGCGGCTGAGGCTTGCCGATAGCCTGGCTCGATGCGACCATCCCGACTCACCGCGAATGCTCTTGCCGACTGCGGCCTTCTGCCAAGACCTCGCGACAAGTCGACGAATGCCACATGTCGCGCTGCTGCACGCGTGTCACTATGGTCTCCAACAACTTCGCCGACTCGGGCTTATTAAGCAGGCGCTGGATCTTGCGCGAGCGGCATTAGGATGCGCACAGTGGCTTGGAGACGAGCCATTCACTGCGGAGTTCCTATGCGCGATCGTAGAGCTGGATCCCGCAAGCCACCGCGAGGTTGCCGCGCTAGAGACCTTGCGCAACGAATCCCAATATCGCCGCGTTCGCGCCAAGTCTGACGCACCAAGGACCGACTTGGATCGCCTGTCACTGGCGCTCCGTCGGTGCCTTTATATGCACTGACGATCACGAGATTATTTGCGTTGCAGCGCGGAGCAGATGCGAGTCTTACGGATCGCCCTGGAGTGAGCGTGTGATTCGCGCAGAGCTAGCTCGGTGTACCGGACCGAGGCTTGCAATAATCGCCCCACCCAAGAGAAGCGCGAGCACGCTTCCTAACGTCAAAAAATCTGATGGCTGGACGTTGTACAGGAGGCTTTGCAGAGAAAGCGTAGTCCATCTGCTCAGGACGGCACCGACCAGGATTCCGAGTAAGACCGGCCGCAGCCCGTCTGCTAATACCATTTTCGCGACCATGGTCGGGGAGGCGCCGAGAGCGGCACGAATGCCAAATTCACGCATGCGCTGCGACACGTCATACGCCAACATACCATAGACGCCTGCCGAGGCCAGCAAAAACGCGGCAGTCGCAAAGAGGCTGAGGAGCCACAAGCTGAGCCGGCGGAACCACATTGAGGCAGTGACCACCTCTTCCATGGGCCGTACATCGGTAATCGCCGCCTTTGCGGCGCCCTTGTGAACAGCGCCACGAACCGCAGAGGCGATCGTTGTCGGCTGGACGTTGGTCGCTACTACTAGATTCATCTCAGTCAAGTACGCTGGTTCCGCCACCTGGTCCACCGGAACATAGAGTTGTGGCCGAGCTTGATCCGTGAGCGATGTTTCGCGCACGTCGTCGACGACACCAACGACAGTCCGCCACGTGGTGTCAACGGCTCCTCGAATGCGCGCGCCGATTGGATCCCGACCACCAAAGTATTCCCGAATCAGCGATGCGTTCGCTATCACAACTGGCAGGCTCTGGTCGTTGTCCGTTAGCGTAAAATCTCGGCCGCGACGCATGGTGATCCCAAGAGCGGAAAAAAAGCCGGGACTGACTATGCGCATCTCGGCTAGAGGTTCGCGCCCCGGAGGATCGGGGGCCCGCCCTTCGATTGCGAACGTGCCATTGAAGCCGCTTCGGTCGAGCGGGAGACGCTGAATAAGTGCTGCCTCGCGCACAGTTGGCACTTGCCGCGCTTGCATCACCACTTGGCGCAGCACCTCACGCGTGCTCGCCGATCCATGTCCTTCAGCGGGAGGCAGGACGAACTGCGCTACCAACACGTCGTTCGTGCGCATCCCGGTATCCACACGTTGCAACGCGGCGACTGTTCGATACATCAGCCCAGCTCCTGAAAGCAGCAGTACTGCTAGCGCCACTTCTCCGGCGATGAACTTGCGGGCGAGCCCTCGCTGAGATAACCCGCGCGTCGTGCGACTCGTCCTCGACGCAACTGCGCCGAGGGCGTCGCCTCTTATCACATAGTGAAACGGAATGGCGGCGAGCAAGACGCCTAACCCGATAGCAAGCACCACCGTATACATGAGAATCTGAGTGCTGTAGTGAATCGCGCTTGCGCGTGGCAGAAGCTGAGCGCCTAACAGGACCAGAATCCGCTCGCTCCACCATCCAAACGCAACGGCGCCCATAGCGGCCACGAGCGCCAGAACCGCGCCCTCGACCAAGAAGAGCCTAGCGAGATCGGTTCTGGAAGCACCGACAGCAACGCGTATGGCGGCGTCCCGCTGCCGCGCCACCAGTTGAGAAAGTTGTAGGTTGCCGACATTCGCGCACGTGATGAGGAGCAGGATCGCGCTGGCACCAAACAGCATGTAAAGCACACTCCTCACGTCACCCACAACCGTATCTTCCAGCCGCTGTACTTTGATTCCGCGCCCTTCCTGCTGATCTGGGTATTCGCGCGCCAGTTCAGCACTGATCCTCTCGAAATCTTGCTGCACCGATTTGAGCGAAGTGCGCGGCTTGAGACGCCCGATTACGTCCAAATCTCGCGTACCGCGTGCCGCATTTTGAGCCGGAGTAAACTCGAGTGGCATCCAGCATGACACGCTGGCGTAGCCGGCCGGAAATTCGAACGATTGCGGCATGACACCCACCACCACGTACCGCTGTTCGTTTAGGCGCACCGTGCGACCGATGATCCGCGGGTCACCGCCGAACCGGCGTTCCCACAACGCGTGGCTAATTATGAGGATCGGTCCGGCCGACGAGTCTGCTGCCGAAAAGACGCGACCCAGTGCAGCCTTTGCCCCAAGCAAGTCGAATAGACCCGGGGTCACCTCGGTCCCGACCAATCGCTCCGCTTCTGGGTCATCGTCGAGCGTCGCGTCCGTCCACCTGTAGGCGGCGAGCTGGCGCATAGTGCGTGAGCGCGCACCCCAATCACGGAAATTCGGAGCGGACACAGATCCGAGTCCGTGCGGAGGATAGCTTTCAAAAAGCCTTACGAGCTCTGAGGGCGCGGAGTATGGAAGCGGATGAAGCAGCACCGCATCGAAAATGCCAAATATTGCAGAATTCAGACCCAATCCGACGACGAGGCAAACTATGATCGTGCCGCTCGCGACCTTGTGGCGCCGCATACTGCGCACGGATGCGCGTAGGTCGATCGGAAGACGAAACATGGAATGGCCTCTGGGCTACGTGCAGATGTGAGCTTGCACTCCTTCAGGTTCCAGGTTCTTCGCATGAGATGATCGATCGCCGCGCCTACCCAGCTACGGACTCGTAGACGCGTCCGCACAGTGGTTTGCGCGACGAGCCGCTTCATTGGCGGGTGATGCACTGATCTCCTCGGCTCGCACGAGGAATCCTTTGGCGCTCAAGTAGTTGACGCACCGCTGCGCCACGCGTCGACGTCGTTCGTCAGCGGGAAGTACTTCGCCGACTCGTATTGGACGCGCGAATGACCGAAGAAGATCGTACGCCGCTCGCGAGAGTTGCAGCCTGGTGTGTCGGCTTGGATGATACAATATGACGTGATCCGCCGCGATCTGCTCCACAAGCGCAGTTGGCAGGAGCAACAGAATGGACTCGCTATCACACTGAGCTGCGACGCAGTACGGATCAACGCCGCCACCTTGATCAAACATCCTGACCGGTCCCGCCACGCATGCGCCGCCCGTCGCAGTCCATGGGAAGCACATACGATTCGCTGGGTTCTTCCGCACCCCGAAACGGCTTGACTTCAAGGCGCGTGCGATGCTGCGATGGGAGCGGCTCACCAGTGTGGAAGGCACCATGTAGATAGTATCTCTGCCACTGCTGGGCGGTCGCTTCACTGGTCGGATCGAATAACTCTCGGTTGAATTGGTCGCGCGAGGCGGACCATTCGGAATACTGTTCCTGAAGCGTTGCATCAGATGACAGGTCTCGAAACTCTGGTTCAACCTGCTCCACGAGACCTGGATCAAGCGGGAAAAAGTGGCAGAATGGGTCTCCCGTCTCGAAGCGCACCGGAATGCCGACTCGCGTGAATTTCCAGTTCATGGTGAATGTGAAGGGTAGCCATGACGTCTCGACAACACCGCTGAGCGGCGCAATACCATCCTTCGGGGTATTAAGCGGCCCAGTGACAAAGAGATTGGTTCGATCTTCGGTACGAAACAGGTACCCTGGATGGAAAGTCAGCACTCCTTCACCGAAGTGGCTCTCCGGAAGGGGGCCGTCACCAGCCAGCCTCACGATCTGAATGGCTCTCGTTGATCTGCCGCCTGTCCACAGCGCCTCGAAAGAACACGGACACAGCAGCTCCCACCCGTGCTGATTCGCGATTGTGAGCGGTAGGCAACGGTAGGCAAAGCGTCGAGTCGTGTCGTCCATCCAAGCTCGCCGCGGCGAGCCGGGTCGTATTGGGTTAGGAAATCGAGAGGTTCTATAGGCGATCAGCCGCATGCCGCCTCCGGGTAGGAAATCGCCGCGCAGATGGCGTCACTAACGACCGATCCTCAGGCATTGTGCCCAAGATGCGGCCAGCGTTGCCCTTATCACTCGTGGCATTGGTCATCGAGATGATTGCCTTCGCCACACACGAAGTTGCGAGTTTGTGACCACTTCTGAGCGTTGGCTACGGCGTGAAGTGCCCCCTAATTGCGCGCAGTCTCCGGCGGCGCCCAACCGCTCGCGGGCCTGCGAGAGTCTATAGCGAGGATATAGCCTAAGGGTAACCGGTTGCGCACGAAGAGTTTCCGTCTCGTTCGGACCACTGCGCGATAGCACAGCCTCAGGAGCCGGGCGAGTGGCCATCAAAATCAACCTCGCTCTTGTATAGCTACGCGATCTCCGTTCACCGTGCGCGACTGCCTTCCTAACGAACGCAGCAGCGCGATGCGCCTGTGGCACCTTGTACTAACTCCGGCTCTCGTTACCTCGCCATGCACAGTGGCGCCCCGATCGCAGTCACCCCTATGCTGGACCGTCAGCATGTCGGCCCTACGATCGGCGGGGTTGCCAAACCATGGAAATGCAAGGAGTGCCGAGTACTCCGCATTCCAGCGAAGATAGAGCGACGTTAGCAGACACAGCGTTCGCGTTGACGGGCTCAGGTTAGTTGCGGTAACGCGTGCAGTGGATGCGACGCAAGCTGCAACTCGCTTCACCGACTCAAGGTTAGTCAACAACGACCAGACCGCAAGGTGGTCGCCTAACCAGTCGAAGTGACGTGGCAGGCACATCCGTGCAATTCCTTCGCCAGACTAGCGGCCCCAAATTTTTCAGGGTTCTTGCGCTTTGCCTGCCCGCGGCTTTGATATAGGGTGGTTAGGCATTGAGTACGGCGCGCGCAGTGCCTAACGTTGAGCTATCAGGGTTAGGCTTGGTGCCGGCCTTTGGGCTGGAGAGGTGCGACCGATGCAAAACGAGCGCAGCCTGTTCCCTGGCAGTCCGCTGCGAGTGCTCACGTGTGTGGACTCAGAAACCAGGCCGACCCTTGATCGAGTTCTCCAGGGACACGCACTTCTGCGCCACTGCGGCGCTATTAGCGATCTATCACGCCACGCGGAAGGACATGAGGGCGGTGCCGCGATAGTACAAATCAATCGCACATCCCTCGATCCATTGGTCGAACGTCTGCAGACATTCAGACGCCGCTTTGCGACCATGCCGCTGATGCTTCTGGCCGCTTCGCGCTCTAACCTCGAGTCCGTGGCTGAAGTGGCAGCGACTGTTGGAGCCGAACAGGTGGCCTGCAGGGACGCCGACTTCTCGTCTCAAGTGGTCGAACTGATGCGCTCTGCTGACACTCAGAGTGCGGCAGGGCTGATCCTTTCTGTCGTCGACGAGAGCTATCCGACGCTCGATCCAGTTGTTCGATCATTCATCGCGTGCTCGGCTCTCGCCTCACGGGAGATCGCGACCGTGGACAATATTGCACGAGCGATGAGCTTGTCGCGCCGCACGATGGAACGGCGTCTGGTACGCGCAGAGCTTCCGACAGCACATGCCTTGTTAGCACAGGTCCTGGTGATTCGCGCTGCCTACTTGCTGGCGGATTACC
>Ga0207695_10007376_pt1 | contig 14030 bp, 8 predicted proteins | sample KBSC54metaG_FD_184354 | JGI IMG/M metagenome (GOLD analysis project Ga0207695, IMG submission 184354) | Corn rhizosphere microbial communities from Kellogg Biological Station, Michigan, USA - KBS C5-4 metaG (SPAdes) (version 2) | ecosystem: Host-associated > Plants > Roots > Rhizosphere > Soil...
GTTGTCCCACTCCGCACAGTCATAGGGGCCTACCCGCACGATCGCGTACATCCCCATCCGGGCCACCAGCTGCAGAAAAGCATTGAGGTCGTGGTCGCCGTCGAACGCAAATTTCCCCTCAAAAGGTTCATGAAAATTCCAGAAGGTATATACCTCGACGCAGTTGAAGCCCGCACGCTGCAGCCGCAGCAGCCGGTCCTCCCACAAACCCCTGGGCACCCGCGCATACTCCATCCCCGCCGAAACCAAAAAGGTCCGTCGTCCATGGATAAAGAATCCCTTACTGTCAAAATGAATGTAGCGGCTTGCAGGGGCCGCTTCCGGAAAGATATGATCATTCGGCTCCCCGGACCTGACGGCGGGCTCCAGAGCCTTCACCGCGGGCTCCTGAGCCCTGACGGCGCCAATCCAGAGGACCGCCAGCAACCAACTATAAACGTGACGCATATTTCTTGTAGATACCCTTCACGACCCCGACGGCATCCCCTACGGGCTCTTCCGGATAATTACCACCGGTGCTGTTCACCCATTTCCACTCCCAGTCCTTAATACTCTTCTCAAACGCCGTGGTCTCCATCCGGTCGCCGATCGCCATCTTGTGCCGCAGGACGTCGAAATACTGCTGCCACCGCGGCTTGTAAAAATCCTTTATCAGGCCCGCCCACTGCCGGCAGGAGTATTCGTGCAGGCCGCTCTCCCTGTCTCCCCACAGCGTGATCAGGTCGCGCGCATTCTTCTCATACAGGTCCTTCTCAGCAGCGTCGGCGCCGCAGCGACGCGCATCCCCGATCCACCGCCCCAGCAGGAATTCCTTCCGCGTCGAAAGCAGCCTGTCCATATCGTCCATCAATTCCAGGAACTCCCCGGTATACTTGTCGTATCCTGCCGCGTCGTGCTGCAGATAGGCCAGCACCCATTTCTGTTGCAGGGGCAGTGCATAGTTCGCCAGCACCTGGCGGGTGATATCCACGAGGTCGTACCGGAAACCGTCGCTGGCATTCAGCGCATCCGCCTCGCCGACGAACAGGCCCCAGGCCTTCACCAGTTGGGCAGGCTCATAGTCCAGCACTGTCCTCACCCTGTCTCCCCACACATCCGTCATCGGACGCGATACTATCATTGACTCCGGCCCCCCTTCACCAAGCCCACCCGCATAAACGGTCTGCGACAATATCTTCCACGCCTCCGCGATCTTCTCATTGTCTACCCCATACCGCTGAACAGCATAAGAACGCAACCAACCCGAAAGATCGATGACGCTGTCCCGCCACACATTGTCGATCATCAGCTGAAACAGGGCTGGGTTTTGCTCTATCCCCTCCGGCGTCAGGCCGATGCCCCTCATCTTCCCGGACAGCGGATCGTGCAGGGCCTGGGACGGTCCCCCGGCCACGGCATCCATCCTGCCCCAAAGAGATATATTGCCGCCAAAGTTCTGGAGCATGTTCCAGATCCAGGGCTTGCCGTAGTACGCGTTAGTCCGGGTCCACACCGGATGGCTCTCGCTGTAGAGATCGAGTACGATCATATGGTCATCCGGGATCGCCTTCAGTAGAGCCTGTACCTGCCTTGTCCTCCAATAAGCAGAATCATAATGGAACATCCACCCCTGCATCACCCAGACAGCCCTGGGGTCCGCACCGGCCATGGAAGCATAGACTTTTTTGCTCATTTCGCTGAGGTAGGTGGAGTCATCCGAAGGCGGAACATTCTCATTGAACGTATCGGCGGAATAGAAATGATCGGTGCCGTATTCTTTTGTCTGCGCCTCTATGAACTGGCGCCCGATCTTCTCGAACATCGGGTCCGAAGGATCGAGTATATACACGTCGTCAAAACCCGCCCCCCAATTCGTCTTCTTCACCTTTGCGTCGGGGAACCGCTGCGTGAACCCGGCGGGCACATGGCCCGTGAACGACGCCAGCACGGGCTTCATACCCATCGACCGCTCGGCGCCGAGTATCTTCTTCTGCAGTTCGCGGTGCGAATCCATCCAGTGCTGCGGCAGGGGTCCGCCCCATCCGTCCAGATTCCCCATCCAGAACCAGCTGAAATAGGCCGGTCCGCAAAAGAACCGGTCCAGCTCGCCGTCGCTAAAACCCATCTTTCGGTAGACCTGCTGCCAGATCGCCTCTTCACCGGTAAGGGCCAGCGGCATATTGATGCCGTTGAGGGTCATCCAGTCGATCTCCCGCTGCCACCTCGCCCAGTCCCACCAGGCCATCGAATAGTTGAAGGTGCAATAGTTGATATAGTACCGGTACTGATACGGCGTCTCGCGACGGACCCGACCCTTCACCACGGGCAGAGTGGCCGGCAGGCGGAGATCGGTACCATTCCAGGTGACCAGGCTATGACAGTATTCACGCAGGTAGCAGTTGAGCGCCGACCCGACGCTGAGACCGTTGCTCCCCCGCAAAACGATCTTTCCGTTGCGGCTTTCCAGTTCAAAGACATCTCTGCCCCCGGAGGGTGCGATATAATCCACTGCGAATGCGGCGGCCCTGTCTCCAACCACCCGCTGAACAAAAGCGCCCACGGCCGCCTTGTCCAGCTGACCGTAACCCGTGTTGAAGCCCACCAGGGCGATAGCGACGACAAAGAATCTTCTCAATTAGTAATTCGGATTTTGTTTGATAATGCCTTTACTCTCGTCGACGATCTGCTGAGGTATCGGCATATAATAGTCTTTTGGCCTTGTAAAGGTACGGGGAGGAATGACAGTAGCGCCATTATATGGTGGCAAAGGTGAAGCGGCCATCGGCTTGCTCACGATCGTATCGATATTGACGAGTTTGTCCTTGTCCCAGCGAAGCAGGTCCTGCCAGCGCGTGTTCTCGGCGCCCAGCTCAACCCGACGCTCGTGTACCAGGTCCCGCATTGTCGCCCCGCTCTTCGGCAGCAACCCGGCGCGGATCCGCACTTTGTTCAACTCTGCATCTCCGCTGCCGGGACCACTCTGCCTTATCTTAGCCTCAGCAACCAGCAGATAGATGTCCGCGCTGCGCAGCAGGGGTTGCTTGAGGTTGAAGTCTATCGCTCCATCATGGGTGGGATTACCGTCCGAGACGAAGGCCGTATATTTCCGGACGGCATAGCCTGTAGCCGACATGGACGGCAGCATCCGGCCCGTCGACTGGCCGATCTTTCCGGTAAACATCTGAACGGCATCGGGGGTGTCGACCGTGACGTAGTTCTTCTGGTAGGGAATGGTATCGCCTACCGCGATCAAAGTAGCCCGTTTGCGAACGGTATCCGCGTTCTCGAACTCTTCCGCAAAATTCTCCGTCGGCTGGTGAAAACCCCAGCCCTGCCAGGCACGGATCGTAAAATACTGGCTGATCGCAGAGCTTGGGACGTTGGATGTCAGCTGGCTGTTGTTCCAGACCGCGAACAGTATCTCGGAGTTGCTCTCCTGGTTGCCTATCGTGAAATTGTCTGTGTAGTTGGTAGCCAGCGCATAGTTGCCGTCATTCACCACCTTCGAACCCCAGGTGAGGGCATCTGCCAGCCGGTCCTCGGTCATATACAACTTGCAGAGCATGCCCCAGGCCGCGCCCTTCGGGACCCTGCCCTTGTCTACGTCCGCGTAGGTCTCCGGCAAAAGATTGGCCGCCTGCAGCAGGTCGGACTCCACCAGCGCGCGAACGCTGTCGACCGAAGACTTGGCCACGTTGTAGTTGACGGCTGTCACGTTATTCTCCGTGATGATCGGCACTTCGCCATAGATCTCGCTGAGGACAAAATAGGCATAGGCCCTCAGAAAATGCGCCTCACCGAGCGAACGCTGACGGATAGCGTCATCCATCACGGGAACCTTGGGGATATAGATCAGCGCATTGTTGGCCCTGCCGATCTGTTCGTAGGCAAACGACCAGGTGACGCCGATGATCTGCTGTGTAGCGTCGGCGTTGAATACGCCAACCGCCTTGAAGTCGGGGTGGTCGCCGGCAACATAGATGTCATCCGACTGGTCGTCGAAAACATAGATATGGTGTCCTATCCAGTCTTCCGTATAAAGGACGTTGTATATGCCGTTGACGCCGGCGATAACGTCGGCCTGGTTGCGCCAGTAGTTGCCGGTGTTGTACTGCCCGCTCTGCACCTGGTCCAGCGGATGCTTGATACAACCCGCGACCACCGCAGCCATCACTACCAGCAGGGAACCCAAAATTATATAGCTTCTCATATTGTCTTTTTTGAAGGGTTATGGTTAAAAGCTTACGGTAGCCCCGAAAGTTATATTACGCGACTGGGGATACTGTGCTACGTCCACCCCACGCTGCACTCCCGGCGTAGAGGAATACGGATGTGGTTCGCTGGGACCGGAAGAGCCCGGATTCGTATAACCCAGCTCAGGCGTATATCCCTTGTACCCGGTAAGGGTAAAGACGTTATAGCTGCTGACATAGACCCTTATCTCCGGAAGCTTCACGTCGCCGATCTGCTGTTTCGGTATGGTATAACCGATCGCCGCGCTCTTCAGCGTGACGTAGGCTCCGTTCTTCACCCAGAGGTCTGACGACCTGTAGTTGTCATTCAGGTTGTAGGTGGAAAGCCTGGGAATGCTGTTGCTCGTCCCGGCGCCATGCCAGCGCCCGTTCTGCTCGGCATACCAGTTGTACACCTGGGTCGCGTCCAGCCCGACCAGCCGGTCCGCGTCATACAGCTGAAAACCGGTGGCGCCCGTAAAGTTGAAGCTCAGGTCGAAGCCCTTGTAGTTGACCGCCCCATGAACCCCAAATACGAACCTGGGGTTCGGGTCACCCAGTCTCACCCTGTCCTTGTCGTCGATAACGCCGTCACCGTTGGTGTCCCGGAAATGTACGTCTCCCGGCTTGATATCGCCCCTGTTGGGGTCGTTCGCGACGTCTGCAGACTTGTCGATATCGCCCTGGGTCTGATAGAGACCATTCGTCTTATAGCCGTAGAAGGAGGCAATGGGCTGCCCTTCGTAGGTCCTCGAGATATCCACGTTCTCACGTCCGTATAACGGAGCGCCGATATAGGCGGCATCCCCGAAAAGTTTGGTCACCTTGTTTCTGAGGAACGAACCGTTGGCCCCGAAGGAATAGCCCAGTTTGCCCACCGTGTTCGAATAGTTGAGCTCGAGCTCTATGCCGTGGTTGTTGATCTTTCCCAGATTGAGGTCGGGGAGGCGGATATTGCCGGCGTCGTCGCTGGCCAGACCGTTACCGCCGTTCTGCGCACCAAAAGTCTCGACCAGCTGGAAGGGTATCAGCATGTCCGAGGTGTTCTTATTAAAGTAGGTGATGGTAGCCGTGAGGTGATTGTTCAGGGTCGCCAGTTCCGCGCTGATATTGGTCATGACCGCGCGCTCCCAGGTGATATTGGGATTGGCGATGCTGATCACATAGGCGCCGTTCTGATAGACGGTTCCCGTACCCGTACTGTATCCGAATCCACCTCCTCCAAGACCGCCGCCGCCGCCATAGCCGATACCGCTGAGATACTGGAAGTCGCCGATATTCTGATTACCCAGTTGTCCCCAGCCTCCCGTTATCTTCAGCGAGTTAAGGAATTTCACGTTGTCCCGGAAAAAGTCCTCGTCGGAAACGCGCCATCCTGCGGAGAAGGCCGGGAAGTATCCCCAGCGCTTGCCGGGCGCGAACTTGCTGCTGCCGTCCGCCCTGAAGGTGCCCGTCAGCAGATACTTACCCATGAAGGAATAGTTGGCGCGTACGAAATACGACTGCAGTCCTGCCGTCGGTACGTTGAAGCCGGAGTTGCCCGCGCTGCTGCTGTTACCCAGATTGAGCACCCGCTGATAGGCGCTGGTGTCGTCATACCCGACGCGGGTCGCGTTGAAATAATTTCCCTTAAAGGTCTGGGCGGAGTATCCACCCGTGAAGGTCAGGCTGTGTGAGCCGAACAATTTGTTATAGGTAAGGTAGTATTCCTCGAGGAATGACCAGCTCTTGCCCGAGCCACGGGTCAGCTGTGCGGTAGATGGTCCGCGGGTCTGGTTGGCCAGCGCGTTGTCGAACTCGTAGTAGTCCTCGGTCTGCTGGTCATAGCCATAGTTGGCCCTTAGTTTGAGCCCTTTCAGGATCTCCAGCTCGGCGTATCCGTTGGCCAGTATCCGGTCGAATTTGTCGGACTTGTCTACCTCGGTGGCCGTCGCTACGGGGTTATTGATATCCCCCAGTTGGTTGTCCGCCTTCGAGCTGCCCCAGCTGCCGTCCGGATTGATGACCGGTATGCCGGGGTTAAAACGGATGGCGCTCCACACCAACCCGGTCTGAGACGATTTCGTATTCGGCGCGGCGCCGTCCGTGTGTGAATAGACGATGTTCTCGCCCACCTTCAGCCGGTCGAATATCTTGTGCTCGGAATTGATGCGGAAACTGTAACGTTTGAAATAGGAATTGACGATCATCCCCTTCTGGTCGAAATAGTTGCCGGAGAAGCTGTAGGTACTGTTGGGATTCCCGCCCCTGATCGCGAAGTCCGCGTTCTGCGTGTGCCCGGTGTTGAACAGCGCCCGCTGCCAGTCCGTCTTCTGCGTGCTGTAGGTATTTCCCAGCCAAACGCCGGGTACCGGCAGGCCGTCGTTGTTGTAGGCTTCCTGTTTCAGCTTCACCAGGTCGGGCGCCGTCAGCAGGTCCAGATACTTGGCGGCCTTGTCAAAACCCCAGTAGTAGCCGGCGCTGGTCTTCATCTGCTCGCCAAAACTTCCTTTCTTCGTCGTTATCAGAACTACCCCGTTGGCGGCACGGCTTCCGTAGATGGCCGAGGCGCTGGCGTCCTTTAATATTTCTATGGAGGCGATATCATTGGGGTTCACATCGTTGAGACCCGTAGCCGGTACGCCGTCGATGACGACCAGCGGATCCGAATTGTTCAGCGTACCTGTACCCCGGATACGAATGCTGGGCTCGCTGCCCGGCGAACCATCGTCCCTGATGATATCCACCCCCGCGGCACGACCCTGGAGGGCGTCGCCCGCATTACTCACGGGAAGGTTCCTGAAATCCTCGCCTTTAACAGTGGCGATGCTGCCGGTCACGTCCCGTTTGCGCTGCGCGCCGTATCCCACTACTACCGCGTCGGCAAGACCGGTGGCGTTGGGCTGCATCTGTACGGCGACGGCCTTATCCCCGCCGACCGCGATACGCTGCTCCTTATAGCCGACATAGCTGATCACCAGCTCGTCGCCCGCCGAAGCATCGATGGTGAAGTTCCCGTTCTCGTCCGTCTGAACGGCGCGTCCTCCGCGACCGAGCTTCACCGTTACACCACCCAGCGGCTTACCGCCTTCATCGGTGATCTTGCCTTTGACGGCCGTATCGGGTTTTGCGTCGTGCGGCGACGGATCAGGCTGTTTGACGGGCGTAATGATCACTTTACGGCCGTCCCTGATCGTATACCCGAACTTCCCTGCCAGCACCCGGTCGAGGATACTGGGAAGCGAAGCGTCGGTGACGTCGAGGTCCACTTTTCCGAGCTGCCGGAGATAGTCGTTGTTGTAAAAAAATCGGTACCTGCTTTCTTTCTGAATGGCATTGAAGATCTCGTGAGCACCCACCTGCCTGAGATGAAAGCTGAACGTCTCCTGGGAATAGCCATGGGCTGACACCTGCAGGCAGACCGCCATCAGCAGGGCAAAACATATTCGCACCATAAATTTAGTTTTGGTTCGCAACAAGCCTTACCATGTTGCTGTCTATTTGATAATTGAACTTCGTCGTCATTTTCAGGATGTCCAGGGCCTGCTGCAGCGTCTCTTTCTCGAACACACCACTGACGTGCTCGTGTTTCAGCGCCTCGTCCCCGAACTCTACATGGACCGCATAACGCCTTTCCAGCTGGATGGCCACGTCTTCAAAGGTCTCGTTGGTGAACACCATTTTATTATCCATCCACGCCGTCTCCGCAACGGTCTCCGGGCGGTCGGCCTGTGGCAGCAGCTGCACCTGATACCGGAGCGCGTTCTCTACTATCGCACCGCCTTTTACCTCACCGTTCACCACGGTCAGCTTCTCATGCGGGGAAAGCAGTATCTTCTTTTCGGGATCGTCGTTCATGATCACCTGTATCTTCCCGCTGATCAGCGTCGCCGAAATTTTTTCGTCCCCCTTGTATGCCTTTACGTCAAACCGTGTCCCCAGTACACGAACCGTGATCTTACCCGTATGTACAAAGAAAGGTTGCCGGGCGTTCTCCGCTACGTCAAAAAAGGCTTCTCCTTCCAGCTGCACCTCCCGTGTCTTTCCGGTAAAGGCTTTAGGATACAGCAGACGGCTGCCGGCATTCAGCCAGACCTGTGTCCCGTCCTCCAGCACCAGCATCGTCTTTTTGCCATATTCAACCTGTGTGGACCGGTACATGGCCGTCTGTACGGGTTCGCCCTTCCAGCGGTATACGCCCGCACCGATCAGTATAACGACCGCAGCCGCCGCCACCCATTTCCAGCGCATATGCCGGACCACGGCCGGCGCCGCATTCAGCCGCTCTGCGAGGTGGGCCCAGCCACTGCTGGCCAGCTCGGCCTCCGGCATACTTTTTTCCACGTGTTCGGGATTCCCCTTCAGTGACAAAACCACCTCTGCCAGGTACGAATACGAAGGATTGGCGGACAACAGCTGATTTAGCTCTTCCAGCTCGCCCAACGAAGCCGTCTTCCCCAGTCGTTTAGCCATTAGTTCAATGACCCGGTCATATTCGGTTGAATTATCTCTCATTCTGAGAGCAGGACACAGTAATTCCTATTTTTTCTTAAAAGAAGCCGAAAAATTTTTCGGGAGGGAAGGTCTAAGCGCTTCTTCCAGTTTTTTCAGGGCTATGGTAAGTTGTGTAGTAACTGTTTTGTAGGAGATATCCAGTATGGCGGCAACTTCGGCGGCGCTGAGCCCGTCCTCTTTTACCAATTTGAATATCAGTTTGCAACGTGCGGGCAGGCCGTCTATCGCTGCGGCTATTTTTTTCCGCAGCTCGTCCGTTATCAGTATCTGTTCGGGGTCGGGGCTCAGGTAAAAATGGTGTACTGCTTCGAGGTCCCTGGGCTTGCTCTGCCGCAGGTAGTTGGCGGCCGTATTCTTCACTGCGACATAGAGATATACGGAAATATTCTCGATCTGGCTGATCCGCGACCTGTTCTGCCACAGCCGCAAAAAGACGTCATTGACGATCTCTTCCGCCTGTTCTCTGTTCTGGACAAAGGTAAATGCGAACTGGAACAGACGGAACATATTATCCGTATAGAACTGCCGGAAGGCAGTCTCATCATTGTCGAACTGTATTCGATGCAATAGTGAAGGTTGCATTAGATTTATTTCGCCTGATACCTTATCAGCTGCACCGCACCCTTGTTCTTTGCTGCTACTATCAGAAGGCCGGCAGTCGTTGTTAACGACGTAATATTACGAATATCTCCCATAATTGACAACTTCGTCATAGTATTTGCTACTGCATCGAAGTTTCCCTTGCCGTCGCCTTTCAGAAAAACACCCATTCCGGCGTCGAGTGGACCCTGCTGTACCTTGAAAGGAAAAAAATTACCCGCCAGCAGGAGGTCCTGTTTTCCGTCGCCGTCCATATCCCGTATAATTATTCCATTGACCGCGCTGATCTGCGCCTCCGCGGGCAGGGACACCGTGGCGAATCCGGCACCTTTCCTGAGCAGCAGCAGGGACCTGGTCGTATTGACCTTTACGGTCTTTCCGGCCGCCAGTTGTTCCGGCGTGAAGAGGTCTGTGAGTTGTGCGTCGGCATAGTCCGCATACCGGCTGTACTTTTTTTGTTTCGAAGGCATCTGATCAAAGAGTTCGTCCCTCGTCATATAGGGATAGCTCTTCCCCTCGCTGTAATAACACAGTATCGGGTCCATGACCCCGTCCCCGTCAAAGTCGCCGTAGGTGATCGTCAGCGGCGTCGCCGATCCCGCCCTGAACTGGGTATTGAGCCCCATATTCCCCGCCACGATATCGCTGTCCCCATCCCCGTCGACATCGGCGGCAGCAAGCCGGCACCACCAGCCGGAAGTTTCTCCCAGGCCATAGGCTTTTGTGCGGTCCTGTAAGACGCCGTTGTGATTCTCGAAGACTTCGATCGGCATGAACGGTCCCGCTACGACCAGGTCTTCCCATCCGTCCTTGTTGAGGTCCATCCACAGCGCGTCTGCGACCATTCCGCAATGACCGGGCGCGGTATCGGCGCTTGCTTTTTCGAATTTTATCGCCCCCTTTGAGCTGTTGTTCTTCAGGAGGAAGCTCTCGGGTGGCGCGGGGAACTGTCCCGGCAGTACGTATCCGCCCACGAAGAGATCGGGCTTTCCGTCGTGATCGATATCGGCCGCGCGTACGCAGGAGCCGCTGACCGTCTCTGCAGGGAGTGCGTCGGGTATATATTTAAAACGCCCTTTGCCTTCGTTCTCGAAAAACCGGTCCTGGTATCTTTTGTCGTTGAGGGGATAGTCTGCGCCGCCGCTGACGATATAGAGGTCGGGGTCGCCGTCCCCATCCGCGTCGAAGAACAGGGCGTCCGAGTTGGTGTATTCCTTTGAGTTGTTCCAGGGCTGGTCGGCGGCCACCACGAATTTTCCTTTTGCGGTCTGTATGTACAGCTGGCTCGCGAATCCGGCCGAGGCTCCGACGAAGAGGTCGTCGAGGCCGTCGCCGTTGACGTCACCGCGGGCTATCGCAGGACCGGTTTTGGATATCTGATACGGTAAGAGGGGGGATATTTTGAAGTCGATGGTCTGCGCCTCGTCGTGTGTGAAGGAGACTCCTTCCTGTGTGGTTACGTCTTTGAATTGCACGCCGCCAGCCTGCTGTTTGCGCGCGACGTCGACGGCCTGCTGTTTGCGCGTGACGTCGACGGCCTCCATATTTGTCTCGCTCAGCGTCAATAATGTATCGGCTTTTACTTTGGTCAGAAAACCCGTCGTCCCCGATGGCCATGTTATTAATAACGATACCATGCTATCCTCTCCCAGACCGATATGCATCACCGGGTCCACCGAAGACTGAAAGCCCCTGCAGGTGTATTGTTCCTGTGTCTGGTTGCCGTGAGGAGTGATGACCTCAACCTTTGTCCCCAGGCCGAATGTATTTTGGCCTTTGGCTTTCAGCCGCAGACGCAGATAGTGGGAGGTCGAGGGTTTGGTTTGTGTCGTATTGTTCCTGTACACCAGTGCCGGCCCATTGAGGTCGTTGACCACCAGGTCCAGATCACCGTCGTTGTCCAGGTCGGCGTAGACTGCCCCATCGTGGATGCCGGGCTGCGTGATCCCCCACTCTTTCGTCACGTCCGAGAAGCCGAGCCGGTGGTCGTTGCGGAAAAGATAGTTGCGGAGTTTTGTCGAAGGCATCTCCTGCACCAGCCGCCACATTTCCTTTTTATCGCCGCCCACTTCCTTGTAGCTGGATGAATAGCCGGAGGTGTATTTTACGAAGTCGAGGTTGGTGATATCTCTTAATATGCCGTTGGAAACAAACAGGTCTTTCCAGCCGTCGTTGTCGAAGTCCGCAAACAGGGGCGCCCAGCTCCAGTCCGTGCTGCTGACGCCGGCCATCTGTCCCACTTCGCTGAACAGGGGCATTCCGCTGGTGTCGGTTCCCCGGTTGAGCTGCAGGGTGTTCCGCATCTGCTGGTGGTGCAGGCCGTGGTCGACCCGCATAACGTATTTGTCGTAGGAGTCTGCTCCGCGGAGAAGCTTTTGCCGGTGGTTGCCTTCGGGCAGCATGTCCAGGATCATGATATCGTCCAGCCCGTCGTTGTTGTAGTCGGCTATATCCGAGCCCATGGAAAACTCCGAGATATGTCCCGCCGCCTTGTCCAGCACTTCGCGGAAAGTACCGTTGTGATTGTTCAGATAAAGAAAATCCCTTTCGTCATAGTCGTTGGTCGTATAGAGGTCCGGCCAGCCATCGCCATTGACGTCGCCGACCGAAACGCTCAGCCCGAAGTTCAGCCCGCTGCCGTAGATACCCGCCTGTTCGCTGATATCAGTAAAATGCCCGTTGTCATTGCGGTAGAGGCGGTTCCCGAACTGCGGATGCCTTTTCGCCCTCAACTTATCCGTATTATAGAAGGGATTATAGAACATGGCGGCGTGATTGACCATGAACATGTCCAGGTCGCCGTCGTTGTCCATATCGAAGAAGGCCACCGTCGTCGTATAGGTGCCCGGCGCGTCCAGCCCATAGGCCTTTGCCGACTCGGTGAAGCTGGGCACGCCGTCCTTTACGCCATTATTGATATACAGCTCGTCCGCCCGGTCGGCGTCCGTCCCCGGCCCGGAATAACAAACATAGATATCCAGCAGTCCGTCGCCGTTGACGTCTGCCATGACAGTCCCTGTCTTCCACTTCGGCCTCCCCTGCACCCCTGCCCGTTCGGTAATATCTTCGAACTGGAAGTTGCCCTTGTTCAGATAGAGTCGGTTGGCGCCCATATTGGCCGTGAAATAAAGATCGGGCAGGCCGTCGCCGTTGACGTCCCCCACAGCCACTCCCCCGCCGTTGTAAATGTATTCGTACGTTAGTACGTTATCGTCCTCGTCCTCCTTAATGTCATTCCGGAAATCGATATGCGTCGCGTTCGCCGGAACCGCGGTGAATACCGTCGCCGAGTCGCCTCTGCCGTCGCCATTGCCGTTGCCGCAGGACAATAATACTATGCTTGCCAGAAGGACCAAAGAGGGTTTCATATTAGACAATATTACATTAAATTTACTCCGCATGAACATCACCTATGCCCTTCTTGCCGGCCTTTTACTGTTTTGTTCCCGGTTGACCGCAACACCTCCTTCGACGCCGAAAGAAGCGCTGGATCTTTTGGAAAAGACCGAACTGCCCGATTCAAGTAAATTTTGGCCAAATGTCAGACGAGACCTTTTTGTCGGGAACCTGAAAGCGAATATCACGGCTCCGCTGGCCATCTATCAGGGCAGCAATACCAATTTCTGCGGCTATGCGGCGCTTTCATATCTGCCGCTGCACGACGACCCGCTGACCTATACCCGGTTCATGATCGAGTTGTTTGTAAAGGGGACGGCGACGTGGGGCAAGATCGTTTTTACGCCTTCCCGCGAGGTGCATCGGGCCGCGGGAACCCTACGGTTCAAAGGCATTCTCGACATCCGTCCCGCCGACCAGATGTGGTTCCTCATTCTTGCAGACCATTTCAGGTCATATCTCAACTTCTTCTGGCCGCGTTTCAAACCCGGAGCGGAAGATACATTCTGGGCAGCCGTCAACTATGGAAAGTTCAACCGTATGATCAGGGACCTTATCGGCTATGAGGTGGATGCTACAGGATCGGATATCTTCCGTCCCCACTTTAAAGACCTGTATGGCTATCTTACGGAGCGGCTGAAGACGGGGTATACCTATCTTTATGTGAACAATACCTATCTGCACAAGAAGAATCACGACAAGGGACGGTTCAGGAACAGTTTCCCAACGCATTTTATCGTGCTCTCTTCTATTCAGAAGGCGGACAATGACCCGGAGAGCGATTTGGTCGACATCGTCTACTGGGACTACGGTGGCCGTACGCTGAGACAGGTGAGCCTCCGGTTCCTGAAAAAGATCATCTTCGGGGTAACGCACTGCGGGCCTCCGTCAACGATAAAATAAACTTTATGCGTTACTTACCGGGACTATGTTTTTTTCTTGTGCTTGTCCAGGGCATGTCCTGTACGACCATCAATATCTCCAACTACTACCGGAAGAACCAGTCTACGCTCGACAGTATCGAAGAGACCTTCCGCGTGGCGTATGCACAAAAACCCTTCTCCATCGAGTTCACCGACCGGCCTTTCAACCGGCTCTCGCTCGAGCTGATCACCGACACCCTCACCTATATCTACGAATACAACGTCGGGGAACCCCGTCTCCAGGATACCCTGCTCCGCTATGGCTACGACACCGCCGCCATCAACTCCATTATCACCAACATGCGCTCGATGGAATGTACCTGGGTAGACAACCTCAACTACTGGACCTATCCCGACGTTAAGAAACACACCCTCATCTATATCCCCCTCTAGCCGCGCGCCTTCA
>Ga0207695_10007379_pt1 | contig 14024 bp, 17 predicted proteins | sample KBSC54metaG_FD_184354 | JGI IMG/M metagenome (GOLD analysis project Ga0207695, IMG submission 184354) | Corn rhizosphere microbial communities from Kellogg Biological Station, Michigan, USA - KBS C5-4 metaG (SPAdes) (version 2) | ecosystem: Host-associated > Plants > Roots > Rhizosphere > Soil...
TTGAGCTAAGAGCATATTGGCATGGTAGATGCTGCGCTGGGTACTGAAATAGATGTTGAAACAGTAGACGGCACAGTTCGTATGAAGGTACCGGCTGGCACACAGAGCGGCACTGATTTTAAGTTATCGGCTCATGGCGTACCACATATGCGTGGAAACTCTCGAGGTGCGCATATAGTAAGCGTGGTTGTTGATACTCCTACCAAGCTGTCGAGAAAGCAAAAAGAGTTGCTCGAGCAATTCGAAGGTGCTAAAAAGCGTGGTCTATTTTAAACGGACATGAGTGAGTCGTACAGTTTTTCGTAGCGTTCATACATTTGTTTATCACTAAAACGTTCTGCAAAAACTCGACACTCAGAGCGGCTAATAGTGTCAATTTGCTCAATTGCCTTGATGTAGTCGTTGTCGGATGAGCATACATAGCCCGTTCGACCATGACGCACTAACTCGGCCGATGGTCCAATATCACTGATAATTACCGGTGTACCGCACGCCTGTGCCTCAATAGTAACGAGACCAAAGGCTTCTTGATGCTTGCTTGGAAAAATAAAGGCTTTGGCGTCGCGCAAAAGAGCGGCAACCCTTTCTTGTGATAAGGGGCCAAGATAACGGATACGTTTTCCATCAATAAGCGGTAAGATTTGGTTCCAGTAGTCCAGATCAACATCGTTTACTTTACCTACTATGTCAAGTTCACTACGGGTTTTTATCGCCAGAAGTACTGCCTCTTTTACACCTTTTGCGGGTGTGATGCGGCCAAAAAAGATTAATCGTCGACGAGGTTTGGTCTCTTTTGATGGCAGAAAAAGCGAGAGATCAATGCCATGATAGATCATAGTAACCGTAGGAATACTAAGTTTTTTATCTGCGGTTTCCATGAGGTGCGTAACTGGTACGACGTGTACATTGGTAACGTGGTGTTTCTGAGCGATTGCTGCGATTTCTTCATTCGGAAACCAATGCTGAGTAACGACGATTGGTTTTGATGTGAGATGCGCTAAATTATAGTGAAGGGAATCGAAATGGCTATGGAATATGTCATGTTCTTTTGAAAGAAGTGCCTGCTGTATGAGGGCGGTGTTATTGAGAAGTTTATCTTTTTTATCGTTAGCCGTACTTTGCCAAAGTATAGTTGAAGTCTTGTCAAAAGAACCAGGAGCAGCATAGATAGTTACAAGGTGTCCTTTTTTAGCTTGCTCACGGGCTAATTTCAACGCCCACTCATAACGACCATTATGTTTTTGCAGGGGAAAATGAGCTCCGTAAGGCAAGAGGTGCGCGATATTCATTAGACAACCTGTACGCGTAATGCGTCAACGCTTTTACAGAGTGCTTCGAAAGTTGTTTTATCTTCATGAGCTATGATAATAACCACCGCTGCCTTGTAGCCATATTTTGCCGGTCCAATGTGCTGACCGGTTTTGGGTTTAATACTGAAATAGGTATATTCGGGCATGGTTCCTTGGCCAAGAATTTCCTTGAACGCACCTTCTCGATCAGGAAAAAGCTCATAGACAGCAGAATAAGCACGAAATGTGCCATCAAGGAGGGGGCTTTTGCCTATGGCAAGTTGAACTTCCTGTGCTACAAGATCCAATCCGTAACCGTATCCGTACATACGAGGACGATACCCGCCAATGCGCGCGCCTATTTCAATAATTTTCACATCATCTCCGTCGTACATCAATTCGACATGTGCAGGGGTTGAGCGCATATCAAGCGCGACAATGCCTTTTTTAGCAACGTCAAATAGTTTTTGCGACAGCGCATGACTTAGCTCGAGTGGAAGTGTTCTGCTGTAAAGATAATTGTCGTCCGCGCCATGCTCGGATGCAGTAGTGATGCCAACGATTCCTTTGCAAAAATGAGGTTCGCCTGTATTGTCGACAAATGCTGCTATGGAGCAACTTTTCCCCTTTATGAACTCTTCGACAATAAGCTCTGGTTGTCTATCGTGAATGGCGTACTTCTTATAGAGATCTCCAATTGTAGCCTGAGCGTATCTGAAATTGTGAAGTAATTCAGCTTTGTCGTTGCATCGAAGTACTAGTAGGCTTTTGACGAGGTTGGTCGGTTTAATGATAAGCGGATAAGTAGTTGTAGCGGCAAAGTCAAGGAGTGCGTCTTCGGACACGATTTTTTCAAAACGAGGAGTAATCGAAGGGTCAGCTTGCAGAAATGCCTCACGCATTAGGTATTTATCTGTCGACATAGCAGCGGACCGCGCACTCGCACCAGGAAGAGAGAGATAGGCTGCCAAGCTTGCCTTGGCAGTAACATAATTCTCGTATGTGCAAACAAGGCCTGCAATTGTGGCACCTTGCAGGTCGATACGAGAAAGATCTAATGTGCCGAACGTAAGAGAGATTATCATATCGAACGCCTCGGGGTGTTTAAGTTCAATGGAAGCGTCATGAAATAAGCCTACGTTATAGCCAAGGCGGCGAATGGCGCTCGCCGCTTCAAGATGAGGGTCTGATTTTCCAACCAAGAAGATATATGAATTCATCATCTAAAGTATCGATGACTCTCGAGTGATTGTCAAGGCAAGGGCAATTATCCCTTGAAGCCATAACACCTCTGTAATATACTAATAACAGATATGAAGTTCACCATCAAAGAGTTTAATGAGAAGTTCCCGACTAGCGATGCCTGTCTTGACTATCTCTGGCAAATACACTTTGCCGACAAGCCCTGCAAGAAGTGTGGCTTACTCGAAGGCTTCCATAAACTCCCGAAACGCCCCGCCTACCAATGCGAATGCGGCAATCAAATATATCCACTTGCAGGTACACCCTTCCATAAAAGTACGACTGACCTTCGCACTTGGTTTCTTGCTATCTTCTTTATGACTAATACCCGTTCTGGCATGAGCGCCTTACAATTCCAGCGCATTAGCGGCGTGACCTACAAAACAGCCTGGCGCATCTTCAAACAAGTCCGCCTCATGATGGCCGACGATGAGACCCTACTCAATGACAACGTTGAAGCAGACGAAGCCTACATGCACCCGAACCCGCAGAAACGCAGTACAGCCAAACCCCACAATAGCCAAGTTATGTTCGGTATGGTTGAACGCGGCGGACGCGCCAGGATCAAGCACGTCAAAAGCTCGGGCGTGCGTGTACTCGTTCCTGAGATCCAAAAGAACATTGGCAAGACGGCTACGATTTATACGGACGAATATGGCTCGTACCGCTTACTCAAGCGACGTGGCTATCAGCATGAGACTATCAATCACAGCAAACAAGAGTACGTCGTTGGTCATGTACATACCCAAAATGTTGAGAACTTCTGGAGTCAATTCAAACGTGGTATTTACGGCGTCTACCGTCACTGCGATCCGAAATATCTACAGCAGTATGCCAATGAATATGCCTTTAGATACTCAAATCGCAAGAGCGATACGCCGATGTTTGAGCTTGTTCTGGTGAAATCTGGTAAATAAAAGGTAATCTCCCGATACCCAACTTACTTCTTTCATGTCAATCTGTAATTAATCTTCACAGTCTCTCTTCCTTTCTATATAAGTATAGGAGTAGGAGGGGTAGGCAAAATAATATACATACATAGCCAATCCAATAAACTACAGACATAAATACCTAAATCAAAAACACACCAATCATCAACTAAGCAGTCAGTAATACTCACATCTCTAAAATGACAGAAGATATCCCAACAACTAATCCAGCTAAATCAGAACCAAAGTATCGTAAAAAGCTAAACGAAGAACAAGTAGCAGTCTTAAATCTACTGTATACATTCAGATTTGCTAGCAGCGAACATATAGCCAAGTATCAAGAAAAACCAAACAGTAAGCACATTCAAAAGCGGCTCAAGATACTAGAAGACCAAGGACTCATAGCGAAACGCTACGACAAGAGCTACAAGCTCAAAGGTAAACCCGCAGCATATTATTTGCTGCCAAAAGGCGCACGGGCTTTAGTGGATGTAGGCGATCGTGATGAGAATGAACCAATTAACATTAAGCGTATCTACAAAGATAAAGATGTATCCGAAGGGTTTATACAACACAGTCTCAATATCCTCGGCGTCTACCTAGCCCTTAGCGCACTACACGGCAACAAGCTCGACTTCTTCACCAAGAGCGACCTCAAGTACGAACAATTCGAGTTTTATCCGCAGCCGCTACCTGATGCCCATGTTCGCGTTAATGCTAAAGACGATGACAAGAACTTCTTCCTCGATATCTTTGAAGATAGCCAACCGTTCTTTGTGCTCATTAGGCGTATTAAGAAATATCTGGAGTACGCTGGCAGTGGCGATTGGCCGGAAGAGCCCCTACCGACTATCTTGATAATCGTCGAGAACAAGAGCGTCCATAAGCGACTGCGGAAGCGGATTGCCAAAGAGCTGCGCGACTCGTATGAGGAAGTGTCTTTTGCTACGGCAAGGCTAGAATATCTACTCGATCCTGAATACAAGGGAAAAGTATGGTTTCCGATTGATGAGGATGGGGATGATCCGGAGGAGCCGATAACACCCGCAATACTTACAAAGCTGCCATGAGCGGATGATTAGCACTTCCATTTGCAAAGCAAGTGGAAGTGCCTATTTCCTGGAGGGAAATAGGCAGGATTATGATTGCGACCACACGAGTTCAAAGATGGCTCTTTGTGAGTTTGCGATCTGCTCATTTTCAGTAATTACACCAAATATATTCTTTCCTATATCAAGTATGGCCACCTTATTGCCATAGATATAGGTTTCGCTGCTGAAGTAGGCATCTCCGGATAACAATTTCGTCTGCCTCAAGGATGTATTATCATGCATAAGCAGTACCCCTGCTTCCTTATTCTTTACCGCCAAAACTCTAATTAATATCCCCTTTGCGACACGCTCGGTAATAAACTGTTCGTGTGTACCCCTACCAAAGACCTGGCCTTCAGTCTCTTGGTTTGTCCAGAGGAGAATTTCCTGCTGCTCGGATAATATATCTTTCCATACAGCAACCAGCCCCTCCCTCCCCTCAAATGTTCGTACACGAGGGCGGGTAGTTGTCGTTCGATGCGCCGCTCGTAATTCAGGCAGCGCTTCTTTTAGGGCCATTGTATTACGACTAATTTGTCGCTGTCGAGCTTCGATTTTTTGCAGTAGAAAGTCGGGTTCGGCAGCAGTAAACAATTTCTTGTATGTTTTATGATTTTCGTTCACCAAGCCTTTAGTAGCCATCTCTGCTGCGACTATATAGGCAGTGGAGCGTTGTAGGCGGGCTTTCTTCGTGATTTCTACGAGTGTTGCCGCACCGAGTTCTAAATTCGCAATATAAAATTTGATATGTTTTTCGTTGCAACCTAATTGCAGCAAGCAGTTTACTAAAACTCTATCCATAGTGTGAATTTATCATAAATTTGATATAAAGTCTATCATATCTGGATAACATATAATTAACAGACTAACAACAGATTATAAAAAATGTATATAAATCCAGTAACTTTGGAAGTTGTATCAATTAGAGTATCGTTAGATATATGAGCAATATTCCAGAAAATGAACGTAAACTTCGAGTTGGTATATTATTTGGTGGTAAATCCGCCGAACATGAGGTATCAATCCAATCGGCTCGCAATGTACTTGAAGCACTTGATAAAAATAAGTTTGAGCCGATTCTCATTGAGATTGACAGAGAAGGAAGGTGGAAGTTGCACGACTCTAACCTTATAGAAGAGAAAGCCGTAATCGTTCCGAGCTCCTCTACTAGCCAGTTAGGATTGTCCCTTAGCGGCGATACCAAACTAATTACCGCTTCCACCAAGACACCGTTTCAGACTCCCGATGTGATTTTCCCCATCCTCCACGGCCCATATGGCGAAGATGGTGCTGTCCAAGGTCTTCTAGAGCTGGTGAATATCCCTTACGTAGGAGCAGGTATCGCAGGTTCAGCGGTCGGTATGGATAAAGATATTATGAAAAGACTACTACATGAGGCAGGTGTGCCAATAACGGAACATATCGTACTGAAAAGCTCCGAGCAATATACTTTTGACCCAAAAAAGATTATCGCCGCACTTGAGGTGCCACTATTTGTCAAACCAGCTAATATGGGATCGTCTATAGGTGTAAGTAAAGCGAAGAGTGAAAAGGAACTCGTACAAGCAGTGGCGCTTGGCTTCCAGTATGATCGAAAGGTTTTGGTTGAAAAGACCATTGATGGTGATGAGGTAGAGTGCGCAATAATAGGCAATGAACAGCCGGAGGCATCCGTACCCGGGCGTATTATCTTTAAGGCGGGCTTCTATACTTATGACGCCAAGTATGATGAGGCTAAGGACACTACATTAGAAATACCGGCTCGATTATCAGAGAAACTGACTAAGCAGGTGCAGGAAGTTGCAATAAAGGCCTACAAAACCTTAGAGTGCGAGGGTATGGCTCGTGTTGATATGTTTATTACAAAGCAAGGTGAGGTTCTAGTGAACGAGATCAATACACTTCCTGGCTTTACGAAACTTAGTATGTATCCACAACTTTGGCAGGCAAGCGGACTCTCATATACTGATCTTATCACGAGACTTCTAGAGCTGGCGATTGATCGCGCTTCAAAGCGCGAAGAGTTACTTACAGTTCGTAATACTGTTAGCATTGGCGAAAACCTTAAAGAGCATGAGTAGCATGAAGGCACTTCTTCAAGACCTACGTCTCTTCTTTACGACTATTCGATATTCCTTAGGAAGCTCGAAATTACCAAGGCGGTTTATGCACAAGAACGTCTCTTACTTCTCACAATGGGAATCACGCGGACTTGTCGGTGAAATATTAAGCGGGTCTGTTAAGGCAGAGGACGACCCTAAATGGCGCGACTCTGGCGCAGCGACCAAAGCAGAGTATGCAGCTTGGAGTTGGTCGGGTTGCGGTATGGCTTGTTTTAAGATGATACTCGCTCATCGAAGTAAAATATCAGTCCCTCTTGTAGCGCTCGGTAAAGCTTGCTGTCATTACGGAGGATACGATATGCCACTTGAGCGATCACAAGGGTTAAAATATGCGCCTTTTGTAAAATTTGCAAAAAACGATTTTGGAATTACAGCGAGCGCCAAAGCAGCTTTACCGATAATCCAAATTGCTTCCGAGCTCTCCAGGACTAGATATGTAATCGCTTCTGTTCACCCTTCCATAAGAGATGCCACGTCAAAACCCAAAACGAAAGGCGGGCACCTAATTTTAGTTTTGGGTTATGATCTCGATAGGCAGCTTCTTTATTTGCACAATCCATCGGGTAATTCACCTACATCACAAGAATATGTCGCGATATCTTTCAAAAATTTTGAGAAGTTTTTTAGTTATCGGGGGATTATCATTTCTTAAATACTAACTCAAGTGAAATAGAAAACGAGCAACTCAAATGAGATGCTCGTTTATCTACATCCTAGCGTATTGTAGTAGGAGCTTTACGAAAAGCGTAAACAAACACGCTCTGGTGGTCACCACCTCCAGTGCCACCGTCGTGACCATGCCTAATAAGCATAGCCTCTGCGGATCGTGCATGCGCCGCATTTATCGCTGATTTGTAAATCCACGAATCATTAATGCGATGTACGCGATGATCATCAAAGAGACGATTGTTGATATCGCTTGCGATTCCAACATACCAACTCGATTTTAGATCATTTGGAAAGTTAGCCGCTAGCCAGCTTGTAACTTCCCCAAAGATTGATTGATCTGTCATACCCTATACCGAACCTGCTCTGTTAGCTATTTATATTTTTGCGATGCGAGTAGCCATCGCTCGACCTTTGGTGTTTGTGTTGCCCGACCCACCTCACGGGGCGCATAACCAATCCTATATTACCATTTGAGTATCGTTTTCGCAACATCACGAAGTTACGTATAATTGACATCACCTCGCTGCTTATGCTACAATTACGCTATGAGTAACTACAATTTAATCACAGAAAAGGTTACAAAGCTCAGAGAGCAAAGTTCACTTACGCAAGAGGACGTTGCCAAAAAACTTGGTATTAGCCGCCAGCGATGGATCCTTGTCGAAAAAGGCGAACGTGATCTAAGCACGGAAGAGCTTGGCAAACTTGCCGAGTTATTCGGGATAGATGTCGCTGATTTTTTCGATGAAACACCGAACCTCAAAAAATTTCGACAAATGTATTTTGCATGTCTTAAGTTTGCTGCCAATCATCGCGGCAATGTGCAGAAAACGAAACTCGCAAAACTCCTATATCTGGCAGACTTTAAGAATTTCTTTGAAAACCTAGAGCCAATGAGCGGCGTGAAGTATCGTCGTCTTGAATACGGACCGGTGCCGGATGTCTTCTTTTCTATGACGGACGACCTTCTTGAACGAGGCAAAATAAAAATTGAACTGCTAGACGGAGGAGCTCAAATGATCTCATCCAACACCCGAGAAGAAGACTTCAACGAGCTAACTAAAGACGAACTCGCGAGTATAAAGCAAATCTGTGAATTATGGAAAGATAAAAAGACTCAAGAAATAGTTAGCTTTACTCACGAACAGAAACCATGGAGGATGTGTCGTGATGGTGAATATATCCCGTACAGTCTGATCATCCAGGAAGATCCAGAGCATGTTTACCAGCCGCTTACCCAACGATAATGATTATCGCGTCATTTTCAGCCCATATGCTGAAAGGCACTATATTAAAAGGTTCGCCAAAGATTACAAAGGCAGGCAATGGGCAGTAACTCAAGATTCTATCTTTCAGGATCTCAAACGTATCCATGCCTTAACTACCTCGCAGCAAGTGGACGAACTAAAGCATGGTGAGGATTGCATATTGTTTAAATATGATTTCGCTGTTGCGCAGACAAAAGTATCTCCAAAAGCATCCGGCAACCGATGCCTTATTTTCCTCGATGCCCCACGTCAACTCCAAACTATTTTACTAATGTATGGCAAGGGAGACATGCCTAAGAATCAGCAGGAAACGTCTTATATCTTGGGGGTCGCCCAGAATGAGTTTCCTGAAATATGGCAGCGTTTGAACTAGGTTCGCAATACACCTATTTCGTCTTCTTGCCAATTCGCTTTATTACTCTTTGAAATTGCTCTAGCCCCTGAGGATGGTCGAGTTGAATCTTTTCCTTTTCAAGCTTCTTATTCATCTTCTCTTGTCTCTCTTGATCTCTCTTTTTTGGTTTAGATAATTCTTTATTGGTCATACGTCCAGTATAGCCTAGGTTACTTATTATGGTCTGAAGGGATAATTGCCAAGGCAAGGAGATTGACAGTTTACGTATGAAGTGTTATAAATAACAGGTTACACTTTTACCTAGAAGGTATAAAACGAATGCTAAATTTGGTTAAATAATACTATGACCATGAAGGAAAAGATAACTCTTGGCCGGAATGAACAGGTTGATTTTGCACGGTTTGCCCATAAGGTACCTGCAAAAATTGACACTGGCGCCGATACCTCATCTGTGTGGGTGAGCAATATTCGTGTTGATAAAAACGGTGTGCTTCGATTTACTCTGTTTGGGGAGGGCTCGCCGTATTATACTGGTAAGACGATCAAGCGAGAGCATTATAAGATTGGGGTGGTACGAAGCGCAAGCGGGCACGAGCAAGTTCGCTATAGAACGCAACTAAGCCTACGGCTTGGCGGTAAAAGGATTCGTGCCATGTTCAATCTGTCTGATCGATCAAAGAACAAGTTCCCCGTTCTTATTGGGAGACGCACGCTGAGCGGCAAGTTCATCGTCGATGTATCTCAAGCAAAGTATACTGACACGGAAAAAGTTTTCGAGGCTGAGAGCCGTGAGCTGAATGCCGAACTCGAAAAAGACCCCTATCTTTTTTATAAGAATCACTATAAAAAGACAGGCTTAAGCATAAGGAAAAAGACATGAACATAGCTATTCTCTCTAACGGCAACGCCAACTACTCGACAAAACGTCTTAAAGAAGAGGCGTTAAAACGTGGACATACGGTAAAAATTGTCAAATATCGCGACTGTTATGCCTCCATTGAGCAAAATAATCCGACAGTAAGCTATAGAGGTGAAACGTTGAGCAACTTCGACGCGATCATCCCTCGTATTGCCGCAAATATGACGCGCTACGGTACGGCTATCGTGCGTCAGCTAGAAATGCAGGGTGTGTACAGCGTGTCGAGCTCGATCGCCATTAATCGTTCGCGCGACAAGCTTCGCAGTATGCAATTACTTGCGAAAGCCGGTGTGGGTATTCCAAAAACGGTCTTTTCGCGAAACACGGCAGACATTGAAGATTTGCTTGAGCAACTCGGTGGCATGCCGGTGATTATTAAGTTGGCTAGCGGTACGCATGGTAATGGTGTCGTACTGGCCGAAACCCAAAAGGCTGCCAAGTCGGTGTTGCAGGCGTTTTATCTTACGAACGACGATGGAACGAACATTTTGTTGCAAGAATTTGTGAAAGAATCGGCGGGTACGGATATTCGTGCGTTTGTGGTTGGTGGACGCGTAGTAGCGAGCATGAAACGACAGAGTCTTGACGATGATTTTCGCTCCAATCTGCACAAAGGCGGCGAAGGAACGTCTATTAAACTGACTGAAGAAGAACGTAAAATGGCCATAAAAGCTGCGCGCGCTATGGGACTCAATGTGGCAGGTGTCGATATGATGCGGTCTGAGCGTGGTCCACTTATTCTTGAAGTAAATGCTAGCCCTGGGTTTGGCATCGAGAAAGTAACTGGCCGCGACGTAGCGAGTCCGATTATTGAATACGTTGAAATGAACGCGAAGCGTCGCAATAAAAAAGACAAAGTTGGCGCATAGCTGGCGCAACTTTTCGTAACTGATATAATAGTGCTTATGATAGTGGTCATAGGGCTATGAATTGGCGTAAAATAACAAGCTGGTGTCTTGTTGTGTTAGTGCTGTGTGGCATTGGTGTGGCAGCCTATTACGTTATGCTGCCTCAGTTGCAGCCACATGTAACAGTGCATTTAGGTGATGGTGTCTTTGCTGCGCAAGTGGCAAAGACCGATGCAGCCCGTGAAAAGGGCCTGGGCGGGACCCTTAACTTACGAAGTGACCAAGCGATGCTGTTTGTATTCGATAGTGATAGCAAATGGTCAATCTGGATGAAAGATATGAATTATCCCATTGATATCGTATGGCTCGATAGTACGAAAAAGGTTGTCTATATGGTGAAAAATGCTCCCCCCGAAAGCTATCCGTACGAGCAGTTTACTCCCAAGGAAACTGCGCGCTACGTCGTGGAGTTGCCCGCAGGAACGGTGGAACAAAAAACGGTCAATATTGGGGCTATGGCGGCATTTGACGAAAATAATATCGAAGGGTGGCATTTATGAGTTTTGTGGTGATCTTTTTGATCATCATTGGACTATTATTTGCGACCGCTTTTTTCACGAAGCGACGGTTTGGTGTGCTGGGTTTGGCATTGGCGGCTGGGGCAATGCTCAGTGCGTTATGGGTAGGTGATCTCACTCCTGTCATTGCGAATGCCGGTATTATTCTAGTGAAGCCACCACTCGAAAGCGTGGTGGCCGCCGGATTGATTTTGTTGCCTGCACTACTCCTGCTTGCCAGCGGCCCAACTTACAGATCATTTCCGCAGCGTCTTATCGGATCGGGCGCGTTTGCAGTGCTTGCTATTGCGCTGTTGCTTCAGCCCCTGGGGTCGGCGCTCGTCATTGATGGTGTCGGTACTTCTGTGTACGGTTTCTTTATTCGGTATAGAACGATCATTGTTACCGTTTGTCTGATATTAGCTATTCTTGACCTTTTGGTAGCCAAGATGCCAAAGCGCCGTTCAAGCAGTCACGAGTAGACACAAAAAGACTTTCAGAAAATGAAAGTCTTTTTTGATAATTTCATGGAGGGTCCAGTGGGGCTTGAACCCACGACACCCTGCTTAAAAGGCAGGTGCTCTAACCAGCTGAGCTATGGACCCATAGCTGTGCTCTATAAAAGATAGCATTTTATAGAGGTATTTGTCAACGTTCGCAAAAAGGTGGGTGAGTTGCCCACGAGGAAAAGCTCGTGGGCAACTCGATGTAGTGGTTACTCCTCGCGAACGGGGGTGTACTGTCCAGGGCGGCCATTACGTTCACGGGCAGCACGCAGGTTGGCAGAGACGGGATTGTTAGCCCGGTTGGCCACGCTTAGGGCTGTGCTGCCCGAAGATTCTCCAATGCCGGCCGTGGCCCCGCTCAGTACTGTAATGGCGAAAACAACCGTAGTGGTCATGCGGCGCGTAATCACGCGAAATCCTTTCGTCGGAGAGATACACTAGTAGGTGATTTTGACAGAATAAAGACTATATTTCAAGAAGAATTTAATGACCATCATGTCATACTATGACAATGAATTGGTGGATAATGAAACGACGGATTCATACGTCGTGGTTTGTGGCGGCAATAAGCGTTGCTATTGTTGTAGGAGTTATCTCGGCTCAACATGTACCGAGTGATTGGTTTGTATCGTTGGGTTGGCCAGTAGCGGCAGTGTTCCTGGCCGGCATTTCTTTTTGGCGAAGATATGCGTTTATGTTGCTATTTGTCGCCATAGCTGGATTGTTCATTGGGCTGTGGCGTGGGAGTGATTTACAGCAGCAGCTCACGCCATTTGCGCGTATCGTTAATCATTCGGTGACGATAGTGGGCATGGTATCTGACGATCCTGATATTGGCAAGGATGGCTCGCTGGTAGTGACACTAGGTAATTTGCAGATAGATGGCCACGCGATTGCCGGAACGGTGTGGGTGAGCGCCAGTGGCAAAAGAGACGTAAAACGGAGTGATATGGTGACGCTGCACGGCAAACTACTTGCGGGGTTTGGAAGTTTTAGCGCGAGTATGTACCGAGCGCAAATAACGAGCGTGCAGCGGCCGGTTCCGGGCGATATTGCGCGCCAAGCCCGTGATTGGTTTGCGAATGCAGTGCGAAAGGCTATACCAGAACCTGAGGCGAGTCTGGGGATTGGCTATTTGGTAGGACAGCGTTCGGCACTTCCGGTTGAGCTTGATACTGCGCTGAGGCTTGCTGGTATTACGCATGTTGTGGTAGCGAGTGGATATAATCTGACTATTCTTGTACGGTTGGCGCGTCGGCTTTTCGTGAAAGTGTCTAAGTATTTGGCGGCACTCGCCGGCGCGGTGATGATTGTGGCATTTATTGCGGTCACCGGCGCAAGCCCGAGCATGTCGCGAGCGGGAATTGTTGCGGGGCTGAGTTTGCTTGCCTGGTATTATGGCCGCAAATTTCATCCGTTAGTGTTGCTGCCATTTGCTGCTGCGGTGACCCTTTTAGCTAACCCAAGTTATGGCTGGAATGATCTTGGGTGGCAGCTGAGCTTTGCGGCATTTGCTGGGGTTATGGTGCTTGGGCCACTGATGCAAGCGTATTTTTTTGGTGATAAAAAACCTGGTATTGTGAGGCAGATTATCGGTGAAACTATTGCGGCCGAGCTGTGTACGTTGCCCGTTATTGTCATGGCGTTTGGTCAGTTTTCAAACGTGTCGCTTGTTGCCAACCTACTTATTTTGCCGTTTGTACCTCTCGCCATGCTATGTACATTCGTTGCTGGTATTGCAAGTATTGCCATTCCTTCTGTGGCGACGACCGTTGGTTTTCCGGCCAGTGCACTGTTGCAGTACATGGTGCAAGTCACTGAATATTTAGCGCACATTCCGTGGGCGCAAACACAGCTGAGCGTGACGAGTATCGCAGTCGGCATATATTACGCAGTGCTTGCCGGCGTGTGTGTTTATATGTGGCGAAAAACAAAGCTTAACTTGCGTGAGGCCAACCTGGTGGAGTAGTCAATCATCTTGATATTACACGTCTTTTTAATTAAAATGACCTACTGTGACTGAGTTGAAGAAAGAACGCATCACGCTCGGCGTGCTACGCAACACCATGTCTGCTTGTGTGGAAAGGGCTGTGAACGAGGGGGTGACATACATCATTACCAAGCACGGCAAGGATGCGGCCATAATGATCGCGCAAGCCGATCTAGACCGAATCGAAGCACTCCTAGAATTATTGGTTCGCCGCGCTAATGAACGGCTCGGGATTAAG
>Ga0207695_10007383_pt1 | contig 14022 bp, 18 predicted proteins | sample KBSC54metaG_FD_184354 | JGI IMG/M metagenome (GOLD analysis project Ga0207695, IMG submission 184354) | Corn rhizosphere microbial communities from Kellogg Biological Station, Michigan, USA - KBS C5-4 metaG (SPAdes) (version 2) | ecosystem: Host-associated > Plants > Roots > Rhizosphere > Soil...
AAGGCGAAAACAAGAATAAGCCCAGCGAAGAGATACGACGCACCAGGGATTACCGTGGCCACCGTTCGCGCCACCATTCGAAGATCTCCCTTGCTTCTGTCATACAGCTCAGTGGAAACAATAGCCACCGATATCCAGACAAGACCTAAGTGAACTCCGAATTTCCACAGTACCCACACGACAAATGGAACGAAAATAACCAGGCGCGCCTTCTGCGCGGCAAATCGCTCCCAAACAGGTCTTACCGTCATTTTTGCAGGCAGGCCAATTATTGCCAGTATGACCGCAGCTAAGATTGAGTGTGCGGCAAAACCGGCCCAATACAGTGGGATAAGCCGCTGCCAACTCACGGAAAGATGGAGTCCTGCAGCTTTGAAAGCGGGTATGATCGCAACCACGAGCAAACAGCTCAAAAAATAGTGAATATTGACGCGAAGTGTTGCTAAAACGCTAACCCTCTCCAGTCGTGGTATCGACGTCGTAGACTCCTGTGTTTCTTCATAAATTGCGGGCATCGGCGGTTTTAGTGCAATCGCCTTGCCGCTTCTAGATGTGCGATGAAGGAGTATTGGATAGACAGCACTGTAAACGAATGTATTCAGCTCCAGTGCTCTAGGAAGCCTGAAAGTTTCCACCTTAGGAAATGTCTTCAGCTTTTCACCACCTCGGTGGCCTTACGATTGTGTGCCGGAAACGCGGGACTGGTTGCTAAGTTGCTTGTTTCTTAACCGTAAGAGCAACTGCGACAGGGCTTTCACTTTGGCGACGAAGATGCATCCGGAATTGAAAGCAGCATCCCTGCGCAACCTAGAGCGTTTCGCAGGAACCAAAATCAAAGGAGACTACATTCCATGGTCAACCTCGCGCGCAAGATTGCAGCCCGCTTCCATCAGGACATTTCCGGTCAAGGTTTAGTCGAATACGCCCTAATTATGGCATTGGTAGTATTCGCCGCCGTTAGCACGATGCGAGGTTTGGCGTCGGAAATAAACCTGGCTTTCAGCCAGATCACGAGCACGCTCACGAACTCGATTGCCCCTACCACATAAGCCGGCAGATAGGGGGTCGGATCAATCTCTCAGTGATGTTAGGACGTAAGTGCAATCGACACGTCTCCGCTCTTCAAAGGGCACTGTCGTCGGGCAAGGGTTGATTGTGCTCGAGTGCAAGGTAGATGTTGGATTAGCCAATCAAGGCTTACTTGTGGAGGTGAGTTACGGCTGTACAACGATTAATTACGGCGTTCGTGGTTGCGGCCATTCTCGCCGGCGGTATTACGTTGCTGTTTTACCGTCGGATGAATCGCAATCTGCCGATCCATGGATCGACCATCCAGGTGGTTGTGGCGGCCAACGATCTGCCCGTAGGCGTAACTCTTTCCTCAAAAGACCTAACCTTAATTGACTGGTTCAGTGATACGGTGCCAGCGGGGGCATTCACTAAACCTGAGACCATCGTCGGGCGTCCTTTACTTTATCCTTTATCGGCAAAACAGCCGGTTCTGGAGCGGGACCTCGGCGTCCAAGGGGCAGGCATTGGCCTCGCAGGCAAGATTCCTGAGGGCATGAGGGCGACAGCGGTTCGATCGAATGAGATCTCGGGGGTGGCGGGATTTCTGTATCCCGGTTCGCACGTTGATGTGCTCATAACGTTCACGCCTACCGGCGGAAACATGCCGACGACTAGAACGGTGCTGCAGAACGTTCAAGTTTTAACCGCCGGCCAGACGATCGAACCAGACCCGCAAGGCAGGCCGCATTCGGTCAATGTGGTGACCCTGCTGGTGACCCCGGAAAATTCGCAAAGACTTCAACTTGCCAGTTCACAAGGCAATATTCAGTTCGTACTGCGCAGCGGAGCCGATCACGAACAAGCGGAGATAACCCCAACCCGCTTGGACCAACTTTTCCCCAGTGACAAGCCGCCAGTGGTGAAGGCGGTGAAGCGCACTGCGCGCCAGGGGCCCCCTCCTATGTACATGTTGGAAGTAATCCAGGGAACCAAGCGCTCAGAAGAAAAATTTAAGGAATAAAGGATCTCTACTCCAGCATGACAATTCCCAGCCGGACACCAACGAGGAGCATGCTTTTGGCTCTGGCGTTGATTTTGCCGCTAGCAGCGATTCCAACTGCCGCACAGTCCGAAGGCCAGGCCTTGCATGTATTCGTCGGCAAATCGGTGGTGATCAATGTACAGGCCCCGGTTTCGCGGATTCTTTCCAGCAATCCAGCGGTGATTGATACCTTGGCGACTTCGCCCACCCAGGTGGTGGTTGAGGGAAGGGCGCCAGGAGTGAGTAGCCTGATCCTGTGGGATTCCACCGGACACTCGCAGATTCTCGATGTCACGGTCGACGTGAACATTTCGCATTTGCGAACCGCGATTGAGCAGACCTACCCAGGCCAGCGGGTCGAACTTCAATCCGACGGCGCGCATTTGATTCTGACGGGAACGGTTTCAGACGCGAAGATTTCGGAGGACATCGGCAAGATGGCCTCAGCTTATTCCGGCGGGGTGGTGAATTCCCTGTCAGTGGCCCCGGTACACGAACAGCAAATTCTGCTGCAAGTGAAGTTCGCCGAAGTCGACCGCACGAAGATTCAACAGTTTGGAATTAACTTGCTCAGCACCGGCGCGGCCAATACGGTCGGGACAGTCACCACGCAGCAGTTTACCCCGCCGATTCAGAATGGACAGCTTACCAGCGCCATCGGCGCCAAAAACACTGGTTTCACGAGTTCTTTTCAACTCAATAATCTGCTCAACATTTTTCTGTTTCGCCCTGATTTGAACCTGGGAGCGACCATTCAAGATCTTGAAAACCGGAACATCCTTCAGATCTTGGCCGAACCAAACTTGCTGGCCTTAAATGGCCAAAAAGCGAACTTCCTGGCTGGCGGTGAATTTCCGTTCCCGGTAGTACAAGGCGGAGCGAACGTCGGCGCGGTCACAATTCAATTTCGGCCATTCGGAGTGAAGCTCGACTTCACGGCTTTTGTGGGCCAAGATCACGTAATTCGAATGCACATTGCACCGGAAGTGAGCACTTTAGATTTCACGCAGGCAGTTACGATTTCCGGCTTTACGGTCCCTGCGATTTCCACCCGGCGCACAGAAACTGAGATCGAACTGAAAGACGGGCAGTCATTCGGCATCGCCGGCTTGCTAGATAATCGCGCGCAGGTCCAACTCAGCAAGATCCCGGGGATCGGCGATATACCGATTCTGGGGAATTTTTTCCGCTCGCGGTCGATCAATCGCAGTGACAGCGAACTGCTGGTGATGGTGACCCCGCGAATCGTTGATCCCGTACAGTTGAATGCGCCAGCGCCCCTGCCGCCGGCGAATCCGGTTAAGTTCCTGGATAATCCGCGATTCGATCACGGCGTACCGACAAGCTTGGCAACCCCAGACAAGACGCAAACTCAGCAACCATCGAGTACGAAATGACCCTGATGTCAATCAAAGACGCGCCCAACAGCTCTCCGCGCGAAAGCTTCGCCAGTAACGATCCTCTGTCCGTCGTGGGCATTTGTCTGGATGACGAGACCTGGGCGGTATTGCAGTCGTTCGCAGAATCGGCGCCGCTCATTCGCTTACGTTCTCATTTGTCTGAGTACCGGACCCACGAAACTGATCCTGGAAATGAGTGGATGGGCGGGCCAGCGCCTGAAATCTGCATCCTGGATTTTGACCGTGATCGCCGTAAGGCAGCAGCCGCAGCTGAACATATTCATAGCGCCGCACCGGGCACGGCGATTTTTGCCGTGTCCGCGGATTCTCAATCCGACTTGATCATTCAAGCCATGCGCAGTGGGTGCAGCGAATATCTGGTGAAGCCCATCGGCCGCGAACAACTTTTGAATGCAGTCGCGAGAGTTGGCGGACGAAGGAAAGAGCGTGCGCAAACCTCGCGCGCACACGTGCTAGCCTTCATGGGAGCTAAAGGCGGCTGCGGTGTAACGAGTATAGTCACTCAGCTGGGCGTGTTACTGGCCCGTTCGTTTTCAAAGCGCACTCTAATCGTCGATCTTCACCCGGATTTCGGCGACGCCGCCTTGTATTTAGGCCTCACGCGCCACCGTTATCACTTTTTCGAGCTGGTCGAGAACACGGACCGCCTGGATGTCGAACTGCTGCAGAGCTTCCTGGCGCGCCACCCCAGCGGACTGGAGTTAGTGCCTGCACCGGAAGGTACCGACGCACAGCGCAGGATTCTACCAGGCGCGGTAGCGCAGACTCTCGATTTTTTGCGCATGCGCTATGACTACATTCTGATAGATATGCCTCCGGGGTTGAGCGACGAAAACCTCGAAGTAGTGCGGCACTGTGACCAATTACACATGGTGGCCGTGGCGGAAGTTTCAGCCCTGCGCAATGTAGCTCGCCAATTTAATTATTTGACCCATAAAGAAATTCCGGTGGAGCGCTTCCGGGTGGTGCTGAACCGTCACCAGAAACGTTCTTTGATCACCGACAGCGAGATCGAAAAAACGCTGGGACAAAAGATCTTTTGGAAGGTCCCGAACCAGTACGCGCACGTGGTCAAAGCCATCAACGGTGGCGAACCGATTGCACAGCTTTCAACGTCAGAGGTCGCCAAGAGTCTTTCGGAACTTGCGGTTCAACTTGGAGCGAAGCCGGCCGGCAGCGACAAAAAGAAAGAAAGTACGGGCTTTCGCGGCTTCTTAGGCAGGTAGTTAAGGGGGCAGTATGGGCGAATTCAACTCACTTGCGTCACAACTCGGGGCTACAAGCGGATTGCCTGTGGCCGAGATTAAACGCACCGGCCTAAGCTTCAAGGAATATCAGGATCTGAAATCCAGCGTTCACCGCGACCTGATCAGCAGAGTGGATTTGGAGCGCGTCGCTAACCAGCGGGACGATCATACTCGGGCTCAAGTGCTCTCAGTTATTCAGGACTTGGTTGCAAATCTGAAGACTCCGCTCAGTGGACGTGAGCGCGAACGCCTGGCGTTGGAAGTGCTCGATGAAGTCTTCGGCTTGGGCCCTTTGGAACCGGTGCTACAGGACCCGACAGTCAGCGACATTCTGGTGAATGGCCCTCGGCAGGTTTACGTGGAGCGTGGCGGGATCCTTGAAGAAAGCAACCTCATGTTCAAGGACAACGCGCACTTGATGAACATTATCGACAAGATCGTCTCCGCGGTGGGAAGACGCGTCGATGAATCTTCTCCAATGGTGGATGCGCGACTCGCGGACGGATCCCGCGTCAACGTGATTATTCCGCCGCTGGCAATTGACGGGCCGCATATCTCCATCCGGCGATTTGGTCATATTCCAATCACTGAAGACGACTTGCTCAAGAACCAGACGCTGACAAAACCGATGCTGGAGTTGTTGCGGGCCGCGGTAAGAGCGCGGATCAATATCGTGATTTCCGGGGGCACGGGCGCTGGCAAAACTACCCTGCTGAATGTTCTTTCGGGGTACATTTCCGAGAAAGAACGAATCGTTACCATTGAAGACTCCGCCGAACTGCAACTAAAGCAACGCCACTGCGTACGCCTGGAAACGCGGCCCGCAAACATTGAAGGCACGGGTTCGATCATGCAGCGTCAGTTGGTGATCAACAGCTTGCGCATGCGTCCCGATCGCATAATCGTGGGCGAGGTGCGTGGCGAGGAATCACTCGACATGTTGCAGGCCATGAACACCGGCCATGATGGCTCAATGACCACGGTTCACGCCAATAGTCCACGCGACGCGATTGCCCGTATCGAAACTATGGCACTCATGGCCAACTTAAATCTGCCCGAAAAAGCGGTCCGGCGGCAGATAGCGTCGGCGGTTCAACTGATTGTTCAGATTTCGCGTTTTACCGATGGCTCGCGCCGGGTAACGCATGTCACGGAAATCAGTGGCATGGAAGACGACGTGGTCAGCATGCAAGACGTATTCGTTTTCGACAAACAAGGGATATCTCCGGATGGGCGGGTGCTCGGCGCCTTTACTGCAACCGGAGTGCGCCCCAATTTCTCAGAGCGATTGAACGCTTCGGGAATTAATGTACTCGCATCGTGGTTCGAGCATTCGCACAGCATTAATTAGGAAACGACGCTATGCCTCCATTGTTGATGTTCATCTTGCTGTTGGTCGTAAGTTTCGCGGTCATCTTCTATCTTGTGCGTCCTACCAAGACTGAGGCGGCGGTGCAGCGCCACCTGGAGAGCATTAAGGTCTCAAACACCCAGGAGAGTGAAGAGTCAATAACAATTCTTAAAGATGAAGGTTACAGTCCGAATCCCGCTATAAGTTCGATCGTGCGGCAAATTCCTGGCGCTAAGGAAACACTGGATTTAATTGGACAAGCCGGGCAGTCGTGGTCAGTAAGCGTCGTCATGGGAATTGTGAGCCTTGCGATGCTGGTGACGGCAGCGATCACTTCCCTCTTCCTCCCCGATGTTCTGCCATTATTGGCCGCCCTTGTAGTTGGATGTATTCCGTATGTTTACCTGCTGATTTTGCGGGAGAGGCGACTGCGGCTATGTGACAAGCTGCTGCCTGAGGCAATCGACTTGATGGCTCGCGGCTTGCGCGCGGGCCACGCTTTGCCTGCGGTGCTTGAGATGGTCGGTGAAGAGATTTCCGAACCTTTGGGGACCGAGTTCCGCAAGCTCCACGAAGAGCAAACGCTCGGCCTGCCGTTGCGCGATGCGGTCATGAACATGGTGTCCCGCGTTCCTCGGGACGACATGCGTTTTCTCGCCACTGCAATTCTTCTGCAGAAAGAGACCGGCGGTAATTTGGCGGTAATTTTAGACAAAACAGCGGTAGTTGCGCGTGAGCGAGAACGGTTGCGTGGGCAGTTGAGAATCTACACCGCGCAAGGGCGGTTTACCGGATTGATTCTCTGCGTCATGCCGTTTCTCATGTTCGGGCTGCTCAGTATCCTGAACTGGAACACAGAAAAAATGTTATTCACCGACCATCTGGGAAAAATCGCGGTCTATGTTGGAGTCGGCTTTCTGATTTGCGGAATCCTTGCGATTCGGCACATTGTGAATGTGAAGGTCTAGCGTATGGCACTAATCATTCTGGGCGTCTGTTTATTTGTTGGCTTTCTGCTCTTGTTCTTGCTCCTGATGCCGCGGCCATCAGCGGCGGGCGCATTGCTGGAACAGGCGACCAGAACCACACGCACGGCGGAGGACGTCCCGGTCTGGCGCTCTGCTCTGAATGTTGATTATCTCGCGAAGCCGTTCACGTTCTTGCGCGGACTTTTCTCGCCCGAGCCTGATCCGGATCTCGTGCGTCGGTTAGCGCTGGCAGGCTATCGAAAGCCAGCGCACGCCGATGTTTTTCTAGGCGTGCGGCTCGCAATTCCCGCTCTTCTCGGAGTGCTGGTCGCGTTGTTTGTACCGAGCGCGACCATATTCTTTTTTCTGATAGCGATCGTTCTGGGCTTTTTTATTCCGGACTTCTGGCTGTCGAGTGCGATCACGCGGCGGCGACAAAAAATTAAGCTGAGCCTTCCCGACGGATTAGATTTCCTCGCCATCTGTCTTGAAGCTGGTTTGGGGTTGGACCAGGGAATCATTCGCATGGGCAATGAGTTACGCGTCAGTCATCCCGAACTGAGCGAAGAGTTCGTGCAAATTAACCTTGAGCAGCGAGCGGGCGTCGCTCGAGTGCAGGCGTGGCGTTCATTCGCGGACCGCGTGGATCTGGAAAGCGTGCGCTCGTTTGTGGCAATGCTGGTGCAAACAGAGCGGTTTGGCACTCCGATTTCAAAATCCTTAGGAATGTTCTCTGACGCTCTGCGAACGGCCCGTCGGCAAAGGGCTGAAGAGTTGGCGGCGAAGACGACTATTAAGCTGGTTTTCCCGCTGGTGCTTTTTATTTTCCCGACCATGGGAATTGTGGTCATGTTGCCGGCATTTATTTCAATCGTGCGCAGCCTACAGAATTTTGTGAAGTAGAAGTGGCAGTCTCAGTGGTGGAGTTAACTTCGACGGGAGGTGAGGTAAATGGATAGCGTAACTCTGATTCGCGTAGTTTCGGGAGTGCTGGCGGTGATTGTGTTATTTACGCTGGTGTACAGAATGAAGAAAAAAGCACCTCGTTAAACTGCATTTCGACCCTCAGGAAGGGCACGTATGTTCGGTAAACAACGGCACGTATTTGTCTATAACAAAACCAGGGAGACCTTTCTGGCCTTTCGGGTCGCGGTCGCCGACTCGATCCTGGGCCGGTTAGTTGGTCTGCTCGGAAGAAAGTCTCTTGCGCCCGACAGCGGAGTCTGGATCGTGCCCTCGAACGCGGTGCACACCATCGGCATGCTGTTTTCGTTTGATTTGGTCTTGATCGACAAAGACTTCAAGGTTGTGGGATTGCGCGAGCTGGTTCGACCATTTACCGTGACCTGGCCCAACCATCGGGCCGAGAGCGTGATCGAGCTTCCCGCGCATTCAATATTTCGCAGCAGAACCCAAATTGGAGATCAACTGCTGATTGAACGGTATGAAGCCAAAAAGCCTCCGCGGTCCGGTCTGTCGGCTGGGGACACTTCTGATCAGGAACGCTCCAGCGTTAATGCAGCGGTGGCGGGATCGCGTCCCCAAGCAACGGTGGCTCAGCAAAGTTCTGCGATGGATTTGTCACGATCGAACTACGTGGATACCGAGATCTGGTGAATTTGAGGCCGACCCATTCTTTGCCGCGTCGCCGAAAAACTTCGCCCGCCTGCTGAATTCTCCTCTGCTCTGAAAGTCATATCTTGATTGCCTTCTCCGTGTGCTTTCTCTCATACCAGCAAGGCGTATAACCTGCGTGCGGAAAGAAAGAATTCACACACATATCCGGCTGCGGCGGTTGGTAATCGTACTCCGTTTTGCCGTTTTTCTCCTGAATGGCGTAATAAAATTGCACCGTCACCGTTCCATAGGGATGGTGACCGGTTGCAAGTTTGTATCGCCAAACTAAATAATCGACCGCGTAGAGAAGCACGCAGACGGCAATTAATACCGTCAGGCTAAGGGCTGCGATCTTCTTCATCAGTGATTGGTCTTCATCACGCGAATCTTCTTTATTGGCGATTGAGCCGCTTCAATTTACAGTTAAATAACAACTGCCGGACCGAGTTGCATACGATTGCTTATGGAGCCTGAATGTTCGCGCGTCTGAATCGCAATGTAAACGCCGCATTATCGAGCCGGTGGCTGATTGCTAACTTGTTTGCGATTTTGTGTTGTGCCGCTGCCACAGCTCAGTCTCAGGAACTACGACTCCCGTTTGATCCGTCGAAAACCACCATCGCCTTCACTTTAGGCGACATTTTGCACACCGTCCATGGCTCTTTTCAATTGAAGAGTGGGGACGTGGAGTACAAAATTGTCGCCAAATCTGTGAGCGGCAATCTTATCGTCGATGCCACCTCCGGGCAAAGCGGCAATCATAGCCGTGATCGCAAAATGCATAAGGAAATTCTGGAAAGTGCGCGTTTCCCTGAAATCAGCTTCCATCCAAATCGTGTAGAGGGCAACGTGGGCACATTGGGCACTTCAAACATTCAGGTGCACGGAATATTTTCCATTCACGGCAATGACCACGAACTCACGATGCCCGTACGCGTAGAGGTATTTCCGGATCACTGGACCGCAGACACTCACTTTACTGTTCCGTATGTGAAGTGGGGTATAAAGAACCCGAGCACATTCGTGCTGAGAGTCAGCGAATCAGTTGAAATTGACGTTCACGCCTCCGGCGCAAATCCTTCTTCCGGTGGCGCGCATTAAGGATTTGCTCCCGGCAAATCTTCAAACTGAGTGCGAACATTGCCATCAGCGCTGATCGTGTGCACCGCGAAGCCCAGTTCGCCGCCCCATGGCAGCCAGGATGTGGATGGGGCCACATGCCAGGTGATTCCTTCGCGCTCGAAAACCCGGCCGTTGTGCCAATGGCCTACGAGCATGTCTTTAATGCCCAGTTGCCGCAGAGCCTTCATCTCCTTTGACCGGTAGGGTTCGCTGATGACCCAATACGGTTTAGGATCGGGAAATTTTCCGTCGTGGAAAACCGGGATGTGTTGGACTCCGATCACGACCTGTTTAGAGGTGCGCCGTTCTTCGCCCAATCCGTTCAGCCATGACAACATTCGATCCGACTCGTCTTCGGTTTCCGGTGGGAGCGGAGCCGGCGACTTGTCGCTATACACGTCGTAATTCCCTAGAAGTTGCGAATCGATCACTACAAATCGCACAAACTTGACCTGAAATTCGTAGTAATCCTTGTCGAAAACTCTGCGATAGCGCTCGACATCCTTGCTGTGAACATCATGATTTCCGGGCACATAATAAAGAGGAACCTTCAGCTTCTTGAGGATTGACCGGGCTTCGTCCCAAGCCTGCGGATTCTCCCCGATATCGCCAGAGAGAATCACGGCATCCGGATGCCGGTCGTTAATCATTTTTACCGCCTGCTTAAGATTCTCCGCGGCATGAGGTGCGTGGTGGTCCCCCAGATGCGTATCGCTGATTTGCACGATCGAGACCTGATCGTCGCGATCGTCCTTGGCGTGGGGAGCGTTTTGAGCCAGAACCGGCGCAACTGCAAGAAGGCAGAGAGCAACGCACAGTGTTGGGGTAAAGAGAAATTTTGTCTTCATAAACGTCCTAGAAGCACAACACACATATCGGGTTGTGCGCTTCTACGTAGAATTCGCTTTGTCACTAGTCTTTTTGCATTATTGAACAAGTTAACGCTAGCAACTACATTCCTCAATTCTGGAGACGCAGTTTATAGTTAGATGAAATTATGAGTAGTTCCTCCACCACCGTGCCAGTTCCAAGTAAGAAGCGCCGTTGGAAAAAGATCACCGCGGCGATTCTCACCGGCGTATTTGTTCTGTGGTTGGCATTTGTTAGCTTCATATGGCACGCCATGCATAAGCCACCAGAGGACTTCGCGCGTGTAATGTCACACATGCCATGGGAAGTCTTCCTCATCGTACCGTTTGAAACCTTGTGGACGAGGGCCCGCGCCGGCACTTTAAATATGGGCGATTCGGCGCCTGACTTCTCACTCCTTAAGCTCGACAAGACCGACACGGTGCATTTTTCCGAGATCAATAAAACGCAGCCGGTGGTGATGATCTTCGGCAGCTACACTTGACCGCCATTCCGGCGGGAGGTTCCCGCCCTCAACAAACTTTACGATCAATATGCAAATCAAGTTGCGTTTCTAGTGGTGTACATCACCGAAGCGCATCCCTCTGACGTGTGGCAGATGGAGAGCAACATAAAAGATAAGGTAGTCTTTGCAACTCCCAAAGACGAACAAGAACGCGCATTGATCGCTGGGGCTTGCGTCCGAAAGCTGGGAATCAAGTTTCCTGCGGTCCTCGACGAATTCGGGAATTCAACCGAGAAGGCCTACACGGGCTGGCCGGATCGAATTTATTTAATCGACCAGAACGGCCGGGTCGCCTATAAGAGTAAGCCCGGTCCATTTGGATTCAAAGCCGCCGAATTGAGCGCGGCTCTTGCCAAATTACCCAAATCGCGCAGCGCGCAGAAGTTCGGCGAGACAGACAATATGCAGCCATCGTCCAGCGCTCCGTTTTGATCAGCGTGCGGGCCTGGAGCGCCTCTTGCCTAATGATTTGCTGATTCCAGCCAGTCCCAACACATACATTAGATACTGCAATCCCTCTAAGGCGGAAGAAAATCTTACATCGTCGCGCGACGATTCTTCTGTCTCAATTCGATTCTTCACGCCGCAACTATCTGCGCGCCAGCCGTGTTTCCTCACATAGAAGGTTTGGAAGACGTTTTGCAAGAAGTAACGTGGGAGCGAATAATATGGAATCCGTCGTCAATTCTGAAGTGCGTGAATTGTGCAGGGCGGTTTCGCAGGAGCAAGACTCGGAGCGACTGAAGAGACTGTTGGACGAACTGCTGACCGCGTTGGACGAGCGCCAACTGCTGGCGTCATTATTGTGAGCAGTTTGCTCGTGGTTGGCCGTACGTCGACGTGAAGAATGCTGAGGACTCGCGCTGGGACCTCCGCTGACCGTGTCAAATCAGCCTGTACACACCAACCTGAAGCACCTTCCTTATTCTTCCGTTTTCTGCCTCCTCAAAACCAATTGAGATATCGATTGAAATACTTCTTCTATATGCCTTGACATGTATATGCCTTTAGGCGTATATATAGTGAATGGAATCCGTTTTTGAAATCATTGCGGAGCCGAACCGCCGCGCGATATTGAGCCTGCTGGTCTCGTCGGAACAGTCGGTGGGAGAGATCGAGCGACGGCTTCGTATGCCGCAGCCGACGGTGTCAAAGCACCTGCGAGTGCTGCGCGATGCTGGCTTCGTAGAAGCCACGGTGGACGCGCAGCGCCGCCTTTACCGGCTGAAGCCTGAACCACTGCAGGAGGTGGATATGTGGCTGGCTCAGTTCCGCCGGTTCTGGTCGGCTCACCTGGACGCGCTCGAACGCCATCTTGACCGGATGGATCGCGACCGCATAGATCAGTCCGCATCAACGAAAAGCACGCAAAGAAAAAGCAAACGACGCGGTCTAAGCCGCGAACGTAATAAAGGAGAAACGAAATGAAGATCAAAGTGACAAGCTTGTACGTCGACGACCAAGAGAAGGCACTGCGCTTCTATACTGAAGTGCTGGGCTTCGTGAAGAAGAATGACTTCAGTCAGGGTGCATATCGCTGGTTGACTGTGGCCTCGCCCGAGGAGCCGGAGGGCACTGAACTGCAGCTGGCGCTCAACAACAACCCGGCAGCGAAAGCGTATCAGCAGGCGATTTTCCAACAGAACCAACCCGCGACCATGTTCTTCACCGACAATATCAAAGGCGACTACGAGCGGATCAAGGCTCGCGGCGCCGACTTCACCATGCCGCCCACCGACGTGACCGCTTCGACCATCGCCATGCTGAAGGACACCTGCGGCAATCTCATTCAGCTCACGCAGCTGAAGCGGTGGTAGGGCTGAGGTGGATGCCTAGCTGGCTCCGGTCGGTAAGGCCAGCCTGTCGTAGCGAGCGCTATCGCCTGGTTTCACGATTGACACCTTCAGTGACTATCATGCTGCTTTTGTTGGAAAGCATGACAAGTGCTCAACCACCCGATTCAGCTGGGCACTTAAAGAGGGATGGGTTATGTCTTTGTTCTGCAAAGTGATCGTATATTTGCTTGTCGCTTTGCCGCCTGTCGCTCAGGCGCAAGGATTTGCAAAATTCACCATAAGGCCAGCAAGCTCAACGGACCCTCGCAACATGCGGATGCAATTGCTGCCTAACGGCGACTTGATTGCAAAGGGGGTCTCTGTGGTCATGCTCTTGAGTTACGCTTACGACGTGCCGGTCGACCCTTCGTCGCGTCTTTCCCGTCTTCCTGAGTGGACCATTCATGAGAGGTATGACCTCGAAGGGAAAGCAAGCGCCAACCCCCTCACTCCGAGTGTTCGGGACAAAGATTCGCGCAGCCGAATCCAGCAAACAATCCGCGGATTGCTTGCAGATCATTTCAGTCTCGCGATGCGGATGGAAAATAAAAAGATGGCAGTTTATGCCCTCACCGTTACCGGCAGTGGTCCGAAGCTTCAAAAGTCAGCGATTACCGACTGCACCTTCGATACCGACCCGGAAGGTTGCCATAATTTTGTTCCCGGCTTCGGCCATCCCCTAAACGCGAAAGCCATAGATATGGACGACCTTGCCCACTACATTGCGAATTGGACGGACTTGCCTGTCGTGAACCGCACGTCGCTCAGAGGGCTCTTTGCTGTACACACGGAAGGTTGGTTCCCCATGCGTCTGCCTCCTCCGCCGCCGGACGCTCGCCCGGATGTAAATTACTTCGCCGGCCTTCCCACGATTTTTGCGATCCTGGGCAAACTCGGTCTCAACCTACATCGGCAAGAGGACATCTTGCCCGTGTATACCGTCGAGCGCATCGAGCGCCCGCCCACGAACTGACGAATCATTGTCGTAACATCCTGATATCACTAGCATCGCTACGGAAATGGCGAATTCTCG
>Ga0207695_10007384_pt1 | contig 14021 bp, 11 predicted proteins | sample KBSC54metaG_FD_184354 | JGI IMG/M metagenome (GOLD analysis project Ga0207695, IMG submission 184354) | Corn rhizosphere microbial communities from Kellogg Biological Station, Michigan, USA - KBS C5-4 metaG (SPAdes) (version 2) | ecosystem: Host-associated > Plants > Roots > Rhizosphere > Soil...
CAAAGGCGCGCATGACGCGCCCATGCTTCTCACCCGCACGCCTTACAATGCCGCGAAACGGGCCAAGGCCGAAGACTCGCCTTACCGCGCCGTCACGTTGCCCAAGGGCGACCAGCTGTTTACCGATGACGGCTATATCCGGATCTTTCAGGATGTTCGCGGCAAATATGGATCGGAGGGCGATTTCGTCATCACCCGCCCGGTCCGAGGCCTCCTCAACCCCACCAAGACCGACGAAACCACCGACGCCTGGGACACGCTCGACTGGCTGGTCAAGAATGTGAAGGAAAGCAATGGCCGCGTGGGCATGGTCGGGTCATCCTATGAAGGCTACACCGTCGCCATGGCGCTGCTGGACCCGCATCCGGCCTTGAAGGTCGCTGCCCCCGAAAGCCCCATGATCGATGGCTGGATGGGAGATGATTGGTTTCACTATGGCGCCTATCGCCAGAACAGCCTGGATTTCATCCCGTCCGAAACCAGTGCGCGCGGTGAAGGAAGCGACATTCCCCGCGCGATCTATGATGATTATGAAAGCTTCCTCCGCGCCGGCTCCGTCGATGGTTGGGCCAGGCAGCACGGGCTGGAGCAATATCCTTATTATCTGAGGACCGTAAAACACCCGGCCTATGACGCGTTCTGGCAAGGCCAGGCGCTGGACAAGCTGCTGGTGCAACGGCCCTCGCAGGTTCCCACCATGTGGGAACAAGGCCTGTTCGATCAGGAAGATATGTGGGGCGCCGTTCATGCCTTCCAGGCGCTCAAGAATGCCGGTCATGCCGCCAACAATTTCCTGGTCATCGGCCCCTGGCGTCACAGCGGCGCCAATTATGACGGCACGGTGCTGGGAGATCTGAAATTCGAAGGCGACACCGCCCTGCAATGGCGGCGCGACATCCTCAAGCCTTTCTTCGATCACTATCTGAAGGATACGGCTGCGCCGGTCACACCCAGAGCGATGATCTATAATGTCGGCGCCAATCGCTGGGATCGCTTCGACGATTGGCCGCTGGCTTGCGCAACCGCCTGCAAAACGCCGCTCACGCCGCTTTTCCTGAGCGTCAATGGCGGACTGTCCTTCAGCAAACCGGCCACCGGATCGGATTCCTATATTTCCGATCCCGCCAAGCCCATTCCCTACATACCGCGGCCGATCCGCTTTTCCGATGCGCCCCGCTGGCAATCCTGGCTGACCACCGATCAGCGCCCGTTCGAAAACCGGCCAGATGTTCTGGCCTATGTCACGGAGCCGTTGACGTCGGAAGTCCGCATCAGCGGCATCCCTTCAGTCGATTTGTTCGCCGCGACCACCGGCACGGACAGTGATTGGGTTGTGAAACTGATCGATGTCTATCCCGACATGCATGCCGCGCGGCCGGATATGTCGGGCTATGAACTGCCCATCGCCATGGACATTTTCCGGGGCCGATACCGGGAAAGCTTCGAGCACCCCTCGCCCATCCCGGCCAACACGGCGCAGCAATATCGATTCACTTTGCCGCCAACCAATCATGTGTTCCTGCCCGGGCATCGGATCATGGTGCAGATTCAGTCGAGCTGGTTTCCCTTGTACGACCGCAATCCGCAGACCTATGTAGACAATATATTCCTGGCCAAGCCGCAGGATTATAAGGCCGCCACGCAATCGGTCTTTCACGGCGGCGCGCAGGCCAGTGCCATCCTGCTGCCGGTGGTTTCCGGGAAATAGGACGTCGGCGTCTTAAAGGGTGGTGGCAAGTATCCGCTTCGCCAGCTTCAGGTGCGGCGCGTCCATCATCTGGCCGTCGACCTGAAGCGCGCCCGCATCCGGATGGGCCCCGAAAGCTTCGACCACGCGCTGCGCCCAGGCGATTTCCTCTTTCGAGGGCGTGAAGGCGGCATGGATGGCCGCAAGCTGCGCGGGATGGATCGCCAGCATGCCGGAAAATCCATCGCGCCGGGCCCGCATGGCGTAATCCATCAGACCCTGCTCGTCGTTGAGGGCGGGATAGACCGTCTCGATTGCCGGCACGCCCGCCGCGTGGGCTGCGAACAGCGCCAGCGACCGCACGGTCTGATACGGCGCCGTGAGACCGCCATCTGCCTCGCGCGCTGTGGCGGCACCGACAGCGGCGGACAAATCCTCCGCCCCCCAGGTCAGGCCGCAAAGACGATCCGTGACATTGCCATATGTGCCAAGTTCGAAAATCGCCGCCGGTGTTTCGGTGGCGATGGGTAGAATACGGGTGTTGGTGTCATCGAGCGCATCAAGATGACCGCTGAGATATGCGATCGAAGCGCCGCCTTCCGCCTTGGGCAGCATGATGCCATCGGGGCGGCCAGGCACGACCATCGCAAGATCCTGCTCCATCATCGCAGCCGGATTGATCCGGACGAAGACGGGCATTGTGCGGGGCTCGGCAAGAAAATCGACCACCGCCTTGCGGGCGTCATCCTTCTTCGCTGCGGTGACGGAATCCTCCAGATCCACGATCAGAACGTCCGCGTCCAGGCCCCGGGCCTTTTTCATCCGCTCCGGCCGGTCGCCGGGCACGAAAAGCAGCGAGCGCATCTTCATGCCCGCGACACCAGGGCCGTGCGGAGCGCCTCGCACACCATCTCGCCACGCTGGTTGAAGGCACGGTGGCGGAAAGTCACGATGCCCGCATTGGGCCGCGATTTGGAGGCGCGCAGATCCACCACTTCGGTTTCGACCTTCAGCGTATCGCCGATGAAGACGGGCTTGGGCATCGTCACCTTGTCATAGCCCAGATTGGCGACCAGCGTTCCAAGCGTGGTTTCGGAGACGGAAATCCCCACCATCAGCGAGAACGTGAAAAGGCCGTTGACGACAATGCGGCCGAATTCCGTGCCGGCGGCATATTGGGCATCCAGATGCAGCGGCTGGGGATTGTGCGTCAGGGTTGTGATCAGAAGATTGTCGGCTTCCGTCACGGTGCGGCTGAGGTCATGGGCGATATGATCGCCGATTTTCCACTGTTCGAATGTGCGCCCCGCCATCAGCTTGCCTTTTCGATACGCGCCAGAAGGGCGCCTTCCTCGACTTGCGATCCTGCCGACACGGTCAACTCCACCACTTTGCCGTCGAACGGCGCCACCAGCACATATTCCATCTTCATCGCTTCCAGCACCAGCAGACGTTCGCCCCGCTTGACAGGCACGCCCTTCGCGGCCGCGACCTGGATCACCGCGCCCGGCATGGGGGCGAGCACCGCGCCATCGCCGGCTTCATCCTCGCCCGAAGACCGGGGCACCGGCGCCGAAAAGGCCCAGGCGTCGCCGGCGAGAAACAGGACATGCTCGCCGCCAACGTTCCGCACAGTGCCGTCCGGAACCGGCCGTGTCAGATGGGTCTTGCCGTGAAACTCGACAGCCACTTGCGTGTCGGGCGCCGCGTTGCTGCGAAAGCCGGTCAGCGCCCTCCAGGGATCGCTTTTATCCGCCGGTAACAGCGCGGCAGCAGCGGCAGCCAGAGCCCTCGCGTCGGGCTCGGCGGGAGGGACGATCTCGGCGGCATGCCGTTCAATGAAACCGGTGTCGATGCCGCCCCGCACAAAATCAGGATGCGTAACCGCGCGCGCCAGAAATCCGGCATTGGTCTTGACCGGCCAAACCTCCACCGCCCGGCAGGCCGCCGCCAGGTCCGCCGCCACTTGCGCCCGGGTCTCGCCATGCACGATCAGCTTGGCGATCATGGGATCGTAATAAGGCGTGACCGGATCGCCCTGCTCGACCGCGCTATCGACGCGGATGCCTTGCGGCAGGTGCAGATGCGCGATGCGCCCGGTCGAGGGCAGGAAACCGGCGGACGGATTTTCGGCATAAAGCCGCGCCTCCATCGCCCAGCCGCTGATGGACAATTCATCCTGTGTCCTGGGAAGCCTCTCGCCGGATGCCACCCGAAGCTGCCATTCCACCAGATCCTGGCCCGTGATCGCTTCGGTGACCGGATGTTCGACCTGCAACCTTGTGTTCATTTCCATGAACCAGATCCGGTCGGCGCGAAGCCCTTCCGAGGCATCGGCGATGAATTCGATGGTGCCCGCGCCGGCATAGCCGACCGCCTTGGCCGCTTTTACCGCCGCACTGGTGAGGGCCTTGCGCGTGGCATCGTCCATGCCGGGCGCTGGTGCCTCTTCCACCACTTTCTGGTGGCGGCGTTGCATGGAGCAGTCGCGCTCGAACAGATGCACGATGTTGCCGTGCGTGTCGCCGAAAATCTGCACTTCGATATGGCGCGGCGCGGTGATGTATTTTTCGATCAACACTCTGTCGTCGCCGAAGGCGGATGCGGCTTCGCGCTTACAGGACGCCAGAGCCTCCGCGAAGCCATCCGCCGCATCGACCCGCCGCATGCCCTTGCCGCCGCCGCCGGCAACGGCCTTGATCAGAACCGGATAGCCGATGCGCCCGGCTTCCGCTTTCAGATGCTCTGGCGCCTGGTCTTCGCCCAGATAACCGGGCGTCACCGGCACGCCGGCATCCTGCATCAGCTTCTTGGCGGCATCCTTCAGACCCATGGCGCGGATCGCGGATGGTGGCGCACCCACCCAGATCAGCCCCGCGCGTGCTACGGCTTCGGCGAAATCGGCATTCTCCGACAGAAAGCCATAACCGGGATGGATCGCTTGCGCGCCGGTCTTTGCGGCCGCCGCCAATATCCTGGCAGCATCCAGATAACTTTCGCGCGCGGGTGCCGGGCCGATACATTCGGTCATATCGGCTTCCCGCACGAAAGGCATGCCAACGTCCGCGTCGGAATGAACCGCGATGGTACGGATGCCCAGCCTTTGGGCGGTGCGGATGATGCGGCGGGCGATTTCACCCCGGTTGGCGATCAAGAGGCTTTCGAGCATGGCGTCACATGCGGAACAGGCCGAAACGCGGCGCGGCCGGGATCGGAGCGTTCAAGGTTGCGGCGAATGCCAAGCCCAGAACATCGCGGGTCTGCACGGGGTCGATGATGCCGTCGTCCCACATCCGCGCCGTGGCGTAATAGGGATTGCCTTCATCCTCATATTTCTGCCGCACCGGTGCTTTGAATGCTTCGGCTTCTTCCTTGGTCCAGCGGTCCGCATCGCGATGTACGGTGGCCAGCACCGAAGCCGCCTGCTCGCCGCCCATCACGCTGATGCGGCTGTTGGGCCAGGTGAAGAGAAAGCGGGGCGAATAGGCGCGGCCGCACATGCCGTAATTGCCCGCGCCGAAACTGCCGCCGATCAGAACGGTGATTTTGGGGACCGTCGCGGTGGCGACCGCCGTCACCAGCTTGGCACCGTCCTTGGCGATGCCGCCCGCTTCATATTTTCCGCCCACCATGAAGCCGGAGACATTCTGCAGAAACAGCAGCGGAATCCGGCGCTGGCATGCCAGCTCGATGAAATGGGCGCCCTTGAGTGCGCTTTCGGAAAACAGCACGCCGTTATTGGCCAGGATCGCCACCGGCATGCCCCAAATGTGCGCGAAGCCGCAGACCAGAGTCGATCCGTAAAGCGGCTTGAATTCATGCATGTCGGAGCCGTCAACAATACGGGCGATCACTTCGCGCACATCGTAAGGCGCCCGCACGTCGCGGGGCACGATGCCATAAAGATCGGCGGCATCGAACTTGGGCGGACGCACAGCACCCAGCGCCACATCGGCCTTGCGCACCGCGCCCAGGGTGCCGACGATCTGGCGCAGCAGCAGTAATGCCTGCTCGTCATTCTCGGCGACATGATCCACCACGCCGGATTTGCGGCCATGAACGTCGGCACCACCCAGATCTTCGGCGGAAATCACTTCGCCCGTGGCCGCCTTCACCAGGGGCGGGCCAGCCAGAAAGATAGTCCCCTGCCCCCGCACGATGATGCTTTCATCCGACATGGCCGGGACATAGGCGCCGCCCGCGGTGCAGCTTCCCATCACACAAGCGATCTGGGCGATCCCTTCGGCGGACATCTGCGCCTGATTGAAGAAGATGCGGCCGAAATGATCGCGATCGGGAAAGACCTCCGCCTGATGCGGCAGGTTGGCGCCGCCGCTATCCACCAGATAAAGACAGGGAAGCCGGTTCTGCTGCGCGATCTCCTGCGCCCGCAAATGCTTCTTTACCGTCATGGGGAAATAGGCGCCGCCTTTCACGGTGGCGTCATTGGCGGCTATCATCACCTCGCGGCCCATGACCCGGCCGATCCCGGCGATGATGCCGGCGCCGGGCGCCTCGTCGCCATAAAGCCCGTTCGCGGCCAATGCTCCAATTTCCAGGAAAGGTGAGCCGGAATCGAGCAAGCGATTCACTCGTTCGCGGGGTAGAAGCTTGCCCCGCGCCGTATGTTTATGACGTGCGGATTCGGAGCCACCCAGCGCCGCCTTGGCGGCTCGCGCTTTTAAATCGTCGGCCAGCGCGCGATTGTGCGCCGCATTCGTCGTGAAAGCCTCGCTCTGGCGGTCGATCAGCGACGACAGAACTGTCATGTGCCGATCAACTCCCGCCCGATCAGGAAGCGGCGGATCTCGTTGGTACCCGCGCCGATATCGTAAAGCTTGGCGTCGCGCAGGAAGCGCTCCACCGGCCAATCCTTGGTGTAGCCCGCGCCGCCCAGCGCCTGGATCGCTTCCAGCGAAGTCTTCACGGCATTTTCCGACGCCAGCAGAATGGCGCCCGCTGCATCGAAGCGCGTGGTCTTGCCACGGTCGCAGGCCCGCGCCACCGCATAGACGTAAGCCCGCGCCGAATTGAGCGCCACATACATGTCCGCCACCTTGGCCTGGATCAACTGAAAATTGCCGATGGGCTGGCCGAACTGCTTGCGCTCGCGCACATAGGGAAGAACCACGTCCAGACAGGCTTGCATAATGCCCAGCGGTCCGGCCGACAAAACAACCCGCTCATAATCCAAGCCGGACATCAAAATCTTGACCCCATTGCCTTCACCGCCCATCACCGCGTCCGCGGGGACTTCGCAATCCTGGAACACCAACTCGCCGGTATCGCTGCCGCGCATGCCCATTTTGTCGAGCTTCTGGGAGGTCGAGAAGCCTTTCATCTGTTTTTCAATCAGGAAAGCGGTGATGCCTTTCGGTCCCGCATTCATGTCGGTCTTGGCATAAACCACCAGCACATCGGCTTCCGGTGCGTTGGTGATCCAGAACTTCGTGCCGTTGAGGACATAGCGGTCATTGCCCCTCTTTTCGGCCTTCAATCGCATCGAAACGACATCGGAGCCCGAACCGGCTTCCGACATGGCCAGCGACCCCACATGCTCGCCGGAAATCAGTTTGGGCAGATAGCGGTTCTTCTGTTCCGGGCTGCCCCAGCGGCGAAGCTGGTTGATGCAGAGATTGGAGTGGGCGCCATAGCTGAGACCGACCGAAGCAGAACCGCGAGAAACCTCCTCCATCGCCACCGCATGCTCGAGATAACCCATCCCCAGCCCGCCGGCCTCTTCCTCCACCGTGATACCGTGCAGGCCCAGCGCACCCATCTGGGGCCACAAGTGCCGGGGAAATTTGTTGGTGACGTCCACCTCCGCCGCGATGGGCGCGATCTGTTCGGAGGTAAAGCGGCGCACCGTCTCGCGAATCATGTCGGCGGTTTCGCCCAACCCGAAATCCAATTGTCCGCTCATACCGTCTCCTTCTCCACCGGCCGGGGCTTGCGATCCTCGTCGATGGCGACAAAGGTGAAGCAGGCTTCCGTCACTTTGGCGGTGCGCTCGCTGTCGCGGTCGCGTTGCCAGGCTTCCACCGCGATCTTCATCGAGGTGCGGCCCACCGATGTGACTTTGGCATAGACCGAGACTTCATCGCCCACATGCACGGGATGGTGGAAGGCCACCGCATCCACCGCCACGGTCACCGCGCGGCCGGCGCTGCGCCGGGAGGCGACATTACCCGCCGCCAGATCCATCATGCTCATCAGCCAGCCACCGAAAATATCGCCATAAAAATTGGCGTCCGCCGGCATCGCCGTTACGCGGATCGCCGGTTGCTGTTCGGGTGGCTTGGTCAATGGACACCGTCGATGAAGATCAATGCGGGGCGCTCCATCAGGCGCTTGAGACGCTGGACGAAGCTGGCCGCATCATAACCGTCCACGATGCGATGGTCGAACGAAGACGACAGGTTCATCATCTTGCGCCGGGTCAGAAATGCCCCCTCGATCACGGGTCGCTCTGTCAGCTTGTTGGGTCCGATGATGGCGACTTCGGGATGATTGATGATCGGGGTGGCAGCAATTCCGCCCATCGCGCCAAGGCTGGTCAGGGTGATGGTCGATCCGGACAGCTCCTCGCGTGAGGCGCTGCCGGCCCGCGCCGCTTCTGTCACCCGGGCAAGCTCGCGGGCGCAATCCCACAGGTCGCGGGTTTCAGCATGGCGGACCACCGGCACCATCAGGCCGCTCGGAGTCTGGGTGGCTATGCCGACATGAATGGCGGCATAGCGTTTCAGGACACCGGTGGCTTCGTCATAATGGGCGTTGATGCTAGGAAATTCGGGGAGCAGCCGGACCATCGCCTGCATGAAGAAAGGCAGAAGCGTCAGTTTGGGCTGACCGGCCTTGCGACCGGCATTGAGTTCAGCGCGCAGACCCTCCAGCTCGGTAAGGTCGAATTCCTCGACATAGGCGAAATGCGGAATCTGCCGCTTGGACTGCGCCATCCGGTCGGCAATCTTGCGGCGCAGGCCAACCAGCTTGATCTCCTCCACGGCATTGCGCGGCGCGGCGCCACTACGATTGCGCAGCCGCTCCAGATCCTCCACCAGAATGCGTCCTCTGGGGCCGGTGCCCCGCACATCCTCCAGCCGGATGCCCCATTCGCGGGCGCGCCGCCTTGTGGCGGGAGACGCAGTGGGATCGGGATTGAGGGGGCTTGCCGGGGCCGCTGGCGGCGCAAGCGGCGTCTCCGCCGCGCGGGCATTTTGCGCCACATCCTGCCGGGGTTCGATTTTTGTTTCGGCCGGCGCTTCGCCCGCCACATCCAGTTCCACCAGCACCGCGCCCACCGGCGCCATGCTGCCCACGTCGCCATGGATCGCCGTCACCGTGCCTTCGACCGGTGAGGTCATGTCCACCGTGGCCTTGTCGGTCATCACGTCCAGCAGCGGACCGTCCTCGGCGATGTGATCGCCTGGCTTCACATGCCAGGCGGTGATTTCCGCTTCGGCCACGCCTTCGCCGATGTCGGGGAGACGGAACAGGTAGCGGCCCATCCTAATCCTCCATCGCCTGCTTCAGCGCCTTCGCCACCCGCGCCGGTCCCGGAAAATAGTCCCATTCAAAGGCGTGCGGATAGGGCGTGTCCCAGCCGGTGACGCGCCGGATCGGGCTTTTAAGATGGAAGAAGCAGCGTTCCTGCACCAGCGCCGACAATTCGGAGCCGAAACCGGCAAAGCGGGACGCCTCATGCACGATCACGCAGCGCCCGGTCTTGGACACCGACGCCACGATGGCTTCGACATCCAAGGGCACGACGGAGCGCAGGTCGATCAGCTCCGCGTCGATGCCCGCTTCCTCGATCGCCGCATTGGCGACATGCACCATGGTGCCATAGGCCAGCACCGTGACGGCGCGGCCTTCGCGTACCGTCGCCGCCTTGCCCAGCGGCACCACATAATGGCCTTCCGGCACATCCGAGAGCGGATGGGTGGCCCAGGTCTTCACTTGGCGGTCGTGATGGCCGTCAAAAGGGCCGTTATAGATGCGCTTGGGCTCCAGGAAGATCACCGGATCGTTGCTTTCGATCGCGGCGATCAGAAGGCCCTTCGCGTCATAGGGATTGGACGGGATCACAGTGCAAAGCCCGGTCACATGCGCGAACAGCGCCTCGGGGCTCTGGCTGTGGGTCTGGCCGCCGAAAATGCCGCCACCATAGGGCGCGCGCACGGTGATGGGCGCCCAGAATTCGCCTCCCGAGCGATAGCGCAGCCGCGCCGCTTCCGACACCAGTTGATCGAAAGCGGGCAGGATGTAATCGGCGAACTGAATTTCGGCGACGGGCCTGAGGCCATAAGCGCCCATGCCGATGGCGGTGGCGATGATGCCGCCTTCCGAAATCGGGGTGTCGAAGCAGCGCTTTTCGCCATGCTTCCTTTGCAAGCCTTCGGTGACGCGGAAGACGCCGCCGAAATAGCCCACATCCTCGCCGAAAATCAGCACGTCGGGGTCCTGCCCCAGCTTCACGTCGAGGGCGGAGTTGAGCGCCTGGATCATGGACATGGTGGGCATGGTCAGACCTCGCCCCGCTGTTCGCGCGCGCGCCAGTCCAGCGTCTCGAACACGCCTTCGAACATTTCGGAAACCGGCGGCTTGGACTTGCCCAAAGTGCCCACCGCTTCGCCTTCCTTGGCGGCGGCACGCACCGTTTCGGCCAGTTCCGCTTCGCATTGGATATGACGTGCGTCGTCCCACTCTCCGAGGGTAATGAGATGTGTCTTCAGCCGTTGCACGGGATCGCCTAGGGGCCATTTGGTGGCTTCCTCCGCGGGACGGTAGCGGGTGGGATCGTCGCTGGTGGAATGGGCCGCCACGCGATAGGTGAAGAATTCGATCAGGGTGGCGCCCAGATTGGCGCGGGCGCGGGCTACCGCCCATTCCGTCGCCGCCCATACAGCCAGAAAATCATTGCCGTCCACCCGGAGCCCCGGCAGGCCGTAACCGGCGGCCTTGGCGGCAAAGGTGGCCTCGTCCGCGCCGGCGATTCCGGCATAGGAGGAGATCGCCCATTGATTGTTGGTGACGCAGAGAATGACGGGGGCGTGATAGACCGAAGCGAAGGTCAGCGCTTCGTGGAAATCGCCTTCGGCAGTCGAGCCCTCGCCGATATAGGCCAGGGCCAAGCTGTCGTCCCGCCTATAGGCGCTAGCCATCGCCCAGCCCACGGCGTGACCAAAGCGGCTGCCGAGATTTCCGGATAGCGAATAGAAGCCGTATTCACGCGCCGAATAGAGAATGGGAAGCTGGCGGCCTTTGAGCGGATCTTTTTCGTTGGAGAAAATCTGGTTGACCAGATCGATAAGCGGATAGCCCCGCGCCATCAGCCAGGAGAGCACGCGGTAGGTGGGAAAACACATGTCGCGCGGTCCCAGCACTATCGACTGCGCCGCGCCGATGGCTTCTTCGCCGGTGGATTTCATGAAGAAGCTGGTCTTACCCTGGCGATGGGAGCGGAACATGCGGTCTTCGAACGCCCGGGTCAGCATCATGGCGCGCAAACCCTGTCGCAATTGTTCCGGCGCGATCTTGGGCGCCCAGGGGCCAACACTATGGCCCTGATCGTCCAGCACCCGGATCACGCCATGGGCGGTTTCGCGGAAAATTTCGGAGGCCGCGCCGGCATCCGGTTCCGGCCGCGGCACCGCGCCGGCGGGCGGAATGACGAGATGACTGAAGTCGGGCTGATCACCCGGCCGGGCAGAGGGTTCGGGAATATGAAGATCGAAAGGACACACGGCCGAAGCCCCCAACGTTTGGTGTCTAAACGAACGACACCAATAAGGTGGCACGACCAGCCGGGATTAAAATTGCTATTTTTGCTGCTTATGGCTTTGTTTTGGAATATAATTCTCCAAGATCAATGAATCTTAGGATGACATTCCATGGATGATATCGATCTGAAAATTCTGCGGAATCTCCAGGATAGGCCGGGCATCTCCATGGTCGATCTGGCGCTGGCCGTGGGCCTGTCTCACACCCCCTGCTGGCGGCGGGTGAAGAGGCTGGAAGAAATAGGCGCCATCCGCGAGCGTCCCGTGATCCTGGATCCCGAGGTGATGGGCCTTGGCGTCACTGTGCTGGCCAATATCCGCTTGAAAGCCCACGACGAAGACACGCTGAACGCCTTCGAGCAGGCGGCACAGGAACGGCCGGAAATCGTGGAGTGTTTCAGCATGGGCGGTGAAAGCGATTACGCCGTGCGCATGGTGGTGGCGAGCATCGACGCCTATGAGCAGCTTTTGAAGAAAGTGCTGCTGCATTTTCCCGGCGTGGCGGAAGTCCACTCCCATTTCGCCCTGAAATGCGTGAAGAACACGACCCGTCTGCCGATCTGACATGGAAGCAGGTCCGCAACTGGGATTAAGCTTCAGCTTAGCGAGGTACTCATGCTTTTGAACGAAACCCAGCAGGCCATTCAGGATTCCGTGCGTGCCTTCGCACAAGACCGCATCCGCCCCAAGGCGCGCGATTTTGAGAAGGCGGGCGGCTATCCCAAAGAATTGTTCGAGGAGCTGGCAGCGCTGGGTCTGATGGGCATGGTGGTGCCGGAAGAGATGGGCGGCACCGGCGCCGACACTGTTTCTTACGCGGTATCGTTGATCGAACTGGCGGCGGCGGACGGGCCGCTCTCTACCATCGTCAGCGTGCAGAACAGCTTGGTCGCCTCCGGCCTGGTGCGCAGCGGCAGCCCGGCGCAGCGCGAACGTTTCCTGCCCGACCTGGTATCAGGCAAGACCATCGGCGCCTTCGCATTGACTGAAACCGATGCGGGATCGGATGCGGGCGCGATCAAGAGCCGCGCCACGCGCCAGGGCAATGGCTATGTGCTGAATGGCACCAAACAATTCATTTCGTCGGGCAAGACCGCGGGCCTCACCCTCGCCTTCGCAGTGACCGATCCCGACAAAGGCAAGCGCGGCATCAGCGCCTTCCTCATTCCCACCGACCGGCCCGGCTATCACGTGGACAAGGTGGAACATAAGCTGGGTCAGGCCGCATCCGATACCTGCGCCTTGCGCTTCGACAATCTGGCGCTGGAAGGCGATCTGCGGCTGGGCGAGGAAGGCCAAGGCTATGCCATCGCATTGTCCAATCTGGAAGCAGGCCGCATCGGCGTCGGAGCGCAGGCCATCGGCATGGCGCGCGCCGCGCTGGAGATCGCCATTCGCTATGCCCGAGAACGCAAGAGCTTCGGCAAATTCATTATCGAACACCAGGCGGTTGGCTTCCGGTTGGCGGATCTGTCGGCGCGGCTGAAAGCGGCAGAGCAGCTGGTGCTGCATGCGGCGGCCAGGAAGGACGCGGGCCTGCCCGCGCTTACTGAAGCCTCGATGGCCAAGCTGGTGGCATCGGAAACCGCCGAAACGGTCTGCTCCGGCGCGATCCAGACCCTGGGCGGTTATGGCTATCTGGAGGAATTCGGCTTGGCCAAAATCTATCGCGATGTGCGGGTGTGCCAGATCTATGAAGGCACATCCGACATCCAGCGGATGGTGATCGCCCGCGCACTGGAAAAGGATGGTCCATGACAGCCGATCCTATTGTGATCACCGGCTTCGCCCGCACCCCGATGGGTGGATTGCAGGGCGTGTTCGCGGACGTGGCCGCGCATGCGTTGGGAGCCGCCGCGATCCGCGAGGCCGTTGCCCGCGCGGGCGCAGCCAACATCGACCAGACGATTATGGGCTGCGTCTTGGGCGCCGGGCAGGGCCAGGCGCCGGCACGCCAAGCCAGCAAGGGCGCAGGGCTTGGCGACGATGTTCCCGCCACCACCATCAACAAAATGTGCGGTTCGGGCATGCAGGCCGCCATCCTGGCGCATGACATGCTGAAGGCGGAAAGCGCTGACTGCATCGTGGCGGGCGGAATGGAGAGCATGACCAACGCGCCCTATCTTCTGGCGCGACACCGCAAGGGCGCCCGTTTCGGTCATGACGCGGCGCTGGACTCCATGCTGTTGGACGGGCTGGAAGACGCCTATGACAAAGGCAAACCGATGGGCGCTTTTGCCGAAGACACGGCGCGCACCTATCAGATCGGCCGTGCCGAACAGGACGACTATGCCTTGCGCTCGTTGGATCGCGCCAAGGCGGCGCAGGCATCAGGTGCCTTCAATGCCGAGATCGTTCCGGTGACGGCGGGCAAAGAGATCGTCCGCGTCGACGAACAACCCGGACGCGCCAAACCGGAAAAAATCCCCTCTCTCAAGCCCGCCTTCGCGCCCGATGGCACCATCACCGCCGCCAGCTCCGCTTCCATCTCCGATGGTGCGGCGGCGCTGGTTCTCACCCGCGAAAGCCTGGCGAAGGCGCCGCCCGTTGCC
>Ga0207695_10007386_pt1 | contig 14020 bp, 9 predicted proteins | sample KBSC54metaG_FD_184354 | JGI IMG/M metagenome (GOLD analysis project Ga0207695, IMG submission 184354) | Corn rhizosphere microbial communities from Kellogg Biological Station, Michigan, USA - KBS C5-4 metaG (SPAdes) (version 2) | ecosystem: Host-associated > Plants > Roots > Rhizosphere > Soil...
TCTCGCTCATGCAGGAGTTCATCGGCCTCGCGTACTTCGCGGAGATCCCGGCCGTCATCATCGACGTGCAGCGCGCGGGCCCGTCCACCGGAATGCCCACCCGCACGCAGCAATCGGACGTGCTCTCGTGCGCGTACGCCTCCCACGGCGACACCAAGCACGTGCTCCTCTTCCCGGAGGACCCGAAGGAAGGCTTCGAGATGTCCGCGCTCTCGTTCGACCTCGCCGAGCGCCTGCAGACGCCCATCTTCGTGATGCTGGACCTGGACATCGGCATGAACGAGCGCCTCTGCGAGCCGCTCGAGTGGGACGACGCGGCGCGCTACGACCGCGGCAAGGTCCTCTCCCACGAGGACCTCGAGGCGGGCAAGCGCTTCGGCCGCTACCTGGACCTGGACGCGGACGGCGTCACGTACCGCACCTATCCGGGCACGCACCCCAAGCGCGGCGCCTTCTTCACCCGGGGCACGAGCCGGGACCGCTACGCGCGCTACACGGAGGAGGGGAGCGCGTACGTGGACAACATGCAGCGCCTTCTCAAGAAGTTCGAGACCTCGAAGGACTACCTGCCTAAGCCCGCGCTGCGGAAGTCCGCGAAGGGCTCGCGCTTCGGGGTGATCCACTACGGCTCCACGGCCCCCGCGATGAGCGAGGCGCTCGCGCTCCTGGACGCCGAGGGGAGGCCGGTGGACGCCCTGCGCGTGCGCGCCTTCCCGTTCCACGACGAGGTGACGGACTTCGTGGGCTCGCACGAGCACGTCTTCGTGGTCGAGCAGAACCGGGACGGGCAGCTGCGCACGCTCCTCATCGCGGAGGCGATGCTCCCCTCCGAGAAGCTCACGCCGGTGCTGCACTACGACGGGACGCCCATCACCGCGCGGTTCATCCACGGGGAGATCGCCTCGCGCCTTTCGGCGTTCAACGTGAGCCCGCTCAAGAAGACCGCCGCCGCGGATTGAGTGAAAGGCAATTGAAGCCACAGATGAACACGGATGAACACAGATGAGCTTCGAGTCGAGTTATGTAGAGGCCATGGGCACGATGCATCCAATTTTCAGGGGCCATCTGTGTTCATCTGTGTTCATCTGTGGTTTCCACGCTTTCCAGGGTAAACAATGACCTACCTCGCGAAGCCGAAGCTCCACCACCCGGATCTCCCGAAGAACAAGCTCGGCCTCACGCGCCGCGACTACGAGGGCGCCATCTCGACCCTCTGCGCGGGATGCGGGCACGACTCGATCAGCGCGGCGATCATCCAGGCGTGCTGGGAGCTCGCGATCCAGCCGCACCGCGTGGCGAAGCTCTCCGGCATCGGCTGCTCGTCGAAGACGCCCACGTACTTCCTCGGCCAGTCCCACGGCTTCAACAGCGTCCACGGCCGGATGCCTTCGGTGCTCACGGGCGCCAACCTCGCCAACCGCGACTTGATCTACCTGGGCGTCTCCGGCGACGGCGATTCCGCCTCCATCGGACTGGGCCAGTTCGCGCACAGCATCCGGCGCGGCGTGAACATGTGCTACATCGTGGAGAACAACGGCGTGTACGGCCTCACGAAAGGGCAGTTCTCGGCGACCGCGGACCGGGGCTCCAAGGCGAAGCGCGGGGCCGTGAACACCGACGAGGGCATCGACCTCGTCTCGCTGGCCCTCCAGCTGGGCGCGACCTACGTCGCGCGGAGCTTCTCCGGCGACAAGGCGCAGCTGGTTCCGCTCGTGAAGGGCGCGCTCGTGCACGAGGGCGCCGCGTTCATCGACGTGGTCTCGCCCTGCGTCGCGTTCAACAACCACGAGGGCTCGACCAAAAGCTACGATTACGTGCGCGACCACAACGAGGCGGTGAACCGCCTGGACGTGATCACGTTGAAGACCGAGATCACCGCGGACTACGAGCCCGGCACGGTCCAGGAAGTGCGCCAGCACGACGGCTCGGTCCTGCGCCTGAGGAAGCTCGAGGACGCCTACGATCCCTCGGACCGCATCGCCGCCATGACCTACGTGCAGTCGCGCTACGCCGAAGGCGAGATCGTGACCGGGCTCCTCTACGTGCACGAGGAGGCGCGCGACCTCCACGCGAGCCTGAATACCGTCGCCCAGCCGCTGAACCAGCTGGGCGAGCGCGAGCTCTGCCCGGGGGCCGCCGCCCTCGCGAAGCTGAACGACGGATTGCGCTAGCCATGAAGCCGATCGACCTGCGGAGCGACACCGTCACCCAGCCCACCCCCGCCATGCGGGAGGCGATGGCCCGCGCGGAGGTGGGCGACGACGTCTTCGGCGACGATCCCACCGTGAACCGCCTGCAGGAGGCGTGCGCGGAGCGCTTCGGCATGGAGGCGGGGCTCTTCTTCCCGTCCGGCACGCAGTCCAACTGCGCGGCGTTGATGGCCCACTGCCAGCGCGGCGAGGAGGTGATCGTCGGCCAGGACGCCCACACGTACCACTACGAGGCGGGCGGCATGGCGGTGCTGGGATCGATTCAGCCCCAGCCGCTCACGAACCGGCCGGACGGCACGCTGGACCTGGCAGAGGTCGAGGCGGCGATCAAGCCCGACGACGCGCATTTCGCGATCACGAAGCTCCTCGCGCTCGAGAACACGATCGGCGGGAAGGTGATCTCCCGCGCCTACATGGCCGAGGCACTCGCCCTCGCGAAGCGGCGCGGCCTCTCCACGCACCTGGACGGCGCGCGCATCTTCAACGCGTCCGTGAAGCTCGGCATGCCGGTGCAGGAGCTTTGCGCGGGCTTCGACACGGTCTCGGTGTGCCTTTCGAAGGGCCTCGGCACGCCGGCGGGCACCGTGCTCGTGGGGCGGAAGGACGTGGTCGCCCGCGCGCGCCGAATCCGCAAGATGCTGGGCGGCACCATGCGCCAGGTGGGGATCCTCGCCGCCGCGGGCCTCTACGCGCTCGAGCACAACGTCGAGCGGCTCGCGGAGGACCATGCCAACGCCGAGCGCCTGGCCAAGGGCCTCGCGCAAGCCGGGCTCAAGGTCGATCCGGTGCAGACCAACATGGTCTTCACGGCGCTACCGGCCGAGAGCGTGGCGTCGCTCAAGCGCCATCTCGACGAGAACGGCGTCAAGGCGCTCGCGGGGCCGCGCCTTCGCCTGGTGACGCACCTGGACGTCGACCGCGCCGCGATCGACCGCGCGGTCGCGGTCTTCGGCGCGTTCTTCCGAAAGGCGCACGCGGCGGACTGAGCCCCGCCGCTACAGCACCTCGCCCGCGTGGTCCGCGAGGCGCGAGCGCTCGCCGCGCATGAGGGTCACGTGCCCGGAATGGTTCCAGCCCTTGAAGCGGTCGACCACGTAGGTCAAGCCGGAGGAACCCTCCGTGAGGTAGGGCGTGTCGATCTGCGCGATGTTGCCGAGGCAGACCACCTTGGTGCCGGGGCCCGCGCGCGTGATGAGGGTCTTCATCTGCTTGGGCGTCAGGTTCTGCGCCTCGTCGATGATGAGGTACTTGTTGATGAAGGTCCGCCCGCGCATGAAGTTCAGGCTCTTCACCTTGATGCGGTTCCGGATCAAGTCCGCCGTGGCCGCCCGGCCCCAGTCGCCCGCCTCGTCGTCCGTGCGCATGAGGACGTCGAGGTTGTCCTCGAGGGCACCCATCCACGGCGTCATCTTCTCCTCCTCCGTGCCAGGGAGGAACCCGATGTCCTCGCCCACGGGGACCGTCACGCGCGTCATGATGATCTCGGTGTAGACCTTGTACTCGAGCGTCTGCATGAGGCCGGCCGCGAGCGTGAGGAGCGTCTTCCCGGTGCCCGCCTGGCCCAGCAGCGTCACGAAGTCGATCTCCGGGTCCATGAGGAGGTTCAGCGCGAAGTTCTGCTCGCGGTTCCTCGCCGTGATGCCCCACACGTTGTTCTTGTGGTGGGAGAAGTCCTTGAGCGTCTGGAGCACCGCGACCTTGCCGCGGGCCTCCTTCACGGTGGCGAGGAACGGCCGGTCGCCCTCGTGGTAGACGAACTGGTTCACGAGCATCGAGGGGACGAGCGGCCCGCGCACGCGGTAGAGCGTGCGGCCGTGCTCCTGCCAGCTCTCGACGTCCTTCCCGTGGCGGTCCCAGAAGTCCTCGGGAAGCGGCATCACGCCCGTGTAGAGGAGGTCGGTGTCCTCCAGGACCTTGTCGTTGTAATAGTCCTCCGCGGGGATGCCGAGCGCATGCGCCTTGATGCGCATGTTGATGTCCTTGGACACCAGCACGACGTCGCGCTTCGGGAACTTGCCCTTGAGGTGGAGCGCCACCCCGAGGATCACGTTGTCCGCTTTCTGCGAGGCGACCGAGGCCGGGATCTCCACGTCCACCGAGTGCGTCTGGAGGAAGAGCCGCCCCGCGGCCTCGCCGGCGCTCTTGGCCTTCAACGAGAAGCCCTGCTCGATGTCGCCGCCCTGGGAGACGATCTCGTCTAAGAACCGGCTCGCCTGGCGGGCGTTCCGCGCGACCTCGCTCATCCCCTTCTTGTGGTCGTCCAGCTCCTCGAGCGTGACCATCGGGAGGAACACGTCGTGCTCCTCGAACCGGAAGAGGCTCGTGGGATCGTGCATGAGCACGTTCGTGTCCAGCACGAAAAGCTTCGACACGGCCGCCTTCGACCCCCGCGCCGGGGTCTCGCGTTCGCGCCTGCGCTGCATGGGGACCTCCGGGGAAGAGGCGTGGCCGGACGCTCCCTCGCCATCGTGCCGGGCCGAGGAGTCTCTCAGGGTGTCGTTGGGCATCAGGGTCGGGTGCCGGAGCGGGTTGGAAAAGACAAACGGCCCGCAGTTCGAGCCTGCGGGCCGTGCGGATGCGGTGTGGCGGAATCGGGGGTTGCCGGAACCAGCAGGGGATCGCTCGAGGAAGCTCGGTCGATCATCCGGCTCGGGGGCCCAAGGGTTGCATAGCCACAACCCATGGTGAACAAAAAAACCGGAAAACGCAAGCTGTGCCGCTAGAGGTCCCCGGAGAGGACGAATTCGAGGACCTCCCGCGCGTGCCCCGGGACCTTCACCCCGCGCCATTCGCGCGCGATGCGCCCGTCGCGGCCGATCACGAAGGTGCTCCGGTCGACGCCACGGACCTGCCGCCCGTACATATTCTTCATCCGGATCACGCCGAAGATCGCGCACGCCTTCTCCTCGGGGTCGGCGAGGAGCTCGAACGGAAAGCCCATCTTCGCCTTGAACTTCTCGTGCGACTTCACGGTGTCGCGCGAGACCCCGAAGACGGAGATCTTCGCGCTCGCGAACTCCCCGTGCAGGTCGCGGAATTCCGCGCCTTCCTGGGTGCAGCCCGGGGTGTCGTCCTTCGGGTAGAAGTAGAGGACGAACGGATGGCCGCGGAACGCGGCGAGGGAGAAACGCTGGTTGCCGGTGGCGGCGAGCTCGAAGTCGGGAAGGGCGGGCGCGTTCATGGGGGCTCGATGTCGGGGGGGAAGGCGATGCTCGCGCAAAGGCGGGCGCGCCGGCAACCGGAATTCGCGATCAGGCGGCGAGGAATTCCGGGCCCTGGCACGAGAGCGTGCCCGAGCGGCCGGGTACGGGCGCCTCGACCACGGAATGCAGCGGAAGCGTCTCCAGCGGCAGGCTCGCCGCCAGGTCGCGCAGCGCGCACAGCGTGTAGCCCTGGGCCGCCCACCCATCGAGGAGCGCTTCGAGGACGGGTGCCAGCTTCATGCCTTCGAGCTCCGCGTGCAGCGTGAAGACGTGGTCGCGCGCGTCGGCGGCGGTGCGCTCCAGGAGCTTCGCGGCGACATTCGCCTCCGTCGCACCTTCCAGGCCGATCATCTCGTCCAGCGTGGGGAGCGTCGTGGGAAGCTGGGGGCAGGCCACGATCTCGCCGCGGAGCACCGGGACGAAGGGGTGGCTGCCGCGCGTGTCCGAGGCATAGCGGAATCCCAGCGCCTGGGTGCGGCGATACGCGTGGACGTTCATCTGCCAGCCGGCCGCGCCGTGGACCTGCGCATCCTCGCCGAAGATCTCCCGGAAACGCTGGCACGCGAGCGCCATCTGCCAGGAGGTCCAGCGCGCGTCCGCGTGGGCGACGCCGTCCTGCCACTTCACGTGGTCCCAGGTGTGGATGCCCACCTCGAAGCCCGCGTCGCGGACGCGGCGCAGCGTGTCCGCGGACCTCCGCCCGATGTCCGGCCCGGGGAGGAGCGTCCCGTAGAGGAGCGTGCGGATGCCGTAGTGCGAGACGACCGACGTGCGGCCGACCTTGTCCATGAAGCCGGGGCGCAGCGCCCGCTTGATCGCGCGCCCGGTGTGGTCCGGCCCGAGGGAGAAAAGGAACGTGGCGCCGGCCCCGCGGCGCCGGAGCAGGTCGAGCAAGCGCGGGACGCCCTCGCGGGTGCCGCGAAGGGTGTCGACGTCGATCTTGAGCGCGAGCTTCATTCCGGAGGCGAGGCGGGGACCGCGGGAACGTGATTCTCCCATGCCGCCGGGCTCTCGAGCCCCTGCGAAGATTTCCCCGAAAGGGGGTGCGTGGCCGGGGTCCGGCATGTTAAAATGTTGAAATTTTTCGGATTTTTGAGACATGCGCCCCCTACGCAACATCGCGATCATCGCGCACGTCGACCACGGGAAGACCACCCTCGTCGACAAGCTCCTGCAGCAGGCCGGCACCTTCGCCGCGCACCAGCACCTGGTCGAGCGGGTCATGGACTCGAACGACATCGAGCGCGAGCGCGGGATCACGATCCTCGCCAAGAACACCGCGGTCGACTACCGGGGCGTGCACATCAACATCGTGGACACGCCCGGCCACGCGGACTTCGGGGGCGAGGTGGAGCGCGTGCTCTCGATGGTGGACGGCGTGCTGCTGCTGGTGGACGCGGTCGAGGGGCCCATGCCCCAGACGCGCTTCGTCACGCGCAAGGCGCTCGCGCAGGGACTGAAGCCCATCGTGGTCGTGAACAAGGTCGACCGCGACGGCGCGCGCCCGGACTGGGTCGTGGACCAGACCTTCGACCTCATGGACAAGCTGGGCGCCACCGAGGACCAGCTCGATTTCCCCGTGATCTACGCCTCCGCCCTCAACGGGTGGGCCACGACCAAGCCCGGCGAGGTCGGAAAGACGATGCAGCCGCTCTTCGAGGCCGTGCTCGAGCACGTGCCCGCGCCCAAGGGCGATCCGGAGGGCGCGCTCCAGCTCCAGATCGCCGCGGTCGACTACTCGAGCTTCCTCGGCCGGATCGCCGTGGGGCGCATCCGCCGCGGCAGCATCCGCAAGCAGCAGGAAGTCGCGATCATGTCGGGCGACAAGCTCGTGCGGAAGGCGAAGATCGGCGTGATCCACACCTTCCAGGGCCTGGACAAGGTGGAGACCGCGGTCGCGACCGCGGGCGAGATCGTGTCGGTGACCGGCATCGAGGACTTCGTGATCGGGACCACCTTCGCGGACCCCGAGAATCCGGAGGGCCTCGCGATGGTGGGCGTTGACGAGCCCACGCTCACCATGAACTTCCAGGTGAACACGTCGCCCTACGCCGGACAGGAGGGGAAGTACGTGACCAGCCGCCAGATCCGCGAGCGGCTCGACCGAGAGCTCCTCGCGAACGTGGCGCTGCGTGTCGAGGAGACGGGAGACGCGGACGTCTTCCGCGTCTCCGGCCGCGGCGAGCTGCACCTCACGATCTTGATCGAGAACATGCGCCGCGAGGGCTACGAGCTCGCGGTCGGGAAGCCCAAGGTCGTCGCGAAGACCGTGGACGGCGTGCGCCTGGAGCCCTGGGAGAACCTCACGGTCGACGTCGACATGGAGAACCAGGGGAAGATCATGGAGGAGCTCGGGCGCCGCGGCGGCGAGCTGCAGGACATGGTCCCGGACGGCAAGGGGCGCGTTCGGCTGGACTACAGCATTCCCTCGCGCGGGCTCATCGGCTTCCACATGGAGTTCATGACGTTGACGCGCGGCACCGGCATCAAGAGCCACGTCTTCGAGAAGTACGCGCCGGTGAAGGGCGAGCTGCCTTCGCGCAGGAACGGCGTGCTGATCTCCTCCGAGCAGGGCGAGGCGGTCGCCTTCGCGCTCTTCAACCTCGAGGAGCGGGGCCGCATGTTCGTCTCCCCGGGCGAGCGCGTGTACGTGGGCATGGTGATCGGCATCCACAGCCGCGACAACGACCTCATCGTGAACCCGGTGAAGGGGAAGAAGCTCACCAACGTCCGCGCCGCGGGCAAGGACGAGAACGTGGTCCTCACGCCGCCCATCCAGCTCACCCTGGAGAGCGCGGTCGAGTTCATCGAGGACGACGAGCTGGTGGAGGTGACGCCCAAGTCGATCCGCCTCCGGAAGCGCTACCTCTCGGAGCACGACCGCAAGCGCGCGGCGCGCGAGGAGCGCGCGGCCTAGGCCTTCGCGAGGGCGAGGGCTCCGTCGCCCTTCCCCCCGCCCCCGGCGGTGAGCAGCTGGCGCTCGACCTCGCGGGCGGGCAGCGGCTTGCTGAAGAGGTACCCCTGGTACTCGTCGTTGCCCAGGCCGCGCAGGAATTCGAGCTGGCTCTGGTGCTCGACGCCCTCGGCCACGACGCGAAGGCGAAGGCTGTGGGCCATGGCGATGATCGCCTGGACGATCGCCGCGTCGTCGCTCCCTGCGGAGATGTCGCGGATGAACGACTGGTCGATCTTCAGCTTGTCGATCGGGAAGCGCTTGAGGTAGTTCAAGCTCGAGTAGCCGGTCCCGAAGTCGTCGATGGAGAGCGACACGCCCATGCGGTGGAGCTCGCCCAGCATCACGATCGCCTCCGATGCGTTCTGCATCACCACGCTCTCGGTGATCTCTAGCTCGAGGTGCCGGGGATCGAGGCCGCTCGCCGCGAGCACGCGCGCGACCGTGTCGACCAGGTCGCGTTGCTGGAACTGGACCCCCGAGATGTTGACGGCGACCGCCATGTCCGCGATGCCGAGCGCGTCCCAGCGCCGCACCTGCATGCACGCCTCGTAGAGCACCCACTTGCCGAGGGGCACGATGAGGCCGGTCTCCTCCGCGAGCGGGATGAACTCGGAAGGCCAGATCATTCCCTTCTGCGGATGGTTCCAGCGCACGAGCGCCTCCATGCCGACGACGGCGCCGCTCGCCACGTCGACCTTGGGCTGGTAGTGGAGGACGAACTGGCCCTTCTCCAGAGCCGCGCGCAGCTCGTTCTCCATCGCGAGGCGCTTCGGGAAGAAGGTGCTCATCTCCGGGGCGAAGAAGGCGACGTTGGAGCGGCCGGACTTCTTCACGTGGTACATCGCGGCGTCGGCGTTCGCGATGAGGCGCGCGGAGCTGTCGCCGTGCTCCGGGAAGGCGCTCACGCCGATGCTCGACCCGACGCGAAGCTCGTGCTCGTCCACGACGATCGGGCGCGAGAGCGCCTCGATGATCTTCCGCGCGACGTCGCCCGCGTCCTGGGCGCGATCGACGTGCCGCAGGAGGATCACGAACTCGTCGCCGCCCATGCGCGAGACGGTGTCCTCCTCGCGCACGGCCGCGCGAAGGCGCTCGGCCACGGTCCTCAGCACCGCGTCCCCGGCGAAATGCCCGAGGGAGTCGTTCAGCGTCTTGAACCGGTCGAGGTCCACGAAGAGCACGGCGCAGTGCCCTCCGGAGCGCCGGCATTCCTCGACGGCCTGCTGCACGCGGTCCTCGAGGAGGAGCCGGTTCGGGAGCTTCGTGAGCGTGTCGTGGAGCACCAGGTGCTGGAGCTCGGCGTTCGCCTCGCGCAGGGACGAGGCCATGAGCGCCGTCTTCGACTCCATGCGCGCGTCGAGCACCGAGAGCGAGAGCGTCCCGCACAGGATGAGGAAGGTGATGATGGCGAGCGTCGCCGCCATCCACGAGTTGTCCGCGAGGGGGTCCCCGGTGCAGATCGTGCTCGCCGCGAACTTGGCGGCGGCCATCCCCGTGTAGTGCATGCCGGCGATGGCGCCTCCCATGATGACGGCGGCTCCCAGCCTCGCGTACACGCGCCGGGCGCCGTCGGCGCGCAGCGTGAAGGCGATCCAGAGCGCCGCGGTCGACGCGGCGATGGCCACGGCGATCGAGGCGGCGAAGAGGGCCGGGTCGTAGCGGATGCCGGGCACGACTTCCATCGCCGCCATGCCGGTGTAGTGCATGGAGCTGATGCCGATCCCCATGAGGATTCCGCCCGCGACGAGGTTGCGCAGGCTCAAGGAGCTGCGCGAAGCCGTGTAGAGGGCGAAGCCCGACACGACGATCGCGATGAACATCGATTCCAGGGTGACCAGGACGTTGTACGACATCGGGATGGGCAGGCTGAAGGCGAGCATCCCGATGAAGTGCATGGACCAGATGCCCATGCCCATGGCGAAGGCGCCGCCCACGAGCCAGGCGCCTGCGGCGGCGCCCGCCGAGGCGGTGATCCGCGATGCCAGGGCGAGCGCCGTGTAGGACGCGAGGATCGCGACCATGATCGACAGCAGCACCACGCCGTTGTTGAAGACGCCAGTCAAGACGGTCTCTCCCCTTGGTGCCGCGAGCGTAAGGCAACCCCCCGGGGCGGACAATGGGCGCCTCCACACAAACGCGCCCGGGAGCATTACGCCGGTAGCCCGAAGGGCGGGAATAGCCGGGCGGATCAGGTGTTGTCCAGGGACTTCGGCCAGGCGTCCTTGAGGAGCCGCGAGAGCGCCCGGTCCGCGAGGAGCTTCCCTCCCGTCTGGCAGGTCGCGCAGTAGTTGCACTCGTTTTCCGAATAGACGATCCGCTGCACGGGGGAGCCGCAGACGGGGCAGGGCTGTTTGTACCGCCCGTGGACCGCCATTCCCTCCCGAAACGCCGTGACCTTCTCCGGGAATCTGGCCTGCGCCCCTGCGCGCAGGAGATCCGTCCACGAGGCGAGGGTCACCCGCACCGCCCGGTGGAGGCGCCGGGCTTCCTCCTCCGTGAGGGCGCGCGTGAGCTTCAACGGCGAGAGCCGCGCCGCGTGGAGGATCTCGTCCGAGTACGCGTTCCCGATGCCGCTGAAGAGCCGCGGATCCGTGAGCGCGCGCTTGAGGGTGTGGTTCTCCGAGCGCAGCCGCGCGTCGAACGCCTCGAAGGTCGCGGCGAGCGGGTCGATGCCGCCCGGATCGATCGCGCGCAGGGCCTCCTCGCCGCGGACGACGGTGATCGAGGCGCGCTTGCGGGTGCCCGCCTCGGTGAAGTGGAGCGTGCCGTTCGCGAACTCGAAGCTCGCGAGGATGCCCTGGGGGCGGCGCTTCTCGCCCGGCCCGCGCCAGTGCAGGCGCCCGGCGATCATGAGGTGGAGGACCACGAAGAGCTCGTCTCCCAGGTCCAGGACGATCCGCTTCCCGATGCGGCGCAGGCCCCGGACCGTGCGCCCGTCCACGGCCTGGAGCGGCGGGTCGAAGGAGCGCAGGACGAAGGGGCTCGCGAGCTTCACCCGCTCGAGGGGCTGGCCCGCGATGCGCCGCTCGAGCGCCTCGACGTAGACGGTGATGTCCGGAAGCTCCGGCATGGGGGCATCTTAGCCGCCGTACAGGGTCACCGGGTGAGCTACCCGCGTGCGAGAATGGCCGGATGGAAACGCAGAGCCTCCTGGTGGTGCTCGTGGTGATGGTCGTCCTCCTGGCGGCCGCGGTGGCCTGGCTGGTCGTCACCGTCCGCTCCGGCGAGGAGGTCCGCCACCGGGCCATGCTCGCGGACCTGCACGACGGCCTCGCGGCCTCCGCGGACCGCATCGCCTCGCGCCAGAGCGAGGAGGGCGATCGCCTGCGCCGGGCGGTGAGCGAGGAGCTCGAGCGCAACCGCAACCAGCTCCAGCTCTTCGAGAAGGGCCTCGCGGAACGGGTCGATTCGCGCCTGAGCGAGATCGGCGGCAAGGTGAACGAGCGCCTCGAGGTGGGCTTCAAGCGCACCAACGAGACGTTCCTCTCGGTGATGACGCGCCTGCAGGTGATCGACGAGGCGCAGAAGAAGATCGACGCGCTCGCGACCAACGTCGTGAGCCTGCAGAACCTGCTGGGAAGCAAGAGCTCGCGCGGCGCGCTGGGCGAGCGGCAGCTGGAGGACATCATCCGGAACTACCTCCCGGAGACGGCCTTCGAGCTGCAGTACACCTTCCGCACGGCGAGCGTGCGCGCGGATTGCGTGCTGAAGCTCCCGGAGCCCATGGGCCTCCTCGCGATCGACTCGAAATTCCCGCTCGAGAACTACGAGCGGATGATCTCGGACGGGCCGGACCGGGTGGGCCCCGCGCTTTTCAAGGCGGACGTTCGCCGGCACGTGGACGCGATCGCGTCCAGGTACATCATCCCCGGCGAGACGGCGGATGGCGCGCTCATGTTCCTTCCGGCGGAGTCCGTGTTCGCGGAGATCCACGCCCACCACCGGGACCTGGTCGAGTACGCGCAGCAGCGCCGCGTGTGGATCGTCTCCCCCACGACGCTCATGGCCGTGGTGAACACGGCTCGCGCCGTGATCCGCGACGTGGAGACCCGCAAGCAGATCCACATCATCAAGGACGAGCTCGCCAAGCTCGGGCGCGAGTTCGGCCGCTTCGACGAGCGCATGAAGCGGCTCGCGGACCACATCCGGCAGGCGAACGAGGACGTGAAGGACGTGGCGGTCACGAGCAGGAAGATCAGCGACAAGTTCGCCGCGATCGAGCGGGCGGAGCTTCCGGGCGCGCCGGAGCCGCTGATCCCGGCGGCGGGCGAGCCACCCCAGCTCACCGTCGTCGCGAAGACGGAATAGCCGCCCGCGACCGGGAAGCAGCGTGGGATGAGAAACGGTGTGTTGGGACACAGAGGACACCGAGGCTCACAGAGGTCGCAGAGGAGGGCTCTTGAAGTGTTGCGACTCCACAGGATCTCGCCCTCGCTTCCTCTGTGGACCTCTGCGTTCCTCCGTGTCCTCTGTGGTGAAAAACTCCGCTCGCCTGCCGCCTTCGCCGATGGAATAAACCGCCTTTTCCTCAATGCGGAACGGCGTTCCCCTGGCTTGCGTGACCCCCTCCGCCGGTGCACGATAGCCCGCGCTGGTACCCACAAATATCGAGGAGACGATCGCCATGACGACTTCGGCCCGGTGGGCAATTCCCCTGCTTTTCTTCGCCGCGGCCGCGGCCGCGGATCCCGGTGGCTCCAACCCGGGTGCGGCCACGTCGTTCTCGACGCTCATCACGATTCCCACCAACATCGAGGGCCTCACCAGCGACTACAAGGGGAACCTCTACACGCCGGCGCGCGCCGCCGCGGGGCAGCCCTGCCCGGTGTACAAGATCCCGGTCGACAACCCCTCGCTCATCCTGGTGGGCAACATTCCGGCGCCGAACGCGACGACGGCGTGCTCCCCCAGCGGCCTCGCGTTCGGGCCGGACGGCCAGCTCTACGTGACCCAGGCCAACAACTCGATCTACCGGTTCACGCCGAGCGACACGGGCCCGGTTCCCACGGCGAGCGTGTTCGCGACCAACGTGCCCGGGAACAACGGCCTCGCCTTCGACTTCAAGGGCAACCTCTGGACCGGTGACGGCACCACGGGCCTGGGCCGCGTGTGGCGCATCACGCCGGACGGCACGCCGACCGAGATGTTCCGCATCCAGCCGATGGTGAACCAGGTGACGGGCGCCCCGAGCGGCGTCACGAGCGTCGGGCGCAGCGTCCTCACGGTCCCCACCAACAACGCGCAGCCGCTGGTCGCGAACGGCGTGCAGTTCGACCGCGACCACAACCTGTACATCGCGGATACCGCGCGCGGCGCGATCTGGCGGGTGCACCTGCAGTCGGACGGGACACCCTTCGTGCGCATCGGCTGCGACGAGACGTTCACGCCGGACACGCTCTGCCTCTCCCACGTCTGGGTGCAGCATCCGCTCCTGGAGGGGATCGACGGCTTCGTGCTGGACCAGGCCGCCAACATCTGGGCGGATGCGAACGAGAGGAACGCCGTGGTCTTCGTGGCGGGCCGCGGCCGGGAGGTGATCGAGGTCTTCAGGAACCCGGTGAACGCCGCGACCAAGCTGCGCAATGCGGGCCCGCTCGAGACGCCGACCAGCCCGGTGCTCATGGATCACCAGCTCTGCACCGCCAACTCGG
>Ga0207695_10007388_pt1 | contig 14018 bp, 15 predicted proteins | sample KBSC54metaG_FD_184354 | JGI IMG/M metagenome (GOLD analysis project Ga0207695, IMG submission 184354) | Corn rhizosphere microbial communities from Kellogg Biological Station, Michigan, USA - KBS C5-4 metaG (SPAdes) (version 2) | ecosystem: Host-associated > Plants > Roots > Rhizosphere > Soil...
TGGAAGCGCAAGCGGGGCGAGGTCTACGCCTACAACAACGACCTGCAGTACCTGACCACCCCTGACCGCAGCGTCTTCATCATGCAGCACTACGGCGTCCGGCTGACGGCCGACGAGTGGCTGGCCATCCGCTGCAACGACGGCTTCGTCTGGGAACCCAACAGGGCCTACTGCCTCAAAGTGTCGCCCCTCGTCTACGGTGTGATGACGGCCGACTACGTGGCCACCATGGACGAGAAGGGCAGCAACGTCTGGCCCGCAGAGAAGGCCTGACGCGTCACTTTTCCTCATCCGGGCCGTGCCGCGGCATACTTACTGACATGAGCAAGGCACTGCTCGTTCAGTACTTGAGGCTGGCGGTGCAAGAATCGCAGGCGCGGGTTCCCAACCAGCTCCTGCCGGCGGACGGCGGCGAAGAGGCGGGCGGCGAGGTCGAAGAGGACGTCAACGAGTTCTGTGGCATCGGCGGCGGAGCGGTGATGGGCTACTCGGAACCTTTGGGCGACGGCCAGCGGAAGAAGCGGCAAGGACGGAAGTAGCAGGGGCGCAGCAGGCAGTACGTGGCTGCGCCTTTTATCTGCAGTGATTGAACTTCGGAAGCTCTGGAGATAGGATCGAGGAAGCCGCATTGTTGCGGTGTGAGCGATCCCGTTTCCACGTAGGAAAGAGGACAGAGGAACATGGCAGTCAATCTGGATGCAATCAGGAAGCGCGTGCAGGAGATGACCGGGCAGCGGAAGGTCTCGTCGGTCCAGCTGTGGAAGCCGGGCCCGGGCGAGTACAAGGCCCGCATCGTCCCGTGGAAGCCCTCGCAGGTGGTCGAGGGGATGCCCTTCATCGAGCGCCGCTTCTACTACCTGGGCAGCAACTCCCGATTCCTGTGCCCGTCGCAGTTCGGCAAGCCGGACCCGGTCTACGACCTGATCCGCAAGTGCTACCAGTCGAAGAACCCGGATGATCGGGAGCTGGCCAAGAAGCTGAAGTCGAAGCTGCAGGCCTACGCGGCGCTGGTGGTCCGCGGCGAGGAAGACAAGGACCTGCAGGTCCTGTCCATGAACACGTTCCAGGAGCAGCGCCTCCTGTCGCTCTTCACCAAGGAGGACATCGGTGACTTCACCGACCCTCTCGAGGGCTACGACCTCGACATCACCATCGTCAAGTCGCCCAAGATGTTCAACGGCAAGCCCGTCATGGACTGGTCGTTCGACGTGGCCCGCAAGCAGACCAAGCTGAGCAACGACCCGAAGCAGATGGAGAAGTGGCTCAACAACCTGCCCAACGTCGACGACTACCTGGCCAGCGCCGTCAAGACCGAGAAGGAGATCGAGCAGATCCTCAACGTCTGGCTCGCCGGCGGCGCCGCCGACGACGGCAAGGACGAGGGCGGCCAGTCCCGCGGGGGCGACCCGAACAAGAAGGACGCCCTCGACGAGCTGGCCAACGACATCAAAGGCGACAAGCCCGCCGAGAAGGCGCCCCCGGCGAAGGCCGAGGAGGCTCCCGCCAAGAAGCCGGCGCGCGGCAAGAAGCCCGCGGCCGACGCTGACCTGGACGCGGAGCCGGCTCCGAAGCAGTCGCTCGACGATGCCTTCAAGGAGCTGATGGAGGACGAAGGCGGCGACGAGTGAACTGAACGCTCGCTTTCACCGGCGCGCAGAGCGGCACGGGCTTCGGCCCGTGCCGTCGTGCTTTGCGCCGCAGGCGTTCTGCGATCTCGAAGGATGAACACTAGCTGCGCGTGGATTGAGATAACTGCACCACCACAGAACGCGAGAGGACACGGATGGCTAGGAAGCAGCAGCAAGCAGACGCTCCCGTCAAGCAGCAGAAGGCAGGCGCGACCGACGAGATCGACGAACTGACGGCCGCCCTCATCAAGGACCTCAACAAGGAGTTCGGGATGCGAGTGGCCTACAACCTGGCCGAGACGGAAGCGCCCACCGTCGTCAAGCGGTGGATCGACACCGGCTCCATCCAGCTGAACTATGCCATCCGCAACGCTCCAGCGGGCGGCTACCCGGAGGGCCGCATCATTGAGATCGCAGGCCCGCCCTCCATCGGCAAGTCGCATCTGGCCTACCACGCTGCGGCCGTCGTCCAGCAGATGGGCGGCATCGTCGTCTACATCGACACCGAGAACGCGACGCCCGTCCAGAAGCTCGCCCAGATGGGCATCAACATTCGCAGGGGCTTCGTCTACATCGACCAGCACGCCACGGAACACGTCTTCAAGTCGATCGAGGAGACCATCCTTAAGGCCAAGGCCTTGATGGGCACCGGTAAGGACCTGCCCGTCCTGGCGATCTGGGACTCGGTCGCCGCCACCTCGCCGCTGGCAGAGCTCAACGGCGAGTACGAGGACAACTCGGTCGGCCTGCAGGCCCGCGTCATCAGCAAGGGCATGCGAAAGATCACTGGCGTCATCGGGCAGAACAACGTCACCCTGCTGTGCCTCAACCAGCTGCGCGATGCCATCGGCGTCATGCACGGTGACCCGCAGACGACGCCGGGCGGCAAGGCCATCCCGTTCCACGCCAGCGTCCGCATCCGGCTGTCGAGCGGCACCCAGGTCAAGGACGCCAAGGGCAACGTCGTCGGGATCCACGTGATCATGACGATCAAGAAGAACAAGGTGGCCGCGCCCTTCCGGAAGCACGAGTTCGACATCATCTTCGGCAAGGGCATCGTCGAGCACGAGTACATCTTCGACGAGGTGCGGGCCTACTGCGCGGCCAACGACGTGCTGGTGCCCTACGGCGAGGGCAAGACGATGAAGATCAGCATCTCCGGCACGTCGGCGTGGAAGGTGCTGGAGGTGACCGACAAGGACTCGGGCGAGGTCATCATCGAGAAGAAGTTCTACAAGAACGACTTCGGCGAGATCATGAAGGACGCGCAGTTCAAGCCCTTCGTCGACAAGGTCATCGAGGCCGCCTACACGACGGGGAGCGGGGGCGCGCCGGCCGCGTCGACCGAAGGCGAGTCGCCCGCCAGCGACGAGGGCGAGCACGAGGAGGAGGCAGCGTGAGCTCCATCAACGTCCTGCTGAAGAAGGCCCGGCCCGACGTGCCCGACCCCGTCTACGCGACGGAGGGGGCCGCGGGCTGTGACATCCACGCGGACGAGGACGTCACCCTGGGCCCCGAGGGCCGGGCGCTGGTGTCGACAGGCCTGTTCATCCAGCTGCCGCCCGACTACGAGTGCCAGGTCCGTCCCCGCTCCGGGCTGGCACTGAAGCACGGCGTCACCGTCTTCAACACCCCTGGGACCATCGACGAGGATTACCGGGGAGAGCTCAAGGTCCTGCTGCACAACGCTTCGCACCTGGACTTCGAGGTGCAGCGAGGCATGCGGATCGCCCAGCTTGTCTTCGCACCCGTTGTCCGGGCGAAGTTCCAGGCCGCGGCCGAATTGGGCGACACTGTCCGAGGCACCGGCGGCTACGGCTCGACCGGGACCCGCTAAGCGATACACCTCACGTACGCTGTGTACGGTCAGCTCATGCTACGAGCTGCCAAGCGGTTGCTCGATCTGTGCACGGAGAGGTTCCCGTCGCCCAGGCCGAGCCAGAGCCACAACTTCACGATCAAGGACGGCGTCCTGGTCTTGACCCTGATGCAGGGCGACGTCTACCTGTCGTTCAACCTGAGCGAGGACGACCTGGAGCGGACGCCTGAAAACCTGCTCGACGAGCTGGCGACCCTGGTCAAGCAGGCCGCCGAGGAAGAGGCCCGGAAGCTGGCTGAGAAGCCCGACTCCGGCGGGGCGGCCTAGGCACGCCGCGTCTTGGCCAGCTCAGCGTCGGTGGGTTGCCTGCGGCGCTTGTGAGCCGGGACCTCGCCCGGGGTCTTTTCTCCCGAGCGACTGGCCGCCTTCGGCGGCGGCCGCATGCCTGCCGGCATCGGTCCCGCTGACTGAGGCTCCGGCGGCGGGAGCATCCTACCGCCCGACTTCTGCTTCGTCTGGGCGTAGCTGTCCACGTCCTCGCCCTTCTTCGGGGAGACGACAGCGTCTGGACCCCTCTTCTGGGGCGCGCCCCCGGTCCCCTTGTGTCGCAGCTCCCGCTCAGGCGCATAGTGCTTCTGGTTGACGGCCTCAGTGAAGCCGTAGTCGAGCAGGACGACCCTGCCGTCGGGCGTCTTGCCCCAGTGGTCGATGACGCTCTTGAAGTGGGCGTTCTTCTGGCCTAGCTGGTCGGCCAGGTCACCGAACAGCAGGTTGTTGCTGTTCGCGGTGGCAACGACGGCCTTGGCAAAGTCTGATGCACCGTCCACGTCGTGCAGCACGATGCCCTCCCAAACCTGCTTGCTGAAGTCCTCCCAGCTGACCTTGGCCAGCTGCTCGAACTCCTTCTCGCTCTTGATGGGCTTGACGAGGTCAGAGATGAGCCACGCGTTCTCGTCGTGGGCCGCGTAGACCTTGGCGATGACCCGCTTGGTCTTGGGGTTGGTGTAGACGTCGAGCTCGGCCTCGTTCTGGCCGTAGCCCTTCTCGTTGAGGGCCACCTTGAGGGCGTACCTGCCGCTGAGCAGGAAGGCCACCCGCGAGGATCCCACGCCCAGCTGGTCGAGGTGATCGTTCGCGTACTTCAGCATCTCGCGATTGTCGTCCAGCTTCTTGAAGCGCTTGAGGTCAAAGCGCTCGGTCGACTTGCCGCTGGAGCCTTGCTTTGACCTGATCTTTTCGATGACGAGGGTCAGGTACTCCCTCAGCAGACGGTCGCTCATGGCCATAAGTATGCCCGTGTACTGCATCTGCTCGGCGGAGTAGCCTTAGCAGTATGTCTGAGCGCCCTGTCCTCATCGTCGACGCGATGAACCTCTTCGTCAGGAGCTACTGCGCCTACCCGACCATGTCGGCCCACGGTTACCAGATGGGCGGCTGCATCGGCTTCCTGAAGACCCTACGTAGGATCACGTACGAAGTGCAGCCGAAGGCCGTCTACGTGTGTTGGGAGGGCGGAGGTTCCACTAAGCGGCGCAGGCTGCTGCCCGAGTACAAGCTGGGCCGGGCACCCGGCAAGCTGAACCGGTTCTACGAAGACGACATCCCAGACTCCGAGGAGAACCGCAAGCACCAGGTCGAGCAGCTGTTGGCAATGACGCGCTGCACCCCCATCTGCCAGCTGTACGCGGCAGACGCTGAGGGCGACGACCTGGTCGCCTACCTGTGCTGCGCCCCGCTGCGAGGAGAGGAGAAGGTCATCGTCTCGTCTGACAAGGACCTGTACCAGCTGCTCGACGAGCGGACTCGCCTCTACAGCCTGCAGAAGAAGACCTTCGTCACCAAGGAGACGGTGATGGAGGAGTTTCGGGTCCAGGCCAAGCACTTCGCGCTGGCCAAGGCCCTGTGCGGCGATCCAGGCGACAACGTGCCCGGCATCAAGGGCATCGGTTTCCGGACGGTGGCCCGCGTCTTCCCGTTCTTGGGCACCGACCAGGACGTGCTCCTGCAGGACGTCATCAACTACGCCCATGCTCATGAAGAGGAGTCACGGCTCTACAAGCGCATCCTGGAACACGAGGACGAGGTGCGCCGCAACTGGCGCCTGGTCTACCTCGACGGGGCCATGCTGCCGGCGCACCAGCGCCTGGCTGTCGACCAGCGGATCCAGGGATTCGTTCCCCGCATGGACAGGCCCGGCCTGGTCAGGGCCCTCGTCAAGGAGGGCATCGGCGACTTCGACACGGAAGACTTCTTCTTTGCGTTCCGCTGCATCGAGGGCCTTCAGTTGAAGGCCCAGGGCTGAAGCAGCGCCGGACGCGGACAGTAGAACACCGGCCCACCCCGGGCCTAGGATAGGGTACCAATGAGCGACACCACCTCGCGTTCCCCGACCGTGACCTTCGGTCAGTACGGCAAGAGCTTCCAGGAGAAGATCGTCCAGGCCCTGCTGTCCGACAGGGCCTGGGCAGAGCAGATGATGGAGGTCTTCGACGTCAGCTACCTCGACCTCAAGTACCTCAGCTTCCTGGCTGAGCGCTACTTCGGCCATGCCAAGAAGTACAAGGTCTTTCCGTCGCTGCAGCTGCTGGCCACCATCATCCGAGACGACCTGAAGGTGGGCACCGACGCCATCCTGCGGGAACAGATCGTCGAGTATCTGACCCGGATGCGGTCGAGCCCCGACTCAGGCGACCTGGCCTACGTCAAGGAGAAGTCGCTCGACTTCTGCCGCAAGCAGGCCCTGAAGGCGGCCCTGACGCAGGCCGTCGACGACATGCAGGCCGAGAAGTACGAGCAGATCGTGGAGGGCATCAAGAAGGCAGTGACGGTGGGGACCACCCCTGCGATGGGCCACGACTTCTTCGCCGACTATGAGGCCCGCTTCACCCGCCTCCAGCGGAACGCCGTGGCCACGGGCCTGGACGAGCTCGACCGCAAGGACATCCTGCAGGGCGGCCTGGGGGCCGGCGAGATCGGCGTGGTCGTGGCCCCCACCGGGGTGGGCAAGAGCCACTTCTTGACGATGCTGGGGGCCAATGCCCTTCGGAACGGCATCGACGTCCTCCACTACACGATGGAGCTGACGGAGGCCGCGGTGGGCCTCCGGTACGATTCCAACCTGTGCGACATCGACAGCAACCTGGTCATCGACAACAAGGACAAGGTCCTGGAGCAGGAAAAGTCGATGAAGCTGGGCCGGCTCATCATCAAGGAGTTCCCGACCAACTCGGCCACCATCTACACCCTGCGGGCCCACATCGAGCGCCTCGACATTAGGGGCTTCCGTCCCGGGCTCATCGTCATCGACTATGCCGACATCATGCGGTCGACCCGGCAGTACGACTCCCTGCGGCACGAGCTGAAGCTGATCTACGAAGAGCTCCGGGCCTTCGCCATGGAGAAGAAGATCCCGATCTGGACGGCCTCGCAGTCCAACAAGGAAGGCTCCAACGCGGACGTGGTCGACCTCAGCAACATGAGCGAGGCCTACGGCAAGGCGATGGTGGCCGACGTCGTCCTCAGCATCTCGCGCAAGTCACACGAGAAGTCGTCGGGTTTCGGCCGCCTCTACGTGGCCAAGAACCGGGCCGGCCGCGACGGCTTGGTCTACCCGTGCCGCATCGACACGGCCCGCAGCAAGTTCGTCATCATGGGCAACCCGGGCGACATGCAGGAGGCGATCAGAGAAGACGAGGACGCTACTAAGGCAGCCTTGCGTCGAAAGCTGAAGGAACTCAGGGACGATCCGCTGTTCAAGCGCCCGGAGGAGGCAAGCACCGAATCCGGGACCACGATCGGATAGTTATGAACCGCCCCGTGTTTCCCCGAGATGCATCACGAGATGGATTTGGAGCCCGGCAGGCGCTGAAAGGTTGATAGATGCGGTCGTACACCTACGATGAGGCGCGCCGCGCTTCGCTCTCGTACTTCAACGGTGATGAGCTGGCGGCCGACGTGTTTGCCGGCAAGTACGCCCTGCAGGACCTGGCAGGGAACATCTACGAGCCCACGCCGGAGGCCATGCACCGGCGCCTGGCCCGCGAGTTCGCTCGCATCGAGGCTCGCTACCCGAACCCGCTGTCGGAGGACGAGATCTACGGATACCTGTCGGCCTGGCAGGTCGTCCCGCAGGGCGGCCCGATGTCAGCCATCGGCAATCCCTACCAGGTGCAGTCGCTGTCCAACTGCTTCGTCGTCCAGTCCCCCTACGACTCGTACGGCGGCATCATGAAGACGGACCAGGAGGAGGCCCAGATCATGAAGCGCCGCGGCGGCGTGGGCTTCGACCTGTCGACCATCCGCCCGAAGGGCCTGCCTGCGGCCAACGCGGCCCGCACCACCGACGGCATCGCCGTCTTCATGGAGCGCTACAGCAACACCTGCCGCGAGGTGGGCCAGGGCGGCCGCCGCGGCGCCCTGATGCTGACTCTGAGCGTCCACCACCCGGAGGTGCTGACCTTCGCCAACATCAAGCGCGACCGCAGGAAGGTGACGGGGGCCAACGTGTCGGTCCGCATGTCGGACGAGTTCATGGAGGCCGTCAGGAAGGACGAGAAGTACCACCAGCGTTTCCCGGTCGAACCGGGCCTGGACAGCTACCTGGTCGAGCGGTGGGTCGATGCCCGCGAGGTGTGGGACAACATCGTGGCCGCCATGCGTGACTGTAGCGAGCCCGGCATGCTGTTCTGGGACACTGTCACCGCGTGGGGTCCAGCCGACGCCTACCGCCTGCTGGGCTACGGTTCGGTCAGCACCAACCCGTGCGGCGAGATCACCCTGTCTCCCTACGACAGCTGCCGGCTCCTCTTCGTCAACCCGTGGAGGTTCGTCAGGCAGCAGTTCCAGGAGAACTCCTGGTTCGACGACGGGGCCTTCGGCAAGGCGTGCTACGTCGCCCAGAAGCTGATGGACGACCTGGTCGACCTGGAGCTAGAGGCCGTCGACCGCATCCTCGCCAAGGTGAAGGCCGATCCTGAGCCCGACGACGTCAAGCGCCCGGAGCTGGAACTGTGGGAGAAGATCCGGTGCGCGGCCGCCAACGGCCGCCGGACCGGCCTGGGCATCACTGCCTTGGGCGACACCATCGCCGCGATGGGCTACCGGTACGGCAGCGAGGAGTCCGTCAAGCTGACCGAGCGAGTCTACCGCCAGCTGGCCCTGTCATCGTACCGGGCCTCCGTTGACATGGCTCGCGATCGCGGGCCCTTCCCGATCTTTTCTCATGCCGTCGAAGGCGGTCACCCGTTCATCGCTCGGATCATGCAGGAGGACGAGCGCCTGCAGGTCGACTACGTCAAGTACGGGCGACGCAACATCGCCAACACCACCACCGCCCCCGTGGGAAGCGGCTCGCTGCTGACGCAGTCGACCTCAGGCTGTGAGCCGGTGCTCTTCGTCAAGAGCCGCCGCAAGAAGAAGATCACGGCCGCCGACAAGAACGCCCGGGTCGACGAGGTCGACGCGCTGGGGGACCAGTGGCAGTACTACGACCTGTTCCACCACGGCGTTAAGCAGTGGATGGCAGTCACCCACGAGGACGATGTGACGAAGTCTCCTTACCACGGGTCGACCGTGGAGGAGATCGACCCGCTGCGAAAGGTCGCCATCCAGGCCGCGGCCCAGAAGTGGATCTGTCACAGCATCTCAAACACCACCAACCTGCCCAAGGACGTCACCAACCAGACGGTGTCGGACCTGTGCTGGAAGGCCTGGGAGACGGGCTGCAAGGGCGTCACCATCTACCGCATCGGCTCCCGAGACGCTGTCATCGTCAGTGAGCCGGCCTCCAAGGAGGGTGACCAGCCGCTGGTCATCGTGGAGACGCACGCCCCCAAGCGCCCCAAGGTCGTCGAGTGCGACGTCCACCGCGTCAGCGTCAAGGGCGAGCAGTACCTCGTCCTGGTGGGCATGCTGAACGGGCGGCCCTATGAGCTGTTCGCGGGCCTCAGCCAGCACGTCGAGGTCCCCAAGAAGACCAAGAAGGCCCAGCTCATCAAGAACGGCAAGAAGGACGGGGTCGCCACCTACAACATGCGCATCCCGCTGGGCGACGACGACATCGTCCTCAAGGACGTCGTCTCCCTCTTCGACAACCCGGACCACGGTGCCTTGACCCGCGTCGTCTCCATGTCGCTGCGGCACGGCGTGCCCATTCAGTACGTGGTCGAGCAGCTGCGCAAGGACAAGCACAGCGAGCTCTTCTCGTTCAGCTCCGTCATCGCCCGCGTGCTGAAGGGCTACATCCCGGACGGGACCAAGGCAACGGCAGAGAAGACGTGCCCAGAGTGCGGCGGCGCGACCCTGGTCTACCAGGGCGGTTGCATCTCATGTCACGGCGGCACCCTGGGCGACGGTTCCACCTGCTCCTGGAGCAAGTGCGGCTGATACTTACCGGGCATGATCCGGATCACACACAAGCAGCTGCGCGGCCTGGTCCGCGAGGTGATGGAAGGCGACGACGAGCTCGACGACGTCGAGCAGGTCTACGAGCTGCTGAGCAACGCTCACGAGGCCCTCGAGTCTGCGCGGGCCCTGATCGAGGCGAACCCGGAGCTCCGGCTCCGGATGTTCAGCACCGTCGGCAACGCCGAGATCGCCGTCAGGGGCGTCCTGGAATCCATGACGGACGTGGCCGGCGGAGGCTGGTGACGGCATGCGCGTCCGCTTGGGAGACCTGCGTTCCCTCGTCAAGGAGGAGTTCCTGCACGGGGTGCCCGAGTGGGAGCTGCGCCAGGACACCACCGACTTCGTCCAGATGATCCGCGACAGGATCACGCGCTACGTGCTGCTCAACAAGAGCGACAACGGGGCAGACCGGGCCGAGGCCCTGAGGGCCATGAACGACGTGTGCGACGAGTTGGAGAGTCGGGTCTACGACGTCCTGGACGACCAGCTCTTCAACTTCACGCGTCGGGTCTGAGGGGACGGTGCAAAATCCTGCCCACCTGGCCTATAATGGGGCCTAGGTGGTCCCCCGCGGCTCACCGAATAATCCCGTTGCCGGTTAGGAGGTGGCCATGGCCCCCATTCCCGTCTTTTTCACGCCCCTGATGGTCGCCGACTCGCGCAGCGTGTCGCCCTCGGCCGCAAAGCCCGCGAAGGTCGTCGCCTCGTGGCAGCGCCAGTTCCCGATCGAGATCGTGGAACCTTTGCCCGTCAGCCGCCTCGACCTCGAGCGCGCGCACGATGCGTACTACATCGGCGATGTCTTGGAGTGCAGGGCCAACAACGGCTTCGGCAACAGGTCGCCGGAGGTCGCCGCCTCGCTTCCCTACACCTCGGGAGCGATGCTGGCTGCTGCTCGCCACGCCCTGAAGACGGGCAAGGTCGCCTGCGCTCCTGTCTCTGGCTTTCACCACGCCGGCTTCCTCCGACCGGAGGGCTTCTGCACCTTCAACGGCCTGATGGTCACCGCGCTGGCCCTCAAGGCTGAGGGCGCCAAGCGGGTCGGCATCCTCGACCTGGACATGCACTACGGGAACGGGACCGACGAGATCATCGACCGCTTGGGCGCTCGCGACTGGGTCTGGCACTTCACGGCCGGTCTCAAGTACGAGATGCCGCACCAGGCCGACGAGTTCTTCGACCGGGCCTTGCCTGACGCGATCGACTGGTTGGGCCACTGCGACGTGGTCCTCTACCAGGCCGGCGCCGATCCTCACGTCAACGATCCTTTCGGCGGCTGGCTGACGACAGAGCAGCTGCGGCGCCGCGATGCCATGGTCTTCGACGAGTTCAGCTCGCAAGGCGTCCCGGTCGCCTGGGACCTGGCGGGCGGCTACCAGGTGGACGAGGAGGGCAACATCCCCAAGGTCCTCGAGATCCACGACAACACCATGCGAGAGTGCGTCCGCGCCTACGGCGGCTGAACACTGCAGAAGCCTTGGAGTAGCTTCTGCTCCATGGCATACCACGCCCGAGTCCTACGCGACAGCCTGAGCCCAGAGGGCGTCCGGCTGACGACCCTGGAGCTGACGTTCCCCCGGATCGTCCTGGCCGAGTTCAACACCCACCGGGTCTTCTCCCGCAACAGCGCCTCCAGCCGGGCCATCCCGGTCGAGAAGATGCTGCAGCGGGTCAAGGACGACCCGTTCGTCCCCATCTACTGGGGACGCAACCAGAAGGGCATGCAGGCCGCCGAAGAGCTGAGCCCAGAAGAGCAGCGCCAAGCCACCGAGCAGTGGCTCCACACGTGCGACCTGGTCACCGAGCAGGTCAAGAACCTGCTGTTCCTCGAGGTGCACAAGCAGATCGCCAACCGCTGGCTCGAGCCCGCGCTGTGGCACACGGTCGTCGTCACCTCCACCGAGTGGGACAACTGGGACGGCCTGCGCATCAGCAAGGACGCCCAGCCCGAGATCAAGCGCATCGCCGAGATGGCGCTCGCCGAACGCGACAGGTCGTGGCCCGACCAGCTGCAGCCGGGCGACTGGCACCTGCCCCTGGTCGACGACGCGGTGCAGCTGATCAGCGAGGGCCTGACCATGCTCGACGTGGTCAAGGTCTGCATCGGTCGCTGCGCTCGGGTCTCCTACCTGACCCACGACGGCAAGCGGGATCCCAAGGCCGACATCGAGCTGTGCGAGCGCCTGCTGAAGAGCGGCCACATGAGCCCCTTCGAGCACGCCGCGACCCCGATGACTCAGCTGCAGGCTGACCGAGTCCTCAGCCGGATGACGCTGCACAACATCATGGTCCCGTACCTGGCCGACGTCAAGCAGACCTTCAGCGGCAATTTCCGGGGCTGGACGCAGGCTCGCAAGCTGATCGCGCACGAGGACGACTTCAAGGCGGCCTGGGGCTCCGTGCGGGACCTGGAGCTGCCCGTGGACGAGGAGGTGTAGGATGCCGGCCATGCACAAGAGACACACCCGTCTCATTGCCTTCGAGGGCCCCGACAAGTCGGGCAAGGAAACGCAGTCGAAGATGGCCGTCGAGGCCCTGCGGCAGGCCGGCGTCAGGGTCGAGCGGGTCGAGGCGCCCACCAAGTGCACCCGGTGGACCCACCGCCTGATCTACTGGATGCTGCGGACGGGCTGGGCCAAGCGCCTGCCCAACTGCTTCCAGGCCGTGCAGACCCTCAACAAGCTGTCGTTCCAGCTGTTCCACCTGCCGGCCATCGAGGCCCGCAACGACGTGGTCGTCTTCGACCGGTGGGGCCTGTCGTCGGTCATCTACGGCACGGCCACCGGCGTCAGCCCGCGGCTGGTCCTGTGGCTCTACGACCGCATCAAGCCGGCCGACCTGACCATCGTCTTCGCCGGCCGGTCGTACCGGCGGTCCACTACGGAGGACGACTCCTACGAGAAGGACAGCGAGCTGCAGGCCCGGGTCAGGGCGTTGTACCGCGACTGGGCCCTCGACCACCACGAGGACCACGTGCTGGTCGACAACGCTCGGCCCGTGGAAGAGGTCCACCGCGAGGTGATGGACCGCATCGTCACCCCGTGCCGCACGTGCGGGGCCCGGGTCGGGGAAGACTGCGACGCTGGGCTCCACTCATGAACCGCCGAGACCTCCTCAAGGCCTTTGCTGCCATCCCGCTCGTCGCTGCGTCCCCTGCGGTCGCGGTTCCACCTTCGCCGGGGGTCACCCTCTATGGGGTCCACGGGTGGAAGCTGATGGCTGAGCACCTGTGGCGCAACTACCAGCACCACGTTGAGGGCAAGCGCGATTGGGCGCAGGCTGGAAGCGAGCAGTACCTGCAGCCGATCTGCCAGCGCTTCTGCCACTCCCTGTTGCAGGCCGGCGACCATTCGTGGCGCGAGTCCGACCTGACGTCGACGTTCTTTCCTGACCAGGACCCGTACCTCATCAGGAAGAACGTCGCCTTCGGCGTCACCGACGTGCCCACCGCTGACCTCCGGGGCGCAAAGAAGCCCACCCAGGCCCGCCGGATGAAGATGCCCAGCGTCAACTTTGACGAGGTCCGCCGGACGATCGCGGATTGCCCGACGTACCACGGGATCAGCCAGGAGTTCGAGTTCGCCGCCGCCTGCGGCGAGGAGCTGGCCTTCGACGTGCACCGTGAGGTCAGGTCGGAGTGGCAGGCCGGCCGCAGCATCGAGGCGTACGTCTTCTACCTGCCCCCGCACGTGGGCCTGGTCAACCCCAAGATGCTGCGGGACTTCTCCGTGTGCCGCCGCTGGACCGTCAGGTACGCCAAATTCTACTCGCGGGAGACTACGTGAGGCACCAGGTCCTGGTCGCTGACCCGCCCTGGGGCTTCGGGGACCCACTCGCCAAGATGAAGCGCGGGGTGCGCCGGTCGGCGGCCTCGCAGTACCGGACCATGACGCCGCAGCAGGTGGCCGCCATGCCCGTCCGCGACATCGTCGACCCTGACCGGTGCCTGCTGGCCCTGTGGGTGCCTGGCGTCCTGCTGGAGGACGGACTGCTGGTGATGCACGCCTGGGGCTTCCGGCTGAAGCAGGTCTTCGTCTGGGTCAAGCTGAAGAAGGACTACGCCAAGGAGGCAGACTGGAACCGCTCGACCCGGGTGGGCATGGGCCGCCTGTTCCGCCAGTCCCCTGGTCGGTCGCCGAGATGTTCAAGGCGGCGGCAGGAATCGA
>Ga0207695_10007400_pt1 | contig 13999 bp, 12 predicted proteins | sample KBSC54metaG_FD_184354 | JGI IMG/M metagenome (GOLD analysis project Ga0207695, IMG submission 184354) | Corn rhizosphere microbial communities from Kellogg Biological Station, Michigan, USA - KBS C5-4 metaG (SPAdes) (version 2) | ecosystem: Host-associated > Plants > Roots > Rhizosphere > Soil...
CAGGAGACCCGTCTCTACGATCCGGATCCGGGAAGTAACGATAGTCGTTCGCATTTCCCTTCGAGCGCATTAACCGGGTTTCACCCTTGTCAGGATCGTAGAGACGGGTCTCCTGCTCTACCTCGCCGCCCGATTCCAGGAGTTCGATCTGGCGCTCGACTTCGTAATTGATAGCCTTTTCGACAAAACGGAAAGAGTTGAGGTTTTTGATCTCCGCGCGCGTGCCAAACTTCTCGGCACCTTTACGGCGTACCGACACGTTGGCATCACACCGGAACGAGCCCTCCTGCATGTTGCCGTCGCAGATCTCGAGATAGCGCACGAGGGTGTGCACCTTCTTCATATAGGCGACGGCTTCCTTGGCCGAGCGCATGTCGGGCTCCGACACGATTTCAACGAGGGGGGTGCCGGCGCGATTCAGATCGATTCCCGAAGCACCCGGCAGTCCCTCATGCATGGACTTGCCCGCATCCTCCTCCAGATGCGCCCGGGTCACGCCAACGCGCTTGAGAGTGCCGTCATCCAGCACGATGTCAATCGAGCCCTTGGCCACGATCGGCAGCTCGTACTGACTGATCTGGTAGCCCTTCGGCAGATCGGGATAGAAGTAGTTCTTGCGCGCGAACACCGAATGCGACGCAATGCTCGCACCAATCGCGAGCCCAAACTTCACGGCCATGCGCACGGCCTCGGCATTCAACACCGGCAGTACGCCGGGGTAGCCGAGATCGACGAGGTTAGCCTGCGCGTTGGGAGATGCGCCGTAGGCGGTCGCCGACCCTGAGAAGATCTTCGATTTCGTCGCCAACTGGGCATGGATCTCCAGCCCGATGACGGTTTCCCATTCGATTGTCATGGGCTGCGCCCAAACTTTCCTGCGTCCGGTATGCCGGCCAGTCGAAGTGACCCGCTCCATGCAGCAGCGCTACGCGCTGGGAAGAAGTTCATTTGTACGCCTCCGGCACGCGCGTATGCCAATCAGTCTCGCGCTGGAAAAGATGCGCCACATTCAGCAGCTTCGCCTCACTGAAGTGCGGCCCCACGATCTGCAACCCCACCGGCAGTCCCTGCCCGGAAGACCCATGGGCCAGCGTGAAGCCGCAGGGGATGGACATGGCAGGCAGTCCAGCCAGGTTGGCCCCGATCGTGTAGATGTCGTTCAAATACATGGTGATCGGATCCGATGTCTTGGCACCGATCTCGAACGCCGCGGTCGGCGTCGTCGGACCCATCAGCACGTCCACCTCGCTGAAGGCGCGAGTGAAGTCTGCCGTGATGAGTTGACGCACTTTCTGCGCCTTCAAGTAGTAGGCGTCGTAGTAGCCCGCCGACAAGACGTACGTTCCCGTCATGATCCGGCGCTTCACCTCGGCACCGAAGCCCTCGCCACGCGAGCGCCTGTATAAGTCCATGAGGTCGCGCGGATCCTTGCACCGGTGTCCGAACCGCACGCCATCGAAGCGCGCCAGGTTGGATGAGCACTCGGCCGGGGCCACGACGTAGTACACGGGCACCGACAACGGCAGGTTGGGCAAACTGATCACCCGTAGCTGCGCGCCCAGCTTCTCGTACACCGCCAGCGCCTCACGGATCCGCTTCTCGTTCTCCGGATCCAGGCCCTTGTCGAAGAACTCCTTCAACAGGCCGATCTTCAACCCCGCCAACGGCTGTCCGAGATTGGCGACATAGTCAGGCACGGGTTGATCCACGCTCGTGGAGTCGTTGGGATCGAACCCCGCCATCTCACGCAGGACCAGCGCGGCGTCCTCCGCCGTCGCGGTGATGGTACCGGCCTGGTCGAGACTCGATGCGAACGCGATCATCCCGTAGCGCGAGACACGTCCATACGTTGGCTTCAGCCCTGTGACTCCGCACAGAGCCGCGGGCTGACGAATGGAGCCTCCGGTATCGGTCGCGGTCGCCAGTGGCGCCAGTCGCGCAGCAACGGCCGCGGCCGAACCACCGGATGAGCCGCCTGGGACCAGCGACGTATTCCACGGATTGCGCACCGGGCCGAAGTAACTCGTCTCGTTCGACGAGCCCATGGCGAATTCATCCATGTTCGCCTTGCCCAGCATCACCGCCCCGGCCCTCTTGAGCTTCGCGACCAGTGTCGCATCGTAGGGCGAGATGAAGTTATCCAGCATCCGCGAGCCACAGGTGGTTTTCACACCGGCGGTGCAGAAAATATCCTTGTGAGCGATGGGCACACCCGTGAGTGCACCGCCGCGCGAGGCGGCGAGATCACGATCCGCCGCTTCCGCCGCCGCCAGCGCCTGTTCCCGCGTCACGGTCACAAAGGCATTCAGCGTCGCCTGGCTCGACTCGATGCGATCCAAAAATAACCGCGTCAGCTCGACGCTGGAGAATTCCTTCGCCCGCAGGCCGGCAGCGAGCTGCGCGAGCGTCAGTTTGTGAACTGCGACACTGTTCATTTTAATCATGGGCTGCGCCCAAACTTTCCTGCGGGTCGCAGCGATTGCGCGAGCCATGCTCGCTCATATTCCGGTGTGGTCGCTCGCGCGCCCACCCGTGCGACGCACGCGTCGCACCCGCTCCATGCAGCGGCGCTACGCGCCGGACTGAAAAAACTGCTCATTCTATGACCTTTGGTACGACGTATAGTCCCGCAGCAACCTGCGGCGCATTTTCCTGGTAGCGCTCGTGGTGATCCTGCTCCGTGACCACATCGGGCCGCAGACGTTGCGACAATCCGGGCAATGGATGCGCCATTGGAGCAACGTTAGCCGTGTCCACACGGTCAAGCTCGCCGACAAAGTCGAGAATTGCCGACAGGCTCTGCTGGTAGACGGGAACCTCGGCCGGCTGCAGCTCGAGATGTGCCAAGTCGGCGATTTGTTCTATCTGCTTGCGTGTAAGAACCATGGAAGTTCAGTGTCTGTTCAGTGTGTGCTCATCGGGCACAATGAGAAAAACAGCGCAAAATCATACATGTTGCCTTGATGAATGTCCTGTCGGTTGCTAGATTACGCGCCACTTTCGGGGGTCCCCCGCCGCACTTTCCGGTCACTTCATGTTCAAACGCCTTCGCGGCTATTTTTCCAGTGACTTGTCGATCGATCTCGGCACGGCTAACACTCTCATCTACGTCCGTGACAAGGGCATCGTGCTCAACGAGCCCTCGGTGGTCGCGGTGCAGGATGAGCCCGGACGGGGCGGCAAAATCATTGTCGCCGTCGGTTCCGAGGCCAAAAACATGCTCGGCCGTACACCTGGGCACATCACTGCCGTTCGCCCGATGAAGGACGGCGTCATCGCCGACTTCACGTACACCGAGAAGATGCTTCAGCACTTCATCAACAAGGTGCACGGCAACCGCATGTTGAAGCCCTCACCGCGAGTCCTGGTCTGCGTGCCGTTCGGCTCGACCCAGGTCGAGCGCCGCGCGATCCGCGAATCGGCCGAAGGCGCCGGTGCACGCAACGTCGCGATCGTGAGCGAGCCGATGGCAGCTGCCGTGGGTGCCGGCCTTCCGGTCCACGAAGCCCGTGGCTCCATGGTACTCGACATCGGCGGCGGTACGTCGGAAGTCGCGGTCCTGTCGCTGAACGGCATCGTTTATGCGAACTCCGCCCGCATCGGCGGCGACCGTTTCGACGAAGCCATCATGAACTACGTGCGCCGAAATTACGGCATCCTCATCGGTGAGGCCACTGCCGAGCGCATCAAAATCGAGATCGGCTCCGCTTATCCCGGCCAGCAGGTGCGCGAGCTGTCGGTGAAAGGCCGCAACTTGTCCGAAGGCGTGCCCCGCAGCTTTACTCTCAACAGCAATGAGATTCTCGAAGCCTTGCAGGAACCGTTGCAGAGTATTGTGAGTGCCGTGAAGCAAGCCCTGGAACAGACGCCTCCGGAGCTCGGTGCCGACGTGGCCGAGCGGGGCATTGTACTCACCGGTGGTGGTGCGCTCCTGCGCGACATCGACAAGCTCCTGACCGAAGAGACCGGCTTGCCCGTCGTGGTCGCGGATGACCCATTGACCTGCGTGGCCCGCGGCGGTGGTCGCATCCTCGAGCTGATGGACGAGCTGGGCCCCGGCCACTTCGGTCTGGAATAAGGTCTGATAGGGAGCAGCTTCGTTTTGCGGCAGCCGACACGAGGTTCAGGCCTGGGTCGCATACAAAGTGTGCTTCCAGGCAGCCCAAGCAGCTTAAAGGCTTCCTAGTGCCATTCGGCACAGTAGGCACTAGATCGCAAGGCCGCGGCGCCTCCCCGGGCCCACGCTTTACGGTGTATGCGATCCTCTCGCTGGTCATCATGTTCTACGACCAGCGCCATGGCTGGCTGGAAAAGGCCCGGTTCGCCCTGTCGATCGCTGCCTATCCCGTCCAGGTGGCCGTGAGCTCCCCCACTTCAGGCTGGCACTGGCTCCAGGAGAGCTTCGAGACCCGTGATGCCCTGCGGGCCGAAAACGAGCGTCTGAAAGCCCAGGATCGTGCTTTAGCGCTCCGCGCCATGCGGTTTGATGCGCTCGAGCGTGAGAATGCCGAGCTGCGTGGCTTGCGCGATAACCTGCCGCCGCTGGTGGATCACTGGCTCGCCGCGGAAATCATGAACATCGAGGTCAACAGTCTGCGCGAGCGGGTGGTTATCAACCGAGGCAGCACCAACGGCGTCTTCAAAGGGCAGACTGTACTCGACGACAAGGGGGTCATCGGACAGACCACCCACGTCGGCCTGCTGAGCTCGGAAATCATTCTCATCACCGATCCCGAGCACGCCATTCCGGTTCAGATTGAGCGAACCGGATTACGCACCATTGCGGTCGGTGCAGGCGACAGGGTCTCGCTCGCGCTTCCTTATTTACCGGGCAACGCGGATGTCAAACCCGGCGACACACTCATGACTTCGGGGTTGGGCGGAGTGTTTCCCGCTGGCTACCCCGTAGCCAAGGTCGCCGAGGTACATCGCGACGCCGTACAGCCTTTGGCCCAGGTGCGTGCCACTCCGCTTGCGGACATCGAGACCGACCGCGAGGTAGCACTGGTCTGGTTCCAGGAAGACAACCCGGACGCGCCCACGCCCGCAACGACCGAGACTGGAGATTTGCGCAGCGGCAATTCCAAGCTCCAACCTCAACCGGCACCGCCGCACCCGAAACCGACCCCTCCTGAAGCGGCACCAGGGAAAGCACCGGCCAGTGCTGCTCCTGGTACGCCAGGCGCGCGCCCTGCGCCCAGCGGATCGACTTCCGTCGTCCCCAACGCCTCGAAGGAACCTGCTGCGGGTGAGAGCACCCACGCCACCCCGCCAAAGAAGCCGGCTCAGTCCACGCCACCCGCGCCCGCACCGTCGCCCGACGCGACCCCGAGGAGACCATGAGTTCCGGCTCGCCGGGCGTACGGATTGCGTTCAGCGTGATTGTCGCCCTCGTGCTGACGGTCCTGCCGCTACCGTACTACCTGGACGTGGCGCGACCGTCCTTTCTGCTGCTGACCGTCCTCTACTGGTCAATGGCAGCACCTTGGGCGGCCGGCATTGGACTGGGGTGGTTCGCGGGACTCCTTTTGGACATCTTTCAGGGACCGGTGCTGGGCGAGCACGCATTGGCCCTGGCGGCGGCGGCTTTTGCCTTCGTGAGCGAGCACCAGAAAATCCGCTCCAAGCCATGGTTCCAACAGGCGCTCATTGTGATGATCACGGTGGCGGCCTACGAAGCACTCCTGTTTTTCATCGACGAGTACACCGGACACCCTGTCACAAAACTCGTGCGTTGGGTCCACATCATCACCGACGGCATCGTCTGGGCGCCGGCCGCTACCATCCTGGGTTATCGCGAGCGACGCGCATGAGCGCAGACTGAAGTCATGCCGGCGGGTCGCATCAAAGACCACGGGCCTGTGCGTGCCCTGGCGCCGGCGACCGAAGGGCACAAACAGCCATGATCTACCAAGAAATCAACACAGCATCCCGCACGAAGCGCACACTCACCGGCGCCGCGCGCATCCTGTTCGAGCTGAAACTGGATGGCCCGCTGGTCATCGGCCTGGCGCTCATTTCCGTTTACGGACTCATCGTGCTGTACAGCGCCTCCGGCCAGAGCATCGGCACTGTAGGCCGCACGGTGTTGCGCCTCGTGCTCGGAACAGCGGCGATGGTGATCCTGGCGCAGGTCAGCCCGAACTTCCTGCGTCGGACCACGCCTTGGCTGTATGTCATCGGCGTGTTCCTCCTGCTGGTCGTGGCGGCATTCGGTCACATCGGCCTAGGTGCCCAACGTTGGCTGAGCCTGGGATTCATCCGTTTCCAACCCTCGGAGCTCATGAAGCTCGCGGTGCCGATGATGTGCGCCTGGTATCTGCATGAGCGTGCGCTGCCGCCGAGTTTCCTGTCATTGATTGTCCTGGCCGTACTCATTGTCGTCCCCGTCGGGTTGGTTGCTGTCGAGCCCGACCTGGGCACCGCGGCCTTGATCGGCGCCGGCGGCGCCCTCGTGGTCGTCATGGCCGGTCTGCAATTGCGGATCATCGGCATCGGCGCATTGCTGGCCGCCGCGGGCGCGTGGGCCGGCTGGGGATTCATGCACGACTACCAACGCAAGCGTGTGTTGACGTTCCTCGATCCCCAGACTGACCCGCTGGGCGCCGGCTATCACATCATTCAATCCACCATTGCCATCGGCTCTGGCGGCCTGTTCGGCAAAGGTTGGATGAACGGCAGCCAGGCGCAGTTGGATTTTCTTCCCGAGCGCTCCACCGACTTCATTTTCGCGGTGATCGGCGAGGAGTTTGGCCTGGTCGGACTGAGTATCCTGCTACTGCTGTATATGTTCGTGACCGCGCGCGCCATCTTTCTCTCGATGCAGACTCAGGACACCTTCGCCCGACTGCTGGCCGGCAGCCTTGCCCTCACCTTCTTCGTGTATGTTTTCATCAACGCGGGCATGGTCACCGGACTGCTCCCGGTCGTCGGCGTGCCCCTCCCATTGGTGAGCTACGGCGGCACCTCGGTGGTGACCCTGTTGGCGGGCTTCGGTATTCTGATGGCCCTGTATTCACACCGGAAACTCATCAGCTCATGAGGAGCTTCCACACGGCGCCCCCAGGGTGCTGACACTCACCGAGTCCCTCACACTGATCGGATCCCATTGAAACAACGCCTCGTCCTCGCCCTCTGGGTCGTCCTTGCGGCGCTGCTGGCACAACCCGTGTTTGCACTGCGCCACCGCCATCCCAGCTTCGATCTGAAGCGCCCGGAGATCGTGAGCTTCGTGAACGAGGTGGTCGCGCGCAATGGCCTGAAGCGCAAAGCGGTGTTGGCCCTTCTGGCCAAGGCCGAGCCTCAACCGAAAATCATCGAGGCCATGACCCGCCCGGCGGAAAAAGTGACGCCCTGGTGGCAGTACCACGACCAGTTCCTCACCCCTGAGCGCATCGACCTGGGTGTGGAGTTCTGGAACGAGCACCGTGAAGTTCTGGAGCACGTCTCGTCTGAGCGCGGCGTTCCGCCCGAATACATTATTGCCATCATTGGCGTGGAAACTCGCTATGGACGCTCCACAGGGAAATACAAAGTCCTGGACGCGCTGGCGACCCTGGCATTCGATTACCCCCCGCGCAGCGATTTCTTCCGTAGCGAGCTGGAGCAGTTTCTGCTGCTCATCAATGAGGACAAACTGAACCCCACCACCACAACCGGGTCCTATGCAGGAGCCATGGGAGCACCGCAGTTCATGCCGTCTACGTATCGCCACTACGCCATAGACGCAGATAGCGACAACAATCGTGACCTCTGGACTGACTGGGGCGATATCATTGCCAGCGTGGCCAATTACCTCCAGGACAAAGGTTGGGAACCCGGCGGTCCGGTCCTGGCCGAGGCCCGCCTGGCCCCGGATCCGACCTTCCAGATCAACCCCGGCAAAGTAGACTTGAACGAGACCGTGGATGATCTGAATGCCCACGGCGTGAAAATCGACCTGCCGCTCGCGGGAACCACGCCCGCCGTACTGATTTCGGCCGAGCAGAAAGACGGCCCCGCGTACCGGGTCGGTTTTAAAAATTTCTACGTGATTACCCGTTACAACGGCAGCGCGCGTTACGCTATGTCGGTGTACGACCTCGCCCAGGCCATCGCGCAACGGGTGCACGGAGCCCAGCCGTGAGAACGGCGCGTGTGGGAGATGTCTGCCGCGCGGTCCTGGCCTTCACCCTGATTTACGCGCTCGCGGCCTGTTCCACCCTGGGGCCGCCGGTTCGGCATCCTCCCGCGCCGCCGGTAATGCCGCCGCCTCCCCCACCGAACAATGTCGATGCGATTCCGGATGCGATCCCGAAGTTGGAGCCCAAGAGCGCGCATGGCAACCCACCGTTCTACGACACGCTCGGAAAACGTTACTACGTATTGAGCTCGGCCGACGGTTATGTCGAGCGGGGTGTGGCATCCTGGTACGGACCGACGTTCCATGGCGTGAATACCTCGAGCGGTGAGCGTTACGACATGTACGGGATGACGGCAGCTCATAAAACACTGCCCTTACCCACCTACGCCCGGGTCACGAACCTCCGCAATGGCCGCAGTGTGGTCGTGAAAATCAACGACCGCGGCCCCTTTGTCGGCAACCGCCTGATCGACCTCTCCTACACGGCGGCGTCGAAGCTCGACATGCTCCACGACGGCACCGCATTCGTGGAGGTGCGAGCACTCGTTCCGGGTGGCTCCGCTGATGTACTGACACGCTCGTCCGAAACACCACCGCCGACTCTCTATGTTCAGGTCGGCGCCTTCGCGGACTCCAACAACGCGCAACGAACCATCGAGCGCCTGCGCGCCGCTGGCCTCGCCAACTCCTTCATCGCACCGCCATCGAACGACAAGCAGCCCCTCTATAAAGTGCGCGTCGGTCCCATTCCCGACGTGGCCGCCTTCGATCACCTCTCGGCGAAACTCACTTCCATCGGCTTCGCTGGCGCACGACTCGCCATGGATTGATGGTGTACCGGCAGCACTCATGAGCTCCACGGACACCCACAGCACTGTATTGAAACCCCCGCGCAAGCCCCTGTGGATGTTGGCATTCGCCTGCGCCCTGCTGGCGATCCTGGCGATCGGTTTTGTCAGCTACACGGAAATGAGCGTCCTGGCGAGCTCGAGTGCCCGCGTACAGCGCTCCTACGATGTGTTGCAGACCCTCCACGATCTCAACACCGCGCTCTCCGACACGGAAACCAACCAGCGCGGCTTCCTGCTCACCCAGGACCCGTCCTATCTCGGTCAGTATGACAACGCCATTGCGCAAATCCGCCTGGCGCTGGGCGAATTGCGCCGCCTGACCCAGAACGAGCAGTCGACCCAGGACGCCGTCGGCCACCTGGCGCAGCTCGCGGGCGCGAAGCTCGACGAAATGCAGCACGCCATTCACGCCATCCAGAAGGGCGAGCAGCATGGCGCCCTGTCACAGTTCACCAACGGCCCCGGACGGCAGATCATGGAGGATTTTCGCCGCGACACCCTCGAGCTCGAGGCCGACCAGCGCCAGTTGCTCGAGCTGCACCGGCGGCGCGAATACCGCGCCCGCCTGGCCAGCGAAGGCGTGTTGGTGTCCACCGTACTGTTGAGTCTTCTGTTCGTGGGCGCGGCCACCCTGGTCAGCCGCCGGTTCGATGAGCGCCGCCGCATGCTCGAGCGGGAGATTGCCGAGCGCAAGCGCGCCGAGGAGCGCCGCGAGGCCCTGCTCACCAGCGAGCGCGCCGCCCGCTCCGAGGCGGAACGGGCTACGCGGCTCAAGGACGAGTTTGTCGCGACCATGAGCCACGAGCTGCGCACACCGCTGAATGCCATCGTGGGTTGGGCCAGTATTCTGCGCCAGGACCACAATGCCAAGGTCGTCGCCCAAGGCGTCGAGGTCATCGACCGTAACGCCAAACTCCAGGCACGCATGGTGGAGGATCTGCTCGACATGAGCCGCATTCTCTCCGGCAAGCTCACCATGGAATTGCAGCAAACGGACCTGGCAGGTGTGATCGAGGCCGCCGTTGCCGCGGTACGGCCCGCGGCCGACAACAAGCATGTTCGTATCCACACCGCCATCGAGCCCACCCGGGCGGTCAACGGCGATCCGGGCCGCCTCCAACAGGTTCTGTGGAACCTGCTGACCAACGCCATCAAGTTCACGCCGTCCGACGGGCTGATCACGGTCTTCGCGCGCGAAGTCGAGCGCGGCGCCACTCGCCAGGTCGAGATCAGCGTCAGTGACAGCGGACAGGGCATCGATCCGAAGTTCCTGCCTTACGTGTTCGATCGCTTCAGACAGGCGGATGCCTCCACCACCCGCCGCCACGGCGGCCTGGGGCTGGGATTGTCCATTGTGAAAAGTCTGGTCGAAATGCACCAGGGCACCATAGAGGCACAAAGTCCCGGCGAAGGGCAGGGCGCAACGTTCATTGTGTGCTTGCCCCTGGCCCAAGTGCGCGCGGAAGCGCTCACCGATCCGACTGAGCGGAAACAAACACAGGACCCCTCATCGCTTACCGGCCTGCGGGTTCTGGTCGTGGACGATGAGCCGGACGCCCGCACGCTCGCGCGACGCGTGCTCGAAGAACGCGGTGCGGAAGTCGTAGCCGTAGGCTCAGCAGCCGAAGCACTCGAAGCCGTGGATGGCGGCTCCACGCTGAACGTCGTCATCAGCGATATCGGGATGCCCGAGCACGACGGCTATGATTTCATCCGGCAGATGCGCGCCATGCCCGGCAGCGCAGGCCGCGTTCCGGCCATCGCACTCACCGCACTGGCACGCGACGAGGACCGCAAACGAACATTACTGGCCGGCTACCAGGTGCACATCAGCAAACCTGTCGACCCGGCCGAGTTGGTGACCGTCATCGCCACGCTGGCCGGACGTGGAAAAATCTCCAGCACTGTGCCGCACTATTCCTGAATTGCACCGACCTCTCTAAAATCGCCGTTTTCCATTCGCCCACCACCCGCCACTTCGGGGGATCACTACGGATGTCTCGCTCGTCCACCGCCTTGCTTGCCCTATTCACCCTGTTCGGATTCTCAGCGCTCGAGTCCGCCCTTGCGGACGCTCCGCCGCCGATTCCGAAACCCCCGGAAGTCATGGCTCGCGCCTATATGCTCACCGACTTCCAGAGCGGGCGCGTGCTTGCGCAGGACCACGCCGACGACCGCATGGAGCCGGCGAGCCTCACGAAGCTCATGACGGCTTACGTGGTCTTCACGGCCCTGAAAGAGGGCCGGCTCAAACTCACCGACCAGGTCACCATCAGCGAGCACGCCTGGCATGCCGAAGGCTCGCGCACGTTTGTGCAGGTCGGAACCCAGATCCCGGTCGACATCCTGATCAAAGGGATGATCATCCAGTCGGGCAACGATGCGACCATCGCGTTGGCGGAGAAGGTCGGCGGAACCGAGCCGGCGTTCGCGCAGATCATGAACGAATACGCCAAGCGTCTGGGCATGACAGGCTCCCACTTCGACAACAGCGATGGACTGCCTTCCCCGACGCACTACACCACCGCGCACGACATGACGACGCTCGCGAAGGCCATCATCCACGACTTTCCCCAGTACTACCCGATCTTCGGCATGCATGAGTTCCTGTGGAACAACATCAAGCAACAGAACCGCAACGGGCTGCTCGAGAAGGACCCGACCGTGGATGGTTTGAAGACCGGCCACACCGACAGCGCGGGATTCTGCCTCGTCACCTCCGCGAAGCGTGACGGCATGCGCCTCATCTCCGTCGTCATGGGCTCACCGAGTGTGAAGGGTCGTGAGGACGCGAGCGCAGCGTTGTTGAGCTACGGTTATACCTTCTTCGAAACCACTAAACTCAAATCAGCCCGTGACGCGGTATTGAAGCCGCACGTGTTCAAGGGTGAGAGTGACTACGTGTCGGTCGGCGTTCCGCGCGACATCGTCGTCACGATCGGCCGTGGACAGGCGGCGAGTTTGACGACGACCGCGAAACTGACCAAGGAGCCGCTGATCGCGCCCATCACCGCGGGCCAGAGCCTCGGCGAGCTGACGATAACGGACTCCACCGGCCAGGTCGTCGTACGCACTCCGCTGGTGGCCCTGACCGCTGACCCGTCGGGCGGCTTGTGGACCCGTGCATCCGACAGCATCCGACTCTGGTTTCATTAAAGCCCCGCTTCCCTAAGGCAATCCGTCATGGCTGACCCACTGCCGATCTGTTATCTGAATGGACAGCGCCTCCCCCTGGAGGAGGCGCGCATTTCGCCCATGGACCGCGGCTTTTTATATGCCGACGGCGCGTATGAGGTCATGCCCGTCTATGACGGCCGTCCGTTTCGCTTCGCTGCGCACCGTGAGCGATTCACGCGCAGCTTGAACGAGATCCACATGCAGGACCCGCACACGGTCGATGAGTGGCGAGACATTCTCGGCGGCCTCATCAAGGCAAACGGCGACGGCGACCAGTACATTTACTGGCAGGTGACACGCGGTGCCGAGCGTGGCCGCAATCATGCACCGCTACCGAATATTCCACGCACCGTGTTTGCGTTTTGCGCGCCTTGGCCGGCCACCTCACCGAGTGTGCTGGAAAAGGGCGTTGCCTGCGTGACCGCCCAGGACACCCGCTGGGCCCGCTGCGACATCAAGTCCGTTTCGCTGCTCGCGAATGTGTTGTTACGCCAGCTCGCCGTGGATGCGAATGCGGCGGAAACCATACTCCTGCGCGATGGCGACATGATGGAAGCCTCCGCGTCCGCCGTACACGTCGTGATCAACGGAGAGATCCGCACACCACCCAACTCACACAAGATCCTCCCGGGCACGACCCGCAGCGTCATGGAGGAAATGGCCGCCCGCACTGGTATTCCCTATCGCTCGACCCGGGTCACGGAAGCCGAATTACGCAGCGCCGACGAAGTCTGGATTTCCGCCTCCACCCGTGAGTTACAGGCCGTCACCACCCTCGACGGCCGCCCGGTCGGTTCCGGTACGCCGACCGCCGGAAAGCCCGGCCCCCTGTGGCGCCGGATATACGACGCACTGCAAAGCTACAAGCGTGAGCTGTCGGGGACACCATGGTAGACGAGTCCACCTCCCCCCTGCAGTTCCCCACCGACTATCCCATCAAGGTCGTTGGTCGCCCCTCGGACGAATTCCGCGCCCGAGTCCACGCCATCATGCTCCGCCATGCCCCCAAACTCGACCCCGACCGCGTCTCCGAGCGTCTGAGCGAAAACGGCAATTTCCTGTCCATTTCCTACACGATCGTGGCCGAAAGCCGCGAACAGGTGGTGGCCCTGGCGACGGATTTGAAGGAGTGCGAGGGAGTTTTGATGATCCTTTGATGAAACGCTGGATCCGGGCGTCCTGCCCGGCCCACCACCTGCGGCGGCGGGGCACGATTGCGCAGGCGCTGCCTGCTCATATCCCCGGGGTTCATCCGGCTGCGCGCGCACTGCGCGCTCGTCGTTTGTCCAGGGTGCGGCCTCACGGCCTTCCCGTGCGATGCATGCATCGCACCCTCACGGGTCAACCCGTCCGACGCACGCGTCGAACCCCTGTGCCTCAGTCATGCGCTCGTGCCCACCCGAGCGCGCACGCCGCCACTCCCGCGCTCCACCCACGCCCGCGCCGCGCGCACCTCACACGGCCGCCGCTCCCGCGCCCCGCCGCGGGCCCCGCTTATAACCTTATAACCCCTTTGTGACTGACTCTTAGCCCCGGTGGCCAGTAACATGGGTTGTTTGCGCCTGCGCCGGTAACTTCAAAAATATGTCCATCACCTTAGATCAGGTGACCAAACGCTACCAAGGAGTCCCGGTCGTCAATGACGTTTCACTCGACATTGGCGACGGTGAATTCTTTGTTCTGCTCGGCCCCAGCGGCAGCGGCAAAAGCACGCTGCTGCGCGCGATTGCCGGCCTCTCCGGCGTAGACCACGGTCGAATCGCCCTCCATGGCCGCGATGTCACTCACGTTGCCGCTCGCGGCCGCGGCGTCGGCCTCGTCTTTCAAAACTATGCGCTTTTCCGCCATA